>Ga0335078_10007324_pt1 | contig 16368 bp, 14 predicted proteins | sample Lox_Sample_32_FD_206711 | JGI IMG/M metagenome (GOLD analysis project Ga0335078, IMG submission 206711) | Soil microbial communities from Loxahatchee National Wildlife Refuge, Florida, United States - Lox_Sample_3.2 | ecosystem: Environmental > Terrestrial > Soil > Wetlands | place: USA...
GAGGTCCAGCCGCCGGCGATGGCAACGACCGCCGACACGGCGACGATGTAGCCGACTGACATGACGATCGCCGTGGTCAGTGCCGCCACGGGGCCGAACCCCCTGCCGATGAACGTGATGAACGATCCGGTGGACGGTATCGACTTGGTGAACTGGGCCACGGTATTGCCGAGCAGTGCTATCGCGATGGCAGCGGCGATGATGGTCAGCGGCGCGGCAACGCCGGCTGCCGCCGCGATCAGCCCCATGCTGAAATAGAAGCTCATCGCCGGGGCGATGTTGGCCATGGTCGACGCGGTGATGTCGGTCAGGCCGAGCGCGCCGCGGTGCAGCCGCTCGGGCGCCGCCCTGGTGCCAGCCGGGGCATCCGATGCTGTTGCCATGAGCGGCCTCCCGCCACACCGGCCATTTGGCTCACCGTAAAGGTAAATCAGCCGGCAGTACATCCCCTGCCATTGGTTCGGCCTGAAGGTGAAAGTGTAAGACCTCGGCGGTTTGCGGCAGCGCCACCACTGGGCCGCGCTGCGCACAAGCGCCAGGTCCAATCCCCTGCCCCGGCCACCCTGCGGGACGCTGGAAGGCCGGCCACCCTGCGGGTCGCTGGAAGGCCGGCCACCCTGCGGGTCGCTGGAAGGCCGGCCACCCTGCGGGTCGCTGGAAGGCCGGCCACCCTGCGGGTCGCTAGAGGTTGGATTTGATGTTGCCTCCATCGACCTGGTAGGCGGCGCCGGTGATGTAAGAGGCCTGCTGCGAGGCGAGGAACGCGACGAGGTTACCGAGCTCGATCGGCTCACCCAGGCGGCCGAGGGGGATCGTCGCGGCGAGGGGTGCCAGCTGTGCCTGGAGCTTCTTGTCAGCCTCCGGGTTGTGCCCCGCGCCGGGGCTGATGCGGGAGGTGAGGAACACGCCCGGAAGCACAAGGTTGACCGTGATGCCATCCTTTGCCAGTTCAGGCATGATCGCCTTCATCAGCCCGGCGATGCCCGGGCGGATGCCATTCGACAGGTCGATGCCCTCCACTGGCTGCTTCACCGAACTCGACTGGATCCCGATGATGCGGCCCCACCGCTTCTCGCGCATATACGGCACGACCTCGCGGACGAAGCGAACGAAGTTCAGCGTGACAACCTCGAACGCCTGCCGCCAGTCGTCGTCGGTGAAGTCCGGGAACCTGCCCCGTGCCGGGCCGCCGGAGTTGTTGACCAGGACGTCCACGCCGCCGAAACGCCCGGCCGTCGCTGCGACGACGTTCTTGACGCCCGCTGCGCTGGTTAGGTCGGCCTGGACGGCGAGTACCTCGGCGCCCGTCTCGCGCCGGATCTCGTCAGCAGCCGCTTGCAGATCCGCCTCAGTCCGCGCGCAGATTGTTACCCGTGCGCCCTCGCGCGCCAGTGCGAGCGCCGACGCCTTGCCGAGACCCTTGCTCGATGCGGCAACGAGCGCGACCTTGCCGTTCAGCCCTAGATCCACGCATCTCTCCAAGTTCGATCCGGCTGCCGTGCGCTCGCGCCCGGCCGACTTTAACGTGTCCGCCCGGCAGCAAATTTCACGATGCCAACGCCCGGCCTCACGCGGGAGCATGTTGAGCTGGATATCGCGCAACAGCGGACCCCAGGAGAAGCCTGGGGAGCTCGCCGCGGCGTCACGATTTCGGTCAGCCGGATCACACATTCCGGCTGGGGAGCGCATAACCCGCAAAGGAGCAGCGGAATGAACGACGGCTCGGCTGCATCACAGCACCCGGCGATCCCGCCCGACGACCCGCGACGACGTCTGGTCGTCGCCCGACCCGACGAGAACCGGGCGCTGCCGCACCTGGGAGTGGTTGGTGACACCTACACGATCCTGCTGACCGGTGCGGACACCGCCGGCCGGTACACCCTGATCGATATGCACGTGCCCCCCGGCGGCGGTCCCCCGCCGCACCGCCACGACTTCGAGGAAATGTTCACCGTGCTCGACGGCGAGGTGGAGCTCACCTTCCGCGGCCAACACTCGGTCGCGCGGGCCGGCGAGACCGTCAACGTGCCGGCCAACGCCCCGCATGCCTTCACCAATGCCTCCGACCGGCGAGCGAGGCTGCTGTGCATCTGCTCACCGCCCGGGCAGGAGAACTTCTTTCTCGCTGTGGGCTATCGCGTGGCAACCCGGACCGAGCCGCCCCCAGAGCTTGACCCGGCCGCCAGAGCGGCGTTCATCGCGAGATCCCGGGCACTTGCCCCGCAATACCGCACAGAACTTCTGTGGCCCTAGGGCGGGACACGCCCTGAGCGCACCCGCGGTCGGCCCGTCGCTGGGCGCGTCCGTCCCGCGGCAGCGCGCCGGTTTTCCCACGCCAGGAGCAATCCCGAGGTACGCGCGGAGCTTGCCCCTGGCACTGAGCGACTCCATGGTGCCCTCTGTAGCGGCCTGAGCGATCAGATGCGGTGCCGGGCGGCTTCCAGGAGCTCGGATACGCCGTCTTCGATGCCACGGGACAGCACCTCGAGGTCCGGGTTTGTGGCGTAGTCACCGGTGATCCCGAATGTGACGTCACCGCAGTAGGTGAAGATCGAAATCCCGGTGCGGACCGTCGTGGCGATCGGAACGTAGGGGATGATCTCCACGATTCGGTGGCCGAACCCGTAGAACGGCTGGCGGGGACCCGGAATATTGGTCGTGACCGTGACGATCTCCCGTTGGGGCAGCCAGTAGACGAGCCGGGCGCCCCGCGAGAATACCGGGAACGGGGTGTAACGGCCCAGTGAAAACAGCGCTTCCCCAGCTAATGCTTCCTTGCTCGCCTTCAACGTCGACAGCTGGATCTGGACGGCGGCGAGCCGCTCAACCGGGTCGGCAATATGGATGGGCAGGTTAGCCACCAACGCCGACACCTGGTTCTCGTAGACGCTCTCTTGGCCTGGGGTCCGGACAGAAACGGGCACCAGCGACGGAAGCATGTGCGGTTCGGGATGCTCGCCGCGGGCGAGCAGGAGCGCACGGAAGCCGCCGCTGATCGCGGCCAAGACGACGTCGTTCACGGTGCCGCCAAGCTCTCGCTTGATCGTCTTGACGTCATCGAGCGACGCCCGGGCCCAGGTGTAGCGCCGTTGCTGGCTGATGGGCCCGCTCAGGGAGGATCTGTTGGCCGGCCACAGAGATGGGGCCAGCTTCGCGATGGCCCGCACCGTGTCGGTCGTCTGCCGGACGGTACGGCCAGGATGGGCCAGGGCACCGGTCAGCGTGGCGGCTTCCCGCACCGGGAGCAGGACCATGTCCAGTGCCGCCTCAACGGCGAGAAAGAGCGGGGAAGGCTCCGCGCCGACGGTCCGGCCATCGACGGCGGGCGGCGAGGGTTCGGGGGACGCGTCGAAGATCACGCGGTACAGGTCGGCGGCGGAGACCCCGTCGGCCATGCAATGGTGAAGCTTTGAGATCAGCGCCCAGCGACCCTCGGCGAGCCCTTCGACAAGCCAGCACTCCCACAGCGGGTAATCGCGGTCGAGCCGCTGGGCCATCACCCGCGCCATTAAGCGGCTGAGCTGCTGGTCCCCCCCAGGTGTCGGCAGCGCGGTCCGCCGGACGTGGTAGCGGAGGTCGAAGTTCGGGTCCTCAACCCAGACCGGTCGGCCGAGCCGAAACGGTACCGTGCGGAGCTTCTGGCGGTAGCGGGGCACCAGCGGTAGCCGCCCGGCGAGGTGGTCGAGGACCTCGCCATAGGACGGTGACGGGCCCTCGAGCACCGCAATCGACGCGATCGCCATCGACGTGTGCCGGTCCTCATCCTCCGCATCGACGAACAGCGCGTCCAGTGGGTTCAGCCGGTCCATGACGCCCCTTCCCAGGCTGCATCTACCTCGGGTCCGCCGAACGCCGTCAGGCGACGGTCGAAGCTCACTTCTACCCGGGATCGTAAGCGGCTCAGCCTCCGGTTCAATCCGTCGATGGTCCCGCCTGCGGGGACCTTCGGCTTCGTCCGAACTGACGTGACGGGTGCTGGCGGCCCTGTGCGGCCTATCAGCGCGGACGGGCGTTGCGATATTGACCGTTCGTGAGGTTCGCCTCCAGGAGTTTGAGGGCATCGGGCATGTTGGCCCGGCCAAAGCCGATGCGGAAATGGTCCGGCTGGTCGTAGACCGAGCCCGGGAGCGGGACGCCGGCTTCGGCGAGCCGTGCACAGTATGGGGTGAGGTCATGGATCCCTGTGACGCGGGGGAAGCTGATCGCGCTCGCCGTCGGGCGTATCCACGCGAAGGCGTCGGCGTGCCGCTCGAAGAAGCCGTCGAGGAGCGGCGGGTTGCGCCGCACGATCGCGAGGTTGCGGTCGAGCAGGACGCGGCGGTTACGGAGCGCCAGTGCGGTGAGGAACTCGCTCGGCGCGCTGGCGCAGATGGTCGTGTAGTCCTTCAGCGTGCTGATGGCGTCGCGCAGGCCGCTGTCGCGCGTGGCGATCCAGCCGATCCGCAGCCCGGGCAGACCGTAACTCTTGGAGATGCTGCCGAGCGACACGGCACGCTCGTACGGGTCGCACGCCGCCGGTAGCCGGTCGGCGGGGTCGTGCTCGAGTTCCCGGTAGACCTCGTCGCTGAACACGACGAGCCCGTACGCGCGGGCGAGCCCGATGACATGCTCAAACACCGGCCGCGTCAGCAGCGTGCCGGTGGGGTTGTGCCGCTGATTGAGGTAAAGCAGACGTGTCGCCCGGCGGATCATGCGCGCAAAGCCCATCAAGATCATGCGCCCAGCCGTCGTCGTACCGGCGCATCCACCTGCTCACCTCAGCGCCGGTGCTGCGGGCGACCTCAAGCGCTGACTCGTAGCAGGGCGTCTCGACGATCACGTGATCACCGGCCCGGAGCAAGGCGTGATAGAGCAGGAAGATGCTCTCCTCGGCGCACGAGGTGACGACCTGCTCCTCAGCGCCGGTCCGCTCATACACCGAGGCGATCGCCTGACGAAGCGCCGACCCCCCTGGCGACTCGGTGTATCCGCACCAGCACTCCAGCAGCCGCCCATGTGCGTCTGGCTCGAGTTCGAGCAGCTCCGCGATCGTACGCGACTCGCAGTCGCTGCTCGGCAGCATGAACCGCGTGCTGTGCTCGTACTGCGCGCAGAAGCGCTCAATCCGGAACGGACTCAATTCCACGACGTCAAGTATCTATCACGTCCGTTTCCCGGCCATATGATTAATCTGGCGCCGCCCGTCCGAGAGCCAGGATGGTTCATGGAGCGCGACCGCCGCCGAGCGCTTTCGGCGATGCCGTCAGCGACGCGGTCAGGGGATCAAGACGAGCTTTCCGCGGACGTGGCCGCCTTGGCTGATGCGGTAGGCGTCGACGGCGCGGTCGAACGGGAACTTCTGCACCTTGATCACCAGCTTGTTCTGTGCCAGCAGTTCGGCGACCTCCGCCATGGCCTCCATGGGCCTACTGTCCGCGCCGCCACCGGTCACCTTTGCCCCAGCTTCACCGGCGGCAAAGTTGGCGATGGTCAGTACGTGGGACGGCTCGGATACAAGCTTGATCAGGTCCTCGACCGGGGTCTTGCCCGCGACGTCGAAGACGGCGTCGACCGTCCCGCCAGCAGCGGCCCGGGCGCGGGCGACGACGCCCTCGCCGTATAGCACGGGGATCGCCCCGATCTGCCGCAAGTAGTCATGGTTGGCCTCACTCGCCGAGGCGATCACCCTCGCTCCGCGGGCGACCGCCATCTGCACGGCGACCGCTCCCACACCACCCGCGCCCCCGTCGACGAAGATCGTGTCGCCGGACTTGACGCCGAGAAGGCGAAGACCGCGTTCAGCGGTCTCACCGGTCACGCCAGCCGCGGCCGCCACCGCCCACTCGACGGAGGATGGCTTAACCGCCCAGGAGTCCAGCACGGCGTATTCTGCCTGCGTGTTCCGGCCGCCGCCGAACACCTCATCACCCACGCGGACCCCCGTGACCCCCTCGCCGACCTCGTCCACCACGCCGGCGGCGTCGTATCCGAGGTAACCCGTACCGGCCAAGGGCTGGCCACCGGACATGGCCCCGGCGAACGTCTTCCAGTCGATCGGGTTCACGCTGGCCGCCCGCACAGCGATCCGGATCTGCCCCGGGCCCGCGTGCGGAACAGGAGTGTCTCCCCATTTGAGGACCTCGGGACCCCCGTAGTCCGTAAACTGCAGCGCTCGCATCCGACAGCCCTTTCCACTCGAGCGGGTCAGCCCGCCCCTTCCCTGAGTCAAGCAGCACCAGCCACGCGCCACTCGCCTGGCACCACAAAACAAGGGCCCGGCGGACCGTATTCCTGGCAGTGGCCCGGGGCGAACCGGACAAGTAATCCGATGCACGGTCATGTCGCGCCCTGCGGGCGGGCGCCCGTCGGCGTAGGGTGCGGCGGGGAAACCGGCGCCATCTGCCTTGCCTGAAGGGCAGGGGCGCAGGCACGGCCGACACCTGATGCCGCTATGGAATGAGGCGCACAGCACGTCGGCAACACCGGGCGGCCCGCTGGGCTGCCCTGGAATGCTCCCGCCTGGACTGGTCCGCAACTTTGCCGACTGGCACCAGCTGCTGGAATTGTGCGGGATGACCGGCACGCTGATCTGCGACGAAGATGGCCTGTACGATCCCCGCAACTTCAACGACCGGCTCGCCGTCCGGGTTGTCGCTAACGCCGCCCGCTCTGGCCAAAGTGGGCCGCCGCGCCCGACGCCGTGGCCTCGGGCCAGGCCACCAACCGGCTCCGCGCCATCGACGCCGCCCTCACCGGCAGGCCCTGGCTGCCCGTGCCCGGGAGCGCGCCAGGCGAGCCTCTTGACGCGGAGCGTCATTATGACCACCACCATAACCACTGCAGCATTTCTGTAACGGCTTTGGGTAAGAAAGGTGTGGCGTTTTAGGATCTGGAAAGCGCTTCGACAGCCGTTATGGAAACGGTCCCGGAGACCTATCTGCGAATCTCAGACTCTCCCGGTCTCCGGGGCCTTCGTCGAAGGCATGCGATATGTCACATCTGGACGTCAAGTTGGTCAAGGTCTGCTGCGGCGACACCGAAAACGTCACAGGCGGCGACAGGTTCTACATCGTCGGCGCGCTCGTGGTGGGAGCCGGCGACAAGCTGGTGACCAAGGGCGTCCTGACGCAGCCGACGTCGATCAACGACGACCAGGCAGTGTATTTCCGACCGAGCGAGGCTGTGGTCCTCGACGGCGACGTCTCCTCCGACAGCGGCCTGCATCTCGCGCTGAGCGCTTTCGACCAGGACTCGGGCGGCCTGTTTGACCCTGCCCCCGCGCAACTCGAGAAGGCCGAACCTGGCAGGTCGCGGAAGGCGGCTGGGGGTACTCCACCTGGGATTACACCATCACCTACGTCCTTTCCTATACGCCATAACTGCGCCTCCTGAGAAAGGGGTGAGCTGTAGACCGCCGAGGTGGACTGGTAGGCGGTCCGGTAGCCGTCCATGAGCGTGTAGTTGGTCAGCGTCCGGTCGTCGCTGACCTCGATGAAGACCCGAGGAACTTCTCGGCGAGAGACCGGTCCATGTAGTCGAGCAGGATCTGGCGGCGGAACGCGATGGTCCGGCCGGGCAGGCAGCCGACGGTGCCCAGGACGCTCATCGCCGGCACGGAGTACTCGCTGCGCATTCCTTCATGCCAGTCGGCCCAACGGGTCAGCACCGACCGGCCGGGGTCGATGATCCGCTGGCGGGTCGTCACCCCGCCGATATCGCGGTGCCGGAACGGCTTGACCAACTCGGACAGGGTGTCGTCGGTCCAAATGGTGTCGGAGTCGCACAGGACGGCGATCTCGCCGCTGGTGTGCTCCACCCCGATCCGCAGGGCGTTGCGCTTGCCGGGCGTCTGGGCAATTTGTTTGACCCATCTGCCCCTGCAAGCCCTGATCACCCGTGCCCGGGGCTCCCACAGCGCCGCCGCGTCGATCGCCGTGGCCGACTCGACCGGCGGCGGACTATGCCCGGATCCACCCGGACGTCGATACAAAACTGATGATCACGGGAAATGGCAGGAGAGCCCGATTACGGTTGGTCCCCGCAGGCGCGGGCAACGCGGCGACACGCGCCGTAGGGGTCCGGTCGCGCCTTCGAGTTTGCGGAGGTTCATACCGGCATCGTCGCGAGCAAGCAGTGGTCGAGCGCGGCCTGCAGGTCCTCCGCGCTCCGGCCGCTCCGAGCCCTCCGGCTATTGCGGCTGTTGAACCTCGCCCGGGTCGCGTCGTCCTCGCGAAAGCTCTCCAGCGCGCCCGGGAGCTCTTCACTCACCGCGGGCTGCACTTTGTCCTGCTGGCCGTGCTCGGCATCGTCGTGGTCTGCTCGGCTGTGGCGCTCGGATTCGAGCGACACGCCCATGGAGCGACGATCCACAACTTCGGCGACGCCTTATGGTGGGCGATTGTCACCGTGACCACCGTGGGATACGGGGACCAGTATCCGGTCTCGGCCGGCGGCCGAGGGGTGGCCGTGGTGCTGATGCTTGTCGGGATCGGCCTGATTGGCGTGCTGACCGCGACCGTGGCGAGCTACTTCGTCGCGGATAAAGCCGACCGGGACATGGCCGAACTGCACGAACGGCTGGACTGGATCGAAACGCTGCTCACCGGAGCCCTGGCCCGACCTTACCCATCGGATCAGTGAATGCTCGCGACGGAAGAGATCGGGCCACGGCAACGCGCGGCCGATGGTTGACTGGCAGCTGGTCCGCATTCGGGACAGCAAATGCCCGGTGATTGGATTTTTATTCGGTTAATCCCGGCGCACCGTTATTCTGCCTGAATGTGCCGGGCCGTTCCATGTCATGTTTAGTTCATGTTACATTTTCAGAACGTTTTTCGTATCGTTTTCATGTATTTTACCCGGCTACTGTAGTGTCTTTCGGGTTGCCGGGTGCGGGACATATTAGGTACCGCTATAGGTAAATTCTTCGTGCACCTCGCCTACCTGACTGGTTTCAGGGTATCCGCGTCGTGTTTCACTGGGTGAGCAGCTTCGTCGGGCACCGACGGGCGGAGGGAACTATCACGATGCAGCAGTCCTCGGGCGGCGGGCCCTGGCCAGGCCCGCGAGCCACGCACGGTCATCGCGGCGCGCATTGAGAGCACGGGCGTGCTAGACGCACAGCCGGGTGGGCGGGGCGCGGCCGCCTCGGTGTGGCGTTTCCTGGTCGGGCCGCCGCTTCGGGCGCGGGATGTGTCCAGGGAGCAGATCACTCCGGTGGAGGGACTGCCCGCGTTGTCCCTGGACGCTTTGACGTCGGTCGCGTACGGGCCGGAAGCGATCATCGTCGTGCTCGCCGCGGCGGGGGCGACGGCGCTGCATCTGGTCCTGCCGATCACGATCGCGATCGTGGTGCTGCTGGCCATTCTGGTGTTCTCCTACCGGCAGGTCATAGACGCCTACCCGGGCGGCGGGGGCGCGTACGCGGTATCGCGGGCCAACTTCGGGCCGCGTGGCAGCCTGGTCGCCGCCGCCGCGCTGGTGGTCGACTACACGCTGACCGTCGCGGTGTCGATTGCCGCCGGGGTAGCGGCACTGACCTCGGCCTTCCCCGGGCTGAGCCCGGCCACGGTGCCGATCTGCCTTGCCATCCTGGCCGTCGTCACGGTCCTGAATCTGCGCGGCCTTGGTACCGCGGCCCGGGCGTTCCTGCTTCCTACGATGGTGTTCATCATCGGGCTGCTGGCCATCATCGCGATCGGCCTGATCCACCCGCTGGCGCTGCACGCCCCGCAGCCCGGCCGCTCGCTGCTGCCCGCGCATGCGCTGGCATCGGTGAGCGTGCTGCTGGTGTTGACGGCGTTCTCAGCCGGGTGCAGCGCGCTGACCGGCGTAGAGCGATTGCCAACGGGGTGCCGCTGTTCAAGCAGCCGCGCGCGGCGCGAGCCAAACGGACCGAGTTGCTGCTCGGCGCCATCCTCGGCGCGATGCTGCTCGGCCTGGCCGTGCTCGCCGACCGCTGGCACATCGGCCCGCGTTCCGGGCAGACCGTGCTGAGCCAGATCATAGCCATGGCTGTCGGGCGGCAGTGGGCCTACTACATGATGTCGCTGACCATCACCATCGTCCTCGCGCTTGCCGCCAACACCTCCTTTGGCGGATTGCCAGTTCTGGCCAGCCTGCTGGCGAGGGACAACTATCTGCCACACCTATTCTCCCTGCGCGATGACCGGCAGGTGTTCGCCGCCGGTGTCTGGGCGCTGGCCATCACGTCCGGGGCGCTGCTGGTCGCGGTCCGCGGGAACACCCTCACGCTGATTCCGCTGTTCGCCATCGGGGTGTTCACCGGCTTCACGCTGTCACAGAGCGGGCTGGTCGTGCACTGGTGGCGGACCCGGCCGCCGCGCTGGCAGCATCGGGCGATCATCAACGGCGTCGGCGCAGCCGCCACGGCCGTTGCCACCGTGGTGTTCCTGGCGACCAAGTTCATTGAGGGCGCCTGGGTGGTCGTGCTGGCCATACCCGCCTTCATCTGCCTGTTCGTCCGCATTCGCCGCTACTACGAGCGCGCCGGGCGTGCCCTTGGCATCGGCAAGACCCCGGGCACGCCACACCCCAGGCCGACCATGGTGGTCGTGCCCGTGATCGGAGTGTCACGGCTGGCCCAGCAGGCGATTGCCGAAGCGCTCTCGATCAGCGAGCAGGTGGTGGCGGTGACCGTGGTCCCCGAGGACGGCGGGGACAATGCCGGGCGGGGCCGCCAAGTGGCCGAGGAGTGGGCCGCCTGGAACCCGGGAGCGCCGCTGCGGGTGCTGCACACCGAATACGCCTCGGTGGCAGGGCCCATCGTTGCGTTTATCGACGAGCTACGTGAGCGCCACAACGAGCAGATCGTCGTGCTCATCCCGGTGGTGCTCCCCGGCCAGCTGCGTTATCGCATCTTGCACAACCACCTTGACCGGGTGCTTAGCGTCGCCCTGCAGACTCGCGCCGACATCGTCGTCGCCCGCGTCCCGATGCCGCTGCACCTGGCAGACGGCGGACAGGCACACGCGCGCCGGTAACCGGCACCAGCAAGTCGCCCGCTGGCATGGCCCCGCGGACAGACACGCACCGTCGACCGTGTCGGCACGTTCTCGCTGTGGCGCTGACGTTCAGCAGGCTCAATCCTGCCCAACTCCATACTCCGGTTCGGGCCGTACTTGGCTGTCGCGGGTGGCGGCGCGATCCGCGGGCGGCTGGGCCGTATGCGACCGCGCTGGCGCGATCCATGGGGCGTACCCGATCAGCGCGGTCATCACAGGCGTGGTGCTCTACCCGACCGGTGCTTGTCAACATCCCGTGTCCCACGCTCCATTCCCGCCGGGGGGCCGGCCGCGGGGTCAGCCGGCGGCATCCTGGACTGTGGCGGCCGGCCCGAGGAGCAGGACGAGGTCGCCGGGGCCCAACGTCAGCTCGTGAGCGGGTAAGGCGACAGCGCCGGTCCCGCGCTGGGTGACCGCGAGGATCCTGACCTCCGGATGCGCGGCGCGGATACGCCCGATCGTGGCGCCGTCCAGCCGGGCGCCCGCCCGGACCTCGACCTCCTCCAGCCGCCACCCGGGGGCAACGCGGACCATGTCCAGGAAGCTGACGATCGCCGGGTGCAGGGCAAGGACCCCCATCCGGCTGCCGCTGACGTCGTAGGGCGAGACCACATGGTCGGCGCCGGCCCGCCGCAGCTTGTCCGCTGACTCGGGATCGGAGGCGCGGGCGACGATCGTTAGCTGAGGGTTCATCTCGCGGGCGGTCAGCGTGATATAGACGTTGATCGCGTCGGAGTCCACAGCGCACAGCAGCCCGCGGGCCTGCTCCACGCCGGCGCGGCGCAGCACGGTCTCCTGGGTCGGATCGCCGGCCAGGTGGAGGACGCCGTGCTCCTCCAGCAGGGCCGCCAGCTCCGGCTTGGGCTCGACCACGAGGCAGGGCACGCCGTCGCCGCGCAGCTGCGCCACCGCAGCCCGGCCGACCCGGCCGTAGGCGCAAACGATGTAATGACCGCGCATCCGGCCCAGCAAAGCATCCATCCGCTTCCTCCGCAGCCAGCTCGCCAGCTCGCCGCCCGCGACCAGCTGAGTGAACGCGCTGATAGCGGCCGCCAGGGCGACCACACCGAGCGCCAGCAGCGAGATCGTGAACAGCTTTCCCGCCGCGTCCAGCGTGTGCACCTCGCCGTATCCCACGGTGGTGAGCGTGATGACGGTCATGTAGAACGCGTCGAGCAGCCGCCAGCCCTCAACCACCTGGTACCCGACCGTCCCGTAGGCCACTGCCACGGCCACCAGCACCACGGGCAGCCGCAGCCTGGCGAACACGCCCGCCCGCATCACCCGACGCCACCCCCTCTGACCAGGACATCGAGCATGTCCCCAGACACCAGGAAGATAGCGCTTGCGATGGGCCGCTGACACGCCCGCCCGCCGCTGGGACCCCCCGGCAGCCCGCCCGCCTGCCGCCGTCACCCCGTTCCTGCCCTGCCGGGTTGTCCCCGGGGCCGAGGAAAACGGGCGTTCCGAGCCGGTCTCCTCCCGTTCCTTTGAGCGGGAGCGCGTGGGACGTCTTAGAGGGCATCTGATCTAGGTCACGAATGGTTCGCCCGTTTCCACCGGGTCGTCGCGCCAGGTTTGGGTGGATTCGCCGGTGAGCCGCCGAGCCATGTTGTCGATCATGGCCCAGTGGATCATGGTCCGGGAACGTTCCGGGAGTGTCTCGTATTATCCTGCGGTCCCGGTTATCCCGAGTTCGCGTTCGTCGTACCAGGTAGAGGGTCTTTGGTTATGGGGGGTGCGCGGGATAATCCGGGGTCGTCAGAGGCTGTCGAGGAAGGCCAGGACGGCGTCGGGGGCGGTGTAGCGTCCTGGCGTGGTGCCTGGGGGTGTGGTCCGGGCGAGAGCGCGTTCTTTGAGCGTCATGTCGGCGTGCAGATAGATCATCGAGGTTTCGCTGGACTCGTGGACAGGATGGGCTGCGCGGCGAGGTCCCGTGTCCGCGTTAGGCGGAGACGGGCCTTTTCCGCGCAGCCTTCCTCCGAACCCGCCGGGCGGCTTTCACCGCAACGGGCTCTCCAGCGACTACGCCGTGTGCGTGACAGAGGTTGCGTGAATGGCCCCGTGGCAGGGTCGGCAGACCACCAGGGTCTTGCGCCGCATCCTGGCCATCGTGGCTGCCCACGCGGGCTGGCCGGGTCCGGGTTTCCCGAGCCTGGCGAGGTTGGCGACCTGGTGGACAGCCACCGTGGCGCCGTGCCCGCACAGTTCGCACCTGCGCGTGAGGAGCCGGTGGACCAGCTCCTTGCGGGGTGCGGGGACCAGGACCGGTGCGGGGTCGGTGATGACCTTGTTCTTATCGCGCAGCAGGGGTATCCCGCCGAACCGTGCTACCAGGTCCTCCTTGCCCTCGCGGCGGATCCGGGCTTCAAAGCACGTCCGCAGCCCTTGCGGTGTCTCGATCTTGGCCTTGTGACGGGCCGCCATCTTGGTCACCGTGGACTTATGCTTGGCTGCCAGGGTCTTCAGCATGGACGTCTCGGCGTTCCAGCGCAGCGTGCGGAAGCGCCACACGTCCTGGGCGAGGAGATAGTAGTTAATGATGCCCCGGTACTCGGCTCCGTAGACCCGGACGATGTCGTAGTCGTCGAGGTTGACAAGCCGGGACCGGTGCCAGGGTTTGCCCCGGCGCCGGTAGGGGGCGCACTTGGCCGTGATCGCGTCGAGTGGCACGCGCAGCGTGATGGTCCCGTTGAGCATGCGGCGCCCGCCGGTGATCTTGCTGTCGTCGTGCTGGACGATGATCTCATAGCCGAGGAACCGCGCCGCCTGGGTGCGGCCGTGGGTGATCAGCGTTTTTCTCTGCGGACAGCTCCAGCGCGAGTTCGCCCCGCAGGAATGCCGCCAGCTGGCCCTTGATTTCCTCGGCCTCGGCCTTCGGCCCGGTGAACCCCAGGATATGGTCGTCGGCATAACGGCAATACCGTAGCCGCCGGTATCCGGGGTCCATGGGATCACCGCAGGGAATCCCGCGCATCTGCCTGAGCGTTTCCCGGGCGGATGCCCGGTCGCCGTGCTTGCGCGCGAGCTGCCGCCGGTCGTTCAGCCTCTGGTATCCGAGGTTCTTTTTCCGGTGGCTTCCCTGGGTGTGCTGCGGGATGAGCACCTTTTCCACGAACTCATCCAGCTTGTTCAGGAAAACATTCGAGAGGACTGGTGACACCACGCCGCCTTGCGGGCAGCCGCTGAGCGTTTCATGGTATTTCCAGTCCTCCAGGTACCCGGCTTTGAGCATGTTAGCGATCAGCCGCAGAAACCGGTTATCGTGGATTTTCTCGCCCAGGATCCTGACCATTATTTCGTGGTCCAAAGACCCGAAGCAGTCGGCGATGTCTCCCTCGATGAACCACACGGTCCCGGTCCAGGTGCGTTCTATCTCCCGTAGCGCGGTATGACAGCCGCGCCCTTTCCGGAATCCATGTGAGCGGCCAGAAAACTGCGGCTCATAATACGCCTCAAGGAGCAGGCGTACCACCTCGCCGACCAGCTTGTCCGGCCAGGACGGCAGTCCTAGCGGGCGGAGTTTCCCGTTCTTCTTCGGGATGAAAACCCGCCTCACCGGGGCGAACCGGTAGCGCTCGTGACGCATCACCCCGATGATCTCATCGATTCTTGCCTCGGACATGCCGTCCGCGGTTTCCCCGCTGGCCCCGGGTGTCGTCGCGCCGTGGTTGGCGTAGATCCGCCCGTAGGCCATCAGGTACAGCTCCCTGTTGAACATCTGCCGGTACAGTTCGTTACACGGCAGTCCTTTCCTGCCTCGCTCGCGGAGAACAGCAAGTACCGTTTCGGCGTCCTGCATTGCGCATACCTCACAGTTCCTCATCATCCGTCGCCTGTGCCCCTTCGCCTTGCAGCCGGCTTTCCCGGCCTCCCTGGCAGGTCATTACTCCTGCGACTACTACAGGCACTCTGTCGCCATAGGACTCGCGTCCCTTAGACGATCCCGCGTTCGTCAGTGTCGTACGTTCTAGCGTGACTTAGGCGCCCCGTTCATTTCCTTGAATACCCGGACAGGGCATCGCTCCAGCTCCCGGAGGATTGCGGCAGGCGCTAGGACATCCTGCCGCAGGGACTGGCACCGGTTTCAGGCGTCTTTCCGGCGGGCGGCTCATTTGCACCTTCTGGAAACTAGGGTTCAGGCAATTCAGCTTTCGCCATATCACGCGGATCTCCCGGCACGCCACCCCATACGCCTGGGCATGTGCTGCCGGTTTCCTGGCATGCTATTTTTCCCTTCACCTTTCAGATCTTGGGTTAGCCATCAGATCCAGAGATAACTCCTCTCATCTCTGCCCGCTGGGCGGGCGATACGACAACTGCGCCTCGCGGCGCAGCCGAGCCATAGTGCGATCACCGAGACATCGACGCCGGAGTGCAGGAGAGCCATTGCGGCGCCGTGCCGCAGTGTGTGCGGGGTAACGTTTTTGGCCTGGATGGACGGGCACGCCGCTGCGGCAGCGGCGGCGTGTTTGGCGACCAGGCGTTCGACTGCGTCCATGCTGAGCGGGCTGCCGCGGCGGGACGGGAACAGCGGGTCGCCGGGATCGCCGCCGCGTTCGGCCAGCCAGGTGCGGATGACCCTGGCGGTGTGGTTGGTCAGCGGGGTAACACGGTCTTTGCGTCCCTTGCCGTGGCAGTAGACGTGTGCGCCGTGTCCCAGGCCAAGATCCGAGATCTTGACGCCGGTGAGCTCGGACACGCGCAGGCCGGTCTGGACGGCCAGGTGCAGCAGGGCGTAGTCGCGGCGGCCCCACCAGGTGGAGCGGTCGGGCGCGGCGAGCAGCGCTTCGATCTCGTCCTTGGTGAGGTAGCAGACGATGGTGCGGTCGGCGCGTTTGGCGGGGATGGCCAGTACCCGCTGGATGAGGGCGGCGTGCTCGGGTGCGTGGAAGGCGGCGTAGCGGAACAGCGAGTGGATCGCGGCCAGCCGGGCATTGCGGGTGGTCACGCTGTTGCCCCGGCCGGTCTCCAGATGCTGGAGGAACGCGCCGACCAGCGCGGCGTCCAGGTCGCCGATGCTCAAGCCGGCGGGCTGCTTGCCGGTCTGCTGCCAGGCGAACCGCAGCAGCAGTCTGAGGGTGTTGCGGTACGCGGTCACGGTATGGCGGCTGGCCTGGCGCTGGCGCGCCAGCCGGTCCGTGAAAAACCCTTGCAGGAGCGGGGCCAGCGAGCTCATGGCAGGTCTCCCAGGAAGTGGCCGAGCCGGTCGGCGGCCAGCGCAAGCAGTTCGGGGGCTGTAACGGCACAGTTGGTTATTGGAACTGTCTGAATACCTGGTCCGGCGACATGGCAACCGGCAGAGGCGGTCACGGCTGGCCTGACGTTTCGTGACGTGGTGGAACGGGTTGGTGCCGGGGCCGGC
>Ga0335078_10007326_pt1 | contig 16360 bp, 14 predicted proteins | sample Lox_Sample_32_FD_206711 | JGI IMG/M metagenome (GOLD analysis project Ga0335078, IMG submission 206711) | Soil microbial communities from Loxahatchee National Wildlife Refuge, Florida, United States - Lox_Sample_3.2 | ecosystem: Environmental > Terrestrial > Soil > Wetlands | place: USA...
CTGGTTGACTTGTGGGATCTGACCATCGGCAGTACGTCGGGAAATCAGTGGGGCCATGACGCGGGACCGTCGCGGTTCCTTCCCGAAAATCACGAGGCATCCTACACCGGACGCATTCGCATGGCCAACCATACGGATAAGCCCGTAGTCGGCGTCGGACGGTTCACAAATCCCGATACTATGGTCGAGATGGTCAAAGCCAGGCAGCTGGACTTTATCGGTGCCGCGCGACCCTCGATATCCGATCCCTACTTGCCGAAGAAGATCGAAGAGGGCCGCCTGGACGACATCCGCGAATGCATCGGCTGCAACCAGTGCATAGCGCGCTGGGAATTGGGGGGAGCGGCGCAGATCCAGTGCACTCAAAACGCGACAGCCGGCGAAGAATACCGCCGGGGATGGCATCCCGAGATTTTTTCGCCGGCGCGAAATCGTGAGAAGTCAGTGCTCATTGTGGGCGGTGGCCCGGCTGGCATGGAATGTGCCGTCGTGCTGGGGAAACGGCAGATGGCTGCTGTTCACGTGCGCGAGCGAGAAGATGATCTTGGCGGTGCCCTGCGCTGGATCACGAAACTGGGATATTCCGACGGAGGTGACACCGGAGAGCGCTGGGCGAACCGCGGCCTCGCGGAATGGGGACGCATCACCGATTACCGCAAGACCCAGATTTCGAAACTGCAGAATGTCGAAATTTTCACGAAGTCACAGATGACCGCCACTGACATTCTCGAGTACGGTGCGGAAATAGTCATCATAGCCACGGGCTCCCGTTACGCCGCGGACGGCATGAATGCTCTCACCCATGAGCCCATCCCTGGCGTTGACTGCTTCCTGAATTGGCAGGCTACGCCACCCGAAATCGTTCACGGCACGAAGATAGCAGGCCAGCGGGTACTGGTATATGAGAGCGAGGATTACTACGTCGGCGCTTCGATCGCGCAATTTCTGGCGGCAAAGGGGCATGCCGTTACTATCGTTACTCAGCACACCACTCTCGCGTCTTGGATGGAGAAAACGCTCGAGCATGCCTGGATGCAGACTGACCTGCGAAGGCTCGGCGTCAAGATCATGACTGACACGATGCTGCAAGAGATACGGCCGGGGGTGGCTGTTACAGCTGACATATGGCTGCCGGACATGACTGAGGAGCATGAGATCGACAGTCTCGTCATCTCCAGCGCGCGGGTGTCCAACTCGGAAATACACGAGGAACTGCGACGCTACCCTGAGCGGCTCACCGAGGCAGGCATCGAGGGACTATATGTAATCGGAAGCGCTGCAGCGCCCGCGATGATTGTTGACTCAATTTTCGATGGGCATCGATTGGCGCGCGAGATTGACTCACCAGATCCGTCCCAGCCGTTGCCGTTCATCCGGGAACGGCGGATCTGGGGTGCTACTGACAATGACCGTTACGATCGAATCTTGCGCGGACTGACAGTGGCCTGAGTATGACGACAAGCACATCAGAACTGGCATGGCATTCTGGTGCAGGCTCATGCAATAGACGGTCAGGCCCGCGCTGCACAACGGGGTACGGTAAGACGAACGCTTGGCTGGGCTAGAAGGCGCTCGCGTCCGGTAAGAGCGAACAGTTTCTCTCTAATAAGCCTTGACTGTTCGGTCTGAGCGCATCTAGTGTTGGGCTGTGGGACCGAAGGGTGACGGTGAGCGCGTTCGAGATATCGAACAGATTCGGGTGAGCCCGCCCGAGATACTGATCATCGGTACCCTCGACACAAAGTCAGTCGAAATCGGCGCTGTCGCGGGTCATGTGGAATCTCTTGGAGGCTCTGTACTTCTTCTCGATACGTCGGGACGGGCACATCCGGGCCGGAGTTCTACAGACCTCGCGTTTGGTCGGCACGTCATCACTCGAGAAGAAGTAGCTGCTGCAGCCGGCAAGAAGCGTGGCGAGGTCGAGGCTCTGCCACGCGGAGAGTCGGTCGCCACGATGCGGATAGGCGTTGCGGAGCACGTGAAGCGCCTTCATTGCGAGGGCGCCATCGATGGAGCGATCTGTGTGGGCGGAGCCGGTGCGTACGTTGCGCGCGATGCCTTCGCAGCTCTCCCGGTCGGCTTTCCTAAGCTTATTGTGTCGCCTCTTGCCTCAGGCAGCCGCATCTTCGAGCCTTACGTCGGCACGCGGGACGTCGCAATACTGCACTCCGTCGCGGACATCGTCGGCATCAACCCAGTCACCTCAGCGATCTACCGCACCGCGGCGGGTTACATCGTCGGCGCTGCGCGCGCTGCTGTCCGCACTGCTGATGGCAGCAGCAAGCAGACCATCGTGATGTCCATGAACGGAAATACCACGCCCGCCCTGATCCTGGCAAAGGAGGCGCTAGAGCGGGCTGGCTGGTCTATTGTCGCGTTTCATGCGAATGGCGTCGGAGGACGGGCTCTTGAGGAGTTCGTGGCGACGGGTGCCGCTGCCGGGGTGCTCGACTACACGACAACGGAATTGGCTGGCCGGGAAATCGGCGGGCTCATGGACGCTGGCCCGGATCGCATGGAGACAGCCGGAAGGCTGGGCATACCCCAGGTCCTAGTGCCCGGGTGCCTGGACTTTATCACGTGCGGACCGAAGGCGTCGGCTGAAGTTGAGTTCCCAGGCCGGAAGATGTTTATGCACAATCCCGAACTGACGCTGATCCGGCTGACGTCCGACGAGATGTCAGAGATGGGGCGGATATTTGCCGGGAAGGCCAACCGCGCGATCGGGCCCGTCGTGATCTGCGTGCCGCTGCGTGGGTTGTCCGTGAACGACGCAGAAGGCGGGTTGTTCTGGGACCCGGTTGCGGACGAGGCTTTTACCAAGGCGCTGGAAAGGTACCTGGAGCCAAAGGTAACCCTGCACCTTCTGCCGCATCACATCAATGACGAGCAGTTCGTCAACCGGGTCTTGGAAGAGCTCCTTGCTATTCTTCCTGATCTCGACGGGCAGTCGACGATGACAGCCCTTCACGGTCGTTCGCCGAACGATAGTCACGTGCCACGATAACGGAGGAAGAGGAAATGTCCATTGGCAAGGACCTACGTCTGCGCAGGATAATGGACCCCAAGACCAGCAGCACGCTGATGTTCGCGATGTCTCACGGCACAAGCACGCCGACTGTGCCAGAGGGCATTGAGGACGCGCGCAAGAACCTTCTCGAAGTGCGCGAAGGCGGGGCGGACTGCATCTTCGTTACACCCGGCCTGCTGCAGACGCTTTCGCCCCTTGTAGCCGAATCACGGGACCTGGGAATCGTCGCCAAGATAACGGCGACCGCTAGCCGCGGAGAAGCCAAGCACCAAGAACGCCTTATCGCTAGCGTTGAGCATTGCGCGGGACTTGGGGTGGACGGTGTGGTTGCGCTAGTTCCGCTCGCCCCGGAAAACGAGCCGGACCTGATTGGACTCGCAGCGCAGATCGGAGAGCAGTGCCGGCGGTTCGGCATCCCTTTCATCGCCGAGGCAGAGTTCCCCAACGCTTACTACGGTGACGGCGATTATGTGTCAGACCCCGCGTGGGGACTTACCTATCTTTGCCGCAGTGCCCGCCTCTGCGTGGAACTCGGCGCTGATGTGGTGAAGACGAACTGGCCAGGCAGCGGTGAACAGTTTCACCAGATCGTTGACTCGGTTCCGGTACCAGTGGTCGTCGCAGGCGGCACCCGCGAGTCCGACCTGAGCCTGCTGAAGCGCATCGCCGAGGCGCGGGACGCGGGCGCTGCCGGCGCGAGCGTCGGACGGAACATCTTCCAGCATCGGGACCGTACCGCAGTCACGCACGCTCTCGTCGCTGTCGTTCGCCGTGAGCTCTCACCCGAGGACGCTGTCCAGAAATATCTAGGCTGACCGTCAGAAGAGGAAGCGAACATGAAGCTGATCGCCCTAGAGACTGAACGGGCTGGCGTGGGCGGCCGAATTTCAGCAAGACCTTGCAGAACGTGAATTGACGGCCAGGTCGCGCTAACCGCGGAAAGGACGCTGAGTGCGCTACGGTGTGTTCCTCCCGAACTTCGGGCCTTTCGCTGACCCGGTGCTCATCGGCGAGCTCGCCGGTCGCGCCGAGTCGGCCGGCTGGGACGGGTTCTTCATCTGGGATCATGTGTTGTTTTCCACCGCCGAGACCTTCGCCGTGGTGGATCCGTGGATCGCCCTTGCCGCCGCGGCGGCCGCCACCGGCACAGTCAAGCTCGGGGCGCTGATGACCCCGTTGTCGAGGCGCAGGCCGTGGCAGGTCGCCCGCCAGACCGTCTCCCTTGACCACCTGTCCGGCGGCCGCCTCATCTTCGGCGCGGGGCTCGGTTACCCGCCCGACGCTGACTTCGCCCTGTTCGGCGAGGAGCATGCCGATCGAGCCAGGGCTCGCCGCCTAGATGAAGGGCTGGACCTGCTGGATCGCCTCTGGACCGGAGAGCAGGTGACCTTCACCGGGGAGGTCTACCAGGTTGGGCCGGTCACTTTCCTGCCCACCCCCGTGCAGAAGCCGCGGATACCGGTCTGGGTGGCAGGCTGGTGGCCGAACCGGGCGCCGTTGCGGCGCGCAGCCCGATGGGATGGCATCGTCCCTGAGCTCATCGGTGGCGGAGTGCCCACAGTGCGGGACCTTGCCGCGCTGGTTTCCTACATCAGCGAGAGGCGCGAGCCGGCCCGGGCGCTCGATGTCGTGGTGAACGGACCGGACTGCTGGGATCGCCAGGGTGCCATGCACGAGTACGCCGAGGCGGGGCTCACCTGGTGGCTGGAGCGCATCGCTCCGGACCGCGCCTTCTCGGTGGCCGAAGCCCTCCGTCTCATCGACAGGAAGCCGCCAGGACACTGAGGAATGCGCAAGAGACCGATCGAGCCGCGCGGCGAAGGACAAGGCGCGCGGGAAAAGGAGTGGAGCAATGCGCGGTGTGGTAATCGAAGCCGAATGGGCTCCCAAGAATCCCGAGGAACTCACGCCGAGGCAGCGAGACGGCCACTGGGCGGTGTACGCGAATACCGCGTACCGCAACCCCAGCGCCTCGCTCAGGATGCTACCGACACCAGAGAACCCCGGCCCGCATGAGGTCATCCTCCGCGTGGGCGCGTGCGGGATCTGCGGCTCCGACGTTCACATGTTCGAGACCGACGACGACGGCTACATGCTGCTGCCCTACCACCTGCGCGCACCGGTGGTCACCGGCCATGAAATCTCGGGCACCGTGGTGGCGGTCGGCACCGAGGTGACCGAATTCGCCGAAGGGGATCTCGTCGCCGCCGAAGAGATCCAATGGTGCGGCCGCTGTACCCCGTGCCGCGGTGGCTACTGGAACCAGTGCCAGTTCGTCGAGGATCTGGGGTTCACCATAGATGGCGGGTTCGCCGAGTTCCTGAAGGTCGATGCGAAGCACTGCTGGTCGCTGAATGAGGTGGCCGAGCGTTACGGCTCAGCCGAAATCGCGCTCGAAGTGGGGGCCACGTGCGAGCCGACCAGCGTGGCCTACGAGGGCATCTTCACCCGGGCCGGGGGATTCAAGCCGGGCAGCGCGGTGGCTGTATTCGGGGCCGGCCCGATCGGGCTCGCCGCAGTAGCCTTGGTGAGCGCATCTGGTGCCAGCCGGGTCTTCTGCTTCGAGACCCTGCCCGGCAGGCGCAAGCTCGCCAGCGACCTGGGCGCGACCCACGTCTACAACCCGGCCGAGGTTCCGGCGGCAGAGGTGATCGCCGAGCAGACGCATGGGCGAGGCGTAGCCATGGCCGTAGAAGCGTCGGGCAACTTCCCTGCCGTGATGCGGCCCGCCGAACAGGCTCTGGCGGTCGGCGGCAAGATCTCGGTGATCGGCATGGATGCTCGGCCGGCCCAGCTGCGCTACATCGACCACCAGTTGAAGGCAGCCTCAACCTACGGCTCGCTTGGCCACTGCGGATCCTGGGACTTCCCGAACGTCATCGCCCTGATGGCATCGGGCAGGATCGACATGTCACTCGCGATCACCAAGAGGCACCCGCTGGAAAGGCTGGTCGACGCCATCGACGAGACAAAGAACCGCAGCGACGGCAAGGTCCTGGTGAAGCCGGGCATCACGAGCGGCTGAGATGGCCGGCCAAGACATGCCCTCCGCTACCTCCGAACCGCTGACCTGGGGAATCCTGGCTACCGGCCGGATCGCCGATGAAGTGATACCAGGGCTGAAGCGCTCGGCCGTTAACCGGGTCAAGGCGGTCGCCAGCCGGCAGGCCGAACGCGCCGAGTTGTTCGCCCGCCGGCACGGGCTCGTCGCTGCCTACGCGAGCTACGAGGCGCTTCTCGAGGATCCCGACGTGGACTGCGTGTACATCTGTCTGCCCAACGGCCTGCACGCCAGATGGGTCAGCCAGTGCCTGAAGGCGGGCAAGCACGTCCTCTGCGAGAAGCCGCTTACCCCAACCGAGGAGGAAGCCAGCAAACTGTTCGAGACGGCGGCAGAAGAAGGGCGTGTCCTTGCCGAAGCGTTCATGTACCGGCACCACCCCAAGACGCGACGTCTGGGTGAGCTGGTCTCGTCGGGAGCGCTCGGCCAGATCCGGACCATCAGGTCATCGTTCAACTTCCCGGTTGAGGACCCTGCCACCGATGTCCGGTATGACCCCCTGCTAGCCGGAGGGGCGCTCCTCGATGTCGGGTCCTACTGCGTCAGCCTCGCGAACTACCTGGAGGGTGGGCCGCCAAGAGAGGTATCCGGGACCGCCCGCTATGCAGCCTCCGGGGTGGACGAGCAGTTCTACGGAACCATGATCTTCCCGTCAGGGACAGTAGCGATCTTCGACTGCTCGATGAACTCGCCGCTGTCTGTGCGCGTTTCCGTGCTCGGCAGCCTCGGTGAGGCGGTCGTCGATATGCCCTGGTACGCGCACCAGTCACCGGCCACGATCGAAGTTGGCTACATCGACGGCCGCAAGCAGCGGATCGACGCTTCGGGAGAAAATACCTACTACCTGGAGACCGAGGACTTCGCCGCCGTCTGCCAGGGCAAGAAGCCGCCGGAGGTCCCGCCGGAGGAAACGCTGCGTAACCTCCGAACCCTGCAGCGCCTCGCTGCTGGCGCAGGCCGGCGCAGCGATCACACATGACCGAACCGTCCGATGGATTCCTTACCGACTCAGGGAGCGCGCAATGAACAGATTCGACGGCCAGAACGTCGTGGTCACTGGGGCTGCCCAGGGGATGGGCAGGGCAATCGCCGAGGCCTTCGCCAGAGAAGGCGCCCGCATGCTCCTCGCCGATCTCAATGAGGCAGGCGCACAGGCAGTAGCCAAAGAACTCGGCGGCGTCGGTATCGGCTGCGACGTGACCAAGGCGGACGAGGTGCAGGCGATGATCGAACGCGGAATCGCCGAGTTCGGTTCGATCGACATCCTAGTCAACAACGCCGGAACGATCACCATGCATCCGGTCGTCGAGCTGACCGAGGACGACTGGGACCTCGTCATGGATGTCAACGCCAAGGGTGTCTTCCTGTGCACCCGCGCTGTCCTCCCGAGCATGCTAGAACGCAAGAAGGGCGCCATTGTCAACATCGCGTCGCAAGCAGGAAAGCGCGGCTACAAGCTCTTCACCCACTACTGCGCCTCCAAGGCCGCCGTCATCGTGTTCAGCAAGGGCGTGGCACTCGAGGTCGCCCCGCATGTCCGCATCAACTGTGTCTGCCCTGGAATCGTAAGCACAGACATGATGGAACGCGAATACGCCTGGGAAGAGGCCATGACCGGAGAGCCGAAAGAGAGCATTCAGAAGAGGTGGATGTCTGGCATACCAATGGGCCGTTTCCAGGAGCCCCACCACATCGCCGGGGTCGTCCTGTTCCTCGCGTCGCAGGACGCCAGCGAAATGACCGGCCAGGCGATCAACGTGACCGGCGGAATGGTCATGGAGTGAGCCGCGCCATGCGAGCAGTGGTGTTCCAGGGCGACGGCATGCTGGAGGTCGTTGACAGGCCGCAGCCCGCCATCCAGTCGCCCGACGACGTGATCATCGAGGTGCGGGCCAGCGGCCTGTGCGGGTCCGACCTCCGCGCCCTCGCCACCCCGCCCGAAATGATCTACGACAAGGGCGTGATCATCGGCCACGAGTTCGCTGGTGTGGTGGCCGATGTCGGAGCTGACGCGACGCTGGCCCCCGGCACCCGGGTGGTCGTGCACCCGAATATTTGGTGCCAGCGCTGCTACTACTGCCGGTCAGGACACACGAATCTCTGCGACCGGTTCGTCCACATCGGCTCTATGCGCGACGGCGGCGCGGCGGAATTCTGTGTCGTGCCCGAACGGATGGTGTACTCCCTCGCGGACGAACTGCCGATCGAGCGAGCCGCGCTGGCCGAACCTCTGGCCTGCGTCCTCAACGGCACGACCCGGGCCGGTGTGTCCCCAGGCGAGAGCGCCCTCATCATCGGCGGCGGCCCTATCGGCCTGCTGTACCTGCTGCTCTTCAAGGCGGCCGGCGCATTCCCCGTGGTCGTCTCGGAGGTCGCCGCCGACCGTGCACGCTGGGCCCTTGAATTCGGCGCGGACTATGTTATCGACCCGCAGAAGGATGATTTGCCCGCTGTCGTCAGAGAACTCACCGAAGGGCGGGGAGCAGACGTGGCCGTCGATGCTGTGGGCAGCCTGCTGCCAGATGCGATCTTGTCCGTGGGTAAGACTGGCCGGGTTTTCACGTTCGGCCTCAATGAACGCGCGACAGCCCAGATCGAGCCGAGCCTGCTGGCGTACGGGGAGATCTCGATTCACGGGATCTACATCGCCAAGGGCACCTTTCCGCTAGCCATCCGCATGCTCATCGACAACCGTCTCGGCTTTGACCGGCTGCTCACTCACAGCTACCCGCTCTATGACATCAATCAGGCCATCTCGGATCTTCGTTCAGGCGAGGCGGCCAAGGTCCTGGTCATCCCATGACGGCAGAGTCAAGAATATTCGACGCCGCGAGTAAAGGAGTCAGATAGTGACCGACCTCCACTCACGAAGCCTGCTGGACCTAAGTCCGCCTGACATCCGCGCACACCTCGAGCGCGATGATTCGGTGCTAATCCCGATCGGGAGCTGCGAGATGCACGGGGATCATCTTCCTCTCGGGACCGATATCTATAATGCGCTCGAAGTGTGCAGGCGAGCAGCCGAGATCGCTGACACGATCTATGCGCCGATCCTGCTCGGCGGTTACAGCCCGCAGCACCTGCGTCAGCCAGAGCGCGGCATGGGCACGATCACCCTGCGTGCCGCCACGGTCTGCGCTGTGGTTCACGACATTGCCCGGTCGCTCATTCATCATGGGTTCAACCGCCTTATCTTCGTGAACGGTCACACGTCGAATCAGAAGGTGCTCGATCCCGTGATGCGCCAGCTTCGCTACGAGACCGGTGCGCTGATCGGAGTCTTCAGACCGTACGGCGAACGGTATCTCGGCCTCATCGAGGACGTGATGGAGAATTCCGCGGAAGAGACTCCCGGCTGGCACGCCAGCGAGGAAGAGACGTCGATAATGATGGCATACAAGCCCGGGAACGTGCATATGGACCGGGCAGTAGACGCACGAGCACATGCGCCAAGCTGGATGCCAGAGGCATTCCAGAAGAGCGACGCTACCTGGGACGCGCAGTTCAAGGGCTACGAGTATTTCTACTTTCCCATGGATCATGAGGAAATGGCTGACCACGGTGTCATCGGGAATCCGCTCCGCGCCTCCCCGCAGAAGGGTCAGGAGATCTTCCGGCGGTTCTCTGAATACCTGGCGGAGGCGATTGTCGAACTCAGGAAAGCCCCGGTACAGGTGACTTCCCGCAGATTTGTAAGCAAGGCATGACCTCGGCAGGAACTTCGAAGAGCCAGAGATTCCTATTCTCCTGAACGGATGTCGCCTATCACTCGCTGCTCGTAACTTAGCTCGCTGAACCGGGCTGTAACACCGTTGCCGAAGGGGCTCTGCGCCAGGAACCCGGTTTTTGTGGGCATGCCGGCCAGTCCCAGCGCGAACAGCCGGACAAAATGCCAGTACTGCCCGTCCAGGGAATAGTGCAGGACGAATGCGTGGCCGTTTCTAGCCATCCGGAGGTAGACCCAGTCCCGGTCAAGCTCGACCGAGTTGCAGTCATCGGATTCACCTCGCGTGACGACTGAAACGACCATGGGCCGTCTCTGCGGCGAGTACTCGAAGCACAGCTTGGCCCAGCTCTGCTCGTCCTGGTAGGCGACGAGCACGCCGGCGTCGAAGGTGTCGGTGAATGAGACCGACACCCGCGCCGACAGGACATAATCGTCGGCTGCGGGAAATAGCAGGGCCGGGGCGTTCAAGGACCGGTCTCCCGTCAGTGGGCTGGTGACCCAGTCGGTCCTGGCGCTGGCGTGCAGTGTGATCTCCTCGTCGGCGACGTCTACCGACGCAGGCTCGTGCAGCCAATTCAACAAAGGAAGCCCAGCAAGCTCGATCGTGTCCTGAGGTGTCATGCTGTCACCACCGTAGCTCCGTAGACCGAGTCAGATATCAACCAGGAATCGAGGGAACTCCACAGTGGTCACCGTATGCCCAACCGTCGCGGCGATCCAGGTCATCAGGGTGTTTCCCGTCAGGGGGCTGTCAAACCGCCGCGCCAGTCCAGTTATCCTCAGCCCTGGTACCCGGCGCATCGCGTCGTTGGCTCCGCCCGTCTCGCTTGCCGCCAGCCTCTAACCCTTCGGCCGGAAGAGCCAAAAGCGCGCGCCGGAGGGGTCGGCCACTCGGGCGACCCGCCCGAGGCCGTGGTCCGCAGCCTCGGCGAGTACCGCGCCGCCCAGCGCGCTGACTTTCGCGACCGAGGCGTCGACGTCGTCGCTTTGCCAGAACACCGACCAGTGCGGCGATTCTCCGGGCGCCAGCGATTCCACCTCGTCGCCGATCCCGGCGATTGGCCGGTTGTTGTCCGGGTCCATGTAGCCGGCGTAGTGATGACCGTCGGCCTCCTCCTCGAGTGGATCCCAGCCGAACACTTGGCGATAGAAGGCGACCTCTTTGTGGTAGTCGTGGACGTCGATGGCGATGAAGCTCGGAGTGCCGTGCTCGTGGATCGCGGTGAAGCCGGGAAAGCCGTCAGGCTGCCAGATGCCGGTTACCGCCCCCGCCGGGTCGGCGATCACAGCCTGACTGCCGAGATCGTCGATCGCCGTGGCAGGCAGACGGGGCGTGGCGCCGTGCGCGGCGGCGAGCTCGAGGGTCCGCTTGATGTCCTCGGTGGCGAAGAAGGGCTTCCACGTGTTGTCTGCGCCCCTCTCGCCCATGTCGCCCATCGCCCCGGCGACCGGAATGCCGACGCGGGTGAACATGAAGTAGCCGCCGTGCTCGGGGCTCGGCTCCCCTGCTTGCCAGCCGAACAGCTCAGCATAGAAGTGGCGGCTCCCCTCGATGTCTGAGGTCCACAGGTCGACCCAGCAGGGAGCCCCGCGCGGGGGGACAGGCCGGTTCGTCATCGCTGCTCCTTTCAGAAGATCGTCGTCTTCGCTACGTAGACGGGAACTGCCCCAGGGTCTCATCGCTCTTCCCCAAGCCCAGATGCCGGGCCGGCCCCGGTTGCGCGCTGGAGGTAGCAGCGCGCTGCATCACGACGCATTCGGGGGAGGCCACCGCACTCGGGGGTGGCGGGCCGGCTGGGTGAGGTTCCTGATTCCCGGGAGTCCGTGCAGGCGCTTTCTTGCAGGCTGGCGAAACCCGGTCCAGCCGCGCTCGTCGCTTATGGCGCGCAGCAGCCGGAACGGGAACAGCGCCGGGTTGGCGGCTGTCATCACGATTGCGCCGGTTCCGTCTTTGGTGGAGCCGGTCAGGACGGAAAAGAACGAGGCCGCGCCGCCGATGTGGCTGAACCGGTCGTCGCCGTGGAGGAACATGCCCAGGCCGCAGGAGTCGGGGGGCCGTATTCCCAGGATCGGCAGGGGATTCCATTCGCCCTTGGCGGGCAGCCGCGCATCAGGGGTCAGGAGCTGGGCGGCTACCTTGGGGCGTACCGGCGACGGGCGGCCGGCCAGTGCGGCCTGCAGCGCGCAGGCATACCGTGCCAGGTCCTCGGGGGTGGTCCAAAGGCCGGCCGCGGCGGACTCGGGGTAGATGTGCCAGTCGCGGCGCGCGGCGGCCGGCCTGAGGTGGGGTGGCAGGGGCTGTTCGAAGGTGCTGCGGGCCATCCCGAGTGGTTCCAGGACGAGGGCGCGCGCGGCGTCGGCGAACGGCAGGCCGGTAATGTCGGTGATCAGTTGCTGGATGACGGCATAGCCGCCGCCTGAGTAGCAGAACCTGCCGCGCTTGGCCGGGTCGGCCTGCACCGCCGGGGTCGCCGCGGGCGGGATCCCGTCGAGGACCTGGCCCAGGGTGGGCACCTTCGTGTCTTGCCGATAGCCGGGACAAAGCGGGACGCCGGTGCCCGCCGTGTGCCCGAGTAGTTGCCGCAGCGAGACCCGGGACGATCCTGGCAGCTGCCATGAGGTGAGCTGCTGGTTGACGTCGCTGTCGAGGTCGGCCTGGCCGCGGGCGGCCAGCTCCAGCGCGGCCAGCGCGGTGACCGGTTTGGAGATGGATCCGGCCTGGAACAGCCGGTCCTGCGGTCCGTCCGCGGCCCAACTCCAGGCGATGCTGGACTGCTCGATGACGGCGACGCCGAACACCGTCCTGGACCGCCGCAGCAGCGCGGTGACGGACTCGCCTGGCGAATGCGCGGGAGCGGGCATGTTTCCTCCGGGATAGCTGGCCGGGGTTGTCGGAACGGCACCGGTCACTGCCCGCGCGCCCGGTGCTTTCCGTGGCCCGGTTCGGGATGGTCGCGGGCCCGGATCGGCGGGGCCTCAGCCTCGGCTGAGCGCGCAGAGCAGCATATCCGCGACCTGCCCGGGGTGTTCCAGGTAGGGCTGATGGGCCACCCCGGGCAGCTGGTGGTAGCGGCCGCCGCTGAGGCGGGCAGCGAGCTCGCGGCTGCGGGTGATCAGGAACTGAGCGCGCCGGCCGCGGGGCCACGCTAGCCGCCGGGATGCACCCGCTGGAACCAGCAGTCCGGGCGCTGGCCGCGACCGGGCTGGCCCGGCCCCCCGGCGCGGCGTTTGAGTACCCCAACCTCAACTACACCACGTTGGGGCTGGTCGTGGAGATGGCGGCCAGCGAGCCATTGGGGGCCGCTATAACGGCCAGGTGGTGCTGTCCCCGGCCGGGATCGCGGAGATGATGCGGCCGGGCCCGCCGCAGAAACGAGGCGCATTCGCCGGCGCGGGCTACGGCATGGGCTGGTTTACCGGCCCATGGGCGGGGTGGACGCCTCCTACCATCCCGGCGACGAACCGGGCACGCATGCCGGCATGGCCATCGTCTCCCCAGGGAACTGGGGCGTTGTCGTGCTGTTCAACGTCGGCACCCATGGCGGCGCGTTGCCGGGGCTGCTGGCGATCGAGCAGAGCGTGACCGGGATGGTGGCCGGCGGGACGGTGCGGGATACCGGTATCTGCGGCTTCTACGCCGGGTTCGACGCCGCCGCGGCCGCCGCCCTGGCTGCCGAGGGCTGGTCGCTGGCCCGGCTGGCCCGGCGGCCCGGCGTTGCGGCGCCGGCTCGCCGCCAGGCCCTGCCGCTGCTGTGGGAGTTCGGTATCCCGGCGGCCCTGGCCGTCGTGCCGACGGCACTGTTCAAGGTGAACTGGAAGGGGCTGTTCCTCTACGGCCCGGACATGAGCTGCGCGCTTGCCGGAATCGGCGGGCTCTGCGCCCTCACCGGACTCCTCCGCGTGATCAAAGCGGTCAACACAGGACAACCGATACGCGGCAGCCCGCCAGCCCGCCAGATGCCAGGCGCAACCGGGGCTATGCCACGCACGGATTGGGAGCCGCTATGATGACGGTGCCGGACAAGGCGGTAAGAAGAGAGTCATCGTCTGACCAGTCTTGCTATGCCTGGGCTGCCGTCCCCGTGTTATTTCCGGCGGCTCTGCGGCCATGGGCCGTTGGTCCTGGCTGGATTGGCCGTTGGTCCATTGTCGTCTGCCACCCGTAGGTATGGCCTGTTATGAGGCGGAACACATTATGCCGCCGACGCACCCGCGGTCGGCCAACCTGGACGAGGTCTGGCTGCGGATGTTCGAACTGCTGGTGCAAAACAGCGCCCAGGGCGCAGCTACAGCGCCCCGGGCCACATTCCGTAAGGGAGGCCGACGATGACAATGAACGTCGGAGTAGACAAACTGACGCCGGGCGTGTTCGGGGTGAGCCACGGCAGCGGAATGGCCGGTGAGATCATCCGGCACGCCACCGGCAGCTGGGCCGGCCACGCCTTCTTGTACCTGGGCAATGGCCTGATCGTGCAGGGCCAGCCCCCGCAGGCCGCAACCGCGCCGGCCGCCAGCCACGACGACGCCATCTGGGCCTGGCGCATGTGGGACCAGCTCAAGGCAGTGAACGGCTGGAGCGACGCGCAGGTTACGGACGCGCAGGCCAAGGTGGTCGGCCGCGGCCATGCCCTGGTCGGCTGCGCCTACGACTGGCCGGCCTACGTCGCGTTCAGCCTGGAAGTGCTGCACCTGCGCAACGAGGAGCAGCTATCAGACTGGTTCCGCCAGGACAGGTACCGCGTGTGCTCGGCGCTGGTGGACGACGCGCTGGCCTTCGCCGGCGTGCCGCTGAACTTCGTGCCCGAGGACGGCCCCGGCCTGATCGCCAAGCCAGACGTGAAGGTGACCATGCCGCCGAACCTGGTGGCCCCCGGAATGCTGCTCGGCCTGGCGCAGCGGCTCGAATGGACCTGACTTCTTGATGCTCAAAGGGAGCAGGACTTCCAAGCGTGGCGGCCAGGCGGATTACCAGCGGTGATCTCCCCAGCCGGGCGCGGAGGCCGTTCTGCGTCGTTGACGGTGCTCAGGCACCGGCCCGCAATCAGTGGACACTGCCCGGCTCGGCGGGAACTGATCTGGGCGGCCAGTGGTTCCTGGGATCACTGAGAAACTCGAATCGTTGCGGCTCAAGGCCGGCGGGTTCGAGGGAGAGGTGAGGGTCCGCGTTCGGCCTGGTGCTCAAGGCCCTCAGGGACAACTATCCGCCACTGCGCCGGGTCGCGCCATCGCAGCTGCCCCGGGCCATGCAAAGCCTTGTGGACAAGGGCGAGATGGAGGCAGACATCGCGGCATCGGTCCGGCAACTGCAGGAGCTTCTCGAGATGCCGGAATGGAACTCCGACCAGGTCGGCGACACCCGCGGGTACGCGTTCTTGATGTTGGCGGAAGGCGCCATTCACGAGATCCTCCGCACCGCCCGGCACCGCGCCGCAGGCACAAACGGCGGTGCACCTGGCGGCGCCGCACCTGCGGCTAGGTCGTCATGGCGCGGCACATACGATGGCCGCTTCCCGGTAGAGCTGCGCATTCTCCGATGGGATGGCGCCCAGTTCACTGGGATCATGACCTACCCGGATGACGACACCGCGACCAGCGTCAGCGGGCAGGCCGACGGGCAGGCCGGGACCGCAAGCGTGAGCCTCTCGTGGCAGGAGCATGGCTACGCGATCAGGGGCCGACTCACTATCGACTTCAATGGAAGCTGCGCAGCTACCGTTACCGGCGACCATATGGACGCTGACTGGCGCCAGGGGAATCGGCCCATCGTCCGGTTCACGATGACGGCAGCAGACGACAGCAAGTTCTCCGCGTTTCCCGGTAAGGGCGCGGCCAGGACATAGGAGGGCACGCCCCGGCAGCCGCATCGCCAGTCAGACCGCCAGACTCTCAGACGTGCCGACACGGTGCCGCCGCCGCCCAGTCGCTGACCCCGTTGTGATCAGCGCAGCAAGCCGTTCGGGCGGCCAGGACGGCCCCGATGCTCATCGGCTCAGGCGGACCGATCAGGTCGCTCGGCGCGCCGCTTGAAGCATGGGTGCCCTGAGCCGCCGTTATCCTTCCCGAGGCACGAAGATGCCCTGACCGGGGGTGAGGATGCCGCCCGGGTCGTACCGGCGCCGGGCGGCGGCGAGGAACGGGAATAGCGGGCCGAAGTGCTGCAGCCAGTCGCCAGGGGTCAGCGGGATCGAGCCGATGGGGTACTGGTAGCCGCCGAGTTCGCGTGCCTGTTCAAACAGTGCCCGGTTGTGCCCTAGCAGCACGCCGGGGCCGGGTGCCCCGCCGGAGTCCGGCGCCGCGGTCCGCAGCACCGAGAACAGGAAGATGACATGCTCATCCGGCACCCGCAGCAGCGGGGCCCGCAGGGCCGCCCGGCGCAGCGGGTACAGCAGGATTACCCCGCTCGCGCCGATGCCGGCCTCGGTGAGATCAGCCATCACGCCGGACACGAACGGTGCGGTGACGCTGCCGGGAAGGAACATGTTCCACCAGGGATGCGGGTCATACCACTCGCCGGTTGACTCCAGGTAGGCCACGGCGGGCG
>Ga0335078_10007327_pt1 | contig 16356 bp, 26 predicted proteins | sample Lox_Sample_32_FD_206711 | JGI IMG/M metagenome (GOLD analysis project Ga0335078, IMG submission 206711) | Soil microbial communities from Loxahatchee National Wildlife Refuge, Florida, United States - Lox_Sample_3.2 | ecosystem: Environmental > Terrestrial > Soil > Wetlands | place: USA...
CCGCTCCGCCGCATCGCCCTCGGCTACGCCGCGATACGGGGAGCCGCCGAGCACTTCGGCGCCATCGCCGGCGAGCTGCCGGAGCCGCGCTCGCACCCGCCGCTCCCGCCGATGCCCGAATGAGCGGTGGCGAGGTCTGCGAGATCTGCCGGGCTGCCCGGCCGGTTACCTACCGGTCCGAGCGGCTGGGCCGCCTTGCCGTCTGCGTGCCGTGCATCGGCGAGGAGTACCCCCTGACGCTGGTCACCTCCAGCCGGGACTCCTACATCCCGGCCTCCTGGGTCTGGGCGCCCAATGTCGCCGTCCGGCGCGTAGCAGACGGAGACGAGGGCGCCGGCATGCCGGCCTGAATCCCGGCTTTGTAGTTGACACACGTCACCCTGATGGGTAGAGTCGTGCCGGCGCTATTCCGAACAGCGCGCACTGTGCTTAATCCGTGGTGGGAGAGGTGCGCCGTGTCAATGGAGCGGGTAACTGCCGTCCCGGCAGATGCAGAAGAGCTGGTCAGGCTGTACCGTCCCCTGGTGGTCAGCTTCGCGAGGAAGCAGGGCATTCCCCCGCAGGATGCGGAGGATGTCGCCCACGAGATCCTGGCCAGGGAGATCGAGAATGACATTCTCGGCCAGTATGATCCGGATTTCATCTCCCCGCATAACGGGAAGCCGGTTACCTTCCGGGCATTCCTTCTCCAGAAGGCCGCATTGCGCTGCCGCGGGCACCGGGACCGGCTGAACCGGCTGGCCGACCGTAACCGGCTGGTGTGCGACCGGCCGGTGGATGATGACGGCACCCGGTGGATTGATGTATTCGGCGGTGCGGAATGGGACGATTATTCCGAGCTTGACGGCAGGGAGTTCCTGGACCGGATGCGGTCCTGGCTGGCCACCCGGCCGCCCGTGCCGGGGGACTCCTGCGACCTGCTGGCGCTCTTCGATGAGGTCTGCCGCGAGGTCCGCGAGGAGGGGAAGGTGACCGCCCGCGAGGCGGCCCGCCAGCTCGGCATCTCCGACGCCACGGCCTCGGCCTGGCTGGCGCGGCTGCGCCAGGTGGTCAGCGGCGCCGGGGAGATGCCGAAGGCCGGGCGCCATGTGGTCGGCGGCGTCACGCTGACCCTGGCCGACCTGCGCCGGGCGCTGGAGATCCTGAAGGCCGACCGCACCATCATGGTCCGCCAGCCGCTGGCCCGCGCCGGGCACCCGCTGGCAGCTGCCTCTGATAAGAACTGGTACCACCCGTTCAGCAAGGAGGAGCGCAGGCTCTATCCCGAGCTGGAGATCGACCCGCAGACGCACCGCAGGCCGGCCGGCCATGTCAAGGTGGCGGTCATCCACCGTCTTGAGCGGATGCTCGGCATCCTGATGGCCGAGGAGCCCGCGCCGGCCGATATCGTCCCGCCTTCTGTTCCTGCCCCTGACCCCGAGCCTGATCCGGAGCCGACTCCGCTGGACCTGCTGGAGGCCGAGCTCTTCCGGCTCGGCGCCGACGGGCTGCGGGTTGACCAGATCATGGACCTGGCCCGCAGCGCCTTCGCGGTAGCAGCATCATGAGAACAGAAGATCGCTGCACGGCACGGCAGGCCGGATCAGGACGGGATGTCGTCTGCGGCGGCCGGGGCCTCATCCGGGTCCGGGGCGCCTGCGTCCACGAGCATGTGCGCGAGGGCCTGCTGTGCCTGGAGCACTGGCTGGCCACCCTGGCCTGGCCGGGCGAGCAGTGGTGCGCGGCCTGCCGGGATATCGACGGCCACCGCTGCCTGCTCGTCATCGAGCCGGCCCCCGAGCCTGGAGAATCCCCCGGGTGATTATCGGCCATGAGCGGGCCCGCGACGCGCTGGCGGCCTCGTCGGGCACGGTGCTGCTGCTGGGCCCGGAGTCGGTCGGCAAGGCGACCATAGCCCGGGACTACGTAAGGTCGCGCGGCGGCCAGTTCATCCAGACCCCCGTCCCGCTGACGGCCGACGGTGCCCGCCGCGCCTGCCGCTATGCCTCGGTGGCCCCGTTCGCCGGGACCAAGTTCCTGATCACCGACCTGGACGGCGCCAGCACGCAGGCACTGAACATCCTGCTCAAGGTGCTGGAGGAGCCGCCCTCGGCGGCGCGGTTCCTCCTCATCGCCAGCACGCCGACGCTGGACACGATAATGTCCCGCTGCACGGTGCTGCGCTTCGGCCTGCTGTCCGCCGACCAGGTGCGGGACATCCTCATCGGCAGCGGCCTGGATCCCGCCGAGGCGTCCCGCCAGGCCGCGCTCGGCGGCGGCCGGGTCCGCCCGTCCCTGAAGGCCGATCCCGGCGGCGCCCGCGGGAAGGCCGGGCGGGTGCTGCGCGTGCTGGCCGCCCGCGAGCCCGCGCACCTCGGTGCCGCGCTGCGGGACTGGGATGCCGCCGCGCACGAGCAGCTGGGCATCTGGGCCTATGAGGCCGCCTCCGGCCGGTGGCAGCAGTTCGGCCCCGATTTCGCGCCCGGCCTCACGAAGGAGACGGCCCGCCGGCTGCTGGTCGCGCTGTCGTCCTGCCCGGCCGCCCGGCCGCGCCTGGCCGCGCACGCCGCCCTGGCTCCTCTGTGCGCGCGGCGGTAGCAGGGCCGTGGACGATGCAAGAAGCGTGCCCCCGGATGTCATCCTGATCTGCCCGTGCTGCGCGGCGGCGCTGGATGCGGCATCCTCGGAGACTGAGTTCGAGTGCGCGCACTGCGGACAGAAATGGACCATGAGCGTCGATGCGGCCCGGCTGGCCGCGCATGCCCTGTAGGCAGGAGAGCCAGTGCCAGATTTCAGCGGAGCCTGCGAGCTCGACGGCGCGCCGCCGCGCCCGCCGGACGGGGACAGCCCGCTCCAGCAGCGCTTCCGGGCCATCCAGGAGGCCGAGCAGGAGAACCAGGCGCTGGTCCGGCGGCTGGCCGCCTCCGGCGTGCAGGTTGACCCGCTGGCCGGGCTGAACATCCAGCTCAGCATGCTGATGGACTTCCTGTTCCCGCCAGCCAATCCGCAGTCGGCGCAGATCCGGCTCATGCTGGCCGAGAAGTCCGTGGCCACGTTCCGGGAGCTCCTGGAGAAGATCCAGGCCGAGAGCGTCCAGGCCCAGCTTGCCGCCGGGGCCAGGGTGCCGCCGGACATGCTCCGCGCGATGGCGAAGCAGCAGGGCCTGACGATCCCGGCTGCCGAGCAGAACCGCAGGTAGCCCGTGGTCGCCTTCTCGCAGTGGCAGAAGACGCGCCCGGTGCGCCGGCTGACCTGGGTATGCGGGCCGGAGCATGTGCTGGCCGACGACGTGGCGGCCGAGTGCCGCAGCCAGGCGGGCGAGGTCCTCGTCCTGGTGGCGGGCGACGATGCCGAGCGCGATATCTGGGCCGAGGCCGCCCAGGTGCCGGACCCCGGCGAGACGCGCCTGCTGGTCATCCGGGGCGCCGAGAGGCTGCGGCGCTGGGACATGCTGGCCCCGCTGGTGCCCGCCAGGGACCTGGCCGCCTCCCGGCTGCTGTTCGTCAGCGCCGAGGACGACGCCGCGCACGCGAAGTCCTGCTCCTGCCGCCGCTGCGGCGGGCAGGAGTCCGCCAGGGAGCTGGCCCCGCACCTGTCGCTCATCCAGGGCAGCAAGGCCGGCCAGATCATCCGCTGCGCCGTGCCCGATGACGAGCCGCCGGACTGGCTGCTGGACTGGCTGGCCGCCCGGCTGCCCGGCGGCGGCCGGGTGCTGGCCGACTACCTGCTCGAGCGGGCCGGCGGCGACCTGAAGACTGCCGCCGACACCGCCGCCAAGATGACGGCCGCCGGCCTGCCGGCCACCAGGGAGGCCGTCAGCGAGCTCATCGAGCCTGTGCCGTCCGACTCGGTTGCCGACGCCCTGGTGCTGAGCACCAAGGCGGCCGCGCTGGCCGCCGCCGACGCCCTGCGCTCCCGGCAGGAGATCGGCCGGGTGATCGGCGCGCTCGATAACCGGCTGGAGATGCTGGCCGCGCTGCGCGCCGCCCAGGAGCGGAAGCTGCACGCCAGGGACACTGCGGCGAAGGCCGGGGTGAGCTGGCTGAACCAGCGCCGGTACAGGTCCGCCGCCGCGCACTACGGCCCGGCTGAGGTTGCCCGCCGCCGCCGGGTGCTCGCGATTGCCGATGACGCCTGGCGCTGCGGCGCGGACGCCGGCGTGACCGAGGTGATCATCGCCGCCTGGTAGGCAGCCCTGCCCGTGTGTAATAGGCGGCATGACGACCTCCGCGCCCAGGCACCGCCCTGGTGACCAGGCCCCGCCCGTCCCGAATGACGGCCCGTCCGTCCATGACCTGGTGATCGCCGGCCTGATTGAGGACCGTGCCCCGCAGGCGGCGGTGGACCTCATCAGGGCCCGCCGGCAGCTCGGCCTGGAGCGCTACCATTCCCTGTTGCAGGCGCACAACGGCCGGGATGCCTGCCAGGATGCGGCCGAGGAGCTGGCCGACGCCCTGTGCTACGTGCGCCAGATCATGGCGGAGCGCGGCATGCCGGAAGAGGGCGCCGGGGCCGGGCTGGCATGCGCCTATGCGGACCTGGCTGAAATATTCTTCCTGATCCTGGACCTGGCGCATGAGCGGGGCTGAGCCCCGGACCTGGCGGGTCTACCGGCGCATGCGGACGGTCGCCTACACCAGTGACCAGGCCGGCGAGGCAGGCTTCGCCGAGTGCGCCCGCGTCTTCGGGGAGCGCTGGGACGGCCGGGTGGCCGGGGAGGACGCGGATATCGTCCCGCTGCGCCGTGGTGATCCCGGCCGTGGCGCGTACATGGTGATACTGAATCTTCCCGGCTGCGCGGGGGAGTGGAAGGACGAGCGGGACGCCGAGGATTTCGCTGCCCTGGTAACCGGCGGGATCGTGGTGGCGTCCGGATCGCCGGAGGAGCGCGATCTGCTCGATTACGGGAAGAAGAGGATCCGGTCATGAGCATCAGGGACAAGCTGGATGTCCTCCGGAGGCAGCACGAGCTGTCCCGGACGGTAATAGCCGAGGCCTTCCGGATCATGACGGATGATCAGCTGACCGAGCTGCGCAGGAGGCTGGACGGGGGAAGTGATGGCGGCACTGAGGCCAGGGATCACCGATCCGCAGCAGCTGCCGGATCCCGAGACTGAGCTCATTGACGAGATGCGCCGGGAGTATGCCCGCGTCATGGCCGACTGGCAGCGTGACTGGCTGGCTGGCGGGACCTGCGCGGAGCCCTCGTACGCCCAGGCGCGGCGGGCCCTGTACCGGTCCGCCTATCTCGGCAGGTGCTGCGGGCTGAAGCGGCCGGGCCAGCGTGAGAACTAGGGGAAGTGTCCGCTGGCCCGGCGCCCTCATCGCCAGGTCCGGACGGGGGATGCCGGGCCTGCTCTCACGGTGGCAGCAGGCCGGCTTCCGGTCAAGGCATTCCGGTACCGGTGTCAATAGCGTTCGCCCGCAGCGGAGGGAGCAGATGTCATGGGAGCGGCAGCACCGTCCTACGGCCTGACCGTCAGCGATGATGAGTTCGAGAAGATCTGCCAGCGCATAGCTGCCGACGGCCGGCCGTTCGGCTACGACATCGAGACGTCGTATGACGGCGACCCGCGGGAGGGAGCCCCGCTCCACCCGGAGGAGAACTTCATCTGCGGGCTGTCGCTGACCAACTCGCTGGCCTGGGCCCGGTACGCCCCGCTGCGGCACGACGCCGGGCCGAACCTTGATAACCAGCGGGCCGCCGCTGCCTTCTGGGGCCTGGCGCAGACCGGCCTGGGCGTCGCGCACGGGGCCAAGTTCGAGCTCCGCTGCCTGTCCCGGTGGTTCATGGCGCACCTGTCTGACCACCCGCTGCTGGGCGCCCCGGTGCGCGCCTCGGACGGCTACTACCCGGTCCGGTCCTGCACGATGCTGGAGTCCTACGTGGAGGCGAAGCACCGCTTCCACGGCCTGAAGGACATCGTCCAGATCGACTTCGGTCACCAGATGACCAGGATCATGGATCTCTTCCCGCCGCTGACCAGCAAGCAGCAGAAGATGATCCGGTTCTCCGAGCTCGACCAGCAGGACCCGAAGGTCTACTCCTACGCCTGCGAGGACTCCCTCTGGGCGCTGGCCGAGCACCTGCGCTGCTACCCGCTGGTGCGGGGCAGCTTCATCTACCAGCTGGAGATGGCCGTCCTGCCGGTGGTCTGCGCGATGGAGGACACCGGGGTCTGGTACGACTGGAACTTCATGCGCGAGGCCTCGGCCCGCGGCAAGGTGTTCCTGGACCGGCTGCAGGGCGAGATCGGCAACGACCTCACCGCGCTGGTGCGGGAGCGCACGCCCGGCGCCCCGGCCGTGCGGATCAACCTCGGCTCGCCCGCCCAGCTTGGCAAGGTGCTGTACGAGGACCTCGGCCTGCGCACCCGCCGCCGCACCGACTCCGGCAAGCCGAGCACGGACAAGATAGCCCTCAAGGGCCTGGCCTCCGATCACCCGGTGGTCCGCAAGATCCTCAACTGGAAGTCGCTGCGGAAGCTGACCGGGACCTACCTGGACGTGTACGAGGGCCGCTTCTCCTATGCGGACGACGGCCTCACCCACCCGAACCACATGCAGCACGGCGTGCCGGCCGGCCGGTTCGCCGTGGACGGGCCTCCGTACCAGCAGTCGCCGAAGAAGTACCACTTCACCCTGGACACCATGGACCTGGCCTTCGACTTCAACTTCCGGTGCGCCATCGGAGCCCCGAGGGGCTGGTACCAGCTCGGCTTCGACCTGAGCCAGGCCGAGCTGCGGGCGCTGGCCGGCGAGGCGGGCGAGACCGCGCTCATCGAGGCATTCGCCGCAGGTGAGGACGTGCACGCCAAGACGGCGGCGCTCATGCTCGGCAAGGAGCTGGCGGACGTCACCAAGGAAGACCGGGATGTGGGCAAAACGCTCAATTTTGCTATGTCGTACCAGATGGGCGTGGATGGCCTGGCCGACCGGCTGGGCATCACCAAGGACGCCGCCCAGGACCTGTTCGACCAGTACTTCGCCGTCTACAGCAAGATCAAGGCCTACATGGACAGGGTCGTCGCCGGGGCCAGGGCGACCGGCTGCGTGACCACGCACTTCGGCCGCCAGGTCCGCATCTGGGACCTGGACTCGGAGTACCGGCATGTCCGCGCCGCCGCCGAGCGCACGGCCGGCAACGTGCCGATCCAGGGCGCGGCGACCGGCGACTACATGAAGATCGCCATGGTGCGCTCGCACCGGGCCCTGAAGGCGGCCGGCCTGCTGGACCGGGTGCGGCTGTCCATGAACATCCACGACGCGCTGGAGTGGTACGTCCGCGATGACGTCCCGGTGGACGAGGTGGTCCGGGTGCTGCAGCCTGCGGTCATCTTCCCGGTGGACGGCTGGCCGGCCATGCGCGCCGACTGGCACGCCGGCCGGCGCTGGGGCAGCGTGCGGGAGATCGAGCTGCTGCCGGACGGCAGCGTGCGGGCCAAGGACGCGGGCGAGCCGGAGCCCCGTGCTGCCGAGCTCGACGGCGACGCGGACGAGGAGGACGGCCTCAGCGTGGACGCCGAGGCGGTGCGCCAGGTGCTGCAGCGCGAGCCTGCCCGCGGGCCGCAGCCGGCTCCGGCCGCTGCGATGGCCCTCCCGGAGGCCGAGCCCGATACGGCGCCGCGCCGGGTAATCATCTCGATAGAGGAGATGCCGCAGCGGGAGGCGTTCGGCCGCCTGATGGCCGCCCTGGCCAGCCGCCCGGGCCAGAACGAGGCGGTGCTGCGGACGCCAGCCGGCGACTTCCCGCTCGGCAGCTCCGCCGTCACCCCGGCCTGGCAGCCTCAGGTCAGCATGATCCTGGGCAGCGTGCTGGTCACCTACGATCTGGACAGCGTGGACTGCAGCTCGCTGGCCGCCGGCCTGGAGCTCTGAGGGCCTCCGCTGTACTAGCGGCATGATGATACGAGCGGGATGGACTATTCCTCCCTACGGCCGGCAGAAGTTCGACATCGAGGTGGACGAGACCGATCTCGCCCGCCTCGTGCGGGAGGCAGGCGCCCCGGACGCGGAGGCTGCGTGCCAGTCCCTGACGACCCTGCAGGCGTTCGAGCTGCTGAACCGGGAGGCTGACTACTGGGCGGCCCGGACGGCGGCCGACAAGGGCGTCCTGGAGGATGACGAGGCCAGGGCCGAGATCCGCCGGGTTACCGAGCGCCGCACTACCATGATGGACTGGCTGAGGCGGAGGTACGCCTCCGGTGGCTGAGCCGCAGGACGACCCGGCCGCCGCCGTCCGCGCCCAGCTGGCCGGGTGGCTGGACGAGGTGCTGGGCCTGCGCCGTCAGGTGCGCCGTGCCTGCCCGGCCAGGGGATCCGCGCCGCCGCTCTTCCACGACGCGATGCTGGAGGCCCGCGGCTGCCAGGACCGGGTGGAGGAGATCCTCGGCGAGGCCCAGGCCCTGTGCGGCAGCGCCCGGCGCGCGGCGGAGGCGGCCAGGGAGCAGGCTGAGGACAGCTTCGATGAGGCGTCGGCTGCGCTGCGCCGGCAGGCCGTCCGGCGTGACGCCGACTACACGACCGGCCGGGAGCGGGAGGCGGACGTCAACCTGCAGATCCGGCCGCAGCGGGCCAGGCAGCGGTCCCTGGCCCGGATCCGCGATGAGTGCGACGAGGCCGTCACCCGGATCCGCGACGCATACTTCGGCATCAACGGGACCAGGCAGGACCTGGGCAGGTCGCTCGGGTACTTCGCCTGGGAGAGCACGCTGGACAGGTGAGGGACATGAAGTGCAGGTACTGCGGCGACGAGATCTCCGGCACGAACGAGGTCCGCAAGCGCGCCGAGTTCTGGGAGGTGGACGGCAGGACGCTGGTCTTCGGCGCGGGCATGCCGGACGGCAACCTGAGAGAGGCCACCGGCCGGCTGCTGTACGCCGTGCACGGCAAGCACTACTGGATGCAGGTCAAGAAGGCCGAGCGGGCGCAGGCGTGAGCGGGGAAGCCTGGCGCCCGGCTCCGGCGGCCGCCAGGGCCCGGATCCTGGCCAAGCGGGCCGAGCGCGAGGCAGATCCCGGCTGGCGGCTGCGCCCTGTGCCCGATTGGAGACCGCAGGACATCTTCGAGATCGAGGACCTGCTTGATGAAGGCGACTGAGCTGCTGGGAAACCTGGAAGAGATTATCAACGAGCATGGCGATTGCAACGTCTTCCTGCAGGATCCCCTCCAGCCTGAGTGGCGGAATCCCGCCGCCAGCGTGAGTTTCGAGCCCGATAGGGAGTCCGTGCTGGTGACGGCCGAGGACTAGCCCGGCTGTCTGCTCCCGGATGTGTACTAGGAGCCAGGCGGCGGGATGCCCCGCCGGAGCCCGACATACGAGGAGCACGGACACACATGCCAAGGATCGCATTCGACCAGAAGTTCTCCGGCGAGACCGAGAAGTTCCCCCAGCTCAAGCTGGAGCGCGGGGAGCGCATCCGTCTCGTCTGCCTGGAGACGCCGTGGCTGGACTTCCGCCACGAGCTGCGCGCTCCCGTGCTGGAGAACGGTGCCCCGAAGATGGTCACGAAGAAGACCAAGAAGGGCGTCGAGTACAGCACCTTCGACACCGACTTCAAGGGCAACCACATCTGCCTGGGCAAGGCGGACGCCCTGGATGACCCGCTGTTCGTCAAGGGCATCGACCCGGAGCGGTGCCCGGAGTGCGCCGCCTCGCTGCGCTGCGGCGACATCAAGCCTCCCGTGCGCCGGTACGCGATGAACGTCGTGGTCTACACCATCCGGCAGGACCAGGCCTTCACGGTGAAGGACCCGTTCACGGTCACCGTCGCCTGCTGGCCCTTCACGTCCAACCGGTACGACCGGCTGCTCGCCCTGCAGGCCCGCTGGGGGAACCTGCGGAACCACGACCTCCTGCTCGGCCCGTGCGAGGACGCCGACTTCCAGAAGTACGAGATCGACATCGCCGAGACGGCCGCCTGGCAGGCCACGGAGGAGACCAGGGCGGCCATCGTCAAGCTGTGGCGGGGCGAGGGCAGCAGGGCCACCGACGCCCAGCTCCGCGCCGCCTGCGGGCACACCGCCACCCTGCAGCAGATGAAGGACGATGCGGCGGAGGTCGAGCGGCTGTGGAGCATGGCCCGCGGCGCCGGCCCGGCACCGTCCGGGGCCCCCGCTGCGCGGGCTGCCGCGGCTGAGCTCGACCAGGGCCTGTCCGCCCTGCTGGACGAGACGCCTGCGGTGCACCCGCTGGAGGCTAAGGCGGCGGCTGAGGCGAAGGCGGATGACATCTTCGGTGCCGCCGGCGACCCGTTCGCCGCGCCCGCCCAGAGTCAGGCTCCTGCGGACCCTTTCGGGCCGGGGGCGCCTGGTGCGCCGGGGTCGGCAGCCAGTCCGGCATCTGCGCCGGCGAGCCCGGCACCGGCATCTGCCCCGACTGCGGCGGCCAGCGCTGTCCCTTCTGACGGCCTGGATGAGTTCGCCGCCCCGACGACCAGCAACCCGGCCAAGGCAGCTCCTGCTCCGGCAGCCCCTGCCCCGGCCGCCGAGGCTGCCGCCCCCGGCAGCGGCCCGGTCTCGCTGGATGACCTGTTCAGCCTGAGCTGATGCTCACTCCGGGCAGCCGGATAACCGGCCTGGATCTGTCGGTCACCGCCACTGGCGCATCGCAGATCCAGGCCGGCGAGGCCGGCGTCTGCCGGATCCGGCCCGGCGCGCTGAGAGGCCAGCCCCGGCTGAAGTCCGTCTACACCCAGGTGCGCCGCTACGCCCGCGGCTCGGACTTCATCGCGGTCGAGGGGCCGTCCTTCGCCTCGGCGCAGCGCCAGCACCTGATGGGCGGCATGTGGTGGATGGTCATGCACGTCCTGTGGCTGGACGGCTTCACGGACGCCAACGTCGTGGTGGTGCCGCCCAGCGCGCTCAAGAAGTACGCCACCGGGACCGGCAACGCCTCCAAGGACGAGGTGCTGGCAGCGGTGGTGCGCCGGTACATCAGCGTGCCGGTGGCGGACAACAACGAGGCTGACGCCCTGGTCCTGGCGGCGATGGCCGCCGACTATCACGGCTTCCCGATTGCAGAGGTTCCGAAGGCCAACCGCCAGGCCCTGGCGAAGTGGCCCTATGAGCCCTGCGGGATGGAGCCTGATGAGCCTCGGGCCGGTAACAGCAAGGAAGCACGCCGAGTGTGTCTGGCGGGTCAGCCGTGACGGCCGGTACGTGGGCACGGTCACGCTGATGCCGGATGGCCAGTATGCGGCCGTGTACCGCTACGCGACCGTCGGGCACGCCGGGACCCTTGCGGGCGCGCTCACGTTCTACGACGATCTGGAGGCACCGGATGACTAGGACCCCGAAGGCCGCTCCCGGCCCTGGGCTGAAGGGCGCGCTGGCCGACATCCGCAGGAGCTACGGCGACGGCGCGATCATGCTGCTGGGCGAGTCGGACATCAAGCCGGTGGACGTCATCTCTACGGGCTCCATCGCGCTGGACCGCGCCACCGGGATCGGCGGGTTCCCCCGCGGCCGGGTGGTGGAGATCTACGGCCCGGAGAGCTCCGGCAAGACGACCCTCGCCCTGCACGGCGTGGCCGAGTGCCAGCGGGCCGGCGGCACGGCGGCGTTCATCGACGCCGAGCACGCGCTGGACCCCGCCTATGCGGCCGGGATCGGCGTGGACACCGACTCGCTGTTCGTCTCCCAGCCCGATACCGGCGAGCAGGGCCTGGAGATCGCCGATAGGCTGTCGCGCTCCGGCGAGGTGGACATCATCGTCATCGACTCGGTGGCCGCCCTGGTGCCGAAGGCCGAGATCGAGGGCGAGATGGGCGACAGCCGCCCCGGCCTGCAGGCCCGGCTGATGTCGCAGGCCCTGCGCAAGATCACCGGCTCGCTCTCGGACACGAGGACGACCTGCATCTTCATCAACCAGCTCCGCGAGAAGATCGGCGTCATGTTCGGCAGCCCGGAGACCACCACGGGCGGCAAGGCGCTGAAGTTCTACGCCTCCATCCGGATGGACGTGCGCCGCATCGAGTCCATCAAGGGAGACGACAACGTCGCGGTCGGCGGCCGCCTGCGGGTCAAGATCGTCAAGAACAAGCTGGCCCCGCCGTTCCGCCAGGCCGAGTTCGACCTGGTCTTCGGCCGGGGCATCTCCCGCGAGGGCGAGCTTGTGGACCTCGGCGTGCAGTACGGCGTCATCCGGCGGTCCGGTGCCTGGTACACCTACGACGGCGGGAATCTCGGCCAGGGCAAGGAGAAGGCCAAGCTGGCGCTGGCCGGAATGCCGAAGGCCATGGACGAGATCGACGTGTCCCTGCGCGCGCTGCTGGCGGCGGAGACGGCCTCCGGCACGAAGGCCCCGGCCGCCCCCGGCCCCGTGCTGCTCGAGGGCGAGCCCGACTTCTCCTGAGCCCGATACGGGCAGCACCGCTGCCGCCGGTATCAGGGGCATGACCGAGACCATGGAGGGACATCCTGTGCATGACCCCGTCAGCTTCGAGGAGATGCGAGGCCACCTGCTCACCCTGGAAGACGTGCGGGGGCAGCTGGCGGCCACCGAGCCGCTGATCCAGAGCACCTTCTTCCCGTCCGACGACGTGGAGTTCACCGTCCCGCCTGCCTGGGCCGGCGCGGGCGACGATGATGACTGCGGCGCTGTCCTGAAGACCAGGGACGACGACTTCACCCTGAGCAAGATCTCGCTGCTGGAGGCGGGCGCTGCCGTCGGCATCCCGCGCAAGCTGCAGGAGCGGATGCCGGCCCGGATCCTGCAGGACGCGCTGCACTGGTGGTTCCGGGGCGGGGCGGGCGGCAAGGAGTTCAAGGTCCTGGCCAGCCGCTCCCCGGACCTTGACCGCCCGCTGGCCCGGGCCATGTGCCGGGGCACGGTGGTGCCGTTCTCCAACCTGGCCCTGCTGGACATCGCGACCGAGCGGATCCGGGCCCGGTACGGCGACGACGCCGAGATCCTGGCGGACTACAAGTTCCACCACGACCTGGAGCTCACCTCGCTGCGCCTGATCATCCCCGGCCATGCCCGCGTCATCTCCGGCACCCGGGTGGCCGACGACACCTGGTGCGCCGGGATCGACATGCGCAACTCCCTGATCGGGCTGAAGCCGACCGACTTCGCCGGCTACCTCTTCCGGTACTGGTGCACGAACGGGGAGACGGACACGCTGAACTCGACCGGCAAGTTCTCCCGGCGGGAGAAGCACACCGAGGCCGACGTCTGGGACTGGGCCCGGACGGCGGTGGACGAGGTGCTCGGCGGCCTGGACGCCAGCTTCGACTCCGTCCAGATGCTGACCTCCATCCCGGTGGACGGCAACGTGCAGGTGGTGCTGGATGACCTGTTCGCCCGGTACGAGATCCCCAAGCGCGAGTGCATCCGGGTGAAGGCCGACCTGGCCGTCGCCGAGGACGACCTGACGATGTACGACATCCAGGAGGCGGTCACCCGGGCGGCGAATGCCGACGGCCTGCCGCCCCGCGCGGTGTCGAACCTGCTGACCATGGGCGGCCACATCGCGCACGCCGCGACCGGCCGGTGCTCGGCCTGCCAGCGGCTGCTGCCCGAGGGCTACGTCCCGCCCGAGCCCGCTCATGCGGTCTGACTCCGACGAGCAGGGGCGCTCCGGCGCCCCGCTCGTGCTGACAGCCAACGTGGACTGCGAGAGCTGCGGGGCGGTCTACCAGGGCATGTGGGCGGATTCCAGCATGAGCCTGGAGGACATGGCGGAGCCGCCCGTCGCCGTCCAGTCCTGCTCCTGCGGACATCAGCAGGAGGAGACCTGGCCGGGCTGGTGCTTCCGGTCGGAGGCCGGCTGATGTTCAGCGGCTGGCTCGGCGGCCTGGATTACTTCCTGGTCCTGGTCCTGGTGTTCTGGAGCGGCATCGCCTGGGAGCGGGAGAGGAGGATCTGATGCTGATCACCGTGGGGATCTTCCTGCAGGGTCACGGCCACATCGGCCATGGCCGCTGGCGGGCCGTGCCGAGGAGGCGGGACACCATCGTGTTCGGCGGTACTGACTACGAGGTGGACGAGGTGGTGTGGGCTGCTGACGGCGGCGCCGAGTGGGACATCATCGTCTGGGTGAAGAGGGTCTGATGCTGCGGAAGCTGGAGATCGAGAATTACCAGTCCCTGCGGAAGCTGAGCCTGGTGCTGGGGCGGCTCACCGTCATCACCGGCCCGTCGAGCTCGGGCAAGACGGCCGCGATCCGGGCGCTGCGGATGCTGGCGTTCAATGCCCGCGGCACCTCCTACATCTCGCGCGGGCAGAAGTCCTGCCGGGTGGCCCTGGAGCTCGACGGCATCGGCGATGCCGATCACCCGGACAGGGTGGAGCTCACCCGCAGCGCTCGCGGCGGCGGCGATGCCTACTGCACCGAGCGGATGGCCGACCGCAGACACTCCTGCGGCGCGGGCATGAAATACACCAAGCTCGGCGGCCAGGTCCCGCCGCAGGTCTCCGGGATGCTCCGGCTCGCCCCGCTGAACTTCGCCGATCAGTTCGACCGCCCGTTCCTGCTGGACTCCTCCGGCGGCGAGGTGGCCCGCACGCTCGGCAGCCTGACCAACGTCATCATGATCTTCAGGGCCGGCCAGGAGGCGGGCCGCCGGAAGCTGGCCCTGTCCGCCGAGCTGAAGGCGCGCCGGGCCGGCCTGGCCGCCCTGCAGGAGCGGGCGCAGCAGTTCGCCGGGCTTGCCGGGCGCCAGGCGGCCGTGAGCGAGGCCGAGAGCGCGCTGGCGTCCATGGGGGATGCGGCAGCACGGGCACAGCGCCTGCGCGAGCTCACCGCAGCCCTGGGCGCCGCGCAGGCGCAGGCTGCGGCCGTCACCGTGCCCGAGGTCCCCGACGCCGGCCCGATGCTGGCGGCGGCCGCGCGCTCGGCCCGGCTGTGCGCCCTGGTGGCCGGCCATGCCGGGGCGCACCGCCAGCTTGCCGCCGCCGGCCAGGCTCTGGCCAGTGCCCGGGCGGACAGCGCCGAGGCGGCCGCGCTGCTGCGGACGCTGCTGGAGGAGGCGGGCTACTGCCCGGTCTGCGGCCAGGAGGTGCACGCCGCCTGAGCCGATTGCCCGTGCATGAGCAGCATGGGATCGGTCCTGCCCGGGTTCTTCCTGGCCGTGCAGATCCAGGCCGACACCATCCACTGCAACGTGCCGTCCATCCCGGCCGGGTTCCAGGCGGTGGCCGGCTACGTCACCGGCACGCCGGACATCCGGTGGACCGCCACGGACTGGAGCCGGTTCTCCACCCGCTTCAAGGTCCGGATCAACCAGGAGAACCGCTCGGACCCGATGCTCGGCAGCGTCTTCGACATCCAGCCCGATGCCTGGACGAACGAGGATGCGGCGGCGGCCTGCCTGGCCCGCCAGGACGCCGGCCGGCCGTCTGCCTGCTACACCATGCAGGGGAACGTGACCCCGCTGGTGAACGCCCTGGTGGCGGCCGGGGTGGCCCAGGCGGATCTGTGGGTGGCCAACTGGAACCTCAGCCAGACCCAGGCTGCCAACATCGTGGCGAACCGCAGCGGCCCGTACCCGATTGTCTGCGTCCAGTACGCCTCGCCGTCCTCCAATCCCGGCACCGTCCTGCCCGGCTCGCCGCTCTGCCTGGCCGAGGCCAACTGTGATCTCAGCATCAGAGCAGCGGCCTGGTCCTGCTAGCCCCGTGCGGGCCCGGCTGCTGCGCCTGCGCTACCTCTGCGGGCGGCGCGGCGCGTTCCTGTTCCTGCTGGCCGCCTACGACCTGTTCAACGGCATCTACCTGGCAGCGGGCGGGGCGCTCCAGCACGCGCCGCCGGCCGGCACCGAGTTCGGCTGGGGGGTCGTCTTCATCGTCTCGGCCGGGGTCCTGCTCACCGGGGTGCTGGCCCAGCGGGACACCTGGTGGTTCGCCTATGCCACGCTCCTGAAGTGCGCCTGGGCGGTCGAGTACCTGCTGCTGGCCCGCAGCGTGCCCTGGGACTGGCTGCGCGGGCTGGAGTGGCTGACGCTGGCCTGCGTCGTGGTGCTCGTCAGCTCCTGGCCCGAGGTGCGCAGTGCCAGGAATGTCCGTGAGCGGCACTAGCGGCACGGTCATCGAGGGCCTGGCCGTCGGCGTCCCGTCGGTGATCCTGGCCGGCGCGTCCTTCTTCTACGGCAACCGCGCGCACCGCGAGGAGGCCGAGGCGGACGAGGCCCAGGTGGACGCGGGCGCCTATGACCGCGCCCGTGCCCTGTACGAGTCCGTGATAGCGACGACCCGCCAGGAGTCCGCCGACCTGCGGGCCGAGGTCCTGCGGCTGCGTGCCGAAGTTGACGCGCTGCGCGACGAGGTCGCCGGGCTGGAGCAGGTGAACCGGCGGCTGCAGGCGCAGATCAGCTCGCTCGGCGTCAAGCCCGCCGCCGGGCTGCCCCGGCCGCCGGAGACGTAACAGGCAGCGT
>Ga0335078_10007328_pt1 | contig 16356 bp, 9 predicted proteins | sample Lox_Sample_32_FD_206711 | JGI IMG/M metagenome (GOLD analysis project Ga0335078, IMG submission 206711) | Soil microbial communities from Loxahatchee National Wildlife Refuge, Florida, United States - Lox_Sample_3.2 | ecosystem: Environmental > Terrestrial > Soil > Wetlands | place: USA: Florida...
AAGGTGCACAGTCACGGGTACCGCTTTCCTGCGTTTGCGATCGGCTTGGCCGACCGACCACCCAGCCAGCTGCGCGACACGCCGTACCTGGGCGGCCCGGCCAGGTACTCACGAAGCTGTGACGGACGACCGAGTCTGCCGAAATAAGCGAGTTCGGATATGCCTTGCGCTAGCGGCAACAACCTGCCGAAAGAGGAACGGTAGCATTATCATATCGCCACGAGCGGTGCCTCTCTTGGCGGTGCTGTCGAATGTCGCGCCAACTCGAGTCCGGTTCGGCAAAGCGCTCTGCACTATTCATCAATATGCATCGTCCGGCAGAACTGCGAACTTACTCTTCTGACCGCCAGCAGGGTCGGGTGTTCATGGGTATGGCGCGAGACCTTTCATACCCGCATGATCAGTCGGCGGCCGTCCAGTGGGGAGCGGTGATGATGTCTGATCGGAGACGGCAGAGTGCATCGATGCGCGCGCCGGCCAGCGATGGGTTGTCGGTCAGCGCAGCGCCCCGGACGGGAACAGTCCCGCCAGGCCGCGCGGTGTCGGCAGCGATGGTTTCCAGGATGACCGGGCGACTGCCCCACGAGCCGCCGATGATGATGAGTTCGGGGTCGCTGAGCGCCGAGATGGCGGCGAGTACGCCGCCGACGGCCTGGCTGAGGGCGTGGCGCGTAGTCGCCGCCTGTGGTTCAGGACCGGTAGCGGCGGTGAGCAGACGCTCCGCGTCGATGGCCGTGGAGGCGGTCTGCCTCAGGCCGAGTTCGCTGAATACTTCGATGAAGGGCAGTGCCTGGCCGCGCGGGCCGGTGGTGATGAGGTGAGCGACCTCGCCGGCCAGACCGGTGTGCCCGCGCTGGACCCGGCCGTCGCTGATGATGGCGCAGCCCAGTCCTTCGCCGAGAAACAGGTACGCGAAGTCGTCCAGTGCTGTCGTGCCAGCGTGGTCGCGTTCGGCTTGCGCTGCCCAGTTCACGTCGTTGTCGACCGCGACCGGCCCATCGATGTGCCGCGCCAGGATCTGGGCGGGATCGAGTTCACCGAGCAGGAACGGCGCGTCAGGCAGATGAACCGTCCGGCCGGTCGCGCGGTCCACCGGGTCGGCGGCGCTGACCACCGCGAGGCGGGGGGCCAGCCCGGCGTCGCGGCGGACCTTCTTCGCGGCGGTCCGCAGCGCCGCGGCGACCTGCACGGGCCGGGCTGGCCTGCTGATCGTCTCCTGCGTCCGCGCGATCGTATCGCCGTGGGCATCGATGCACTCGGCGACGATCCCTTCCGGCGCGATGCTGACCGCCAGGGCGACGCCGACGCTGTCGGCCAGGGCGTAATACGAGCCGACTCGGCCGCGGCCGCGGCCGCCGGCGGACCGCTGGCCGGTGTCCGCCACCAATCCGGCATCGACCAGCCGGCGCACGCTCTCGCTTACGGTCGGTTTCGAGATGCCGGTCTCAGCGGCCAGTTCAGCCCTCGTCAGGCGTTGCTGCCGCATCAGTGCCCGCAGGACATGCTCGTCGGTCAGGGAACGCAGCAACTCCAGTGAAGGCTTGGCAGGATCCACGCACCTATTCTAGGCAGGAGTCTTGACTAGAAAACGGGCAGTGCCTAGGGTCCTTGTAAGTAAGGAGAGCTGACTAGAAGGAGCGCCCCTATGCCCGCCCGTTCGGTGTCGCAAACCGCCCCGCCGCCTTCACTGCCGCACTGGGAACAGACTCCAGCGAATCTCCCGGACGCCATCAGGCAGACCAAGGCGGCACTCCGGGCTCGTATCGAAGCGTCGGGCCGCACGGTCGAGGAAGTCTTCGCCGTGGTGCAGGACCGGATCGAGCACGAGGTCGGCCAGATCACCGCCGCGCGGAAGCGCGGTGAGATGATCTGGCCCGTCATCGACTACTCGGACATCGAGGCCGGAACGGTCCCGGCCGAGGCGCTGGATATCCTGCGCAGGCGCGGCTGCGTGGTCGTGCGCGGGCACTTCGACCGGGAACAGGCCCTGAGCTGGGACCGCGGCATCGTCGACTACACCGAGAGCAACGGGTTCTTCGAGAACTACCGGGGCCCCGGCGATGACTTCTTCGGGAGCGTGGGCTCCAGGCCGGAGATCTACCCCATCTACTGGTCACCCGCCCAGATGCAGGCCCGGCAAAGTGACCGGATGGCGCGGGTGCAGGCGTTCCTCAACAGCTTCTGGAAGCACGAGTCCGGCGGCGTCCAGTGGTTCGACCCCAGCCGGGACTCGCTGTACCCGGACCGCATCCGCCGCCGCCCGCCCGGGGCCGACTCCGCCGGCCTCGGCAGCCACCTGGACCCCGGCACCCTCGACCTGTGGATGACCCAGGCCTTCCAGAATGCCTTCCGCCACCTGTTCGACGGCACCGTCGAGCAGTACGACCCCTGGGACGCCGCCTACCGCACCGCCGGACCCCAGTACCCCGGCACCACGATGTGCTCGGCCTTCCGCACCTTCCAGGGCTGGACCGCGCTGTCCGACATGGCCCGCGACCAGGGCGTCCTGCACGCGGTCCCGATCCCCGGCGCCATGGCCTACCTCATGCTGCGCCCGCTGCTCGCCGACGTACCCGACGACGACATGTGCGGCGTCACCGTCAACCAGGTCTTCCCCGCCAGCCCGACCTGGCACTCCCTGCTCCTGCAGGCCCTCACCGGCATCCCCGACGTCCGCGCCGGGGACTCCGTCTGGTGGCACTGCGACATGATCCACAGCGTCGCCCCGGTCAAGAACCAGCAAGGCTGGGGCAACGTCATGTACATCCCGGCCGCTCCCTGGTGCCCCCGCAACGAGCGGTACGCCGCCAGCGTCCGGGACGCCTTCCTCGCCGGCTCCAGCCCCAGCGACTTCCCCGCAGAACACTACGAACGTGGCTGGGCCAACCGCTTCCAGCCCCACCAGCTCAACGACACCGGCCGACGCGGGCTCGGCCTCAACTGACCGAGCTCTCGGTTGCTGCCCACGCAGGCAACCTGCCGTACGATTCATGCCCCGGCTAGAGCTCGATGCGCGAGCCCATGATGACGGTGCGGTCGCGGGGTAGCCGGAGCGACTCGGCGGCGTCGGCGGTGATCCGTGATGTCGCGATGAACAGGCGCTTGCGCCACCGGCTCATGCCCGGCGCGTGGCCCTGGACGAGCTCGATGCGCGAGATGAAGTACGACAGCCTGTCGTCGTGAAGGGGGCTTTCGATTTCGGCGTCGTGAATGAGCTGCATGAGGGCGGGGACGTCTGTCTGGTCCATGTAGCCGAAGCGGGCGGTGACGTGGATGATCCGGTCCTGTTTATATCCGAGGTCGTCGATCCGCAGCCGGTCCTCGACCGGGACGTGGGGCGCGGGCTGGGTCTCGACCGACAGGATGAGGACGGTCTCGTGCAGGATCTCGTTGTGTTCGACGTTGGCCCGCAGCGCCAGCGGGGCGGTGGCCTTGCCGCGGTTGAGGAAGACGGAGGTGCCGGGTACCCGGGGCAGCGGAGGGTCCATGGCGTGCAGTTGTGCGATGAACTCCTTGAGCGGCCCTTCGGCCTCGACCCGCCGCACCGTGACGAGTTCGCGGCCTTTCTGCCAGGTAATGAAGACGGTGAAGGTGATCAGGCCAATCAGCAGCGGGAACCACGCTCCGTGGAAAAACTTGGTCAGGTTGGCGGCGAAGAACAGCAGGTCGATGGTGATTAGGGCGCCGCCGCCCGTCAGCACGGCCCAGAGCGGCCATCGCCACTGGTGGCGGGCGTAGTAGAAGAACAGCAGGGTGGTGATCGTGATCGTGCCGGTCACGGCCGTGCCGTAAGCGTAGGCCAGCGCGGCCGCGGTGCGGAACGCGAGCACGAGCGTCAGGACGGCCGCCAGCAGCAGCCAGTTGATCCACGGGACGTAGATCTGGCCCATCATCTCTTCCGAGGTGTACTGGATGCGCAGCCGCGGCAGATAGCCGAGCCGCCCGGCCTGATGCGCGACCGAGTAGGCGCCGCTGATGACCGCCTGCGAGGCGATGACGGTCGCCACGGTGGCCAGGAACACCATCGGGAGCTGCGCCCACTTCGGGGCCAGCAGGAAGAACGGGTTGGCGATGGTCGCGTGGTTACCCAGGATCAGGGCGCCCTGGCCGAAGTAGTTCAGGATGCAGGCGGGGAAGACGACCAGCAGCCAGGCGCGCCTGACCGGCCCGCGACCGAAGTGTCCCATATCCGCGTACAGCGCCTCGGCCCCGGTGACCGCCAGGACGACGGCGGTCAGGGAGAAGAACGCGGTGCCGAAGTGGCCGAAAAGGAAGCCGATCGCGTAGCTGGGCGACAGCGCCTCTAGGATCACCGGATGGCTGACGATGCCCCGTATGCCGAGCAGGGCGATCACGGTGAACCAAAGGGCCATGACCGGCCCGAACATCTTCCCCACGGCGCCCGTGCCCAGCCGCTGGAGCAGGAACAGGACGATGATGATCGCCACCGTGATGGGGATGACCAGGCTGGCCACCGACGGCGCCGCGACCTCGACGCCCTCGACCGCCGACAGCACCGAGATGGCAGGCGTGATCATGCTGTCGCCGAAGAACAGCGAGGCCCCGAAGATGCCGAGCCCGGCCAGCACCGCCTTGGCCCGGGCTCCGCCGGGCAGCGCCCGCCGGCGGATCAAGGCGGTCAGCGCCATGATCCCGCCCTCGCCGTCGTTGTCGGCCCGCATCACCAGCGTGACGTAGGTGATGGTGACGATGATCATCACCGACCAGAAGATGAGCGAGGTGACCCCGAAGATGCTGTCGTGCGACACCCTGACCGGGTGCGGATCACTCGGACTGAAGACGGTCTGGACCGTGTACAGGGGGCTCGTCCCGATGTCTCCGAAGACGACTCCGAGGGCACCAACCGCGAGAGCCGCCTGGGCGCCAGCGCGTCGGCCGGTGCGCGCCGTGTGAGTGCTCACCGTGTGAGCTTCCCCGCCTCGGCGGGCTTCCACGCGCCACCTTAGCCAACGATCTCGTAAACGGCTGCGGCGTGGCCGCGTGCTGGGAGTCCCGTGTACCAGGCCGATCTGGCCCATCTTGACGAAATTCGGCGAGCTGGAATGGCGTGGGTGCACAATGTTCGGTGCGATGGCTGTAAACGACCGCGTCGCCGAACCAGTAGCCGCCGGCATCGACCCCGCTAGCCCGGGCGCGCCGGCGGCTAGTCGGCTGCGCGGGCTGATCGGCCGCCACCGCCCTTTCGCGGCCGTACTGGCTGTCGCGGCCGCGCTGCGCGTGGTGGTCATGCTCGGCTACCCGCCGGCGATGTTCTTCAACGACTCCTACGTCTACATGGCCGATGCGGTCACCAGGTCGCCGGATATCGTCCGCTCGAGCGGGTACCCGCTGCTGCTGTATCTGCTGCTGCCGTTCCGCAGCCTCAGCGTGGTTACCGGGCTCCAGGCGCTGATGGGGCTGGCGGTGGGCGCAGGCATCTACGCCGTGCTGCGCCGCCGCGGGCTGCCCTGGTGGGGTGCGGCGATCCCGGCGCTGCCGGTGCTATTCGACGTGTTCGAGCTGCAGCTTGAGCACATGATCGCCTCGGACGTGCTGTTCTATACGCTGGTCACGGCGGTGCTGATGCTGCTGTGCTGGTGGGACCGGCCGCCGCTGCTCGTCGCCGTGATCGCCGGCGTGGTGACCGGGTACGCGGCCACCGTGCGGAACGTCGGGGAGATGCTGCTGGCCGTCGTGCTGATCGGCATGCTGGCGCGGCGGATGGGCTGGCGCCGCGTCGTCGCCACCGCGGTGGCAGGGTTGGTGCCGATCGCCGGGTACATGGCGTGGTCGCACGCCCGCTACGGGCACTACGCCCTCAACGAGGCCACGGGCACGTTCTTGTACAGCCGGGTGAGCAGCTTCGCCGACTGCTCGAAGATGAACCCGCCGCCGGACCTGCGTGTGCTGTGCGACAGCACGCCGCCGTCGCAGCGGCCGAACTCCCAGGAATACCTGTGGGCCAACGACGAAGCTGACGGCACCTGGACGCCGCTCAGGAAGCTGACCGGAACCAACAATATCTACCGGTTCACGCCCCGCATCGAGTCGCTGACCATGCGATTCGCCGAGCGGGCGATCGAAGCCCAGCCGCTGGACTACGCGCGGGTGGTGGCCAAGGACACGCTGACCACGTTCGGCTGGACTCGGGAGAACGTGACCACCTCGATCGGCAACCTGGAGGGCTCCGGCTCCAAGTTCCGCTTCGAGCCGACGGTCCGCAAGGTGCCCGGCTGGGTCACGAGCAACCCGGTGAACGCCCGGGCCGCTCGTGACTTCGGCGGCACGGACTACGGGCGGCCGTCGGTGATCCAGCCGTGGGCCCGGTTCCTGTGGGCCTACCAGAAGGTGGCCTACCTGCGCGGGACGTTCCTGCTCCTGTTCGTGCTCGCCGGCGCGATCGGTGTGGCGCTCGGCGTCCGCCGCAAGACGCGCGTCCCGGGCACCGGCTGGGGCGGCCGCGCCTTGCTGCCGTGGCTGACCGGGATGGCGCTGATCGTGCTGCCGCCGATGACCGCGGGGTTCAGCTACCGGTACGTGCTCGCCGCTGTCCCCGCCATCTGCCTCGCCGGCGGGCTCGCCTTCGCCGGTCGCGGCAACCTGCTCACCTGGCTCGGCGAGCACAGTCTGCCCGGCAAGGCACCGCGCGGAGCCGAGGTCGCGGATCAGCTGGCCGCAGGCAAGCCGGCTGACGTTCTGAGCCTCCCGGACGTACGCGGCTGACCGTGGCGGGAGCCACGCGTGCGTCCGTGATGACCGAGCCCGGACGGGCTATCCCAAGGACGACAGCAGCCACACCGCGCCGCCAGGCCGCTGATGAGGACGGCCACCGGTCACGCGACCACGTTCTGCGCTCGCAGGCCGATCCGCACCATGGACGACCCGAACCCCACTCCAAGATTCCCATGGACACGCCAGATGCAGGCTTCCCGTGCACCCCCAAGCGCTTCACCGGGGCCAGCCCGGGCTGAGATACCAAGTCACGGAAATGCTGACAGTTCGGGCCAGGCGCACGGACTCGGCGGGCCCCGGCTGCGCGTCTACAATTCCGGCTATGGTCCGCTCTGGCACCGCCGCGCACCTGATTGACTGCTACCCCACGACAACCATCGACCGAAACTGGACGGCGCTGGCCGTCCAGCGGCTGGAGGCCGACTCGCACCGCAGCGCGGATACGCACCTGGTGAAACTGCCGCTGTCCGGGCCCGTCGACCTCTATCTCAAAGATGAGTCCACTCACCCGACCGGCTCTCTTAAGCACCGGCTCGCCCGGTCGCTGTTCCTGTACGCGCTCTGCAATGGGTGGATCGGTCCCACCACCACGGTGGTCGAAGCGTCAAGCGGATCCACTGCGGTGTCCGAGGCCTACTTCGCGCGGCTGATCGGGGTGCCGTTCGTAGCCGTGATGTCGCGCACGACCAGCCCGGCCAAGATCGCGCTCATCAAGCGCGAGGGCGGTCGCTGCCACCTCATCGAGGACCCGGCAGCAGTCTACGATGTCGCGGCCCGGCTGGCACGCGAGCTGGATGGGCACTACATCGACCAGTTCACCTACGCCGAGCGGGCCACGGACTGGCGCGGCAACAACAACATCGCCGAATCGACACTGGCCCAGATGACCCTCGAACCGCACAGCACACCGTCATGGATCGTCGTCGGGGCCGGAACCGGAGGTACCGCAGCCACGTTCGGCAGGTACCTTCGCCTGCACGGCACCTCCACCAGGTTGTGCGTCGTGGACCCTGAGAGCTCAGCCTTCCTCCCGTCCTACCAAGGCCAGGCGGCGGAGCCTGCCGGATCGCGTATCGAGGGCATCGGCCGACCGCGAGTGGAGCCATCGTTCGTCCCGAGCGTCATCGACCGGATGCTGGGAGTCCCCGACGGTGCCTCGGTAGCGACCATGCGTTTCCTGAACCACCGCCTGGGAATCTCCGCCGGTCCCTCAACCGGTACCAATGTCTTCGGCGCCCTGCGACTCGCCTGCGAGATGTGTGCCGATCAAGCAGCCGGCTCGATCGTCACGCTCATGTGCGACAGCGGCGCCCGGTATGCCGATACGTACGACGACGACGACTGGCTCAAGGAACAGGGAATCAACACCAACCCCTATATACCTGTGGTGGTCCGCGCCTGGGACGACAAAGTCTGGGATTGCGCGTAGTCGGAATGCCAGCATCTCCGATGCTGGTGGCTAATTCGGTTCTATGCGGCGAGGCTGAGACTGCAGTTGGCGAGAACCGTCGCATAGGTGCGGGACGGCTGCGCGGGGCCGGCGGGCAGGTTGTTATCGCCGCGGGTGCTCGGCGGAGCCAGATTGCCGGCTGCGGAGCCCGGGACACTGGCGGCGTTTCGATCCTGTTGCCGTGATGCCGGGCTGAGTCTCAGTGGCAGGTCACGCGGCGCGCGATGAGCAGCGCGGGCAGGAGCAGCCAGATCAAGCCCCACCCGCCATGGGCCACGTGAACCAGCACCATGGCAGCGATCGCGATGCCGGCCAGCACCGGTGCCGCGCCCCGACGGCGGCTGCGGCCGGCCGGGAGAGGTGGTGGCAGCCGGGGCCGGGGCTGCAGGCCGGGCGGCGGGAAGATCGGCCGCAAGCTCCCCGAGTTCACCCCAGGTCCGCGCGGTCAGCGCCCGCCCGGTCCGCTCGTCGAATTCCCCGGCCGTCAGCCTGCCCGCCTGGAAGTGCTCGCTGAGGTCCGACACGACCGCGTCACGATCGGCATCGGAGGCCCGCATCGCAGCGGGACTATAATTCCTGGTCATGGTGTTCACCGGTTCCTGGCCTGTGTCTGGTGCTCCCGTGAGCGGGGTTCGGTGTATCTCTACTGTCGTCGGCAGAGGGCTAATGGCACCATTGCCGGATGACACCAGCTGCCGATGACATCTGTCACGGCCCTGCCGGATGGGGACCGAGCCGTGCTATCAGGCTGGTGCTGCCGACGGAAGCAATCGAGTAGCCGGGTTATGTACGGGCCGATCCGTCCTTGCGGTCCGGCGCGTCGGCGGACAGCCGCTGTGCCGCCAGTTCATCGGCCGCCGTCTTGCTCGCAGGGTTGCCGGTGACGGCGATGAGGAACTGTTCCCGGCCCAGGGCGAGGGTATGCAGGGGTTGCTCGGCCGTGACGGTCGCCGTCCGCGGGGTGTCGCGGAGCAGCGCGATCTCGCCGAAGCAATCTCCCCGGCGCAGGGATGGCCGGGGCGCACCGTGCACGCTCACCGTGGCGGATCCCTCGACGATCAGGTAGAAGTGGTCGCCGGGCTCGCCCTCGCGAATGACCACCGTGCCGGCCGGGAACTGGCGCGGTTCGACCTCGGCCGCGAGCAGGTCGGTCACCGCCAGCGGCAGCGGCGCGAACATCGGCAGGCCGATAAGCAGCCCGGTCTCCGGGCCCGGCGCGGGCATGGCCCGGTCCAGGCGGACGAAGCGGACGGCGTGGACCAGGGCCAGGCCGGCCAGGCCGCCGCCGAGCAGCGCCAGGGTGCCCCGGGCGCCGAACGCGTGCAGGAGCAGAGGGGTGAGGATCGATCCGGTGGCGAGCCCGGCCAGCGCCACGAACTCCAGCGCGCCGAGGACCTTGCCCGCGGTCCGGGGCCCGGCCAGCCGGGTGACCAGCGTGAAGGCGGAGACGTCGACGACCGCGTTGTCGATCCCGATGATGACCAGCGCCAGGTAGGTCAGAGCCGCGGCCGGCCGGAGGGCCAGCAAGGCCAGGGGCAGTCCCCACAGCAGCATGCCGGAGATGAAGCTCCGGCCAAGCCGGGTGATGCGCACCGCCCCGGCGGCCAGCGCGCCGCCGGCCAGGCCTCCGGCGCCGAAGGCGGCGGTGAGCCACCCGACCGCAGACCCGCCCAGAGCCAGGACGTGGACGGCGAGCACGGCGATCAGCACGACCAGCGCTCCGCGGAGCAGGGTCTGGGCGAACGCCATGATCGCGACACCGCCGGGTGGGGCCATCCGGACGAACTCGGCCAGGCCGCTGGCGACGTCGCGGACTACCTGGCCGGTATCGCTTCCGGGGAGGTCCGGCGTGTCCGGGACAGTGAGCCGCAGCAACGACAGTGCCGCGGCCGCTAGGGCGCCGGCCGCCGCGGCCATGGCAGCGGCCGGGGCGGCCACGGCGAGCAGGCCGCCGGCCAGCAGCGGCCCGGCCAGGGCGCCGGAGTTCTCCATCACGGCGGTGACCGCATTGGACGCGGCGAGCTCGGCGGGCGTGCGTACCAGCCAGGGCAGCACGGCCGCCTGCAGTGGACGGTAGGTGCCCGCGAGCGCCGAGCTGGCCGCCCCGGCCGCGATGACCGCAGCCGGCGGCTGGCCCGCCGCCGCCAGCAGCGCAGCGGCCGCCAGGAAGACCATGCGGACGCCGGTGATCCACCGCAGCAGCCGATCGCGCCGCAGCCGGCTGGTGACACCGGTGAGGACCAGCGCCACCCCCATGCCAGCCACGGTCCTGGAGGCGGCATAAGCGGCCACCAGTCCAGCGCCGCCCGAGTTGAGCGCGTAGACCACCAGCGCGACGGTGCCGGCGAGTTCGCCGGTGATCGACAGGCCGTAGCCGAGCTCGATCCGCCGCATGCCGGGAAGCTGGAGCGCGTCGCGAACCGTTCCCACTCAGCCCTCCCCTCGAGGTAGGCGGCCCCCGCGCGCCACCGCCGGCGCCGCTCCCCATGGCCGGGGCGGCTGGTTTCGTCACCCCGGAGCCTCGCCTCGCGATCCCGGCCCGGCCGGGCGCGGCCGGCCGGGGCGCTCCCTAAGCGGTTCGCGGCGCCGTGGGCGGCCTCACCGAACTGGCCCGGTCACCAGGGACAGGGCATCGCGATTCTCGTGTCACGCAGACATTGTGCGCGGCACTCCCGTCGTTCTCAAGACATGAGCCTGCTCCCGCTGAAGGGCCAGCCAGTGAGCCTCATACTCATCTTGTTCGAGCTGGCGCAGCCTGAGCGTAAGCGCTACACGAAGGCGCACTCATGCCGAATTGAGGGCGTTGAATCTTCGGATAGCTATGCAATGCTCAGCATTCTTATTCTCATGGTCGGCCGATCAGGCTGCTCGTAGGAGTCTCGAGGATAGCCCACTGTTATACGTTCAGATCGAATATATGCTGTCTCCCCAATCATGTTATCTGTGCCTGGCTTTGTATACAGATCATACGATTCTGCGAGCTACGGAACATGCCGAGGATGTAGGCAACGCGGTAAGGCGCGTCGGCCATCTTGACACAATGAGCCGCATGCGAAGATAATCGCAGCGGTCTGATTGCGCGGGGAGTATGTGATGTCGAGGATAAGTTGAAGGGCGCGACACTTCGCTGGCGAGCCTCATACGCCCACTTGGCCCTGCTGGTGATCGCGGTGGCAATGACTGCGGGGTGTGGCGACGGCACGGCCACATCGACCGCCGGTCAGAATAGCAACACCGGCGTCTCCGCTGGCAGGGGGCAAACCGGCAACACCGGCAATTCCGCTGCGACGAGTGGACCGGTGGGCATGGTCCGGCTCGGATGCGGCGAATATTGCCTGCAGGCCGGTGGCTACGGTGGTGGCGGCACTCCCAACATGACGAAGATCCTGACCACCCAGGTGACCGCGCTGCCTGATGGCACGGTGCCGATCACCGTCCAGTGCCTGTTCGAGCAGCCCTGCCTCGGTGCACTCCTTCTCGACTCCGGCGATAGATCGACCGAATTCGTGTGCCAGTCACCGGCGGTCGCCGGCAGCCGAAGTGTCGTGTGGGGGCAATCTGACCTCGACGTTCCGGCCCAGACGACGCGGATCCTCGGGGTGACCCTGTCGCCGTGCGCCTTCGGCCTGCTCTCGCAGCACGGGACGCTTCAGGTCTTGGTGACCGCGGATAGCGGCCAGACGGTGGCGGCCCTGCCGCCGGGCGATCGGCAAGGGCTCGAACCGGTCGACGGGGAATTTGTCACGGTGGCGGCACCCTGACCCCACGACTGCGGTCGAACAGTGACCGCCACGACCCGGCAGGTGAGGACCTCGCCGCAGGGAAGTGAGATCACCTCGTGCCGATCATGTGGCGGCCGTGCCCAGCCGACGTGCGCGCCTGACCCGTCCCCGCTGAATCGACTCGTCGAGGTCGGCGATCCAGCGGCCGAGTTCGCGCCCTGTCAGCACCACCGCCTGGCATCGGCCGAGCGCCTTGATCGGATCGGGCAGGTCGGCTTCACTGGGTGCTCGCGCGCCGTCGTGCAGGACCGGAACCACGACGACGTCGCCGCGCGCAAAGGCCGCGGTGATTTCGCGACGCACCCAGTCGCGCTGATCATCCAGTCGCCGCGAGCCGTCCGGTGCCCTGGCGTCAAGCCATTGCGGCCCGATGACTACCAGCATGGCGCGGCAGGCGGCGACGGCCTCCTGCAGCCGGGCGGGCCATTCGTCGCCGTAGTCGATGGCTTCGGTATCCATGAAGACCCGCTTGTCGCCCCATTTGCGGGCCAGGCCGTCTCTCAAGGTGTTCGAGGCCAGCTCGGATTGCCCGCGACGGTAGGAGATGAAGAAGTCGCCGACCGGGCTGGGGTCGAGATCGAATGTTCGGCGGAGATTGCGCAGTTGCCGCCGGTCTATGAAGGCGTCGGCGGCGACGCAGCCCACTGTGGCGAGTACGAGGGCGAGGATGGCGTCAGGGACCGATACGATTGTCCCGGCATCGAAGGCCAGCTGCACGGCGATCAGCAGTGCTGCCAGGATGGCGATGACCGCCACGAGCATCCAGGCGGCGCCCAGGCGCAGCGTCAGTACGGCAGGCAAAGCGGCCAGCAGGCACAACAACACCACCTCGGCACTGCCGCTGAGCGGCTGCAACGGAAAGCCGTTGAGGATCGTGGCCAGCGCGTTGGCATGAAACTCGACCCCCGACATCGGCACGGCGGACGCTGCTGTGATGAAGACGTCCTTACCGGCCGGATCGGTTACCCCGATCACGACCGCCTTGCCGGAAAAGGCGCGCGGTGCAACGCGCCCGTCGACTACGTCGATGAGGGAATAGGCGTGGAATGTACCCGGCGGGCCCCGGAAATCGACCCAAGCATGGTTGGCGGGAAACCGGCCCGGGCTGATGGCGTGTCGGCTCAGCAGCTCCGCAGTGCGCACGGCGAGAGTCGGCAGCGCAACCGGCGCGTAAATCATGCGCCGCAAGACGCCGTCTTGATCAGGGTCGACCGACGCACTAGCCAGCACGACACCTGCGGGGTGGCGCATGCCTGCAGGCACCGGCAGCGGGCCGTCGGCGGCTTCATGCGTCGCCAGCACAACCGGCCCATCACGCGCAAGCGCTGCTTGCAGAGCCACGTCGTCACTCGGGTCCGTCCGGCCGATGAACTGAACATCGATGGCCAGCAGTGCTGGGCGGGCCGAATGCAGCTTGTCGAGCGCCCGCGCATAGTAGATACGAGGTATAGGTGGTCGAGCGTTGATGGCCATCAGCGTCTTCTCGTCGACTGCGACGATCGCGATGTTACGGTCAGCTGGCTCGGGACCGCGTACGGCAAAGCGCGCGTCGACTGCCTGCCCCTCCAGTGCGCTGAGCGCCCCGGTCTCATAGGCGCTCACCGCCAGTCCCGCTGCTGCCAACGCCACGATGAGCACCAAGGCGTGACGCAGCCCGAGCCGCTCGCGCCACCGCGCCCGCCGCTCAGCCATTGACATCAGGAGTCGCAGCCAGGCGGCCCGCCCGCGAAACTGGCCCAGAACACGGCGACGCCGACCGTTCCGATCCTGCACTCATCTCCACTAACATGCGTCCACCTTTCAGGATGCGGTTCTCGTATCATGTTTGCTTCCGTTCGTCAAGAAGGTCTGGCCCAAGGTCGAATGTGAGACGCGCCAGCGGTGCGGCGCGAGGTATTACGTCGGGCCTTTCCCTCACCATAGTCCTAATTTTGAACACTTGGCACGAAAATTTCCTTAGAACTGCAATGCTGGAGAGTTGATAGGATCCAGCAAGCAACGAGGATTGACCGGTTAGTGCGACCTGTATTTGAGTCACCTAGCGGGCAGGCTTCTTCGCCAATGCGTTCTTCAGTGATTTCTTGATGCGGCCGCACTCCGCACCACATAACAACCGCTCAGCGTGCTCCCGTCGCCTGCTGTCATGGGCACCATTCAAGACCCAGGACGGCGGCTCGGCTCGCGGTTATTAGAGGTTTCCGCGTCGCCTGACGCACGGTAGTAGGAGTTACGACCGGCGGGCCAGGCCGTATATTTATGCAGAGCCGCCACATACGGAGAACATCCGCTTCCGCCGCCGGGAGAGCGCGCTGAACAGTGGCCTGGCGCGGTCATATCGCGCGGGCAGCCGTTCGAGCGTTCGTGGATCGGCGCTCGCCACGGCGGGTACCTTCACCCGGCTTCGGGCCCCTGCCACCAGCGTGACCGGACGGTGTCGCGGCGGAGACGGTGATCGGCGGGCACCGCGACTATGGCGGTCCGGACGCCATGGTCGACGCTGCCTCGGTATCTACCTGGGGTGGATGCCGCCGTCGAGAAAAGATGACCTGGTTGGTCAGGTAAGCGTTGGCCAGGATCCCGGCGGCGAGATCGGCGACCTCGGACGGGTGGCCGAGCCTACCGACCGGTACTCATCGACGCAGCGCTCCGCCGCGTACCGTTATAGCCCGGCAGCAGGATGCGGGCTTAGGGTGGCCGCATGAAGCTGTTCATATCGTGGTCAGGCGAACGCAGCCATCGGCTCGCAGAGGAATTGAGGGACTGGCTCAAAACACACTTTGAGGACCGAGGGATCAGCGCGTTCGTATCCTCAGACATCGCAAAGGGCAGCCTGTGGCTGCCCGAGGTCAACGCAAAGTTGCAGGAGGCTGACGCTGGGCTTGTGTGCCTGACGACTCAAAGCCTGAATTCAGACTGGGTGCTCTTCGAGGCTGGCGCGCTTTCCACCGCGGTCGCATTGCGCAAGGGTGAAGCGCGGATCTTCACGTACCTGCTCGATGTGGATCCGAAAGCGCTGCCGGGCCCTTTGTCTGTCTACCAATCGACAGTGGCAACGATGGAGGACACGCTCCGCCTGATTAACAGTCTTCTCGGCTACCTCGATGTTCGCTCGGTCGGCGTCGAAGAGTTCAAGCCCGCCTGGGACGACCTGTGGTCGAGACTGCAGCAGATAGGAAAAGAACCAGTCACGGACGTCTTTCCGGGCCTGGCTGGCCTGTTCGATCGCAAGACCTTCAATGAGCCGGTGGAAGAGTGCACTGACCAGTCCTGGTTCAAGCGCTACGACGGCGCCGTGGAGGTCCGTAAGGCATTGCAGGCGAAGAAGGAGCTCGTAATCGCGGAGTGCGATGCTCAACTCGCCGACCTGTACCGCGACCTGGCGGCGACCGTCGACGGCTACGCCATGGACATCAGCGCTCTGTTGTTCGAGCCAAAGACGTTCGACCTGGCAAACGACGGGACCCGCGCGATCCCATGCGGTGTACGAGCTGCTCTAGAGCGACGCAGGCTAGACGTTCATCAACTGGTTGCTCAGATCATCGACAAGCGTCAACAGCCTCTCCTGCCAGACGCCGTGCAGTTCGCCCGGTCGCCAACCTTTTCGACCAGAAAGAGCATCGTGCACCGGATCGAGCAGCAGCTTGGTGAAGCCAATCATGGGCTGCCGGACCATCTGGCCCGTATCATGCCGCAGTTGCTGCCGAGCGACTGGGAACTCGACCGCATCGCCGCCTATCTCTTCCGGGAGCGCACGGCCCGCGACAGAGCCACGCATAAAAAACACGACCGTCAGGACGCGAGAGATGCAATAGATGCTGGCTACCGGGAATTGGACCTCGTTCGTGCCACCGCCAAGCCTCGGCTCATGCCGCTGCACTATGGCCTTCGCTGGGCCAAGACGGCGGTCCAGCACACCGACCCGCAACTTGCCGCCGACGTACGGGACCTGGCTACTGCCATCGAGGACACGATCGACAAGAAAGGCCTCGACCCTGGCGGGCAAGTCCGGGGGCTCCTATCCGAACTCCGCGCGATGGCACCACCGCCTGATGGCAAGCGAGAAAAGCCACAGGCACCGATCGGCGCCACCTCAGGCCGCACAACACGCCAAGCCCCGAGAAGACCACAACGGTAATGGCACGACGCTGTCGCGGAACATGGCGCGCCTCGGCGAAATGGTCCCTCACATACGTTGAGCGCCCCGCAATGGCTTGTAGGAAATTCAGATGTATAAATTGCCGCCGCGTGCGGAGACTATCCCCTTCTGCCGCTGCCAGCGCAATGAGTGATCGCCGTGCTTGCTGCATGGGCCAGGTTACGGAGTCCGCCTGGCACGGGCCCAGTCGGTTAGCTGCGCGTGCGAACGGGCTTGGCCGGGAGTCCGGAGACATA
>Ga0335078_10007330_pt1 | contig 16353 bp, 17 predicted proteins | sample Lox_Sample_32_FD_206711 | JGI IMG/M metagenome (GOLD analysis project Ga0335078, IMG submission 206711) | Soil microbial communities from Loxahatchee National Wildlife Refuge, Florida, United States - Lox_Sample_3.2 | ecosystem: Environmental > Terrestrial > Soil > Wetlands | place: USA...
ACGAGTTCCCTCCGTTCGGGCTGCGCCCGAATCAGAGTACCCGTTCGTCGAGAGGGTGGGCCAAATCAAACCGCCGAACTGGGCCAGCTCAGAATACCGAAATCATGGACGTTGCGCGACCCGACCACATCGTAGAATCGCCGTAGCACGGTCTTTCGCATGAGTGCCGTGCTAACGCTACTTGCCCTTTACACGCTTGCGAGATCGAAAGCTCCGCGTTGAGTTTCCGCAGCCGATTGAACTCAGCGACCCACTGCTCCAGCGTCAGACACCATGCGCGTTACGACCAAAGCCATCCACGATGAACTCGCCAAACTCGGGCATGAGGTTCGGCTGGAGAAGGGCGATGGGTATTTCTATTTTTGGGGCAAGGAAGCCAACGACTGGTTGGATTTTGATTGCCGCGTTTCGTCGGTGGGGTCGTGTTGTCTGTCGTCCACACATCGCGGAACCATCTCGATGTCGCGCCGGACGCACGGAAGGAAATCGATAAGGCGAAGCGTAGGTAGAGTACACTCATAGCCGTGGAACGGAAAGTCTTTTGGATCATCTTCGCGTTCCTCGGGCTGATCGCCGATGTCGCGCTACCGCTTTGGTGGGCCATCGCCGCGACCGTGCCGATATTTGTCGTTAGCTGGTGGATAGCGTATCGCAGCGAGTGGTTTTAGCGCGACTCGGGAAACGCACATCAGCGTGGCTGTCGCACATGGATCAACGAAAACGCTCCTAAGATGTGGTAGAAAGCAACTCCTCGTTGTTTCATCTGATCCGGCTCACGTCATATACATCATCATCGATGATGAGCTTGTACATCACGATCCCCTTTTCCGAAAGGGGTTTGATTCCGTGTGAGCGGAGTTCATCAGCCGTTACCATTTTCCCGAATACAATTGCCACTGGGTGATAAGCGTAATGATAGTGATAGGATCGAAACTCGAAGATCCAATTGTTATCTAGACGAACCAACTTGTCGTAGTCCGCTCCATCGAACTCACCCTTCACATTGGTCGCCGCGATGATCGTATATCCGACCAGATCGCTTAGTTTATCGACGTCGATTGATTGGCTGAATAAAGGCGACAAAACAGGAAGAAGGATTGCAAGAGCAGTCTTCATAGTCCCCCCCTCGGTGGAGATCAGTTCTTCACGGTCATCGCATCAGAGTTCACAGCCTTCTTGCCCGTGATGCCTTCCAATCCCGCCAGCACACCGCGATATTCGTTCTTGTCGCATTGGATTGCGAGACCACCCTTCTGATCTCCATCCGCCCACGTGATTCCGACGAAGTGTTTTTTGGATTTGCTCAAAGCCATCAAAGCTCCAATACCAAGTGACACAACGGCCAACCCGATAGCCGTACCAACACGCCTATGTACGTCTTGGCCGTAGCTGATTTCGGTGATAGCTGGAGCGGGAACTGTGGCTACGATCTTTCCGTCCCGCATGAATCGGACCTGATTGGCATCGATGTACATCTTTAACCCGGTGCCGGATTTGGTCTCCGCCAGCGATCCACCATCGTAGATGACGTGGTAGGCATTGTCGTTTGCGAGTACAACAACAGGAAGCACAACACATAGGAGTGTTGCAATGGCACGCTTCATTAGGTTCTCCTGGGATACGGCCCGCAAGTATATCAGACTGTAATCGGTTGGATTTCGCAAAGATTGTATACTGCGCCGCCCTGTGCTGGCAAGATTAAGCCGGAATACGGTTCAAAATACCTCACCCCCGACCCCCGACGTGCCGCCGAAAAGTTTAATAAGTATGGGATAATACATCTAAGCGTAAGGTTTCGTAAACAACACCGCACCACCCACCGTAGCCCCGCCAAAGCTGTTCAGACTCGCCAACATGCAATGGCAGACGAGCCAAGACACCAAAGCCAACAACAAAGGTAGCCTAGGTTGATCTGTGCGATTACTGCACGGTGACCCGTTTTTAGGGATCAAGTGGAGACCGGATACCTGCCCGCAAGTGTCTTGGGGGTGCGTTTGCCAGCGTGATGGTTGTGGGACACATCCACGAGTGCGATTTTACTCTTTGGGACGAATGTTATCGGCTGGGGGTAGCGCCTGAAAGGTGCGTGGAAGAAAAATCGGGTTGTCGGCAACCCGACTCGCGTCTTTATTCTGACCCTTTCTTCCGGGTCGTCTTGAGCAGGGTCAGCTTGAACTCGTGGCCCGTGGCATCCTTCACGTAAAGATGCGCACCATCAAGAGCAAAGGACACTGGGCCGCTAATCTCAATCTGGATGGGTCGTTTTGATCTACGCTCGGCTTCGTAGACTACATCGCCCGCGTCTATAGAATAGGCCCACAGCCGAACGGGGACTACCGCTTGTTTCTTTGTGCTTGTTAGAAGGTCCGGCTCGTCAACCGAAAGTAACATTCCGCTTTTCCATTCGCGTGAAGTAGCCGCAATTAACTGCGCTGAGACCAAGGCCAACGCTAACGCCATTAGCGATTTGCGGCGCACCAAGCGATTCGTAACGGGCTTCATGGGCAAAATCATACCATTGCGAAAGAGCGTGACTCGTGCGATCCACACGAATCCGGCAAGAACCGGCTGTGCCGTTTTGCTAGTTAGTGGGTCAGTCTGATTGTTCCCCCGCTTTGGTAGTGTCCTAAAGATGCGTGATCCCCGTCAACGTTCACCCGTCTGCTGCCGCCCATGGCGGAATTTTTCGGACTTGTCACGCCCGTACCACCACAGGAATTTGTCCAGGTCCTTGAACGAGATGTCGACGAGACCGAAGTGAGCGCGAAAGCGGACCATTAGGGCGTGGAACTCTGGATAGCCCCAGTCATCAGATGACAGCATGAATCCCTCGACGAATTTGTCCCACTCAGTTCGATGAAGTTTCCGCAAACAGGTGAGGTAGTTTTGCACGTTGCGGTCCCAGATCGGGTAGATATCCTGTCTGTGCCAGCTTGCGTACTTGGTAGCGAACGAAAAACGGTTGATTTCTTTCTTTCCGTGAAACTGGGTAGTGCTGACCGTGTTGACGATCTGGAGTGAACATTCCTTGAGAGCCTGGTCCATGTCTAATGTCGGAATGCACCTTGCGACATCGAACACGTTCGGATGGTCCGGTGCGCGCATGGGGATTCGCGTTGAATAGAGATCGTTGAGTGTCAGGACCTTCAGAAGAACTTCGGCTTCGCTTGTGTTGTTCGGATATCTCGCGAACAAATCCGTTAGAGCGGCTTCGATGATTTTGTTGTCCTCATCGTCGTCGAAGAGCTCGCAGGCTTTTCTCACGCCGTCTTGAGTGGGCAGTTCAAAATCGTCGCAACTCATGGGCGCTATGATCTCACGGCTAGGGATGCGTCCCCGGCCCGAGGCTACAGGCAATCCTAACGTTCTGATCCCTTTTAGTCGAGAAAACCGGCGTGGGATCGGCTCGGGCTGATGCCCGCGCGTGAACTCAACCACAACGAGCCATGTCTACAGGCAACGGAAATCCCGACCATGGGCTTACTAAAGCCGAAATCGACGCGATAGTCGCGGAGATCGTGGATGCGCCGGACGATTCGGCTGAACTCCACGCCCCAACCACCGCGAAGCCGCTGGCGGACCGCGAAGAATCCGAATAAGCGTGGGCCGAAACCGAAGAAGACGAAGAGTAGCTAGATCGGCGGCAACCGCTTCCTAAGATCAGCCATCAGGATTCTTGCAACCCCAGCGTATCCTCCGATAGCCACATCCTTTTTCACGGTCCACAGCGTCTCGCCCGATTGCCGATCTAGAACCACAAGCAAGAAGTTGTTGTGAAAGCGCTGCTGGTGCTGAAGCGATAACACGAGGTCGGCCTCGGCCTTGCTCTTTACGATTTGCCAGCGGCCCCAATCCTCTAACTGCTTGCGGATGTTGTCCGAGAATTTGATTTCGCCCGATTCGTTTTGAATGAATACGGTTTTCGCCGCCACAATCTTCTCTGGTAGGGGCGCACGCCTATCATCGGCGGCAGCACCGAGAGTGCAGAGCAACACGATAAAAGCAAATCGGTATTTCATCGGCGCGATGATATCACGGCTACGAGATTCGCCCGCCCGGGCCGCTAGCCAGAACTTCTGATGCGAATCCGGGTCAATCCCAACCTTCGCGAGCACCAACAACCGCTCACGCCCGACTACGACTCATCGCCACAAGCGGTGAGAACTTCTGGTGTGCCTGTGCCAACGCTTCAATCCCGATTGATCTCAGATACACGGTGGTGGTCGTGATGTTGGAATGACCAAGTATCCGCGAGAGCATGTAGACATCACCACCGTTCCGAAGGAATGTCACCGCGAATGTGTGCCGGAGTGTATGCGGTGAGAATCTCACGCCTGTGATTCTCAGCCTGCGTCCAAGCTCCCGCATATCCCGTGCGGTATTTCTGTCGGTAAGTCCTGTGCCAGTCCGTGTGGAGAAGACGAGATCGGCTCCGTCGTGGCGTGAGAGATATCGGAAAACCAGCTTTCGGCAATCCGTGCTGAACGGCACGAGTCGATGTTTCCCACCTTTACCACGCACTTTGATGACAAGGTTGTCGAAGTCCAGAGCATCCCTGGTGAGATTCAGAGCTTCCGATAGCCTAATGCCGGTATCGAGCACTAACAACACAAACGTGTGGATACGTCGGTCGTTCACGCCATCCGGCGTGTAGCGCATGATTCGTTGAACCTGATCCGGCGTCAGGGTAGCGAGAACTTTCTGTTCGGTCTTTAGAAATCTGATCGGGAATAATTCTTTGAGATAACCCTCGGCGTGTAGCCATCTCACGTACGCCTTGAAACCACGCAAGTATGTGTTCACCGAAATCGGTGAAACCCCGTCGGCTAGGAGCTTCTGAACACGTTCCAGCATTCCGGCTTTCGTGGGTTCAGCCAAGATCGATTCGAATGTGTGCCGCACGCCAGCGTAGTATCGAATGGTCGCAGGAGAGACGCCTTTGAGGTACGTTCTCTCATCCAAAAACTGCTTGAAAAAATCCATGGTCAGTCACCTCGACAAAGAATCAATGTCGTAAGTTATTGACCAAGTGTGGCTTACAGCCACCAAGATTCGTAATCAGCAGGTCGCCGGTTCGATCCCGGCGGGTGGCTCCAGCGAATCAATATTTTGCGGGTGAACAAGAAAGCTTTGGGGATCACTATCAAGGATACTTGCGGCGCTGGATCGGGCAGGAGTCCAGAGTGGCTTCTGAACCTACTCTGAGAGTGATGTAGTTGCGCGGGCTGCTGAGAAGCTCCTGCACATGCATCCTACCGTCGGCCATCAACATTTCTGCTAGCTGCCCTGAGAGGTCCGAACCCAACGTTGGCACTAGGTATTGGGCAGCTTCTAAACTGAGACTGCCCCAGCACTCTCATGCGCTACCAAAAGTCTTTGATCGTCCCGACTATCTTATTCGTCGCCAACCTTGCTTCAGCAACGGGCTATTTGATCGCGGGCGATTGGAAGCGGGCTGCATATTGGGCAGCTTCCTCTGTCTGCATTGCTAGCGTGAGCTTCTAGTCGGCCAGTGTCGGTCGCCACGTTCCCCTAGTTCGGGGTGCATCCAGCAGCGGACCATCGCCAAGACTGGATTAAATCAGGCACACTCCGAGATTACTCGGATCGAAGACCCTACGGAAAAATGGCACCGACAGGCAGATACAAGAAGCTCAACAGCCGCCGGATGTCCGAGTGCAAGTACTGAAGTAGCTAGTCTTCATTTGGACCTGAACCTGCAGTTCTACGGGCGCGCAGGAGGGAAACCTATGCTGCCATTTCGAAAGATCCTATGCCCGATCGACTATTCTGAGCCGTGCCGCGCGGTCGTTCCGTATGTAAAGGAAATGTCGCACCGTTTCGGCGCCGAACTGATATTGGTCCATGCCTACGGGCCGTCGGCGATAACGGCACATGGATACGGCGAATCGTCGATGACCGACCCGAACTTGTGCGGGGAGGTTCGGGCTGATCAAGCCGAACGTCTCAGAACTTTTGCATTGGAGATGTTCCCTAGCCAGCATGTCGAGGCAATCGTGGATTTGGGTGAACCAGGCTGCGTCATCCACAAAGTCGCACGGCACCAAGGAGCGGATTTGGTCATGCTTGCTACCAGGGGCCACGGGCCTGTGCGCCGCTTCCTGTTGGGATCGGTGACAGCCAAGGTCTTGCATGATATGAGTACACCGGTCTGGACCGGTGCGGGCTCCACTCTCGAACAGCATTCCTGCAAGCAGCCATACGAGTCGATTCTTTGCGCCCTGGATCGAAGCGACGAAGCCGAAGTGGTGCTGAAAGCCGCGATGACGTTCGCTGATGAATACCGTGCCCGCCTGTCCATAGTGCACGTTGTAGAGACGCCAGTCTGGGCCGAGTTCGATTTCGATCACGTGAAACAAAAACTCATCGAGGCCGCGCACGTCTGGCTGCGAGAGCTAGTAAATCAGCTTGACTGCGAACTTCCCTTTACGGTGAGAGATTCAGTGCTGCCGGATGCTGTTTGCCAGGAAGTGATCCGCACAAAAGCCGATCTCCTGGTGACCGGTCGCGGCCATGCGCAGAACAGCTTCGCGAGGAGCTGGTCGAAACTGTATCCGATTATTCAGGAGTCTCCTTGCCCGGTCTTGAGTATCTAGCGGCTTTCCCCGTCTCACCGAACAAGGGCGACTGAGAGAGTCGCCCTTATCACCGTCGACGACATAGCAGGTCAGTGTCGATGTCCACTGCCCCCAGGGGATCGAGAGGGCGCGGACATACGAGGCGGTGCCACGGTGCGCGGCACGCCCGGAGCCTGCCCGCGACTCTGGAATTCGCCCTGGCGCGATTGACCTAGCGATCGTGACTGGCGCTGTTGCTCCAACCCAGAGTTGGGCGCAGTTCGTGTCCATCCGCCTGAGCGATTCTGCTGATACCAGCCGTCACCGCGATGCTGGTACACCTGTCCATCGCGGCCCGCATACACGTCGCCGCGGGCGCCGCTCGAAGGTCTCGCAACCGATCGACTCACTTCCCGCGAAGCCACTGCGCCGGCCGGCCAGCGATTGTACACGTTCACGTTGTTACGGATCCATTCCCTGTCGCCCGGATGCCAATTCGTGTTCCAAGCACCGTTGTAAATGCGACCGATATTCCAGGAATGGTGATACCACCAATACGGTCCCACCGGCCGCCAGAACCATCCTCCGCCCCAATAGCTGAACTGGAAGCCGAAGCCCCAAGTCCAGGGCCACGGGTACCACCAATTCCCGTACCAGCCTGGATACCACCAGCCGGTTCCGAACACGACGCCCCCGTCATAAACGAAGGCCCCCAGATACCCAGGCGTGTAGCCGTAGTAGACAAAGTCGGGGTCGCAGCCGTACGTGTAGACATAGCGCAAATGGTACAGCGGCGAGTTCGCTGGAATCCTGTAGATTTCAGCCGGTATGTTCTCGGCCAGTTCCCAGGGTCCTTCCGCCGTTTCGGAATTGAACCACACCGCGTTGCGGCATGCCCAATAGCGCCCTTCGGCCTGAATGACCTCAGTATCGGAGTTGACCGCATACTCCATCGAAGTGCCCGGAATGGGTTTGAACTGGGGCACGCCGTCATAGCGGACAGAGAGGTTTGCCTGATCCCGGCGGACGGCTGCGGTTTGCGGAATCTGATTCGCGATCACTGCCTCGCGAGCCTGTTCGGTTCCGGGCACAGAAGCGAGCACATACCCTTTCGCGCTATTGGGCGGAATCTTCGCGAAGTCTCGCGGGAGATTCGTCCCCGCTGTAAAGGCCCAAGTGCCTTGCAAAGATTTGGCCTGGAACCAGCGTCCCGCGAGCAGAACGTAATAGTTCTGGGTCTTGACGTCCATGAAAATGTCGCGATCGGTATTGGTGACGTACGTAAGCTGCGTGCCCGAGATGGGCGAAAACTGCGGATCACCGCGCGTCACGATCAACTCAGCTGGTGCAGTGCTTACGTAGACCACGGCCGGAGGCATCTGAGGCTGATCCTGCGGATGAGCATGCGGATCCTTTTCCTCGCCTTCAAGCGCGATCGTCTTGGCTTGCTGCAGATCCGCGGGCGGAGCCGTCGCAACCGTCCAGGGTCCAGTGAGCGAGGTCGCAGTCATCCACCACTGCACGCCGTCTAAGTAGAATCGATTCTCTTGCGAATTGAAGAGCAAGAGCGCTGGCGTGTTGATGACGTGCGTGTAAGCCGTCCCTGCGACCGCGCGGAATGCCGGCTCGCCATCGATCAGAATCAAAACCGATGGCACACGACTGAAAATGATTTTCGGCGGCGCGTTATCGAACTGTGCCGTCTGGGTGGCGGCCTGCGCTTCGGTGATCGCAAGATCGGCCAGCAGACGGTCTAGTGAAATGCTACGCGGCCAGTCGGGAAGGCTGTGCCGGATGGCGTTGACCAGATCCGGCTGCCTGGATTGCGCCGCTGGAAATGTGGCGCCGGTAACCTTAAGATCATCCAGAAAAACCGTACGTGTTTCTTTATCGACATTGGTTCGAGCCGATAGCGCCACGATGCCATACGCGGGGATCGTCCCGCCGACGCGTGTCACTGCGACCGCCGATCGGGCCTCCAGGTGGTTGTCCTTCCAGCTGTCGACTTGAGGCTGATAGACAACAAAGTGCGTATTCGCATTGTCGAACTCGCGGGGCCACGGATCGGTTGAAACTTGCGGCTGTTGAGCCGCCAGACACCAGGCCCAGGCGAGCAAAATCCCCAGGGAAAATGGAAATCTACGCATAGAATGCTCCTTTAGGGAAGAAGGGACGCCTTGGCTAGCGCAAGCCGCTAGCCAACACGCTGGTGCGTCGATCTGTGTCAATGGGCGGGCAACCGCCTCGGGGGGTTGCGCGAAGAACTGCGCAGATTGAGCCAAACGACCTGCGTTGCTTTCCCCATGCTTCCCGATAGAAAAAGGTTGATGCGTTGCGACTGTCACGGCCTACTATGAAGGGCACGATTTCACGGGGCCAGTAAGCCATCTTTGGCCCTCTGAAAACGCGCTCTCCGGCTGCGCGGATGCGATTCGGGGGAGGGCAAATTCATTGCCCGGTTCACCATGATGTGAACCTGTGCGAGTGCCCAGGTTTTCCAATTCAGACCGACAATCAGTGTGTTGACGAACACAACCCACGGCTCGCCGAGTTCGAAATTCTCGCGTAGTTGGCTCGCGTGGCTCGAGCGAAGATTGTCTCTTGATCATCGGGGTGGTGTAGTGCGCTCAGACTGCCGGACAGCCGGAGTGCTTGCTAGTGCCTTTCCTGAAGGTAGCTGGGACACGTCCCACCCTCCGCCTAAAGCTTTGATCAATTGTACGGTCGCAACCATTTGCTGCGCGCGAAAATTCACCGTCATCTGCTGATCGTTCAGCAACGCAGTTTGAGCGGAGATGACGTTCAGATACGGATCGACTCCCGCTTTGTACCGCACCTCGGCTTCGCGTAGGTTTCTTGCCGCCGACTCGATTGCGGAGTTTTGCTGATTGATTACGTCGCTGAGAATTCTCAGCGACGCCAGATTGTCCTCGACTTGTTGAAAGGCCGTCAATACCGTTTCGCGGTAGTTGGCGACGGTTTGATCATAGGATGCTTGGAATTGTTGGACGGTGGCCTTACGCATCCCGGCATCGAATATCGTCTGAGCCAGACTCGGACCCACGGACCAGATGCGGGCCGGCCATGCCAACCATTTCAGGAAAGAGAGGCTCTCGAGTCCCGCAGTGGCGCTTAGTGTAATGCTTGGAAAGTATGCCGCGCGGGCGACACCGATTTGCGCGTTGGCCTGGGCGACGGCGCGCTCGGCCGCGGCAATATCCGGTCGCCTCTCCAAAAGCTGAGAGGGAACACCGACCGGGATTTCAATAAGATCAGCTCTAGCTGTTTCGGGCAAGACCTCGAACGTCGAGGCGGGCGCTCCAATCAGCACGGCGATTGCATGCTCGTATTGAGCCCGTTGCACGCCAAGGTTCGTGTCCTGCGCCTGCGTGGTTTGGAGCTGCATCTGGGCCTGCGCCACTGCTTCATCGTTTGCGAGTCCTGCGCGGTAAAGGTCGATTGTGAGTGCCAGGGTCTCTTGGTAGGCGTTTACGGTGGAATCCAGCAACCGTTTCAGATCGTCTTGCGCGCGGAGCTGGTAGTAGTCGCCGGCCAGTTCAGCCTGCTCTGAAAGTCGAACGTTCTCCAGATCGGCGGCCGTTACTTGCGCTGCGTACGTGCCCGCTTTGACAGTGTTGCGAATCCGGCCCCACAGATCGGGCTCCCAGGACGCTTCAAACGGAAGCGAGAAGGTGCTATAGATCGCGCCGATGTTCTGTCCAAGAGCGGTGGAGATACGGGAATTTCCGATAGCAGGGTTAGCGGTGACTACCGGAAAAAGCTGCGCTCTGGTCTCTCGAATCATGGCCCGCGCGGCTGCCACATTGGCCGCCGCGGCAGCGATGTTTTGATTCGAAACCTGAAGTGTTTCTTCCAGCGCATTCAGCCGAGGATCGTGGAAGCTCTCCCACCACTTGCCGCGCATTGCGGCGTCATTCGGCTGGCCGGGTTTCCAATCACCGGTCACGTTCGCCGCGCCGAGCTCCTTGTAGGCGGGTGCGGCGGGTGCGGCGGGCCGAGAATATTTTGGGCCAACGGCGCACGCCGTCAGAAGGGCCATCCCAATCACGGCTGCAATTTCCTGATAGACGCTTCCCATGGGTCACTCGCTGATATAAACATCAACCAACTGCCCCGGATACAAATTGCACGCCGATTTTCCCACCCGGAAGATGACCGGCAGCACTCTTACGTCGACGCGCTCCTGCCGCTGATTGGAAAGCTCGATTTTCGGTGACACGATGGGCTGCATGCGAACGAATTCGAGCGGGATCTTCACGTCTGATCCGCGTACGGACATTTGCGCCTTCATCTTGGAAGGGTCGCCGAGCCGGGGCACAAGAATTTCGTCCACGTAACAGCGCACGTGCAACCGGGCTGTGGAGCTTCCCAGAACGAGAGCGGGTGCCATGCTCTGGGTGTAGCTCTCATAGGCGCCTTGCGCTGAAATGAAGCCGCCGACCGTAGAGTTGATCGCGAGCACTTGCCCGTCGGAAGGAGCTCGGAGCGTGTACTTGGAAAGCAGGGCATTCGCCGACAGATACGATTTGGTCAAAGCGTTGTATTGTTTTTCCTGGTTGTTTATGTCATAGATCCACGCGCCGGCCTTGATCAGGTCGCGCTGTTTGCGCGCCACATCTAGATTCGCCCGCGCCGTTGTGGCCGCGTTGCGCGCGCTGTCGAGCACGTCTTTGCTGATGGATTTCGGATCGATATCGAACGCGGTTTGTTGTTTTTCTAAAGCGTCCTGGGTGGTCTTGAGCGCGGCCTGCGCGGCGGCTACCTGGGCTTCGCCGACATCCAGGTTTTCCTTGCGCGGCTGAGCCTTCAATTCCTCGAGCAGCGTGAAAGCCGCTTGAGCCTGCGACTGCAGTTGTTCGGTGGTCGCCTTCTGAATGGAGTCGTCGATCACGAGAAGTGCCGTGCCCTTCTTGATCGCCTGCCCCTCGAAAACCAGAATCTGCTTCACGGTTCCCGAGACTTCGGGATATATATTGATGTTTTCGCCGTTGGGCTGATCGCTCTCGAGGATGCCTTCGGCATAAATGCCCTTGGCGTACGGATTCGTAGCCGGAGTAAACGCTGGAGGCAGCGGCGGTTGCGTGACCCCGGAGAGATAAGCGACAAAAGCTCCGGCCAGTGCACCGGCAAAAGACAATGTGAACAGAAGCTTCCTCATGCAGAGCTTCCTTTCTCGACGCCCGTCAGCCGGCCATCCTCCATCTTCAAAATGCGGGTGGCAAATTCGTAAATCCTGCTGTCATGCGTGACGATCAAGATGCAGCGTTTGTCGTTAAGAATGTTTTGCTTGACAAACTTGACGATAGACTGACCGGTATCGCCGTCGAGTGATGCGGTGGGTTCGTCCATGATAAGGATATCTGGCTGGCTGGCGATCGCGCGAGCGATGGCAACGCGCTGCTGCTCGCCTCCACTGAGTTTTACGGGTGGAAGCCCGGCCCGATTCTTCAAACCGACGATTTCCAGATATTTGTTGGCCGCAGCGATCGCGTCGTTCCAATCCGTGCGCTTGAGAATCAGAGGAATGGCAACGTTTTCGGCGGTCGTCAAGCGAGGAAACAAGTGGTAGTCCTGAAAAACGAACCCAATCTTGTGCAGGCGGAAATCCGCCAGCTTATCGCTGCTGAGACTCCAGATGTTCGCGCCTTCCACGGAGACCGTACCTGAGTCCGGGCGGAGGATGCCAGAGAGGACGCTCAACAGCGTCGTTTTTCCGCTCCCGGAAGGGCCGACGATGTACAGCATCTCGCCCAAGTACGCTTCGAGACTCACCTCTTTGAGAGCGGTAGTGCGAGCCTCACCCTCACCGAACCACTTGACCAACGCCGACGCTGTAATCGCTGGAACCGGCATGTCAGCCCCTGAAAATATCGAACGGCTCGATGCGCAACACCTTGCGAACGCCAAAATAACTTGAGACGGCGGCGATAACCACAACCATTACGAACGCCAGCGCCAGATTCCAAAAGGTGATCATCGCGGCATAGTCGGGAAGCCTTAACTTGGCGAGCGTGGTAGTGAGCGCGCACAAACCGATTCCCAAGCCGTAACCGGTTAGCGCCGTAAAACTAGCCTGGAACAAGATCATTATGATCAGCTCCCGACTCGTGGTCCCAATCGCCTTCAAGGCCCCGAATTTCTCAAGATTCTCCAGGACAAATGTGTAGAACGTTTGGCCGGAAATGGACAGCCCCACAATGAAACTCATAACGGTCATGATTAGGAGGTTCATGCCCAGACCGGTCTGAAACTTGTAAAAATCCGATATTTTGTCCATGAATTCGTCCTGGGTCAGTGCCAAGTAGCCGAGTGCCTGAACCTGCTGCTTGATCTGGGCTATATCCCCTGGACTCTTGGGCTCCACGAGGACATACGAAATTGTGAAACGCGGGTTAGGGATGTACTGCAGGGCGCGATAGTACGTAGTGTAGAGTGTAGGAACTCCGAACAAACCGCTGCTGGTCACATTGGCAATCCCGACGATCACCCCGCGATGGTCATTCAGCTCAAATTGCGCACCGATACCGGGGCTTTCCATTTTTGGATACTCAGGATCTTTCACCACGATGAACGCGTTCTCCCCGTAGATGTCTTCGATTTTGCCCTCAAGCAGATGGGGACGGCCGAACAGGCTGGTGTCATCCAGCCCGACCACCGTAACGGCCTGGTAGGCGCCATCGGCGAGCTTCACCAGCGCGCCTCCCGAGTACAAGGGCACGGCATAGTGGACGCCAGGGATGCTGCGGACGGCATCCAGCACGTAATCAGGCATTCCAATGGTATTTGCTACCGTTTGGACGGACGAATCCATTACCCACATCGAGGCGCCGATATTGATCACCGTAGCCGACGCACGTTTCAGAACGCCGGCGAACAGGGAAGTCATCGCGATCATGAGGAATACGGCAAAGGTGATGCCGACCAACAATGCCGTGAATTTCGCCTTGTCGTTGACCAGCAGCTTGTAGGCGAGTTTGAGTATGCCTCTCATGGCCGCTTAGCGGGCGCCGCTGGGCTTCCGATCAATGGCATCCGGAGCCGCAACCCAGGCTCTGCTAGGCGCGGTGACGTCCACGTCTGCGATCTTGCTCTTAACGTTTATTTCTTGCAGCTCCGACGCCTCCCCGGGCTTGGCCAGGAACTCCACCAAGTATTGATTCGCGAGATGGTCGGCGATGTCGGATAGGAAGGGCGACAACGAAGGCAATGGCCCGAACCCTAAGAAGTACGCTTCGCCGCCAGTTTCGATCGCAACGTGAGCCAGTTGGATTTGACCGCTGTAGATTCTCTGGAAGTTGACTGTCGCGTAATCCGCGCTCGGATGGTAGATGGCATAGACAAGAACGCCAGAGCGTTGGGATTGCTCGATGGCTGCTTCCGCGGATAGGTCTTGTGGACCGGAACCTGGAACAGGGTCAATTCCGTTCGAAATCATGAGCACAGCGTGACGTGAGGAGTTCGGATGCCAACCGCGAATCAGCTCCGCCAGCGCCAGGAACGGACTGGTGGGTTTGTTTCCAGTGGGAGTATTCAGAGCCTGGACGGCCTGTTTGCGGTCCGGCGTTGGATTCAACACCACGTTCAGCCGGCCCTCCCGGATGTAAGCCACTCCAACTTTTGTGGAAGGCGATTGTGAACTGATGAATTTGCGCAGGTCGTCGAACTGGGATCCGGCCTCGCAGTTGGAGCAGTTGTCTACCAAAATGAAGAGTTCGAGACCAGCGCGTTCGCCGCGCAAAGGAACCAGACTGGTTATCGGCAAAGGCTCGTAGCTCTGCGTCACGCTCAGATCGGTTGCCGTTAGGAGCGGCGCTTCGCGGCCGTAGAGGTGGCCAATCGTAACCGTCATGTGGGTTGGAGTATTGGGCGGAGGCGTGCTTTGAGCCCATAAACCTAGCCAGCACGCCAAAATGATAAACGTAAATTTTTGAACTTGGTGCATGGGAACCTCGCACGCTAGAGATCTGTGCATGCGCCTCACCAAGCGTTGAGAAATCGATTCGTCTCAGACAGTTCCGCCTGCCGACGTAGAATATCCAAGGACAAATGGGTGCTTTCGCTCAGTCTTTCTAAGGAGAGCGGTGTAATTTGAGCCTCATCGGAATCGACTCCGAGCTCCGAAAGCGCTGCGGCGCACGGCGGACTTTTACACGGTCAACCGCCGACGCATACCAAGCCGGCGCGCAAGATGCCTTCTTTTGCCAGTGTGCTCGCATGCCTGAAGCACCAAATCGTCGATCGACGGGATTTCCAGCAACGCGCCCTCGGCATTGACAGCGGGCGGCCAGCGGGTCTTAGGTTTTGCGCATGGTTTTCAGCACGCCATGGACCTTATTGTCCGGCATCCAGGTAAATAATGACGCGGCCGGCGTCCGGAGTCTTCAACCTTGGCCATTCCTTCATTCGCGCGCGGACGTGCGCAGCAAGTAGGATTTTTCCACGAGCTTCTCTATCACTCTGGCAGCGGCGGCATCGGCCGGGTCGCTGGCGCCGTGCACCACAATGTCGGGCGTCTCCGGCGGCTCGTACGGATCTTGTAGACCAGGAACGTCGGCAGCCTGCCCCTCACGCGCGCGCCGATAGATGCCTTTCGGATCGCGCGACTCGCAGATCCCCACAGGACAGTCCACATAGACTTCCAGGAATCGTGCGATTTGCCGGCGCGCTCGGTCGCGATACTGGCGCCGGTTCGCTGTGGCATCGAAAATCACCGGGACGCCGTGCTCGGTGAGAATCGTGCCGATGAGCACCATCGTTCGATAGAACGATTCTCGACCGGCGCGGTCGTAGCGCGGATGGTCTTCCAGAAGTTGCCGGAGTGAATCGGATTCGAGCACTGCGGCATCTACGCCGCGCTCGCTGAGTTTTGCCTTGAGAGCGCGTGCCAGTGTTGATTTGCCGGATGCCGGAAGGCCCGTAATCCACACCGCGAATGCTGGCCGGGTGCTAGACGCCACAGTAGCTGTTCACCAGCGCAGGGTCGAAGCGATCGATTTCGAGCACGCTCAGAATAAAATGCAGAAGCTTTCGCCGGACCGCGTCGGTGAGGTGCGGATACCACACCGGGCTTCCCATCACCAAGCCACGAAACGCAAAGAAGGGCGGCACGACGGAGAGCATGTCCCGATCACCGGATTTTTCCATGTATCGCATCCAGAACCTGCGGAACAATGTTTCGAAGACCCCTTCCAGCCGGCCGCTGCGTTGGAGCGAAAAGAAAAGATAATTGGCCGTCAGACAAGTCACATCGTCGGCAGGATCGCCCCACTCACCCCGGGAACGGTCCAACAAGCGGAACTCCTCGCCGCGAAACAATATGTTCCAAGGATGAAAGTCCCCGTGGACCTGCCGCAGCCGCTGCGTGCATTTTTTCAGGCGCCAGCGCCAGGCAAGCGCTCGATGTTCGATCTCTTCAAGAATGCGCGGGGTGAACACCGGATTGTCGGGATATGAGTCTGTCAAACCCATGATGCATTCACCATCGCCAAGGAGCTCCCGGTTGCGGCGGACATAGAGTTCCGGGTTCTCCACTGGCACGCGATGAAGGTTCGTCAGGTAGTCGCACAAAACATCCGCGCGGCGAAGATCCAGATCGCCCGGCCTGCCTGTGTCACGCAAGCGCTCGAGATCCAAAGCATAGGCCTGCCCTTCCGCGTACTCAGTAAGCAAGCAAAGCTCTTCGATGCCCGCGACCGAGGTTATGCTGCCGTCGTGCCGAAACGCCCCGATATCGAGAGATCGAACATGCCTGGGG
>Ga0335078_10007331_pt1 | contig 16352 bp, 14 predicted proteins | sample Lox_Sample_32_FD_206711 | JGI IMG/M metagenome (GOLD analysis project Ga0335078, IMG submission 206711) | Soil microbial communities from Loxahatchee National Wildlife Refuge, Florida, United States - Lox_Sample_3.2 | ecosystem: Environmental > Terrestrial > Soil > Wetlands | place: USA...
GGCGACCGTGCTTCCGAATGTCGGACCGACGGAGGTGTACTGGAAGTCCTTGCCGTTGCCCGCGATGCCGAACTTGTTCTGAAGGGCCGTCTGGAGCTTCTCCCGTCCTCCGGACGGCAGCGACTTGAACGAGATCTGATAGGCGTTGTCGCCGAACGTCTTCGAGCCTGAGATCTTCTGGACCTCCGGGTTCGAGACGCCCTGGGAGGCCAACAGCTGAGAGACCTGCTGCTGAGACGCGGCCTGCTCGAGCCCAACGGTGATCCGGGTCCCGGAGGTGAAGTCGATTCCGAGGTTCAGGCCCTTGCCGCCGATCGCGAGCGCGCCGATCAGCAGGATCACTCCCGACATCGTGAAGAAGTACTTCGAGGCGCCCATGAAGTCGAACTTCCAGGTGCGCTTCTCGCCACCCGCCCCGAGCATCGACGGCCTCGAGATCATCCGCGAGCTGCCCATCGTACTGAGGATCGCCTGCGTCGCCATCACCGCCGTGAACAGCGAGACGAACGTGCCGACTCCGAGGGTGAACGCGAACCCCTGGACGTCCGAGGTGGCGAGCACGAACAGGATGAACGCGGTCATGATCGTCACCACGTTCGCGTCGATGATCGCGGTCAGGCCCTTCTTGTAACCGGTGACGATCCCCTGGCGGATCGATCTGCCGCTGCGGATCTCCTCCTTGACGCGTTCGAAGATCACGATGTTCGCGTCGGCGGCGACGCCGATCGTAAGGATCAGTCCCGCAATGCCCGGCAGCGTCAGCGTGATCGGGATGAGCTTGATCAGCGCGTAGAAGTAGATCCCGTAGATCAGGAGACCGAAGGTCGCGATCACGCCGAGGACGCGGTAGTACGCGATCAGGAACACGATCACTACCAGGAGTCCAACGAGACCCGCTACCAGGCCGTTGTGGAGTGCCTCCTTGCCGAGCGTCGCGGAAACCTGAGACTCGGAGATCAGCTTCAGGTTGATCGGGAGCGCCCCCAGTCGCAGCTCGTTGGCGAGGTCCTGGGCGGAGGTGATCGTGAAGTTGCCGCTGATGTCCGCGCCGTTGTCGCCGTTGATCCCGTCCGGATACTGCTTGAAGTCGATGTACGGGACCGTGATCAGCTGGTTGTCGAGCGCGACCGCGAAGTGCTGGTTGAGCGTCTGGCCGAGGCCGCTGACGAGGTCGCCGCGGTGGGCGATGTTCGCCGTGACCGCCTGGAACTGGCTCTTGCCCTTGTCGCTGAAGCCGAACGTGACGTCCGGCGAGCTCGTGTTCGGATCGGTGCTTTGCTGGGGGTTCGTGATGTCGCTGCCCCGGAGCGCGACGTTGTCCTTCAGCACGAAGAACTGCGCGCTCGGATCGCCGACCGGCGTGGGCTTGGAGAAGTCGGCCGGGATCGCCTGGAGCACGACGGTTCCGCGGGGCACGACCAGGATCTGGCCGTCCGAGGCGCTGACGCCCGCCGGCAGCCCCGACAGCAGGGCCTCCTTGCTGTCGTCGGGCCCGTTCAACAGACAGTGCTGGCCCGCCGCCGGCGTCGTGTTGTTGGCCTTGGCAACGGCCTCGCAGGCGGCGCTCCCGGGCGCGCCGAACATCCAATACTGGTCGGTGATGCGCGAGTTGTCCGAACTGACGGTCCGCGGCTGCTTGGAGGCGAGCGTCACCGCGTCGTAGAGGTTCATGCTCCCCGCGCCCGGCTGGCCGGGAGCCCCGTTCGTCCCCGTGCCCGACCCCTGGCTGATCGTGGTCGCGGTCGGGTCCTGGGTCTGGAGCTGGCTCGCGACGGTCTTTCCGTTCGGGGTGAGCGCGTTCGCCTCCCAGTCGTAGAAGGCCAGCTGCGCGGTCGTGCCGACCTCCGCCTCGGCGCGCGCGGTGTCGGTCACGTTGGGCAGCCCGACGGTGATCTGATTGCCCCCCGAAGTCTGGATCTCGGGCTCGGCGACGCCCAGCTGGTCGACGCGGTTGCGCATGATGTCGACCGCCCGCTGCAACGCATCCTGCGTCACGACCGGCGTCTGCGCGCTGGGTAGCCCCTGGTAGACGAGCTCCACCCCGCCCTTGAGGTCGAGGCCGAGAACCGTCCTCTTGGACTTCGCCACGCCGGGGATGCCGGCGATCACGATGAGCGAACCGATCAGCAGCCCGACGACGATGAGCAGGACGAAGCCATTTCGCTGGCGATCAGTCATCGGTCTGGGTGGATGCTAGAGGTACTTGACCGTGGACGGCGGCGCGTGAGCCGAATCGGCGCCTCAGTGGTGGTTCGTTGGCGTGAGCACGACGAGCACGCCGCCATCCTCGTCGTCGTACGCGGGGAAGATGTCGGCGACCGCCTTGGCGGGCAGGTCGCGCTCGGCACGGACCTCGACCGGCTTGCTCTTCACGCGGACCTCCCACTCGAGCGCGGTGCGAACGTGGTCGTTCCCATCGTCGAACCGCAGCCCGAGGACATCGTGCACCGGCCGGCCGATCACTTGCTCGGTCTTCAGACCGGTCAGCTCGAACGACCCCCGACCGCAATCGACGATCCTGCCGTCCGAGTCACACGCGAAGAACGCGGCGTTCGGAGCCGGGTAGTAGTCGTCGAGCAACTCGTACAGGTAGGCGAATCCGCACTTATCGCACCCCCGGGCCTCGTTGCGGAACCCGGCATTGCGGTCGGTCCCCATCGAGCGGTTCCCGCAGTGGGGGCAGATGAAGTAGTGCTCGTGGCTCATTGGCGAGCCTGAGGATAGCCGTACACCCTCACCCCGCCTGTGACCTCTTCACGAACATTTAAAGGAGCGAAAGCGGACCGGGCGGCTCCATGCCGAGGTGCCCGAACGCCCGCTTGGTCGCGGCACGCCCCCGTGGCGTGCGCTCGATCAGGCCGCGCTGGAGCAGGTAGGGCTCGTACACGTCCTCGACCGTGTCCTGTTCCTCCCCCACGGCCACGGCCAGCGTCGACAGCCCGACCGGGCCCCCGCCGAACTTCTCGCAGATCGCCCGCAGGATCTGGCGGTCGAGCCGGTCAAGCCCCTCGTGGTCGACGCCGAGGAGGTCGAGCGCCTCGATCGCCACGTCCCCGGTGACCACGCCGCTGCCGCGCACCTCGGCGTAGTCGCGGACTCTTTTGAGCAGCCGGTTGGCGACGCGCGGCGTGCCCCGGCTCCGTGCGGCGATCGCGCGGGCGCCACCGTCCTCGATCGCGACCTCGAGCAGCCGGGCGGAGCGGCGGACGATCGTCGCCAGGTCGTCGGGGCCGTAGTGCTCGAGCCGGTGCTGGATTCCGAAGCGATCGCGCAGCGGCCCCGTGATCAGCCCGGCCCGGGTGGTGGCGCCGATCAGCGTGAACGGCGGCAGCGGGATCGTGACCACGCTCGCTCCCGCCCCCTGACCGATCGTGATCGGCAGGCAGCCGTCCTCCATCGCCGGGTAAAAGGTCTCCTCGAGCGCCCGGGGCAGCCGGTGGATCTCATCGACGAAGAACACCGAGCGGGGCTCGAGCGCGGTCAGAAACGCGGCGACGTCGCCCTTGCGCTCGAGCGCCGGGCCGGCCGTCTGCACGAACGGGACCTCGAGCTCGGCGGCCACGATCTGGGCGAGCGACGTCTTGCCGAGCCCGGGCGGGCCGGCGAACAGGACGTGGTCGAGCGCCTCGCCGCGGCTCGAGGCGGCCTCGATCGACACCGCGAGCTGGTCCTTCAGGGCGTCCTGGCCGACGAAGTCTTCGAGCCGGCGGGGTCGGAGCGAGCGGTCGAGGTCCTCGTCGGGCAGCTCCTCGGGGTCCTGGATCCGCGGCGGCCGGTCGGGGTGAATCTCGCGTACGGGGCTCATCGGCGTGCCGTGCGGAGGGCGTGGGCGATGAGGTCCTCGGGCTTCTCGCCGTCGGCGCCGTCGAGCAGCTCGTCGGCCTCGAGCGGCGTGTAGCCGAGGCCGAGCAGCCCGTCGCGGGCGAGCGCACGCGGGTCCTCGCTGCGCACGGCCGTGATGACGGTCGGCACCGTGGCCGTAGCGCCGACCTTCTCGCGAAGCTCGACGATGATCCGCTCGGCGGTTCGCTTGCCGACGCCGGGGGCGGCCTGCAGGCGCGCGGTGTCGCCCGCCGCGACCGCGGCGAGCAGATCGCGCGGCGGGCCGCCCGACAGGACCGCGAGGGCGACCTTGGGTCCGACGGACTGGACCCCGATCAGCATCAGGAACAGCTCGCGCTCCTCCTCGGTCGCGAACCCGTACAGCGCGAGCGCATCGTCCCGGACAACGAGGTGGCTGTGGAGCAGGACCGACTTCCCGACCGCCGGCACATGGCGGAGCGTCTCGGCCGACACCGCGAGGCGGTAGCCGACGCCGCCGGTGTCGACGACCACGTGATCGCCGCGGCGGACCGCGACCGTGCCCGACACCGCCGCGATCATGCCCGTGCCCCGGTTGCGGTACGCGCGAGCGCCCTGTCGAGCGGCGTCCGGTTGCATTCGCAGATCGCGACCGCGAGCGCGTCCGCGGCGTGGTCGGGCGAGGGAGGCTCCGGCAGGCTTAGCAGCCGCGCGACCATGCGCGCGACCTGGTCCTTGCCCGCGCGCCCGTGCCCGCACACCGCGCCCTTGACCTGCTGCGGCGTGTACGAGCGGGTCGGGATCCCGCGCTGGCCAGCGGCCAGCAGCACCACGCCGCGGGCCTGGCCGACGGCGAACGCGGTCCTGGCGTTGGCGCCGAAGTAGAGCTCCTCGATCGCGACCGCATCCGGGACGTAGCGCGCGAACAGGTCGACGACGTGGCCGTGGATCTCGGCGAGCCGGCGCTCGAGCCGTACGCCGGCGGGGGTCTCGATCACGCCGGCGGCGACCGCGCGCAGCGCCGAACCGGCGCCTTCGACGACGCCGTAGCCCGTGCTCGCGGTGCCCGGATCGATTCCGATCACGACCATTCCAGACACCATTCTGCGTCCGCGGCCGGACGCCTCCCCGGGCGCTATGCCGCCTGGGGACCCGGCGGAGGCGGCCCGCTCTCCTCGGAGACGATCTCGGCACACAAGGCGACGCACTCGTTGCAGATCGCGACCGCCGGAGTCGGCCCCGCGATCATCGACGCGACCTGGCTGCGGGGCTTACCGCAGAACGAGCAGCGGATCGGCTCGACGGCTCGCCTCGGACGTGAGGGCTTGTCAGGCATCGCGGGCGCGCGGGCGATCCCGGGCTTGAAGCTCCAGGGTCTGGGAGATAACTCGCGTATAGCTCGAGTTATCTCCGAACCGGATGTACGGCTCGCTCGGTGTTAGTGGGCCTCGCTTCGCTCGGCATCCGTGGGGCCGCCTGGGCCCGTCCTGTCCGGTGTCGCGACAAGGCCGCCGGGGTTGGACGCCCGGCGGAACGGCGGTCGCGGCGACGGCCCGCTCGGCCTCCATGCCTCGCCTTACCGGCCTGCCGCGCCACATCCGACGGACGCCGCGCGTAGCGCGGCCCATCACCGCCCCACGCAGCGCGTATCGGACCCGGGCGCCGTCATCCGGTACATCTTCCACGCCCCGACCTGGGTGATGAACTGCTGCTGGGTCAGGCGGTGGTCGATCGGTGGCGCGATGCCGTCGATGGAGTCGTGCGGACCGACGAACATCACGCCCTGGTGGCGCATCGTGGTGCCGACGCGGCCGAGGGTGACGTGCAGCTTCCACGCCAGCGCGGTCTGGACGCTGTGGTTGACGGCAGCGAAGCTGGACTTGCACGGGAACACGCCATCGTGGCCCCCGACGGCGGCGACGGCGGCGGTCATCTGGTTCAGGCGCGTAACCGCCTGAGATGCGGTGTGGTACTCGGCGCTGGCCTGATTGATCCGGCTGCCGACCCATGGAATCGTGATCGCCACGAGCACCGCGGTCGTGACGATGCCGATGGGCACCGACCCGCGTCCGGCCAACTGGGCCAGGCGGACGATGCCGACGCCGGCGAGCACGCAGGTCATGCCCGCGGCCGGCAGGTAGAAGCGCTCGAGGCCCGGATAGCCGTCGAGCGTCATCCCGACGACGATCACCCACCACACCACGGTCCCGCCGGCGAGCGACAGGAGCAGCCAGTCGCGGGGCTTGTCGAACCAGGCGAACACCGACGCGACCACGCCGGCCAGCAGGACCGGCAGCAGCTGAATGTCGACGCCGCGGCCGAGCACGCCGAACAGCCGATCCGAACCGAGACCGCCGTTGTACTCCTCAGCGTGGACCGCGGCCAGGAACGGCTGCCCCGACCCGATCCACGGCGGGGCAAACCAGAAGAACGGAATCGAGAACAGCCCGATCACGACCGGCACCCGCAGCCGCGGCTCCTTGAACCACAGCCACCCGGCGTACACGATGACCAGCGGCCAGGCCTCGGGGCGGAGCAGCGATGTCGCCACCCCGAACGCGAACGCCCAGCCGCGCCGGCCGTCGAGGAAGGCGAGTACCGCCCACAACGCCGTCGCGATCTCGAGCGGCTCGGAGGTTCCGCGGAACATCTCGTCCCACCACGCCTGCGTGATAACGATCCCGGCGCCGGCAATCAACCCGGCCGCGACCTTGGCCCAGCGCGGCCCGCGGATCAGCCGCGAGGCGAGCAGGTATGCCGCCACGACCCCGAGCAGGCCGCCGGCGCGGGCGGTGATCACCCATAGCGTCGGCGCCGCCGCGCTCCCGAACAGCGCCCAGATCGTCGTGAACACCACCGGCAGTGGCTTCCACGACGGGCCGCCGCTGATCGCGAAGCTCAGATGGGGATCGGTGACCTCCCGGCCCCACGAGATCCACGCCCATGGGTCATAGCTCGGGACCGTCGGCAGGACGGCGGCCGAGATCGCCGCGACCACGATGCAGGCCAGCACCGACCACAGGAAGGGTGCGTACAGCAGCCCGTGCCAGTCCGGTAGCCGCGAGCGCGACGGCGTATCGGTATCAGAGCGCGGCCGCTCGGCGGGCGTGTGTGTGAGGACCTGACCCTCCACCCGGCCGGCGCCTCACGTCCTGACGTTGGGGGTGCTGTTCGGGGTGAAGCGGCAGCGCATCAGCGTGCCGAGCACCCGGAAGCCATCGACCGCCGTCAGCTTCTTGCCCTCGTCGGTGGCGCGCGCCCGGTAGTGAACCGGGACCTCGAAGATCCGCTCCCCGCGTTGGACGAGCCGGGCGGTGATCTCGGGCTCGATCGCGAAGCCGGGCGAGCGCAGCGGCAGGCTTCGGAAGACGTCGGTCCGGATCATCTTGTGGCAGGTCATGATGTCGTGCAGGTAGACGTTGAACAGGACGTTGCAGGCGAACGTCACGCCCTTGTTGCCCAGCACGAACAGGAACGAGTGGCTGGTATAGCCGTCGAATGCTCGCACGCCGAAGCAGGCGTTGGTGCGCCCATCGAGCAGCGGCGGCATCAGCAGCCCGAGGTCGGTGGGGTCGTATTCGAGGTCGGCGTCGAAGATCGCGGAGAACTCGCCCTCGGCGTGTGACAGCGCGGTCTGGACTGCGGCCCCTTTGCCCTTGTTGTGCTCGTGCTCAAACAGGCGGACCCGGTTGGGCGGCTGGATATTCCGCACCAGATTCCGCAGGATCTCGCGCGTGCCGTCGGTCGAGCCGTCGTCGACGACGATCAACTCGAACTGCGTCGGAAGCGGCGTGTCGAGCACCTCGGCGATCGCACGCTCGACGCGCTCGCGCTCGTTGTACACAGGCATCAGGATCGAGAGCATGTGGGCGTGGTGGTCGGGCGGGACGAGAGTAAGCGGGGGCGCCGGCTACAGCGATACGCAGCACTGGCCGGAATCGCACCCACGAGGGCGTTCGATGCTAGCCGATCGGCCGGGCGGGAGAGCGAGCCGGGCGATTAGCGCATATGCAGGCGGGCGAATTGCGCGAGGATGCAGCCGTGGATTTCAGCACGCTGCTCGACGGACTCGAGGGTGAGGACCGCGCGGCGCGCGAGCGGCTGCTGGAAAGGCTCGCCGATGAGGGCTACACGTTCGAGGAGCTGAAGGCCGCGATCGACGAAGACCGGCTGGCGCTGCTCCTGGTCGAGCGCGTCCTCGGCGGCCGCTACACCGCAAAGGAAGTGGCGCAGGAGAGCGGTCTTCCGGCCGCGCAGATGCTGCGGATCCGGCGTCTGCTCGGGCTCCCCGAGCCCGCCCCGGACGAGCGGATGTTCGGCGAGGAGGAAATCGACGCCGCGAAGGCGATCAGCATGTTCCTGACCTCGGGTCTCGGCGAGGAGTCGATCGCCGAGATCACGCGGGTCCTGGGCGAGGGTATGGCGCGGCTGGCCGCCACCACCGCGGCCGCGTTCGTCGATGCCTTCCTCGAGGCGGGAGACAGCGAGGACGAGGTGGCCGAGCGGTTCGCCACCTTGGCCGAGCAGCTGATCCCGGCGATCGATCCCGTGCTGCGGGCGGCGTACCGCCAGCACCTCGCGGAGAGCGTCCGCCGCGGGATGCTCAGCCCGGCCGAGCGCGAGTCGGGCGAGGTCGCCGGCGCCCAGGAGGTCACGGTGTGCTTCGTGGACATGGTCGGCTTCACGCGTCTGGGGGCCCAGATCGAGGCCCAGGAGCTCGGCAGCCTCGCGAGCAAGCTGGCCGAGCTCGCGACCGACGTCACCGCGCCCCCGGTACGACTCGTCAAGACGATCGGCGACGCCGCGATGTTCGTCTCACCCGATCCGGCGGCGGTGGTGTCGGTCGCGCTGTCGTTGCTCGAAGCCGTCGAGGCGGCCGAGCTGCCGAGCCTCCGGGCGGGCGTCGCGCGTGGGCCGGCCCTGCAGCGGGCCGGCGACTACTACGGCCACGCGGTCAACCTGGCGAGCCGTGTCACCGGCGTGGCCCGCCCCGGCAGCGTCCTGTGTACGCAGGAGGTGCACGACGCGGCCCCTGACGAGTTCGGCTGGTCGTTCGCGCGAAAGCACAAGCTCAAGGGCATGTCCGAGCCGGTCTCGCTGTACCGCGCCCGGCGTCTCGACGACGCGGCCTCCGACGAGCGCGCCGAGAAGCCTAGGAAGAAACCGAAAGCAGATCGACGACGAACACGAGCGGCGAGTTAGGCGGGATCGTCGGGGGGCTCCCAGCCTTCCCGTAGGCCAGGCTCGCCGGGATGATCAGCTCGCGCCGGCCGCCGACCTTCATCCCCGGGATTCCCTGCACCCAGCCGGGGATCACGCTGCCGTTGGTGAGCGCGGTCGTGAACGGCTGGTTGCGGCTCCAGGAGGAGTCGAACTCCTTGCCAGTCTTGTACAGATCGCCGACGTAGTTGACCGTGACGGTGTCCCCCGCCTTGGCCGTCGCTCCAGTGCCAGTGACGAGGTCCTTGGTCACCAGATGGGTCGGCGCCGGGCCGGTGGGCACCGTCACGACAGGCTTTTTCGAGATCGCCGCCGCCGGCTTCGGCGTGGTCGTCACCGGCGCCGCGGTCGCTCCCTGGGCGGGCACCTGCTCGATGCCCGACGCCTTGGAGCTGCTCCCGCATCCGGCGAGGCCCGCTGCGACCACGGCGAGCGCCGGCAAGACAAGTGCTCGTTTCGACATCGCGGTGAGGCTAGCGAAGGTTGACGAAGAAGCCGGTAAGAACCGCTTGCCGCCCGGCCCGGCTACTGCGCGACGCGCTCGAGCACGGCGCTGTCGACGTCGAAATTGGCGTGGACAGCGCTGACGTCGTCGTTCTCTTCGAGGGCATCGATCAGCTTCATCAGCTTCCCGGCGTCGCTCTCGTCGACCGGGACGCGGGCTCGGGGGCGTTGCGTGAGGTCGGCGCTCTCGAGCTCGACCCCGGCGGCCGTGAGCGCATCGCGGGCGGCGGCGAGGTCGGCGGGCTCGGTGATCACCTCGTAGACGTCCTCGTCGAGCGAGATGTCCTCCGCGCCGGCGTCGATCGCGGGCATCAGATCGTCCTCGCTGTAGCGGTTGGCGTCGACGACGACCACGCCCCGCTTGTCGAACAGGTACGACACCGACCCGGGCTCGCCCAGGTTCCCGCCGTGCTTGCCGAGGATGTGGCGCATCTCGGCGCCGGTGCGGTTGCGGTTATCGGTGAGCGCCTCGATCAGGAGCGCGACGCCGCCTGGACCGTAGCCCTCGTAGACGACCGACTCGATCTGCTCGGCGTCGGCGCCCTCGCCGGTGCCCTTCGCGATCGCCCGCTCGATGTTGTCCTTGGGCATCGAGGCGTCGCGCGCCTTCTGGATCGCCAGCGCCAGAGTCGAATTCCCGGTCGGATCACCGCCGCCCTCCTTCGCGGCGACCGTGATCGCGCGTGCCAGCTTGGTGAAGTGCTGGCCGCGCCGCGCGTCGACGACGGCCTTCTTGTGCTTGATCGAAGCCCATTTCGAATGACCTGACATATGGAGTCAGTTTAGGACGCGCGGGCCGGTCGGCGGACAAAGAGGGTGGGTACGCGACCCCCTCCGGCCGAGCCATGGCGCGACCTGCATAACACGACATTGAAGCCCGGATCGGCTGACCTTGACGTAGAACGCATGCCCCGCATGCGTCACGGGTCACGGTCGGCGAAGACGACGTCAATTGTCGCGTTATGCAGGTAGTTTCTGTGCCTACCGGGTCCTGGCCGCCGGGTGCTCCCGGTACCAGTCGATCGTCCGCCGCAGTCCCTCTTCGATTGACACCTCGGGGCGCCAGCCGGTGAGCTCGTGGAGCTTGGTCGAGTCGAGCCACTGGCGATCGATCTCGCCGTGGGGGACGCCCTCGCCCCGGATGTCGGGGGCCACCGATGATCCGGCGAGCCGGCAGATCAGCTCGATTACGTCGAGCACCCGCCGCGGCTCGCCACCGCCGGCGTTGAACGCCTCGCCGCGCGCCGCCCCGCCGCCGGCGAGGGCCTCCCAGATCGCCACGTACGCGCGCGCCGCGTCCTCGACGTACAGGAAGTCGCGCTCGGGCGACCCGTCGGAGCGCACGACCGGCGCCTCGCCGGCGAGGGCCGCGCACACCGCCTCCGGGATCAGCCGGGCGCGGTTCGTGTCGCCACCCCCGTAGACGTTGGCCAGGCGCGTGACCGCCACCGGCAGCCCGAACGTGTGCGAGTAGGACCGAGCGAGCATGTCGGTCGCCGCCTTGGAGACGTCGTAGGGATATTGCGGCTCGAGCGGCTGGTGCTCGCGGTAGGGGAGCTCGGGCTGGCGCCCGTAGGCCTTGTCGGAGGAGGCGACCACGATCCGCTCGGCCCCGTGCACGCGGCAGGCCTCGAGCACCAGCCACGTGCCGCGGATGTTGGTCTCGAAGGTCGGGAGCGGCGAGCGGTTGGCGGACCCCACCTGGGTCTGGGCCGCGAGGTGGAAGACGCTGTCGACCTCGTACTCGTTGAGGACGCGGGCCACGAGCCCGAAGTTGCAGATGTCCCCGTCGACCACGTCGACGGAACTGATGAGCCCGAGCTCCGCCAGCGAGGACACGGCCGGCCTGTCCCGCCTGATCACGACCACGTGCTGGCCGCGCTCGAGCAGCGCCTTGACCAGCCACGCGCCCACGAGACCGTCGCCCCCGGTCACGAGCACCGACGGGCTCAACTCCATACCTTCCACGGCGCGCGACCCTCGTCCCACAGGCCGTTGAGCGTGATCGCGTCCTTGTAGGTGTCCATGCACTCCCAGAAGCCGTGATGGCGGAAGGCGTGCAGGTCCCCCGCCGCCGCGAGCCGCTCGAGCGGCTCGCGCTCGAGCACGCTGTCGGCCGTGAGCACTCCGAGCGCCGAGCGCTCGAAGCAGAAGAAGCCGGCGTTCACCCACAGATCGCTGCGCGGCTTCTCGGTGAAACCGCGCACCGTCGCGTCGCCGTTCAGGCGCGCCACGCCAAACGGGAGCTCCGGCTGAACCACGGCCATCGTGGCCGCCCCGCCGTGCTTGCCGTGATAGGCGAGCAACGCGCCGAGGTCGATGTCGGCCACGCCGTCGGCGTAAGCGAGGCAGCACCGGTCGCCCTCCAGCGCCGGAGCGGCCTGGTGGAGGCGGCCGCCGGTCGGCGTGTCTTCGCCGGTGTCGAGGCAGGTGACCTCGACACCGTCCGGCCAGCGCTCACCCGCCGCGAAGGCCGCGACACGCGCGCTGCGGTACCCGGTCAGCAGCAGGAAGCGCCGAAAGCCGTGCGCCAGGTACATGCTGACCACGTGCCACAGGATCGGACGACCACCGATCTCGATCAGGGGCTTCGGCACCGACGAGGCGTGCTCGTGCAAGCGGGTCCCGCGTCCGCCGCACAGAATCACGACGGTTGGCTTCTCCGCGTCCACGCGGCCATTATTCACGGAGCGTCGCGTGGGTAGCATGCCCCGCGGTGAGCGCTGTCGCGAACCCTGACATCTTCAAGGCCTACGACATCCGCGGGCTCTACGGCAGCGACATCGACGCCCCCGCTGCCGAGGCCATCGGCCGTGGATTCGCGCGGGTGATCGCCGAGCTCGAAGGCAAGCCGACCACTGAGTTGCGGCTCGGCCTCGGGCGGGACATGCGCCTGACGGCGCCTGAGCTGTCGGCCGCGTACTGCCGGGGGATGTGCGCCGAGGGCGCGACCGTGCTCGACGCCGGCGAGGTCGGCACCGAGATGCTGTATTACCTCGTCGGCTCGCGCGAGCTTGACGGCGGCCTGATGTGCACGGCGTCGCATAACCCCAAGCGCTACACCGGCGCCAAGCTGGTGAGGCGGGGCGCGGTGGCGCTGTCGGGCGACGCCGGGATCGGGGAGGTGCGAGCGCGGATCGAAGCCGGCCTCGACGGGGCACCCGGCGGGGGTTCGGTGGAGCACCTCCAGCTCTACGAGGAGTTCCAGGCGGCCGCTTTGAAGTTCATCGATCCGGAGTCGGTGAGGCCGATGCGGGTGGTCGTGGACGGCGGCAACGGGATGGCCGGACCGATGATCGGACCGCTGCTGCGTGATCTCGGGCTCGATCTGATCGAGACCTACTGGGAGCCGAACGGGCATTTCCCCGACCACGAGCCGAACCCCCTGTTGCCCGAGAACCGCGAGTTCATCATGCGCGAGGTGGTCCGGTTGGGCGCCGACCTCGGCATCGCCTGGGATGGAGACGCGGACCGCTGCTTCTTCATCGACGATCGAGGATCGTTTGTCGACGGCGACTTCCTGACCGCACTGCTGGCCGAGTCGATGCTCTCGAAGCATCCCGGCGCGACGATCCTGTACGACGTCCGCGCCAGCCGAGCGGTCGCCGACGTCACCGAGCGGAGCGGCGGCCGGGCGCTGATGAATCGCGTCGGGCACGCGTTCTTCAAGACGCGGATGCGCGAGGAGGACGCGACCTTCGGCGGCGAGGTCTCGGGTCACTACTACTTCCAGGACTTCTACTGCGCCGACTCCGGGACGATCCCGGCGCTGCTGATCCTGGAGCTGCTCTCGATCCGCGGCGAGCGGATGTCGGAACTGCTCGAGCCGTACCGTTCGCGCTACTTCATCTCCGGCGAGATCAACTCCGAGGTCTCGGATCCGGAGGCCAAGATCGAGGAGCTCGCCTCCCGCTATCAAGATGGCAGGCAGTACCGCCTGGACGGCATCTCGGTCGAGTACGACGACTGGCACTTCAACGTCCGGCCGTCGAACACCGAGCCCCTGCTTCGCCTGTGCCTGGAGTCACTGCGCTCGCACGAAGACATGGAGCGTCGGCGTGACGAGGTGCTGGCAGTGATCCGTTCGTGACCACCCCCGACCGGCGCGCGACCAGCGCCGAGGACGCGCTGGCGCTCGCGCAGCGGGCCGGGATCCACCGGCTCGCGCTCCCCACTCCGTTCCTGGTCGGAAGGGTCAACTGCTACCTGATCGAGGACGAGCCGCTCACGCTGATCGACACGGGCCCGAACTCGGGTAAATCGCTCGACGATCTCGAGCGCGCCCTCGCCGAGCACGGACGCCGGATCGAGGACCTCGAGCTGATCGTGCTCACCCATCAGCACATGGACCATCTCGGGCTGCTCGAGATCCTGGCCCGCCGCTCGGGCGCCGATGTCGCGGCTCTGGATGTGCTCGAGCCGTATCTCGCAAGCTTCTCGCGCAGCGCGGCGGCCGACGACGAGTTCGCACAGGGGGTCATGCGCCGGCATGGCGTCCCGGACGACCTGGCGACGGTGGTCGGGGCGATGGCGGCGGCGTTCCGGGCGTTCGGGTCGAGCGGGCACGTGACCCGCCCGCTGCGCGACGGAGACGAGATCGCGTTCCGCGACCGGACCCTGCATGTTCACCACCGGCCAGGGCACAGTCCGTCGGACACGATCTTCTGGGATGCCGAGCGCGAGATTCTGATCGCGGGCGATCATCTGCTCGCCCACATCTCGTCGAACCCGCTGGTCTCACGGCCGCTGTCCGGCGATCCCGACCAGCCGCGGCCGCAGGCGCTCCTCCAGTACATCGATTCGATGCGGACCACCCGCGAGCTCCCGGCGCGGCTCGTCCTGCCCGGCCACGGCGATCCGATCCTCGACCACGCCGAGCTGATCGACGACCGGTTGCGTATGCATCGCCGTCGGGCAGCACGGATCCATCAGCTCCTCGACGCCCGGCCCCTCACCGCGTACGAGATCGCGGTGCGGATGTGGGGGAACGTCGCGGTCACGCAGGCCTATCTGACCCTGTCCGAAGTGCTCGGACATCTCGATCTGCTCGTGGAAGCCGGCCAGGCAACCGAGCGCGAGCGGGACGGAATCGCCGTGTTCGAGGCGCTCTAGCCTCGCCGTAGGGCTGTCACCCTGCAGACCAGCCCGTCCAGGGCCGCTACGGGTTCGGGCAGGAACGGCCGATTAGCAGGGGACATGGTCGGCGACAGCGACACCGGCATGATGCCCGGGGAGCCCGCGCCGCGTCCGGAGGCTGGAGGCATTGCCGCTTCGGAGTACCCGAAGCTGCTCGAGCGCGTTCCGGCGATCATCTACGTCGCCGACACCGGCGGAGATGGGCGCTGGCACTACGTGAGCCCCCAGATCGAGACGATCCTGGGCTACTCCGCCGCGGAGTGGTGCGCCGATCCGGGTCTGTGGGCCAAGCGCCTGCACCCCGAGGACCGCGACTGGGTCCTGGCGCGCGAGAACGAGCACCACGGCATCCAGCCCGAGGACGAAGCGCTCGAATACCGGATGCTCCATCGCGACGGGCATGCCGTCTGGATTCGCGACGACGCCGTGCTCGCCCGCGGTGAGGACGGTGAGCTCCGCTGGCACGGGATGCTGCATGACGTCAGCTACCGCAAGGAGGTCGAGGCCGAACTCGAGCGACGCGCGGCTCAGCAGGCAGCAGTGGCGTTGCTTGGCGAGCACGCGCTCGAGGGCGCCAGCACGGCCGATCTGATGCAGGAGGCCACGGCCAGCGCCGCCGACATGCTGGGCGCCGAGATTTCCGCGGTGTGGGAGTACCTGCCCGACGAGGGCTGCCTGGTGCTGCGGAGCGGAATCGGATGGCCCGACACCGAGTTCGGGAAGCTCCGGTATCCGGCCGGCGTGGGGTCGCAGGCGGGGTACACGCTGCAGGGCGGCGCCCCGGTGGTGGTCGAGGACTGGAACACCGAGACCCGTTTTGAGCAACCGAAGTTCCGGGGGCGGCGAACCGGGTCCGGACTGTCGGTCAAGATCGAGGGAGGGTCGCGCGGGCCGTTCGGCGTCCTCGTGGTCCAGTCGATGCGGTCCCGAGGATTTGCCCCTCGCGACGTCGACTTTCTCCAGTCGCTGGCGAACGTGCTCGCCGATGCGCTCGATCGCCAGGCCGTCGAGGATGCGATCCGCGAACGGGCCGTCCACGACCCACTGACGGGACTCCCCAACCGCGTCCTGTTCGTCGACCGGCTCGAGCATGCGCTGGCGCGGCTCGGCCGGCAGCAGTCGCTCGCCGCGATCCTGTTCCTCGACCTCGACCACTTCAAGCTCGTCAACGACAGCCTCGGTCATCATGTCGGCGATGAGCTGCTGGCGGCGGCCGCACCGCGTTTGAAGCACGCACTGCGCGGCAGCGACACCGTGGCGCGGTTCGGCGGCGACGAGTTCGGGATCCTGCTCGAGGACATCGTCTCGGAGCGCGACGCGATCGACACCGCCGAGCGGATCGCGGCAACGTTCGCGCGGCCGTTCGTGCTGTCGGGCAGCGAGCACTTCGTCACGACCAGCATCGGAATCGCGCTCGCCACGGGCGGCGAGCGGGCCGACGAGCTGATCCGCGACGCCGACGCGGCCATGTACCGCGCGAAGGACCGAGGCCGCGCCCGCTACGAGGTGTTCGACGAGGGCATGCGCGGCCGGGCGATCGAGCGGTTGCGGATGGAGAACGACCTGCGTCGTGCGCTCGAGCGCGACCAGCTGCGGCTCGAGTACCAGCCCGTCGTGTCGCTGATGAACTTCTCGATCGTCGGGGTCGAGGCGCTGCTCCGCTGGCGTCATCCCGATCGAGGCGAGATACC
>Ga0335078_10007332_pt1 | contig 16352 bp, 15 predicted proteins | sample Lox_Sample_32_FD_206711 | JGI IMG/M metagenome (GOLD analysis project Ga0335078, IMG submission 206711) | Soil microbial communities from Loxahatchee National Wildlife Refuge, Florida, United States - Lox_Sample_3.2 | ecosystem: Environmental > Terrestrial > Soil > Wetlands | place: USA...
ACGATATGATAGATTGGTCATCATGTGCAGCCGTCGAGCGCGACACGGAAAAGCTCAGTGGAGCGTGGGTTTTCGCTGGAACGCGAGTTCCGGTGGTTGCGCTCTTTGAGAACCTGGAGGGTGGAGCGTCGGTCGACGATTTCCTGTCCTGGTTCCCGGGTGTTGAAAGGGCACGGGTTGATGCTGTTCTTGAATGCGCAATTCGGAGCCTTAAGACCGGGCTTCAGGCGGCTTAAATTCACGGTGCTATGAAGATTTTATTCGACCAGGGACGCACGTTCGGCCCCAAGGGCCGTTGTGGGTATTCTCTGTGACCTCCGCGCCTCAGTGCCCTCTGCGTTGAAGGCCTTTTCAAATATCCAATCTCAACGTCAGATTCCTCGGGCTATTTCAACCCAGCCCGCTTTGCCTTCGATCTCGCAATCTCCTTGCGCGCTCTGGTGATTGAAGCCCCGAGCAACTGGCCCGGTTCGTCGGCCGGCTTCAGGAACCCTGAAAGCGACAGCCTGTAATGCCGGTACGCCAGCCGGCATGAGGACGTAAACGGATAGGTGAGCCTTAAGGCCTGCTTCAGAATGAATCGCGCGTTACGAAGGCCCTCTCGTCCCTGGCCGAGGTGTTCCAACAGCGCGTAGCAGATGCGGGCGATATCTTCGGCAAGCTCGGGACGCCCACACAGGTTCTCGCGGAAGAAATCGAGCCACTCGTCCTCATCCGGCCAAAGCCTCTTGCGTGATTCGTCTGACATCACCGGCCTCGCTTCAATGTGCGAGCCTGGTTCAAATCCCGCGACCTGTCCCATTCCCCGGCGATCTGAAGAGCCCGGCGGGACCGCGCAGGAATCAGAAACAACTCTTGATTTCTCAATTTCCGCCCTCGCCCTGATGATCGAAGCCCCGATCAACTGCCCCGGCTCGTCGTCGGGCTTCACGAACCCTGAAAGCGAGAGCCGATAATGCCGATACGCCAGCCGGTATGAAGAGGTAAACGGATAAGTGAGCCTCAATGCCTGCTTGAGAATGAATCGCGCGTTAAGAAGGCCCTCGGTTCCATGCCCGAGATGTTCCAACAGCGCGTACCAGATGCGGGCGAGTTGTTCGGCAAGGTCCGGATGCCCACACAGGTGCTCGCGGAAGAAATCAAGCCACTCGTCCTCATCCGGCCAAAGTCTCTTGCGTGATTCGTTTGTCATAACCGGCCTCCCTTCGACGCACTAGCTTTTCTTAGTTCTACAGTCCGTCGATTTCTTCGGTTGCGCGAGAATCCCTGCCATGCTGCCGGGGATCAGGGCGAGCGTACTCCGCGTCACCGGTCCGCGCCTCTTTTCTGACTGCGGCGGCGATTGCGAGAAAAAATGGACTGTCGCTTTCCTTTTCAACGGCGGAGATGTTCTCTAGATCCTGATCGCCGACAAGGTCTTGAAGAGCAAACATCCGCCCGGCGAAGTCTTCGGTTTCCTCAAAGGTCGAGTTCATAAGGAGGTCCCGCGCCGCCCGCTGAATGGAATAGTCGGGAATGTAGTACTCCCTGACAGGCCGGTAAGTTTTATCAGGGTCGCGAGGGCAGCTAGACAAAAGACGTTTAAGCGAGCTAGGCGGGGATCTCGTTCAAAAAATACATTCGCGTTGGAATCCAGGTAAAGAGAACGGGTGTGTGCCGCAGGAACAATTCTTGTCGGATAACTTCTGTCTGCTGAGTTATTTTGAAGTTGGGAGTAACCCATGCTAATCTTGGCGCGGCAAGCGTACTAGCATTAGGTGAAAGGGGAGGAAGGACAAGGAGGCTCAAGGACGGCCCATGGGACTGCGAATTGGAAGCCCTCTACGATTGTGGTCTGCCCAGCATCGTACGCCGCTCACGATTTGCGGCACCACGCTCTCGGCTTTCGCCTTGGCTCTGTTTTTCCAGTCACCGATCCATGCGACCCTGACAGCGACTGCCCTTGACCCGGCTGGCCATCCATTGACTTATCAATGGTCACAGGTAAGTGGATCCGGGGCTATAGATGGGTGGCTGAGATGGGCAAGCCTCGTCGTGTTTGTGGCTTCGAGCGCGCTTACGGTCTTCCTTAGCATTACACCACAGTACTACGAGCGTGTTAAGTACGCCGCTAGCTTACTGCCGGCAATTTGCGACATTCTACACCTTGACAACACCGCTCGCGTTGCGATCCATCACATACGGAGTACTAAATCTCAGACGTATGAGCAGGTAACACCTTACCATCCAACCAATACCGGACAGGGTCGGCGGTTCGTTTTCACGCAGGGCATCACCGGTCAGGCATTTAGGACCCGGCGATCCCAAGCTTATAGTATCCCGAATGGGCGGTCAATGGCTGAGGACTATAGTACCCGTTGGTCCTTCACCGAGGACGAAGTTGCGAGGCTGAGTCAGGACCGGCAGTCGTTTTATGCCTATCCCATCGGCCAGGTGGAAGCCTTCGCCAAAGTTGTTCTCTATTTCGATTCCGCAGATCCTCGGACGTTCACAGAAGACGGGAAACCAGTCTTAGACAGCACGATCGAGAGGCTGTTTCTCCCAACGCTAGAGCGTCTGTTTGGAATGGAGGCTCGTAAAACCGGGCCATAGTTAACGCTAGTCACTGGTAAACGGACCATTACGCCAGATATTGCATCGCAAATCACCTCGCGGAGGGATCTGGTATCCGAGTAACTATAGTGGCGGCTATGGCCGGGCAAGTAGGGGGGGAGGAATGACGAAACGCACCCGCGCCACGGCTGCGGAGCTACTCTCAGAGTTCCCGGCTGCCATCCGAGCACCACTGCGTGCCTTGCTCGATCCACCTGGTTTCTGCGGAGTAATTCCAGCCGCCGACGCTCAGCGCCTGTCATCTGAGCTCAAACAGCCCATCGAGACCCTTATGTTCACACTCCTCCCTTTCGCCCAGTGCTATGCTAGGGCCTCAATCTCCGACTTCTGGGTCGGGGAGGTAGGTCGTGGACTGACCGGCAACCTGTATTTCGGGTGCAACATGGAGTTCACGGGGGAGATGCTCGGATTTTCGGTGCAGGGCGAACAGTCAACGACTGTCAACGCATGGGTTCACGGCGAGGAGGGACTAAGCGCGATAGCCCTGCCGGCACCGCCGTGTGGATACTGCCGACAGTTCCTGTGCGAACTAGGAACGGCATCCCAATTGCGGATCCTCGTGCCCGAGCGGCCGCCCACAACCCTGGCAGATCTGTTGCCAGATCACTTTGGGCCCCACGAATTTGGACTTGAGGGCAGGCTGATGAAAAAGGAGAACCATAACCTGATGTTGCGTGAGATCTCGACTGATCCGGTGGTATTGGCGGCGCTGTCGGCGGCGAATATGAGTTATGCTCCGTACACACACAGCTATTCAGGCGTTGCGGTCTCCGCATCCAATGGCCGGATATATCGCGGCCCGTATGCGGAAAGTGCGGCCTTCAACCCCAGCATGTCTCCGATTCAGGCAGCACTGTCTTGCTTCAACCTTGGTGGGGAGCGGTTTGACGCCATTCGAAAGGTGGTGCTAGTTGAGATTCCAGATGCTAAGGTGAGCCAGGTGACAGCTACGCGAGCCGTGTTAAAATCAATATCAAAGGCCAGGCTAAGCGTCGTACACGCAGTGCCGGCTCGATGACGGCGGTGGTTGCCAAACAGCCCAGTCAAGCCCTGGGTGAGAACAGTGGCTAAATCGAAGATGAAATGAAAATTCTACGGTAAACTGATAGCCATTGCGTGAAGCATCTCCATACTCCCGTCTTAGCGGATTTCAACGCCGGCCGCGTTGCTTTTTCTTGGCCCTTGATTTCGCGATCTGTGCCCGTGCCCGGGTAATCGAAGCTCCAAGCAACTGGCCCGGTTCGTCGGCCGGCTTCACGTAACCTGAAAGCGACAGCCTGTAATGCCGGTAGGCCAGCCGGCACGAGGACGTAAACGGATAGGTAAGCCTCAATGCCTGCTTGAGAATGAATCGCGCGTTACGAAGGCCCTCTAGTCCCTGGCCAAGGTGTTCCAGCAGCGCGTAGCAGATGCGGGCGACATCTTCGGCAAGCTCGGGACGCCCGCACAGGTTCTCGCGGAAGAAATCGAGCCAGTCGTCCTCATCCGGCCAAAGCCTCTTGCGTGATTCGGCTGACATCACCGGCCTCGGTTCAATATGCGAGCCTGGTTCAAATCCCGCAGCCTTTCCCATTCGCCGGCGATCTGAAGAGCCCGGCGGGACCGCGGAGGAATCAGAAACAACTCTTGATTTCTCAATTTCCGCCCTCGCCCTGGTGATCGAAGCTCCGAGCAACCGGTCCGGCTCGTCGTCGGGCTGCACATACCCTGAAAGCGACAGCCTATAATGCCGGTACGCCAGCCGGTATGAAGAGGTAAACGGGTAAGTGAGCCTCAATGCCTGCTTGAGAATGAATCGCGCGTTAGTAAGGCCCTCGGTCCCGTGCCCGAGATGTTCCAACAGCGCGTACCAGATGCGGGCGAGTTGTTCGGCAAGTTCCGGATGCCCACAAAGGTGCTCGCGGAAGAAATCAAGCCACTCGTCCTCATCCGGCCAAAGTCTCTTGCGTGATTCGTTTGTCATAACCGGCCTCCCTTCGACGCACTAGCTTTTCTTAGTTCTACAGTCGGTCGATTTCTTCCGTTGCGCGAGAATCCCTGCCAGGCTGCCGGGTAACAGGGCGGGCGTACTCCGGGTCACGGGTCCGCGCCTCTTTTCTGACGGCTGGGGCGATCGCGAGAAAAAACGGGCTGTCGCTTTCCTTTTCAACGGCGGAAATGTTCTCCAGGTCGTCATCGTCGACAAGGTCTTGAAGAGCAAACGCGACCTTTGAGATAACCGGAGACGTTGCCGGGCGGACGTTCATCAGAAGGTCCCGCGCCGCCCGCTGAATGGAGTAGTCGGGAATGTAGTACCCCCTGCGCCAGGCCTTCTTTCGTTGTCCACCGTGGGCCTTCGGCTGTCCGGCCGCGCCCTTACGGCTTCCTTTTGCCGCAGGTCCACGCGCCGAAATGTGGCGCCTCAAGCTTTTATCCTTCGACATCCTGTCTGCCCCTGATCCGATGGTAAGAGCCCCTTCCAGGCAATTGAATTGCCGCGGCTTTGTCAATCCTGGAGCGCTCACACAAAACTGGCCTTTTGGCAATGTACAAGAATTTATACAGACGGTCAAGTCTTGACGGCAACACAGTGAGAGGGGAATGCCCTGGGTTGCATTAGATCGAACCACTATATTAGTCAGCAATGTGTAAGTCTCTAGATTACACTAATTTATACATGCCACTCCCGCTATACGGCGGTGGCTTTCCGCATGATAGACTCGGACGCAATGATGCGTTGGACAATCAGGGAGGTGGCCCGGGCGAAGGGCATCAAGTCGGCAAGAGAATTGGGAGAGAAAGCTGGCATCGCGCCCAACAGCATTTATAAGCTCTGGAGAGGGACCGCGACCATGGTCGGGATCGGCACCCTCGAGCGGCTCTGTTCTGTGCTCGAAGTTCCGGTAGGAATGCTGCTACAACACATCCCGGAAGGCGAGCTCGAGAAAGAGGCTGAAGACAGCGCTACAAAGAGCGCTCATCGTACACCAACGCCCGAGCGAAAGCCGAGCTAGACTGTCGGCGGGATGATAAAATGGACAGTGAAAGAAGTTGCTAAACGGGCTGGGATCAACTCAGCCTACGAGTTAATGCAACAAGCAGAGATTCATGTTACAACCGCCTATCGGCTATGGGAGGGGACTTCGACCGGGCTCGATGTCAAGACCCTAAATAAGCTCTGCACACTCTTCCGTGTGCCACCGGGCCAATTGCTGGATTTTGTTCCTGACGACGGCGGCGGAAGAGGCGGGCGAACTGACAGGCGTTAGTTTGGGGCACTCAAGCAGTGGGGCGGTGGAAGGTCTTGCCTTTTGCTACTGCCGCTAAGTATTCAGCGCTGCGAAGGCACTGGCCCCCTTGATAGCTCTTCACTTTGCTTGCGGTTAAGTCCGGTTAGGTGCTCAAGGAGCTGAGGGATACGGTCCGCAGCCAGGATCCAGACCGGTTTCTCGGCTGTCTTTCAGGCGGGCATTCCATAGAGGGGAGGATTACGATGGCGGAAGAGAAGACACCCGGTGGCGAACTCGCTAGCGGCTTAAGGTCTATCTTCGATCGCGTTGGAGAGTTCTTCCACATATTCGATCTTTCCTTCTTCGTTGCCGGAACTATGACGTTTTGTGCCTTGGCGTTCGCTTATTTGCGCCTGGAGGAGCCCCGCGAGTTTCCTTTTGAACCCTGGGTTGGCGTTCTGGCCGTTATCGTCGCCTGTTACGTATGCGGGCTGATAGCTTTTGCGGTTGGACGCGAGTTCAGTGGGTTCACTTTTCGGCGCACTACACTCCACCGCATCCTTCCGCGAGCGCTTGACGCTCACAACCTGAACAGCGAAACCATTGCGTGGTATACCGGAGGCGAGCAGCCCAGATATTGGTGGCTCTATATTCGGATGTGGTCGGAGATAGTTCATGAAGGGTCGGCGCCTTTAGTCCTACATCACCTGATGCGCTACTGGGCGATGGCGGCCACTTACGACGGGGTGGCTTTCTCCCTCCTGGTATGGGCGGTTGCCCTCTTTTCGGTACAGTTTGCATCAGTAGCTGCTGAGCCGATCAGCCACGGGGTCGGGACGGGCGGCGCGTTGCTCTGTCTTTGCGCGAGTTTCTTCGCGTTCCGTAGAGGCGCGAGTTACTACGAATATCAGATCGAGGATGTGGTGGCCCATTTTGCGGTCGCCAGAGGCAGTCTGAAATGCTGACCAATAGGAGACTTTTGAGTGGCCCGCAGGACTTGTCGGCGATCGTTCAAAAATGGATAAATTTGGACTGTGGCCGAGAGGAGCCGCCAGAAGGTTTTGAGCCTTGGGCTTGACGATGGTCAGGTCGGAAGTTCTACGTACCGGCAGAACTTGCCGCAGATCCGACAAACGAGAAGTTGGAGGTGCCTTACAGCGTCGCTGAGTTGGCTAACGATGGGCTTTTCTGGCGTGGCGCGCGAAAAGCCAGAGATTATCGCACGGACTTGGATATCAGGGGAAGGTTGATGAGTCACGCCTGGGCCAGGGGTGACCGGTATCAGGGCTCGTTTTTGGCGGTAGGCGCGTTGCCGGTCGCGGTGATCGAGTCGGCCCTCAGGAGTGGCCTGATGTCGGCTGCTGGCGTCTCGCCACTGCCGGCGCCGGGCAGCGGTGCGACACCGCGAGCCGCAGTAAACCTGTCCCCGGTCGCAACTTGAACAAACAAAGAACAGCGTGCGACATCTCGGTGCCTTGCAAGATCGTGGTCGGAATAGAATCTCGCCTGGGTCAAGCGCCATGGTTAGCAGACCATACAACAGCGTCCCGGAAGTGACAAGCCCCTCGGTGATGATAAAGAGCCTGTCGGCGATGATATTGCCTCCGGCTTCCCAACCGGCCGCTGTCCAGATTCGTTCAGTTTTAAGTGATCATTGACACTGGTTCATGGCATCGCTGACGTTAGCCAGGATGAAGCGTCTAATTGTCCTGTGGCCGTCTAAAGATCCCGCCGTTGAGAGCGCCAGGATTTAGTCCTCCCGATCTCGCCCTCTGAATTCAACCCTAGTGACAACCGTCTCGCCCGTTGCACCGACCCGCGCCGGGCGATCGCGCTTGCCGCTGACCCGAAGGCAGGAAACCTCCCGGAAGCGTATTGCTAATAAGATCGCCGCAAGGACATGTGGCTTTGGCCCCATTGGAATGAACACAATATTAGCCTTTGACCTGTGGCGAGCAATCACTTCGGACAGGTCGCTGTAAGTCCGTTCGACGCTCGCCAGTGGAAGCTCAAATGTTCCGTTGGCGTGCCTTATGAGTTCGGCATTCTCCGTCTTAGCGCGTGCTCGGTGCCTTTCGGATGAGCCGGGGCCGGCCAGATACGTGTAGAACTCATCGGGTTCGAGGCGATCTAATACGCAGAGGGCTGCCTGGCCCTCAAACCCGAGGCCGAATACGGCTACCGATTTAAGCGAAGCCTCTGGCGAACCCTCGCAACCCGGGATCGAGACCATCTGGGTAATGACCATTGGTCGCTCAGGTTCCCGGTGGTCACCAGTTGCGTATACGAGGTCGATGTCGATGCGCTCGAACTGAGTGGCAAACCTCGCCCAGTTTAGGATGGCCGCATACCAGACACGCGACATCGAGGAATAGTCTACCATAATTTGTAAATGCCCTTCGTTGGCTGGCTGCAGATCCCTAAGGTGCCCGAAAACCGGCCCATCGTCCTCACTACTTAGCGTCACCTCGTTTTCGACCCAATTAGAGAGGAAGTACCGGTCGTTTTCGCAGCGCTGAGGGTGTCTAGCAGCCTCCTTGAATCCTAAAAGCACGGATTTTCGAGTTATGTTGGGCGGTAGCCTCTTGGCGACATGTGTACATCGCTCCTCATATCCGCTCGCAAAGAAGACGCAGTCGTAGATACCGGCGGATACGTCCTCAATCCTAGAATCCTTTACGCGATAAAGCATCAGTCCTCGTCTCCTGAAAGGAAAGCCAGGGCCATCTGCTCGCCCTGAAATGCAGGGGCAACCTTACCGCGATGTCGTCGCAAAATCGTCTCCAGTTTTCTCGCCTTACCTTTTCGTGGCAATATCCTGAAATGCGGAGCAAGCACGTATGCGAAGCGGAATGTTCCCTCGCGCTCCGGCATCTCGTCCGGGTAATTGGCATTGGTATTAGGGAAGAGCAGCCCTAGGCCAACTGCCATCTTTGTGAGCATCCAAGACAGGTCGTCGACTGTCCGATCTACGCGGACCGAGGATATCTGATCAGTTGTTAGCGGCTCATTGTGGAGGCTGTCGTGCATGTAATCCCCAATTCGTTTGAGGAATTCATACAGCTCGGGGCCATTGACCTCCTCACTTTGCACTCGCGAAAGGGTGCTGGTGGAGAACCCAGTCAAGATTCGGGTCTGCACGTTGGGGCGAAGTCGAACCACGGCGGTCCTTCCAGGGCTATGCTGCCACTTAGCGGCCAACAAGAAGCTGTTGAAGATGCGAATCAAGCGCCTGGGGTTTGCGTCACCGCACCTGATTGCCATAGTGTCACCCGAATATACCGTGAGCTCTTTTCGTCCTGTCTGTGTAGCGACCGCATGGCGCAGACGTAGTGCACCATGCATCTTCCTGCCGATCTGGTCCATGAACTCCTTCTGATTTACCGAGAGTTTTTCGGCGCGTTCTATTGTTTCCCTGCTCGCGTATCGACGTAGTAGCGATAGGTTCTCTGAACGCGGTCCCCAGTCCTCCGCTCGCTTGCTATCAAGCAGTACCGAGCCACCAAGCATCTCCCTCAAAGACAGGTCGCGGTATTTCCTGCCAGAAACAAGCGCTCGCTTGTTGAATATCGCTCCGGCAAACTGGTGCCCTTCGACGCCCTCGTGCCCGGCGTGGACAACAGGATCCTGATCGATATACACGTACTCGAAGTCTTGGCCGACATTCAGCGAGACCTTCGTGTTCGTTGCCAAAGTGTAGTGGCAATATGGCATCGTAGTGATCTTGAAGAAGAGGTTGTCTGAATGAGTTCGCAGATGAGAATTCAATATCCGATGGTGCATCTCATCGAGAAACTCAGCTTCGTCCAGACATAGGAGCCAAGTACAGTCTAAGGGGAGGCAGAGCGCACGGGCTGCAAGCTTCATCCCTCTCCTAAGCGGAACGAAAAGATCCGCCCCAAAGCCGATTCCCACCGGCTCCTCCCCGTCGCGCAAATGACCAAGGGCCCTCGTTCTGGCAAGCTGCTGTTGCTTCTCGTACTCTATGTCTTCGAGAAAAGTCTGCAACGCCCCGATTGTGTTCCCGGTTGAGCTGTGACCAGCCCATGAGATACCTACCTCGCTCACCAACTCCGCCTCCACCTTCGCACGTTGCGCTTTGTTTGGCATATACGCTTCGAGACAACTACGAAGGGTAGTGAGAAACGCCATGCAAGTTGCGACGTTGAGGCGCCATTGGAAGAACAGTTCCTTCTCCGCCTCAGACTGCCATGGCTTGTTCCTTAAGCCTCCAACCCACTCGAGCTTTGTCGGTACGTAGATGCCGATGAACGATCTGGATCTGATGACTTCGCGGGACATCTGATCGTCCAGCCGTGAGAGGTGGTCGTGGGAAAGGGCCTTTGCGAGAGCCGTCTTGCCAGAACCTCGGGAGCCGAGCACCACGTGATTTTTTGCAGAAAGCAAACGTCTGAAGGCCTTCGTTGGCACAAAGGTTGCAACTAATTCATCGCGGGTAAGGTTCCGAGCGTTCTCGATCTCAAACAGGTCCCTAGGGAAACGTTTGCCCGTTGCCATCCTAATCTCCTCGACTGATTAGAATCAAATCATCCGGCGGCTTTCCATGGCTTAGGAAGTCCAGCTCTCCGCTCAGGCTATCGAGTACATCCATGACTAGATTGGGCGGAAGGTACCTGAGGTAACCGAGGCCCGGTGTACCGCTTATGAGCTTGGGCCACTCGGCATATCCCTTCTCGCGTAATCTCTGCTCGATCACTGGTCGCAGCGTTTCCTTCACCATATGTGGCTGAACGTAGGTGCCAAAGAGCTCCTTGTGCCTGATGCCATTGTAAAGCTCGCTTGGTACCCAATCAGAGCCGCACAGATACGTCCAGCTCTCGACTAAGCCGAAAACGCAATGACTGGAGGGGTCCCTGCCTTCAACTGTGACCAAGTGAAATTGATTGTTGACGAGGCCGCTCCATCGAGTGTCCAGCCTCGCCGAAAAGCTGCCCGCGCAGAGTATCGCTAGTGGAAAGCCGGAGCCGAAGCTGACGGTCTTAAACCTGGGCGAATGCTTGTGTCCGTGGATCAACAGATCGAAGTTGTGCTTCCCGAGTACTGCTAAAAGATTCTCTGAGTTCGTCATCGCGCTAAAGTCGGGCTCGTCGGCGATCGGGTCGCTATACTGGATTGGATGGTGGTGAACGATGAACAACCTAAGCCTGTTGGGTGACAAGTCCAGGCCGGCCAGGCGCTCATCGAGTTTTCTGACGTGATCATTCGACATCAGACCATGATGCACTGAGACTGAGCGATCATCGCTCCATGCTGAGTTGTAGCCAACAGCCATCAAATGCTCGAATTCCCAGATTCGGAAGTGCGGCGGTTCGTAAAAATGCGGCCTCTTGGAACCTACGAGCCGTTCAAAGATCAGCCCTGGATCCCGTAGCGGCGCGTATCGCATCCGGTGTCTAAAACCGCTCGAGTCCGGGATGGATGACTCTTCCCAATCTACGTCGTGATTGCCTGGCACGAATACTATCCTCTTCGGCCCGACGTGTAATCCCCGGGCAATCTCCTTGATCAGGGCGGAGGCCAGCTTGAACTCGTCCGGTTGGCCCCTATCGCTAATGTCTCCTGGGATTACTAGGTAGTCTGCTCGGATGCTGTGCGCATCAATGAATCGAAGGAACTTCCCTTTGTAATCTGTGTCTCTGGCTTCCTTTTCGTCATACGGACAAAAGTCCTTGGCGCGAGCCTTTCGGCCGATATGCAGGTCGCTGATCACGGCGATCTTCGTTGGTTTCATGCGTTGTCGTTTTCTAACCTGCGCGGGCGACCTTCAGGCGATGTTTGAGATGATCACCTCGACAGCTCTTCTCCTCTTGTTAGAGAAACCGGAGATATTTCGCTGTGTAAACACACGGCGTGTATTCCACCCTCCAAGGATGTCGAGCGCCTCTTTACACAAGGCATAGCTCAGGACAAAGTGGACTCCTCGGTTGTCAATCTGAATCAACGCCTTCGCCAGGCGTCCGAGGTCGTCTGTGCCGAAGCAGTCCGGACCGTATTGCCGAAACATCCGACGGTTGCCTACGGCATATGGAGGGTCAAGATAAGCGAAATCCCCGCGCTTTGTAGTGAGAAGAACCTCCTCGAAGTCAGCACAGACGAGGTCGGCGCTTCTGAGAGCGCGAGAAGCAAGGCTCAGTTCTTGTTGCGTTGGCAGGTTACCAGTTCTAGAGGAAGAATAAGGAACGTTAAACCTCCCGGTCGAGTCGGTTCTGTACAGCCCATTGAAACAAAATCGATTCAGGAATATGAAATGGGCGGCGCAATCAACTTTGTCCAGACTTTGCCCTTGCATCTCTCTGATAAGATAGTAACTATCGGGGCCCAAGGGAATTGCCTGGAGTCTCCTCCAGACAGCGAGCGGATGGTCCCGAACGGTAACAAACGTATCGACGAGTCTGGAATTCGCGTCGCCTAACACCGCCTTGGCGGGCTGAATCGCGTAGAACAAACAAGCAGATCCCATAAACGGCTCTACGTATCGCTTATAATCCGTTCCCCAATACGGAACTAATTTGGGTAGTAGCTTGCGTTTACTCCCTGCCCATCTGATGAATGGCCCAGCCTCCACTAGCGTTTCTGCCTCTTATTTAGCGGTTATTACCTCGGGCGCTCGAAGCCCCGGGAGCCGACATTTTTGCATATCAGTCCCAAGCGCGGAAAGATGCAACGAACTATACCAGATCCGGTAAAAACCCTTTTGGACTGCAAGCGCACCAATTATATTAGTGAAGGCGGGTCCGGGCAACCCTTTTACCGGCAGGACCGGATGCAACGTAAGTTACAGTCGGCTGACCCTTCCGATTTAACCCTCCGGGGTCGCCGGACGGTTAGAGAACCTAAGCCTTCTTGAGAAAGCTGAGCAAAGAAGACGGGTCAGCAAAGAGACGGGTCAGGCTTGATACATTGATCTTTCCAACGAGTCAGGGGTGTGGTTAGTGAGAGGGTAGGAAACCCTGTGTGCCTTCGAGTTGATCTCATTCTGCGCTGTGGCGAATGGCGGGTCATTCAGGGTTGGGGACGGGAGGGGATGCGGCGCGCCACTCGGCGAGTTTGGAGCGCACCTTGGCGGCAGCCGGGGACTCGATCGCCTCGTAAATCTTCAAGGCCTGGGTGGCGTGGGTGATGGCTTTGTCGCGCTCGCCGAGGTTGTCGAGGGCAAGGCTCATGTTCCACAGAGCGTTACCCTCGCCGAGGCGGTCGCCGATCTCGCGGGTGATCGCAAGCTGTTGTTCGTAATATTCAATCGCCCGTGGGTACTCGCCAAGGGAGTAGTAGGCAAGGCCCAGGTTGCCGAGTGCGTTCCCCTTGCCTCCCCGGTCGCCGATCTCGCGGGCTATTGCGAGCCGCTGCTCGTGGTGGTCAATCGCTCGGCGGTACTCGCCAAGGGAGTAGTAGGCGATGCCCAAGTTGCCGAGCGCTTGCCCTTCGCCGCGCCGGTCGCGGATCTCGCGGGCGATTACAAGATGTTGCTCGTGGTATTCAATCGCCCGGCGATCCTCGCCAAGAGAGTGGTAGGCGATGCCCAGGTTGCCGAGCGCTTGCCCCTCGCCACGCCGGTCGCCGATCTCGCGGGCGATTGCGAGGCGTTGCTCGTGGTACTCAATCGCCAGGCGGTAATCGCCAAGGGAGTGGTAGGCAAGGCCCAGGTTGCCGAGCGCTTGCCCTTCGCCGCGCCGGTCGCCGACCTCGCGGGCGATTGCGAGGTGTTGCTCGTGGTACTCAATCGCCAGGCGGTAATCGCCAAGAGAGTCGTAGGCAAGGCCCAGGTTACCGAGGTGGTATCCCTCACGGACCCGGTTCTTGAGCTTCCGCGACGCCCCAAGCGCCACCTCCAGCCATTTGATGCGCTCCTTCGAATGCAGGCGTAGGTCCAGCACATAGGCGCCGACATCCGGGTAGCTGTTACAAAGCTCGAGCCCCCGTCTGTTTTCGCCGGGCTGGCTGCAAGCCCAGGCTTGGCCCGTCCGGATGTTCCCTGATTCCAGATCGAAGAGAGCAAGCCCGCGCAAAACGCCTTCCCCACCCTGGTCGTAAAACCCGCGGGCTTTGCGGAGCACACCTTCGTAGTGGGCTGCGTGTCTTTCTTGGGCTTGGGCCCGTTCTTCCTCGCTGGCTTTGCCGGACGCAAACACCCGCACAAGGTCGTGCAGGCGGTACCGCGCCGACTTCGAATCAAACTGAACCAGGCTGCGTCGCTCAAGCTCGGCAAGGTGACGGTTCTGCGGGTCCTGGCACACCGCGGCTTCCGCCTCACCGTCGAAGCCGCCAGGAAACACCGACATTCGCCGCAGTGCCTGGGTGGGCCCCTCGGCAAGCGAGCGATAGCTCAATTCAAGCGACGCCTCAACGCTGATATCGCCGGCCTGGGCTGGAAGTTCGCTCAGCCTAGCTCGCTCGTCGCGTAACCGGGCGGCGTATTTCCCTGGGCTCAGGGCCCGAGTCTCCTTGAGCAAGCTCGCCGAAGCCCTGAGCGCCAGCGGCAGACGGCCGCACAGCCCGGCTATTTCGGCGGCATACTCACCAATTCTCGGTTCGATGTTAAGCAGTAATTCTAGCGAGTCATCTTCAGAAAGCTCTTCCAGGTTGCGAAGCCTCATCCCTGGAATCACGATACTGTGACGCGAGGTGACGATCAGCGCACAACCCGATGGGGGAACAAGCGGCCTGATCTGGGCGGCATCCGACGCGTTGTCCGCCAGTATCAGCGCCGTCTTCCCTCCCAAGACTGATCGGTATAGGCCGTCGACATCCTCCGGCCTCTGAGGAATTTGGGGGGCTCGGTCAAAGGCGCGAATCACATGAGCCTGGGCTTCAAGAGAGGGTACGGGCGCACCATCGCCCGCGCCTTTCAAGTCCATGTACAATTGCCCGTCAGGGAAGCTTGGAGCAAGAAGCTCGGCTAGTTTTTCGGCGAGGACCGTTTTGCCGATTCCACCCATGCCTCGCAATCCGGTGATTCCAACTCCGCCGCCCCGATTGATTTCGGCAAGCAGTTCTTTAATGTCGTCTTCGCGGCCGGTGAAATCCGCGGGAGGCGCGGGTATTTCACGAGGAACGGCCAACTGTGGAGCCGGGGAGAGCGCCGCTGTCAGCTTCGGAAATACGCGGTCGGCGAGGGCCTGAAGCACGATCCGTCCAAGATCATCCCTGTCCTTGTAGTTCGGGAGCGGCGTCACTGAACGCGAATCGGAATCAGACCAGTCCGAGGTCAGCTCGACATGCTTTTTCAGCAGATCAGCCCAGGCCTGGGCGCCAGCCGGATCGTGAAGCCGGTCGATGGGCGGCTCCTCCGGAAAGATCGCCAGCACCGGTATCCTGCGCTCCCGGCATCGGTCGAGTTCCTGCCAGGTCACGCGGCCAACGCGCTCCTTAAAGACAAAGATCCCTATGTCGGCCTTTTCAAGGTCGGGCGAGATCGCGGCCTGCTGGCCGCCAACCTCCAGGCTCGCGTCGGATTCCCAAACAAAGACTCGAAGCGGCAAAAGGTTTGAACGGTTGGCGGCAGTCTGTAAAGCACTAAACTTTCTTTGAAGCTCACCTTCGATCCCGCGAATTGCTTCGGCCTCGGCTTTGGCATCGTCGCTGTGACCGACAAATATTAAGAGCTCCCGCCGTAGCAGCGAGATTGTGGTAGCGTCCATCCGCGGACTCTCCTCGACAGAGATCTTGTTGCCAGTATTATGCGGTTAACCGCGCGGGAAGTGAAGCTAAGAGGTAGCGCAATCTGTTAGATTGCGTTGCTGGAATACGAACTCAACTTAGCGTGACCCGATCACCGAGGTCGAGTGGCGGTTCTTTATCACAGGAGGACACAGAGAACCCGCAGAGCCACAGAAAAGAACTACCTGATCGCCGGTCGCGGAGCGGCCCCAGGTAGCCTTCCTGACCTTTTATTGATTCTGGTTTGTTAGTGTTGAATTGCGGTGAGGGGTGGTTGCTGTCAAGAGGGCAGGCAAGCTTTGTTGGGAGCAGAAAGTACGGATCCAGGTGGCCTCCTGACCTTCTATTGTCAGCGCAACAGGGCGCGGTCGGTCAGGTCCCTGAGGAACTTGCTGCGGTCGGCGGTTGACCCGAATTCCCGGGGGCTTTGTCCAGTGCGTTTGGCCGCTTGCGCCAACGGGTGGGAGCGCGAGTCGCCATAATGGTTATTACCAAGATGCTATTTTGAGCTATTATTCATGGAAGCTAGCGGAGATTGTAGCGATGAACGAAATACTAACGCCAAAGAAGACTGACCTTGGTTGGGTGATTCAGGTCCCGCCCGAAATGGCTCAGGGCATGGGAGTTGCCGAGGGTTCCCTGGCCGTGCTTCACCCCAAACCATCTGGCTTAGACGTTGAGATACTGCCTCCCCCTTCACAAGAATTGAAAGAGAGTGTCCGGCGAGTTCATGACAAGTATCGAGAGGCGTTCGAGGAGATGAAGCGCCTTGGCGACTGAGGATATCGTTTACGTCTCATACGTTGACGCCCGGGCGGAGAATTTGGCCGGATGCACGGATGCGATGGAACC
>Ga0335078_10007333_pt1 | contig 16351 bp, 15 predicted proteins | sample Lox_Sample_32_FD_206711 | JGI IMG/M metagenome (GOLD analysis project Ga0335078, IMG submission 206711) | Soil microbial communities from Loxahatchee National Wildlife Refuge, Florida, United States - Lox_Sample_3.2 | ecosystem: Environmental > Terrestrial > Soil > Wetlands | place: USA...
AGCAGCGTCAGCACGCGCAGGACCGACCGAGCGGTGCTGAGGCTCCGGCTGGACGTGGCGACATGCGGTCGCGCAAGCGCGCCCACGGGCTCGCTGTTCAATAGATCCCTCTCCGGTTCGCGCCGGGCCGGTGAGTCGCCCGCCCGGCCCGGCCGACAGTAGCCGCAGGCACGGCAAAACAGCGTTACACGGCCGTTACACGATGCCTATTTTTCGGCTTCGGCTGCCCGCAGAGCGCTCAGTCGGGCGGCCGCGAGGCTACGGCGCGGATCCTGGAAGGGGAGGTTCGACAGCAACCGCTGCCACGCCGCGAGGTCGTTCGCCCCGCCGTCCGTCTGCAGCCAGGCCCACAGCGCCTCCTGATCGCCGGCGCTCATCACCGACTGGCGCATCCAGACCTCGAGCGCGTCGCGTTCCCGGATCACCCCGGGGGCGGTCGATCCGGGCAGCAGCGGCCCGGGATACCGCGCGGCGGCATCCCGGACCTCGCCGCGGTGAAGCAGTCCGCAAACCTGAGCCACGTCGCTCGTGACGCCGCCGCGCAGCCGGTAGCGCTCGGTCTCGATGCAGTCCCCGAGGAGCTTGCGCAGCCGCGAGATCTCGACCCTGATCGCGGAGGCCCGGTCCGGGGTTCCGTAGACGCCTTCGCTCAGCTCCTCGCTGGTGAGGCCCTCCGGGTTGGCGCACAGCAGCGTCACGATCTCGGAGTGGCGCAGGCGCAGCCGTTGACGGCCGTCCGGCAGCTCGGCGTCGGCACGCTCGCGCCCGAGGAGCGCGACGCTGAGCGCGGTCCTGGGAGGACGGCCGCCGGCCCGGCGAGCCGGCTCGACCTGCGACCGGATCACGTACGCCTCCTCGCAGCCGAGCACCTCGGCGACGAGCGCCCGGGTATCGCCGATCGGGAGCTCACCCCCTCCGGGGGGCACCGTCAGCCGTTCGGCCGGCAACCAGCCGAGCGGCTCGCTTGCGATCACCCGACCGCTCCGTGCCACGAGCGCCCGCGGCCCCGGCGCGGCACGGAGATGGTCGCCGAAGCGCGCCAGCAACCGCCCGTCGCGCTCGACCATCTGGCACCGAAGCTGCGCCTCGACCGCATGCACGGTGGCCGTGGCAACGGCCATGCTGTGGGGGTGCACGGTGGCCATCTCCCCCGTCAGGTCGATCACCCCGATCACGTGGCCGGTGTCGGGGTCGCTGACCGGCGCCGCCGCGCACGTCCACGCCTGCACGACCTCGTTGAAGTGCTCGGTGGCGAACACCTGGACGGCGTGCTCTGCCGCGAGCGCCGTCCCAATCGCATTCGTGCCGGCACCGCCCTCGCTCCACAGAGTGCCCTCGGCGAAGTTCATCGAGTCGGCCGCGCGCATCCTGACGGTCGCGTTGCCCTCGAGCCACAGCAGAACCCCGTTGGCATCCGAGACGACGATCAGATGGCGTGACTCGTCGGCGCTGGCCGCCAGGCAGGAGCGGATCAGCGGCGCCATCATCGCCAGCGGATGGACCTCCCACCGCGCCGAGGTCTCATCGGCGTCTGCGACCACCGGCGCGACGCGGGAGCCCGACGGATCGACGCCCGCCGCGGCGGACCTTCGCCAGGAGGCGGCGATCGGCTCGCGCACCGTGCTCGACTCGTTCCGGCCGCAGAATCGCTCCCAGCCATCGCCGATGAACCGCTCCCAAGCGCGTCGCATCTCCCGCGCCCGTTGCGCAGGAGCGGTGGCCACGTCGATGGCCAGCCACGGGTTAGGCATCGTGGGCCCAGTCTAGGGCATCGGTTCGCGGCGGCGAATCGTCTTGGCCGAGGATCCCGAGGTCAAGGCGCTCGTGTACGTGGCGGTGATCGTCAAGGCAGCCGCCGGCGCGGCCGGGTGACGGTCGAGCGGAGTGGCCGATTCGACCGTCGCGGACCTCGCCGCGGCTCTGGGCCCTGCGTACACTGCGATGCATGTGTCGGCTGTTCGCGCTGCACGCAGGCGAACGAGACGTCGCTGCCGAATTCTGGCTGCTCGATGCGCCGATCTCAATCGCGCACCAGAGCCAGCGCAACGCCGACGGTTACGGGCTGGCGGCGTTGACCGCGAGGCGTGGGATGATCCTGATTCGGAATCCGGTTCAGGCGTCCGAGGATCCCGCCTATCGGCATCTCGCTCGGCGGCTGGACGCGAGCGAGATGCTGGTTCATCTGCGCTACGCCAGCACGGGCGACGTGTCCCTTGTGAACACCCACCCGTTCAGCCAGGACGGCCGTCTGTTCGCCCACAATGGGGTTCTCGGAGACCTTGATCGGATCGAGGCGAGGTTGGGCTCTGACCGAGCGATGGTGATGGGCGACACCGACTCCGAGCGTTTCTTTGCGCTGATCACGCTGGCCATACGCGAGGCCGGGGGCGACGTCCGCGCGGGCATCATCGCGGCGGTGCGCCACGTGGTCGCCGAGTACGAGCTCTACAGCCTCAACTTTGTGCTCGGCGACATCGGTCACATATGGGCCTTGCGTTACCCCGAGCACAATCCGCTGTACCTGCACCGCCGCCGGCCCGGCGGGCCGAGCGGCGTGGCACCACTTGACGAAGCCGACGCCGCAGGTACCTTGAGGCTGCACTCCGACGATGGAGCGATGGCTCCGTTGGTAGTGATCGCCAGCGAACGAATCAGCGACGAGCCTGGCTGGGAAGAGATTTACCCAGGTGAGCTTGTTCACGTCGGGGCGGATCTGAAGGTCGACCGCGAGACGATCGTGTCGGGGCCGCCGGCACACCCGATGGTGCTCACCGCCCATGAGCAGGAAACCCAGTCCTATGACTGATGGGCGTGAGAGATGATCCTGTCCGTCGACCTCTGCCCGGCCGTGTGTGAACCGCCTACGGGCTGCGGCTGCGACCTGACTTGCGCGGCGGCACCCGGGGGCCCGGGCGGTCTTGGTGTGCGAGGCGGCGAGCGTCGGCGGCCGCCCGGAGCGCTCGAGCGGTGGCATCCCGGTGCCACCTCGTCCGCAACGGATCGCCGTGCCGGCATGCGAGGTCGGCTGCGCGCGTGTGAGCTTGGGCGGCTCCCTCGTGAGCGTCAGCGGTCCGGGCATGTGCCTCGGACGCACGAGCCTGGGCTTCCTTTGCCAATTGCGCGGCGACCGACGCACGCTCGGCCGCCTGCTCTGCCGCGGGTCGGTAGGTGTCGCCGAGTTCTGCCTGGCGAGCGGCGGCCGCGTCACGCCGCGCTCGCGCGGTCTCGGCCCGTATCCCGGCGACATGGGCGGCCCGCCTCGCGCGATCGCCGGCGCTCGGCGGCCGAGGCGGGGTGTGCCGATCGCCGTCGGCAAGCGTCGCGCTCGCGGCTCGCGGACCGCTAGGCGATTCGTTCGGCGTCGATCTGGTCGGCTGCGAGGCGGCCAAAGTGGAGGAGGCGGAAGTCATCGTGCTCGCCATGCCGCATCACCGAGCTGCGTCCCACCGCCTGGACGAATTCGGCCTGGGGCCGCGATCGAGGACTCGGCCGAGCGCACCCGCGGTCACGGACTCGACGAGTCCGTGGCGCTCAAACCGCGCGCGGTTGGGCTCGTCCTCCAACCGCGGCGTCCTGGAGGTCCGCAGCGCCGCGCCGGCGACGCTGTCCTCTACATCCACGCTCTGGCCGACCAGATCGCGGGGAAGGTCCCCGGCGCCGGCCGCCACCACCACCTCGCCGCCGCGCTGATGCTCGATCACCGGCGCGCGGGCGCGTCCACCGCGCGGGCGAGCTCGGCCCGTCGCGCTTCGACTCCGCGGTAGCGCCGCGCGTTATGGATCGCGACCCCCGCCAGCTCGGCCAGCCGCACCAGCGCCTGCTCATCCTCCTCGCTGAACTGTCGCCTCCGGACTTCTCGGTCCGTCTCAGCGACTCCGCGGCACGCTCGCCAACGGGTCCCGACGGTCATCGGACGAGGCCATGACGAGGTACCAGGTTCCGTATGCCGTTTCCGCCGTCTAGGTTACGATGATCCACGAATGTCGCCCCGGCCTCACAGCGCGATGAAGGTGACCACCGTCCGCTTCGGCACCGACCTCTGGCGCCTGCTGGAAACCGAAGCCGCTCACTCCGGCGTGAGCACGTCCCAGTACATTCGCGAGGCCGCCCTCGCGCGCGCCGCGGCGGCCGCCGCCGCACGCGGCTACGGACCCTATGAGCTGCTCGCCGGATCGCTACGAGAAGTCACCCGCGAGGAGAACGACCCCACGAAGCGCGCTGAGGCGAACCGATTGCTCGCCGCGCTAGCACGCCTCACCGCGGCCGACGCCAACGCCGATGCCGAAGCTGTCCATGCGCAGAGCGAGCAAGCCGTGAACCACGCCGCCCGGGCCGTCGCGCGCGCTGATTCTCTCGTCCGCCGCTGATCCACAACCGATCGCAAGCCAAGCACCCGGGCCGGATCCGCAGTCCAGGCGTGCTCGGCCCGGGCTGACGCTTCAGCCCGGGCCGAGCACGCCGCAGCCGCTCGAGCCCCGCGACCTGCTCACCTCGTCCTCGTTGGTGTGCGCGGCGATCCAGTCGTCGATCCGCTTCCACCGCACACGAGGCGAGCACGACGTCGGCCAACGACCCGCGCGCTTCCAGGCGTTGGGTTTCGAACTCTTCGCCTGCCGTAATCTCCCACGAGCCGCGAGGTCAGCCAACCAGATTGGGGTGATGTCCAAGAATGAGACGGGGGGTAGGACTGTGTCGCGGCCGGGAAGTCGCGGCCGCACTTGCAGTCGTCGGATGCTCGGCCGCCGCTTGTGGCGCCTCCGGTGCTGCACCTCGCTCCGAGCCGGTTCCGACCGTGCGCGCATCGATCGAGCACGCTGACGCCGCGCCAGCCTGCACGGCCAGGCGGCCGGTCGTCGTGCTCGATCCCGGCCACTCGGGTGGACCGAACTTCGACTCCACCGCCGAGGTCGACGGCCCCAAGCCCGTGACCGGACTAGGCATCACGTTTCACCCGGTCGACATCGACGACTCCGGCATCATGTCGATCGACAGCGGCGGTGCCCCAGATGAGCGGGTCACAATGTGGCGTGCGGCGCTTCGGATCCGGACGGTCCTCCGCTCCGCCGGCTACACCGTGGACCTCACGAAGTCAAGCGCCGACGAGAACGTCGGCCTGCTGGAGCGGGTTCGCGAGGCCATCGACGACCGCGCAACGATCGCGGTCAGCCTGCACTACACCGGCGGGATCCCCTTTGGAGAGGCCAATGCCCACTTCGGCGTCACGCCGCAACAGGTCGGCCGCTACCGGACCAACGTGACCAACGGTGACACTATCCGCTTCACCAACGCGCGCGTCGCCGCCGAGTCCCTGCGGGATGCCCAGGTCATCCAGAAGGCCCGCGCCGCGGCCGGCGACCGGGTCGATGTGGCTCCGCTTGATCAGAGCTTCCCCAAGTCCCGTGGGTTGCCAGCCTACGGCAACATCTCCATCGTCCAGGTCGTCGACCAGCGGTTTCCGTGGATCTACAACGAGGACGGCGACATCGGGTTCAGTTTCCACGCCTACACCACGGGGATCGCGAACGGGATCGAGCGGGCGGTGCCGATCGCAGCGTGCCTTCGGCCGCAAGCGTGAGGCGCGACCCCGCGCAGTTACCCCGGATCTGGCCCCGGCTCCTCACCCGCGCGTGCCACGTGGCGTTGCGCAAGGCGCCCCAGCGCCGGATCGCGCGCCGCACGTCGCGCCGCCGCGTGGGGAGGGCCGACGCCTCATGTGCACGAGCCCTCTACTCGTCTGGCGAGTGGGCCGCAGATCAGTCGTTGATGTCGAGCACCGGGGTGATGTCGGGCAGCTGGTGCCCCTCGGTCACGTGCTCGTTCGGGACTACCGCGGTTCCGACGGCGAAGAACTCGATCACGTGGCTGCCCCAGCCGTGGCTGTTCTCGTGGAGCTTGACCTCGACGATCCCGAGCACCCCGTCGCCGATGTCCTCGGCCTCCTTCTGCATCCGCTCCATCGCCAGCTCGCGCGCGTCATACAGCGCCTGCGTGTACTGCTCGAGCTCGACGTTGCGGCCGGTCTGCTTGATCGACTGCAGCATCCCGCGGTGGGCGACGTGGTAGACGCAGCTACCCATCACCATCCCGACGGGACGTTTGCCGGTCTGCATCAGCGTCCAGAAGGCCTGGCCGGAGAGATCGCTAGTGAATGGGCGGCCGTTGGGCGCCCGGTGCAACTTGCCCTCCTTGTGGCGGATCGCCGTGCCGATGGCGATGAACTCGGCCATGTCCGCGCCCCACTCGTAGCGGCCGATATCGAGCCGGACGCCGACGACACCATCGGCGCCTAGCTGATCAGCCTCCTCCTCCATCCGCGTCATCGCCAGCTCACGCGCCTCATACATCGCCTGGCTCAGCACATCCAGCTCCTGGTTCTGCCGCAGGCTCCCGAACTGGTAACCCACGTGGTAGATGCTCGAGCCGACAACCAGACCGACCGGCTCGAAGCCGGCCTTCTCGACACACAGATACTCGTTCACCGACAAATCCGAGGTGAACAGCCCACCGGCGTTCATCCGCAGACGCTCGCTCGCGTGCTCGGCGAGGCCCTCGGTGCTGTCTGGATCGTAATTCGCCATCGCCCGCACTCCTCACTCTCGACTAGGCACCGAGGTTGATCGACATCAACGGTCCCGACAACGGAGCTGGGTGCGGTTCACGCGCCCCCAGCCGGATCGCCGTACCGAGAACGTTCATCGTCACATGGAAGTAGTGGTACTTATAGCCGCCCTGTTCGTACTCGTAGTGGTCGATCCCGTGCTCCAGCGCCGAGATCACGATGTTGTTAGCCCCCGCTGAGCTCGCCTGCCACTCGACCTCGGCCATTGCCCGGCTCCGGGCGTCGTAGACACCCTGGGCGATCTCCGTGATCTCTGTATTCATCCGGGCACCGCCACCGAACATGCCGCTCGTATTCATCACCCAACCTGAGTTCATGCCGAGCTGCACCGAGTGGACCGTCGTGTGGCCGACCACGCCGCACACCTCCGCGCCGATCCGCCGCAGCTTGTCGACGTCCTGACCGGAGAGCGTGCACATCCCGAGCCGGCCACTGGGATGGGGCGGCAGCGTGCTATCACGCACCGCGGTACCGAAAACGACAAGCTCAACATTCCCGGCCTCCCCGAGCGAGCCCGCGGTCATCTCGATTCCGATCACGCCGTCCGCATCAGCCAACTCGGCCTCCTGCCGCAGCCGGTCAAACGCGCGGCTCCGCGCCATGTTCCACGGGTCGGACAGCCCCGGAACTTCACCGGTGACATAGAACGCGCCCTGCCCGCCTAACCAACCATGCTGGACGACCGACGATCCCATCACCTGCGCCACCGGCTGCAGTCCCGATGCTCCGGCGAGCGCGTACTCCTTCGCGGTCAGATCACTGGTGAAGAACGGGGTGCTGGCGGTCCCGACCCGCTTCAGGCGCTCCTCGGCACCGAGCGGGATCCCACCCCGCCGGATCCGCTCAAGATCGACCTCCGCTGCCCGCCTCTCCTGGTCCGTGGGCGCCGGCGGTCTATGCCTGCCAAACGGGGACACGCTCAGACCATCCTCGCACAACCGAACAACCGGCAGCGGCAACAAGCTGCGCCGCGCCGCCCGGCCCGGCCCCGCGACCCAGGTCTCGTCTGGGGCACCGTCGCTGCGGGTGCGCGTCCAGGAACGCGCTCCCAAATGCGAGCACCCGTGTCCATCTCCGAACCCATCGCACACGCCGAGTCGTCTGCCGAAGTCGTATCCCGGGTGGCTGATTCACCTGGGGTTCGCCGTTGGCATGACGTTGGTACTCATCCTGATCGTCCTGACCGTGACGCACGGCTCCTGGGCGGCCGGCGCCGTGGCCGACCGCCCTTCGACCCGCGACGACTTCGTCGGGCTACACGGTCCGGCAGGCGCCGGTGCCCGATCCGATCAGACGTCGCATATACGTAAGGCCATCGAAAGCGCCCGCTCGTCTGACAGCTCAGCACCTGCCTTTCGGGCGGCATCCCAGTTGTTCTGATCGGGGGTTCGTGCGCGTGCGACGCTCAGCCACTTCGCGCGGATCGCCGCGGCGCCCGGCGCCTCGACTCGGCCGATCTGGTTCAGCTTCGCGTCGGCAGCTCCCCATAAGACCGCGGCGTCGAGGGGCTGCCCGTTGATCGCGGCGAGCGCGGCGGCAGCCGCGAAGAGGTCGACGAGTATCTCGGGCTCCGGTCCAGGCCTCGCGTCGATAACCGCTGCGAGCCGGCTCTGCGCGACGCTTGGGTTGTCGCGCTGGAGCGCGAGTAAGGCTCCGATTGTCATGAGGCCAGCGATCATCGCGCGATAGTCGATGGCCCGGGCCTGTTCGAGACCTGAGTCCAGGAGGGCCTCGGTGGCGTCGAGCTCGCCAGCGCCAAGCGTGAGCTGTGCGAGGTTGTAGGAGGTGAGCGCGATCCCGCGAGGCTCACCGCTGCGCCATCGAAGCTCCAGGGACTCTTCCACCAGCGGACGTGCGCTCTCGAAGTCTCCACGCGCCATGCACATGTTCCCCCGATTGTTCAGAGCAATCGCCAGGGCCCAATCATCACCGGCCGAGCGCGCCACGGCGATCGCCTCCTCGCCCGCGGTCTCGGCGAGACTCACTTCGCCCAGAATCACGGCGGCGGCATCGACGTTCGCCAGCGCCTCGGCCGCCAGGCGCGTGTCTCCGGCGGCGCGGGCTGACGTGGCTGCCTGGCGCAGCAGCGGCACTGCTTCCGCCGCGTCGCCGGCCAGGAACGCGAGGCGGCCGGCGCCGAACATGGCTCTGGTGCGGTCGGCGCCGGCAGCGGGCGTGGCCGCGAGCGCCTCGCCCAGGCGCCGGCGTCCCTCGGGAAGGTAGCCGCGGATCTCCCAGAAGCGGGTCAGATGGCCCGCCATCCTCAGCGCCCGCTCCGGCGCGTGCAACGTCAGGCGATCGAGCGCGGCGCGGACATTCGCGTGCTCGGCCTCGAGGCGGTCGAGCCACTGCCCCTGATCGCTGGCTACCAGCCGGGGCCCGCACTCGTCCGCCAGGGCAAGGTAGTGGGCCGCATGATTGTCGGCGGCGTCGGTGGCGGTTCTCTCGGCGGTTGCCTGTTGCTGCGCGAACTCTCGGACGGTTTCGAGCATCCAGAACCGCGGTTCGCCATCGGAATCGTCACGGCGGCGCAGCAGGCTCTTCTCGGCGAGCGAGGTCAGCCGATCGATGGCGTCTTCCCCCCACAGAGACTCGGCGGAGCCGACGCGCACGCCGCCGATGAATGGCGCTAGTGCCGTCATCAGCGATCTCTCCTGAGGGTCGAGCAGACGGTAGCTCCAGTCTATCGTTGCCGTGATCGTGCGCTGCCGTTCGGGCAGGTCCCGCGGGCCCGCGGGCAACCTGAGCCGGTCTGCGAGCCTGGACTCCAGCGCGCGCGGCCCGAATACTGCGGTGCGCGCCGCCGCCAGTTCCAGCGCGAGAGGGAGGCCGTCGAGGCGGGCGCAGATTCGCTCTACGGCCGTACGATCGCTGTCATCGAGGTCGAGCCCAGGACGTATCGCGAGCGCGCGCTGGAGGAACAGCTCAGCAGCGTGTTCGAGCGCAAGCGGCGGCACTTCCAGGCGATGCTCGGCGTGGATCCGAAGCGGCTCGCGGCTCGTCACCAGCACGTCGACGCCTGGTGCGGTCGCGATCACCCTTGCGACCAGGTCGGCGGCATCGAGTAGGTGCTCGAAGTTGTCCAGCACGAGCAGCAGCTCCCGTTCCCGGATTTCGGCAAGCAGCGTTTCTTCCAGCGACTCGCCGCCGACGGGATCGACCTCCAACACCTCAGCCAGCTCGGAGACGACCAACCCCGGCCGCGCGACCGGTGCGAGAAGCGTGAACCGCACTCCGTCGCGGTATCGGCGGACCGCTTGCGCCCCCACCTCGATCGCCACCCGGGTCTTCCCGACGCCGCCCGGCCCCAGCAGCGTGAGCACCCGCAGCCCGGGACGGATGAGCATCTCGAGTGCCTGCGCCACCTCGAGCCGCCGGCCGATTAGTGGGTTGCCCGGGACCGGCAGGTTGGATCGGTTCAGCGACTGCAGCGGCGGAAACTCGCTACGCAGCTCCGGCGCGACCACCTGGAAGAGATGCTCAGGCTCGGGAAGATCCTTCAAGCCGTGAAAGCCGAGGTCGCGGAGGCTCGGCGGCGTCGTGAGGGCACGCCGGGTGTCGTCCGTCAGCAGCACCTGTCCGCCATGGGCGACCGCCATCACGCGCGCTGCTCGATGAACGTCCATACCCTCGAAGCCGCCACCGCGCACCGCCGGCGCGCCTGTGTGGATTCCCATCCTGACCTGCGGCCGCTCCCCGCCGGGCCACACGCCGCCCGCCATGGCAAGCTGCACCCACAGCGCGCATCGCACCGCATCCCCAGCGTCTGCGAACACAGCGAAGAACGAGTCCCCGGCAGTACGCACCTCACGGCCGCCGCATGCGGCGATCTTCTCCCGCAGCACCCTATCGTGCTCGCCGATCAGATCCAGATAGCGATCCCCCAGCCGCTCGAGCAGCCGCGTCGACCCGGCGATATCGGTAAACAGCAAGGTGACTGAATCCGCCCGCATGGCCGCGGTATCGTCGCCAATCGCAGCCGCGCGAGCAACACCGCACCGCGCAGTCTACGAGCGTCTTCGATCTGGGCCCGGCGGGGACGTCTCTGCGCCTCTCAGCCACTCGGCCCCGCGCAGCTCCGTCGATTCAGGCTCTGTGGTCGTGGTGATCACCGACGACCGGCTGTCATCCGGATTCGGGAGACTGTGTGGATGTCCACGCCAACCCATGCCGGCGACCTGCTGGCCAGCCGACTGCGTGCCGAAGGCCGCCTCGTCCGGTTCCGGCGCGGGCAGGCGCTGTTCACCGAGGGCGACGTGGCCGACCGCGTGTTCGTGATCGAGCGTGGCTGGGTGACGATCACGAGCGTAGGCCCCGGCGGCCGCGAGATCGTGCTCGGGCTGCGCGGGCCGGATGACGTCATCGGAGAGCTCTCGGCCCTGGACGGCGCCCCTCGCTCCGCAACGGCGCTCGCCGCGGCCGAGATGGAAGCGACGGTCGTGCCCGGTTCGGCCCTCATCCGCGCGCTCGGCGATCCCGCCGCCGCGATGGCGCTGCTCCGTGTGCTCGCCACTCGACTACGCGATGCCGACCGCAAGCGGCTGGAGTTTGCGAGCCTCGACTCGTTGGGGCGGGTCGCGTGGCGACTGCACGAACTCGGCGAGCGTTTCGGCGAGGAGACCGCCAACGGCATCGAGATAGAGCTCCCCCTCTCCCAGGAGCAGCTTGCGAGCTGGTGCGGGGCATCGCGCGAGGCCACGGTCAAGGCACTCGCCGTGCTGCGCGCGCTGGGCTCGATCACCACGGGCCGGCGCAGCGTGCTGATCCGTGACGCCGACGCGCTGCGTCGACACCCGTTCGGCAGCGCGTAACAGCCTCGCCCGCGCGCGACTGCGTCAAAGGACGCAGAGGTTCAGTGTCTTAGGTGAACAGCTTCGCCATGCCGAGGGTCGCCTCGATTCCCTCTCTCCCGTGGAGAGGAACATCACCCGAGGTTGACGCGGCGTCCGGGTGATCTACCGGCGGCGCGCTGCCGCTCGCGTGCGCGCCGCTTTCTTGGCGGTCTCGCTGCGGTTCGCGGCGTTGCGCGGACGCGTGCGTGCCGGCTTCTTAGCGCCCTGGCTGCCGCCGGAGCCATGAACGTGACCTTCCAGGTCGGACGCCGCCTGCTTGAGGCTCTCGACCGCGCGCGTGACCGCCTTCGCGGGCTTGCCGTTCCCGGGCATCGCGACCGATTCGCTCGCAGCCTTGGCGACCTTCCTGCGCACGCCGTTCTTTCGGAGACTGTCGAACAGGTCCTTGTCGCGCTTCCTGGCCATCTCTCACCCATCGTCCTCTCTAGGCGGTCGGTCCTCACTACCACCTGTTGCTTTGAATCGTGGCCACGCCTGCGTCTTGCGCCGATTGGGTGCCCTGCGCCATGTTCGCGGCGGCGCCAGCCCTTGCTGGCTCTGGCCGCTGCCGCTGTTGTTTGGTTGGCGAGTGCAACCCCCATGGTTGGCGATCGCGGCGGGGCTGGTTCTCGTGCGCTCCTTCCGTAGGCGCCCGCGTACTGCGCGTCGTTCTTCATCGAGCCGGCGGGCAGCCCACGAGACGCTGTTCGGGCTTGCTTTATCGGCTGACTACCCGCTCGACCGCGGTCGAAGCCGCACGAGCTCCCGGATCAGGCCGCCCTCCCCACCAAGCCGCCTACCCAGATGACGGGACTCCCTCCGCCAGGACCGTTTCGTACCGTTCGGCTGGCACCTCCCGCCGTTTCAGACCCCGACGAAGACAGAGCCACCTGACCAACCCGCTCCGGCTGACACAGGCTTCTGCTTGCGGTCTACGACCGTCCAAAGCGGCAGACGCGGCCCGGGCCGCCCGTCGTCTGTACCTACGTACGCGAGACCGATATCGGGTGATCGCGGCGCGCCGATGCTCGTCAGCCCGGTGGTCGTGGCGCTAGTCGCGGTTCTCGGGGAGACCGTTGTCGCTCGGGGCGCCGGCCAGCAGGTCGCTCAACCGGGTCCCGAGACGGGCCATTCGCGTGCTCTGCGCGTAGCGCTCGCGCGCGCGATCCATCATCGTTGGCCCATAACGGCGCCGGGCCCAGATCGACGAGGGCCTGCCCAGCCGCACGGCGCCGGCGATTGCGGCGACCGGGACGAAGATCCCGAGCGTGGCGAGGAACACGCGCCCCTTCGCTGCCGCGGTCAGGACGAACGCGAGAACGAACGCGATCGTCCCAATCGTGCCCCAGATGGAGCCAGGATCGTCGAGCCCGAAGGGCCTCGTGCCGATGACCACCAGCGCCGCGAACGCAAACGCAACCATCACCGCGTCGACGGATGATCGCCCCTGTTCGGTCCAATAGACATCCTCCAGGCGAACCCACAGCGCGAACTCGTCGAGCGTGAAGCCCGCTCCGATCCCGAAGACGATCGCGTCGAGGTGCCACCATGGAGCCACCAGCGGCGCAGCGAAGGCGATAAAGCCTGCAAGCAGCATCAGGCAGATTCCCCACACTCGGCGCCGACGCTGGCCGACATGGCCCCCGTTGTTTCTTCGGGAGGGCATTCGTTGGCTACGGCGCGGTGGTGACGGCGGTCGAGCTGTCCGGGGGGTACATCATCGCCGTGGCCTCCGTGGTGACGATCTCTGGTGGCCTGGCTGAGATGAGCTGGCGCTGATCGTGAGCGGCGCGAAACCCTCGACCAAGGTCGCGGGCGTCCTGTTCGCGCTCCAGGACCTGTTGCTGCTCGTGGGCGCGATCGATGCTGCCGTGGTGAAAAACGGCGACTGCCGCTTCCGCGTCTCCACTATCACGGATGTGAGCAGCTGTCTGGGCCAGCGCGACACCAGTCCTGGTCGTCGTCCCAAGCTCCGGCGACGATGACCGCCGTCGACGCACTCGCAACCACCGGCCGGCGAGGTGTCAGTCCGACTCATCTCGGGCGCGCCTGTAACGCTCGTAGATTGCGCGCGAGCCGAACGTCCTGGCCTCGACCAGGTGAGCGGAACGTCTTCGCTGACCGGCGGCAGGAACGGCGTGCCGCCACCGACGACAACCGGATTGCGAAACATGCGCAGCTCGTCGACGAGGCCGAGCTCGATCGCTCCCGCGGCCAGGCCGGCGAGCCGGGCGTTGCCCTGAACGCTGTCGAGCGTGCGGCTGAAGACGACCTTCGGGATAGCGCACCAGACGTCGGCGAACGCGGCCCCGAGCTCGGTGTCGCGCATCGACGGATCCGTGTCCCACGGCAGCATGGTCTCGTAAAGCCTGCGGCCGCACAGATACCCGCCGAGCTCGCGTGTCTGCGCGATGTGGAAACGAAACTGCTCCTCGCTAGGGACCGTCCCCCCGAACGCGCCCTCGCGGTCGGCGATGAGGCCGTCCACCGAGACGCTCATCGAGTAGATCAGCACGGCTTCAAGCTCATCGCACCCGAGCGACGGACGGTAACCGCGATGGAGTTCACCATTGAGCGTGACATCAGGCTCCTTTCCGTTGTGCAGGCTGCTCTGACACCAGCTCATCACCGACGAAGACGAAAACTCATCGTCGTGGGCGGTGCAAGGCGATCGTACGGCCACTGCCGACACCGCACTGAGATCCCGCAAGCGGAACGCTGCACGAGCGACATCCCTACGCACGATAGGATGCTGGGTGGCGGGAGTGACGCGTCCCGTAACCCGGCCCGCTGATCCGTCCCGGTGACCGGGCGCTACACGGGGTGCCGGGCGGCCGCGTTGCCTGCGCTCCCGGAAGCCCGGTGGGAACTCAATGGTGTGGTCGCTCCGCACCGCCCGGGGATTGCTCGGCGTTACTGGAACCACCACGCTCCGTGACACAGGAGCGGCGTCGCCACGGTGTCGGCCGCGGCGCGGAGGTAGTCGTTGTGGTTCCGGGCGATGCGCGCGTGAGGGGTGTCGGGCGCTCAGGCTGACGAGCCGCTCGTTGGCGGGGGTGATCGGGAGGGTCTTGTACTCGATCCACGTCTGGGCGGTTTCGAAGAGCGGGAGGCGATCGATGGCCTCTTGATTGGGACATACGTCTTCGGGCCGACCCAGACCTCGGCGCCGGCGTCCGCACCTCCGCCTCCGGGGAGACGCCGATTGAACAGCGGCAGGTCGTCCTCGGCATCGCCCGCCGCGACCACGTTGTGCGGGAACATCCCCAGGTCATCAACCGCGGCCAGCAGCCCCGTGCCCTTGGAAGCTTCCGCCGGCAGCACCATCAGCTCGGCGCGATTGCGCACAACCTGGCAACGGCTCCGCCAAAACCGATCTCCTCACCATCGACCAGCATCGCCGCCCCGTTCTCGGCCACCACCGCATCGAAGTGGTCGCACACGCCAGGAAACGCCGTCTCGAGCTCGCCCAGTAACGAGCACAGCGGACAGCCGGCCGTCCCGCAGCCGATCGACCCAAGCAAGTTTCGGCCGGCGCGCGTCATGGCGGAGGATGTCGCTCGGTTTGCCAATCCAGCCGACTCACTCGTCGGGCCGGAGACATCTCCGACGCCATGACGCTCCGGGGATTGCACCGAACTGTGTCGCGCCGGACGGGGAACACTACTCAGCCGACGCGCCCGCGGAGGGCCAATGTGCTGCCGCCCGTGCCTGGGATGCGGCGGTCGGCGTTCGGCCCGGCGCCCCCGCGATCTAGGCGGCCGTCGAGACGCTCACGCTTGACTCGAAGAATGCGGGAGCCGCCGAACCAGCGGGCCTCTCGTGGTCACCGTGCTCACTCTTGCTGGTCACGACCGAGGTTCAAGGTTCGGATCGCAGCCGTTTGCGGTTGGGCGGGGTGGGCGGCGACACGAGAAGCCAACCACAGCCTTGCTGGGTAGCTGATCAGCAGTAGGAGCGCGTGCCTGGGATCGGACCAGGTCCCGGTGCGGGCCGCGGAAGGCGCGGGTTTGGAGTCCCGGACGCGGGCCGGATCGCGCCCTGCCTTGCTCATCGCTTCCCGCGTCGTTCGGGAGCCGGTCGTGACGCCGGGGTTGACGTGGTCGCGCGGCGGGGTTGCGCGGGGGGCTCGAGTTCCGCGGCGTGGCGGGCGGCTTGCTCGCTCTGGGCTCTGAGGGCCGTTGCGCCACTGCGGGCGTCGGTCGCCTGTTTGCGGGCGGCCGTCGCCCGCTCGACGATGTCATCTTGTCGTGACCGGCGGGGTTTCTCGGTGCTTGCGTGATCAGCCTGCACGGGCGTCGCCTTCCGGGCCGCGGCACCCAGCCGTCCGAGCGGATCCTCCCCCCGGGCCGCGGAGGCGGCGACCGCGCGCGCAAGCGACGCCTCCCGAACATACTGGGCGACGCTCACGCCGACCAGGGTCGCCTCATCCTCGAGCAGTTGCCACAGGTCGCCACCGAACCGCACCGCCGAGACTCGCATCGCCACCTTCGAGCGTGTTCGTTCCTTTGGCACCGCAGCGATGAATGCTAGCAATCATATGACGGATCCGTTATATATTCAGGCACCCATGGGGATCGCAGACGCCGCAACCCCGAACCCCGACCCAGCCCGGCGCTCGCTGTCGCCGCGAGCATCAGACGCCAAACATCGGCAGGCGGTCGCGAACACGTTGCGGTGGGCCGACGAGGCAGCTCAGCGCGGCGATCCAGCTGACGCCCTAATGTGGATCGAGGTACTCCGGGCGATCGGCGACAGGCTCCCGGCCGCCTCCGAGCGCAAATGCACACGGTGGAAGCTGGCCCTGTCCCAAGCCCATGCGACAGCGCCCGCCGACAGCGAAGGGCTGGCGCGCCGGTCGGCGGCAACATGACCACAGCCGCGAACCGTTAAGGGTGGG
>Ga0335078_10007334_pt1 | contig 16351 bp, 14 predicted proteins | sample Lox_Sample_32_FD_206711 | JGI IMG/M metagenome (GOLD analysis project Ga0335078, IMG submission 206711) | Soil microbial communities from Loxahatchee National Wildlife Refuge, Florida, United States - Lox_Sample_3.2 | ecosystem: Environmental > Terrestrial > Soil > Wetlands | place: USA...
CACTCAGATCACGCTAGGTGCAACCGGCATCTCGCATCAAAACCTGACCGGCGACACCGCGGCGAGCATCGCCACATGCTTCGCGTTGCTCATCAACGCTGGCTCCACAGGTGTATGGGCGCAGGCCAATGGTGCCACACTCACCATTACGGCGCGAGCCATGGGCAGCGCGGGAAATGCGATCACGGTATCCGTTACAACTAACAGCACTCAATTCACCGCCCAGACCAGCAGCGCCACACTGGCCGGAGGCGTAGACGGACCGCCCGAAGGCCCCAACAATTCGCCATGGCGGACAGATACGAACGCACTACCGCGCTTGAACCGCGCGGCGCGCGATTGGAATCAAAGCTTTCTGAGCGCTCTGAAGTCCTATGGAATCGACGCGGCAGTATCCTTCAGCATGGAATTGCAGCACGGCGATGATAGCGCGGCAGCAGGTATTGCCCAGCGCTACCCCGATGGCATTCCCACCTGGGTCAGTACCCCTGCCTTGCAAACCAATTTCAGCCCTGCCAGCACTGCCTTTTGGCAACAAGTCTATCTCGACATGGCGAACGTCATGGCGGCGGCAGGATTGGTCCCTTATCTACAATTTGGCGAGGTGCAATGGTGGTACTTCGCGGCGTCATCAGGAATGCCGTTTTACGATGCCTACACGACGAGTGCCTTTCAAGCAGCGTATGGTCAAGGCATGCAGATCATTGCGAGCCAAAATGCCTTACCCGGTAGTTTTCCGAACGAGTGTGCATTCTTACCGGGACTCATCGGACAGTTCACGGACACGATCATCGCATTTGTTCGCCAATCGCAACCGAATTCGAGATTCGAGGTTCTTTATCCGCCCGATGTGAATGACACGCCCCTCAACCAGATCATCAACCTTCCCCGCAACTCCTGGACTCCGGCAAAACTGAACTGCCTGAAGACTGAGAATTTTACGTATACGGGAAACCGCGACTTGAATCAAGCACTGCAATCGATCGAATTGCCAATGTCAATGGGGTTTCCACGCTCCCAAGCGAGCCACCTGGTGGGCATCAGCGATTACACCGCGCCATGGAAAACGGAGTGGAATCTAAGCGTCGGACAGGGCCTGGAGTCAGTCGTGCTTTTCGCGTTGGATCAGTTCTGCCTGATCGGGTACGATCCCAACCTCGGATCGGGAACGGGACGCTCGCTGTACATGGGGTAGAGCCTAATTACACCGGCACTACCTCCTTTTCCAGTGACAAATAGCCGCAAGCTACTGTGACGAGAAACATCGTCAAGACTTCACTGTCTCCCAGGTTGAGCTCAAAAAATCCCGCCACCATCGTCCCCACCACCACCGCAATGCCTCCGTGCAGCAGGAACTTCCGGTCGCTTCTGCCAGGCGGCAAGCCTCGCAGTCCTCGTACAAAATCGAACAGGATCTGAAGCAGCAGCCACAGCAATATCAATGCGGTTGGAATGCCGCGCTCCGCGGCGTAGTGCAGGTAGATATTGTGGAGATGCCCGTACCATCCCGAAGGCAGCGGCCGCGGAATATCGGCGGGCACGTACTCCATGAAATGCAGCTTGACGCCTTCCGGGCCGAGTCCGAGCACAGGGTGCTCCTGAATCATGTGTACACCGGTGCGCCAAGTGACGATTCGGAACTCGTTGGAATCGACGCCTTGCTTGGGCCGTATCAGCGATTCGAAGCGCTCACGAAGGGATGCGGGCGACACCAGAAACAGAAGGGCTGCCGCTACCGGTGCCAAGGCCACCCACCAGCGGCGCGCGAACCAGAGAAGATACACGCCGCTCGCCGCGGTGGCCAGCCAGATGCTGCGAGTGAAGCCCAACAGCAAGGCCAGCGACAAGAGGCCGCCGCACAGAATCCAGATCCAGCCCCGCCGGAAAGCATTTGGCGCAAAGAATAGAAACGATAGCAGCAGAAGCAGGACGAACATTTCCTGTCCGGAGAAGGTCATCCAATGGCTCATGAAGCCGCTGATGCGTTCGGCGGGCGCGTAGTAATCGTAGAAGTTGCGTCCCAGACGGTGCGCTTCCTGTACCCGGGCGGCAAACTGAACGAGTCCGCGAATCGCGATCAAGCCGCCGACCGCCGCCCAACTCAGCACCAGCGCTCGAATCAACTCCACGCTGCGTAGTGTGGAGAACACGACCAGCAGCATCAGAAACACATAGAATTTCCGGATCTGGGGCAACCCCGCTGCAGCTTCGCCGGAGAACGCCAACGAAATCACAGTGCCGGCCATAAAAAGCGCCAGCGGCAACTTGATCGGCGGCAAGCGCAATTTTGCCCCCGATAACAGAAGCGCGACAACGGCGAGAGCCAAAAGGGTCTGTGACACCGCAATCGACAGCAGGATGGTCACGGCCGATCCGAAAGTCAGCCAGCGCGCGGCGCGCAACAATAACGGTTCCGGTTGGTTCATCCGATTGGAAACTTCAGTATGACACCCGATTCGTGATCCAACTCATGATAGTCTCATCCAGCCAAAAGCGATGCGGCCGCCGGCCCAGGAAACCCAAGTGGCCGCCATGCTCCGTGGCCAGCAGCGTAATTCTTGGATTGGACCGGACGGCTTCCGATTCGCAGCTCTCGAAGGGCGCCAGCGTGTCGTCTTTGGCATGGATTAGAAGGGCCGGCACGCGAATCTTCTCCAGGTATGGCAGCGCCGATTGAGTCCGATAGTAAGTGGCGGCGTCTCCGAAGCCGAATGACGGGGCGGTAATGCGATCGTCGATTTCTTGCACCGAGCGCAGGTTCGCAAAGTCGTGCTTGCCGTACCGTCCCGTGGCCATGAGGTGGGCCGCCATTCGCCGCACGAACCGGCGCTGATAGAGCCGATTCTCCGTGCGGGCGATCGATCGGGAACTGCTCGCCAGGTCCAGCGGCGCGGAAACGGCGCAAACCCCATTGAGTAACGACGCCGCCTCGTCGCCCAACTCGCCCGCCAATTTCAGCACTACGTTTCCTCCGAGCGAAAAGCCCACCAGGAAAACGGGCGGCCCATCCTTCCGCTGGAAATCGCGCAGCACATGGTGAAGATCGCTGGTCAGCCCGGCGTGGTATAGCGTGTTCGACAGCTGTTCCGTACCTCCGCACGTTCGCATGTGAAAACGATGCGCCGCAAAGCCCATGCGCAACGCCGCGCCGGTCAGGCTGCGCATGTATCCCGCTTCCCCGGAACCTTCCAGACCATGAACCATCACCACAGATCCTCGAATCCGCGACGGGGATTGCGACTGCACCAGCACGGAAACTCCCGGCTCGGTTTGATAAAAGCAAGCACCCAGCGGATAGCGTTTTTCGGCGCCATCCCTGGCCCACAAATGGCCGGCAATGGTCTGAAGATGCGGATTCCGAAATAGCGGCTCGAAGGGAATCATGCGAACTACGCGCCTGTAGTATAAGATAAGTGTGTTATGCGTACGATCTTGGTCGCGGCGCTCGGCGCTTTCTTAACTTTGACGGCCTTTGCGGTGGAAGTCGGAAAACCCTCGCCGGCATTCACCATTCAGCGTCTCAGCGGGCCGGCTCTCCAACTCAGCCAATACAAAGGCAAAGTGGTCGCGCTGGCGTTCATCTCCACTACCTGCCCGCACTGCCAGAACCTCACCAAGCTGCTGAACGTCATTTCCAAGGAATACGCTTCCAAAGGCGTACAGGTAGTAGCCTGCGCATTCAATGACAACGTCAAGGGCTTGCTGCCGGAATTCCTGCAGACGGTTCAACCCACCTTCCCCGTGGGCTACTGCGAGCGCGACGCCGTCATGGCTTATCTCCAGGCCTCGGTGGTGAAGGCATTTTACGTTCCTCACATGGTCTTTCTTGACCGTAGCGGCGTGGTGAAAGGCGATTTCGCGGGCGAGAGCGACTTCATGACGCAGCAGGAGATGAACATCCGAACGGAACTGGACCAGTTGCTCCACGGCGCCACCACCACCTCGGCTGCCGCGCGCAAGCAATAAGCTCTATTTGGGCACCACCCGCACGTCGGTCACGTAGTATTTCAAATCATTGACCACCACCGTAGCCTCGATGTGATCTCCCACGTGCAACTTGGTGAACTGGTTTTCCGGCTTGACGGGATATTCCATCGTCATGGCCTCCATCCAATCGCCAATTTTGCCGGCGTTGATAGTAGCGGTTTTCGAAACGGGATCCAGCGCTTTGATGTCACCCTGCATCGCGTAGCGTTTGGGCGGAACTTGTTCCCTGCTCCCGCAACCAGCCAGTGCGAGAACCAGGACAGCTAACCAGACTCGTCTGCGCATCACCACCATGATCGCAGGAAGACATCCCAATATGGCGCGCTTTTAAACCTCGCCGCCCTTCTTCTTCTCCAGGTCATCCGCCAGAATCACCGCCTCGGCCAGATCGCGCATCGGCCGCCGCAGCCGGCGGCTCTCGTTGCGCAATCGCAAGTAGGCCTCTTCTTCGGTGAGCCCGTACTTCTGTTGCAGGATGCCCTTGGCCCGCTCGATGAGCTTGCGCGCTTCGAGCGTGCGCTTCATCTCGAGCGTCTCGGACATGAGGCGCGCATTCTCGATGGCGATGGCCGCTTGTCCGGCCACCACCTTCACGAAACCGATCTCATCTTCGGTGAACTGACGCACCTCGCGCGTATAAATGTTGATCGTGCCGATTACTTTTTCGCGCGTGAGCAGCGGAACCGAAAGCAGCGAGGCGAGCCCGGTTTTCCGCGCTAACTCCGGATAACGGTACTGTTTCTCTTCCACCACGTTGGGCACCATCACCGGCCGGCCTTCGCGCACTACGCGGCCGATGAGCGAATCCTCAATCTTCAGCGGCATTTTGTGCAGGTAGTCCGGCGACGAGCACCGCGCCGCCGAAATCACCAGCTCGCGGCGGTCTTCATCCACCAGCATGATCGAGCAGACCGGCGATTCCAGCGTCTCGGCCACCATCTCCGAGATGGCCTGCAGGATGCGATCCAGGTAGTTCTCTTCCGATATCGTCCGCGCCAAACCGGCCAGCGCTTCCATCCGGCGGGTCGCGCTTTCCGACCGCTCCGCCAGCCGCGACTTTGCGATCGCTCCGCCCATCTGCTCGCCGATGAAACTCACCAGCGCGACCTCGTCCGGCGTATGCGTATGTTTCGGACGGTGGTGGATGTTGATGACGCCGATCAATTCGCCGTCGCTGATTAGCGGCACCGAGAGAAACGCCTCGTATGTGTCTTCCGGTAACGTCCGGAACGTTTTGAACCGGGCATCAGCGGAAGCGTTGCTGGCCAAAGCCGCCACCGATTTATGCTGCGCTACCCAGCCCGTAATACCTTCGCCCATGCGTAAGCGGATGTTTCCGATTTCGGCGGCGTGCGGAAGCTGCGACGCACGCAGGACAATCTCGTTGGTCGCGTGGTCCACCAGGTAGACCAGGCAGGCGTCGCAACTGGTCACGTCCACCGCCAAGCCGATCAGTTCCTGGAGCATTTTTTCCAAGGTTAGATTCGAACTGACAATATTACTGATCTGGTGCAGTAATTCGACCTGGCTTTTCGCCTCCGATGCGGCCACTGTTCCCTCCTCTGGGCGGGTCAATCTCAGTGTAAGAACGGGTTTTCGTACAGTCCAATTCAAAAATTCTATGGATGGCATGGTGCCGTCTGGCGTGTGTCACCGCACAGTGGAGGCTGGCCTGCCTTATTGTCTAAGAATGAAAGGGACATGGGCACTTGGAGTTGCCATCGCGCTGGCTCTTCTGTTGGCGGACCTCGGCTGGTTTCGTGGCCGCCAGGAACCGGCCGTACCGGTATCGAAGCAGGGGAACACCGCAGTCGCGCTATCGACCAGCCGCGAGGGGCGCGCGCTCCGCGTCTGGTGGGACGCCCGTTCCGGTCCGGTCCGCGATGCGGATCAAGCCACGCTTCAAATCGATGACGGCACTCATCACAGCCGGCTGGCATTAAATACGGCGGAGATCCGCGCGGGGAAACTCGTCTACTGGCCCGAGACGGATGCCGTGACGATGCGCATGGTGGTCCATTCGGCAGATGGCGCAACGCGAGTCATCGAGATCCCCACTTCGACGCCGCAGGCGCCCGAGGCCGTAAACGGTCCGCCGCAACCGAAGCCTTCGCCGTTCCAGCCGCACCGGCGCCCAAAGCTCCAGCAAGTTTCCGTTACCACCGCGCCCGAGCCGATATCCAAACCGCAACCACCTTCGCCCCAATCGCCCAAGGCATTCTTCGGCAAGTTGGCGGACAAGATTCCGTTGGTGCGGCGATTTCGGAAATCCGCTCAACCACCGGCCGTAAGCTCGGATTGAAGGTTGAGGGCTTGGCCCAGATGCTCGGCGGAAATTTTTTGCGTTTGCACCAGATATTCGCCGATGCGCTCGCCTTTGGGCTTATGGCGTAGGGCTTCTTCCAACTCCGGCGCCGAAATGAATTGCATGCGGATGAGAACCTCTCCCAAGCGCGGCCGCGTCGAAACCGGCACCAGGTTTCGCGGATAGGCGTGCGCCGTTTTTTGCCAGGCAAGCGAGCGGCGATTCCACTGCGCCGCGGCGAACTGGCGTAGCGCCTGAATGGTGGCCGCACAGTTGATCACGTTTCCCCAGAGCATCCGGCCGGGCGCTGCGGCGGCAAATTGCAAGCCATAGAGACGCGCGCTGAAACGGATACGCAATCCCATCTGCAGCAGCGATAGAGCCGCCGAGATGCACCAAACGCGCGGCAGCCAGCCGGGAATCGTAAGCGCGAACGCCCCAGCGTGGAAAGGAGTGCGGGCCGCGAGCGCGCCCGCGGACCAATACAGGAACAGCAGATTCGCAAGCGGTGAAAGGAGATTGCCCACGAGCCCCTTGCGGTCGCGCCAGAACCAATACAGTTGGCCTTCCCTCCAACCGTGACGCTGCCAGCCCTGCAAAGTGATGCCGGCCACCCAGCGGCTGCGCTGGCGGATCGCCGCTCGCCAGGAACGCGGGAAGTATTCGCGGGTCGCCACCGGCTCGCCGCCGGCCGCGATCGGAACAAAGATCTGCCGGTAGCCCGCGGCGTGGATGCGGAATCCGTTCTCGTAGTCCTCGGTCAGACACTCCGGATCGAAGACCATGCCGCGATGGCGGTGCCGCAGGGTTTCGAGCGCCGATCGGTCGAAGCCCGTGCCCACGCCGTTCGAAGGCAGAAAGCCGCCGAGCCCGGCGCGCATGGGAATGTCCTTGAACTGGTATTCGGCGAATTCATCGCAGTACAACCCATGGGTCCATTCACGGCACCGTGTGCGCAGCGCGACCACTGGAATCTGCACCATCTGGTGATCGCGCATGAACCAATTGATATAGTGCAGCGACTGCGGATGGACCAAGTCTTCGGCGTCGTGCGTCACCAGGATTTCAAAATCGATGCCGCGGCGATCTTCATATTCGACCATCCCTTTGTAGCTCCAATTCAGGCAGTCGCCTTTGGAGGTTGGTCCATCGTGCGGGCAGACGGCGAGATGCACGCGCCCGTCGTCGCGCATCACCTCCTCCACGGCCGCACGCGTCAGGGGATCGTTCGGATAGACGCCCACGAAGAAATCGTAGTTGCCGTAGCGGATGGCCGCCAGATTGTGGCGGAGCATCGCTCCGATGACTTCATGCTCGTGCCATAAGGGAACCAGGATGGCGATGCGGCGCTGGGAGGCCTCGGTGAGCTCCTGTTTGGTGGGCCACGGAAATGGTTTCGACCGGCGCAGGAAATAAACGACGTTGATAAAGAGGTCGTCCAGCCCGCTCACGAGGATCCAGATCGCGAGGAAGACCAGACACACGACCATCCCCGGGCCGAGGTAGCGCAACAAGAACACTTGGAAACGGGTAGTGTTTAATCAGAGGGGAAAGTCTCAAATGGTTTGCCTGAACGCACCGGCGACCAGATCGCCAGCGCTACGTGACACCGGCGGTCTTCGCCGCCGGCTAAGCCCTGGTTGATCGTAACGTGATCTTTGTATACGCCACCTGAAATCCGGCGCGCTCGTAGTTGCGCTGCGAGGCGCTGCCGGGCAACGTCGACGCTGCGGCCAGATCGCAACCGTGGGCAATTGCGTCGTGGAGCCGGGCGGCGATTAATTGGCCGTGGATCCCCTGGCGGCGGAATCGCGCCACCACGCCGTCGGCGAACAGGATCGCCAGGCCGTCGCGCCGCGTCATGGCGGCGCCCCCCGCCCACTCACCGGCTTCGGTCACAGCCAGATAGCAACGCGAACCTGCCATAGCGAAAACCGCGCGGCCCACGTCCATTTCTTCGCCGCTGAGTTCGGCTTGCTCAAAGAACGCCTGCCCCACCGTGCGGGACCAGAGATCGCTTTCCTCCGGCAAGGCCAGCCGCACGTGGGGAGCAACCGCGGCCGCCGAACCGTGGAGCGGTCTTACCAGCACATTGTTGAACTCGGTCGCCCGGTATCCGCGCCCACCCAACGCTTCCATCAAGCCGGGATCGGCCAGCGGACAGAAATCGATGGTGACGCGCGCTCCCCGGCACTGGAAGAAGGTTTCGATGGATTCGATTTCGGCCTCCGCGACCGGTCCGTTCAGCCCGATTCCCACCACCTGCGTGAGCGGCGACCCCGCGCCCGCGAACACGGCCACGCCGCCGGCGATCTCCAGGAACGCCGCCCCAAGCTGCCCCTCCTGGCAGGCCCGCGCATTTAACGCCTCCGCCGCCTCAATGCGGCGAGCGAGTTGGAGACCGGCGAACATCAGGCTGGCAGCAAATCGAACCGTGGATGCATCATATAACTATGGCCACCGAAACCCTCCATCTTACAGTGCACGGGATGACCTGCGATAATTGCGCCCGCGCCATCCAGCGGAAGCTCGCCTTCACTCCGGGTGTGCTCCACGCCTCGGTGAGCTTGCAGAATTCCGAAGCGACCGTGGAATACGACGGCACACAGGTGCAGCCGGAGAAGCTCGCCAACACGGTTCGGCAGTTGGGTTACGAAGTCCCGGCATGAGCGTGGCCGCGCCAGATCGAGTGGACCTGCCGGTCTCGGGGATGACGTGCGCCGCTTGCGCGCGCGCCATTGAGCGCACACTCACGAACACGCCGGGCGTGGAGCGAGCGCACGTCAACTTCGCCACCGCCACCGCCACCGTGGAGTACGACGCCGAGCGAGCGCGCGTGGGCGACTTGATCGGCGCGATCGAGGACTTGGGCTACGGCGTCCCGGAGACCGAACCGGCCGTCGACTCCGAAGCGGCGCGCTACCGGCTGCGCCTGATCGTGGCGCTCGTCTTGGCGACTCCGGTGCTGGCGCTGGGCATGACGCAACGCGCCGATTGGGTGCAACTTGTGCTCACGCTGCCGATCGTTTTTTACGCGGGGGCTCCCTTCTATGCGGGTGCCTGGTCGGCGTTGCGGCATCGCTCCGCCAACATGAATACGCTGATTGCGCTGGGCACGGGAGCGGCGTTTCTGTATTCGATCTACGCAACCGTGAGCGGTGGGCGCGAAGTGTATTTCGAAGCGACGGCCGCGATCATCGCGCTCATCCTGGTGGGCCGCACGCTCGAAGCACGCGCCCGCGGTAAAGCCTCCGAGGCCATTCGCCGTTTGATGGACCTGCAGCCGGCCACGGCCCGCATGGTGCGCGATGGCGCCGAGGTGGAGGTTCCGCTGGCCGAGGTTCACCCCGGCGACCTTATCGTCGTGCGTCCCGGCGAGCGCATTCCGGTGGATGGCGCGGTGCTCGAAGGCGAATCGGCAGTGGATGAATCGATGCTCACCGGCGAGAGCATCCCGGTGGAAAAACGCTGCGGCGCGCCGGTGTTCGCCGGCACTATGAACCGTTCGGGCGCGTTTCGCTTCGAGGCTCAGAAGGTGGGGCGCGGCACCGTGCTGCGGCAGATCATCGAGATGGTGAAGCAGGCCCAGGGGTCGCGGGCTCCCGTGGCGCGTCTGGCGGACGTGGTGAGCGGCTGGTTCACGCTCGGCGTGCTCGCCGCCGCGACGCTCACCTTCCTGGCCTGGCTGTTCTTCGCCCCCTTCGCCGCTGCCATGGTGAATGCCGTCGCGGTGTTGATCATCGCCTGTCCGTGCGCTTTGGGACTGGCCACGCCCACCGCCATCATGGTGGGCACCGGCCGCGGCGCCGAGCGCGGCATTCTGATCAAGGGCGGCGAAGCGCTGGAGATGGCGCACCGCATAGACACGGTCGTGCTCGACAAAACCGGAACGCTCACGTCGGGGAGGCTTCGCGTGACGGGCATCACGCCCTCGGCGGGCTGGGCCGAAGGCGAATTGCTGCGCCTCGCGGCATCGGCCGAGCGCTATTCGGAGCATCCCTTGGCGAAGGCGATCGTAGAGGCGGCCCGCGCGCGGGGCATCGCCCTCCAAGAGCCAAGCGCATTCTCGGCCCAAACCGGCCATGGCGTGCGCGCTCGCATCGGTGACCGCGAGGTTGTGGTGGGCCGGCCCGGCGTCAGTCTCGAGGTGGATGGCACCCCGGCCGGCACGATCGAGATTGCGGATCTCAACAAACCTGAAGCGGCGGAGGCTGTGCGCCGGCTGCGCGAGATGGGTCTGGAGGTCTGGTTGATCACCGGCGATCGGCGGGCCGCTGCCGAGAGTGCGGCACGCGAAGCCGGCATCGATCACGTCCTGGCTGAAGTGCTGCCGGAGCAGAAGGTGGCGCACATTCGCAAACTGCAAGCCGCCGGCAAGCGTGTGGCCATGGTGGGCGACGGAATTAACGACGCGCCCGCACTGGCCGAAGCCGATCTCGGCATCGCCATGGGCTCGGGCACCGACGTGGCCATGGAAGCGGGCGACGTGACGCTGATGCGCGGCGACCTGCGCAGCGTGGCGGAAGCCATCGCGTTATCGCGCCGCACCATGCGCATCATCCGGCAGAACCTGTTCTGGGCGTTCGCCTATAACACGATTGGAATCCCCGTAGCGGCGCTGGGCCTGCTTTCGCCCATGCTGGCGTCAGCCGCCATGGCGCTTTCCAGCGTGACGGTGGTATCGAACAGTTTGCGGCTGCGGTGAGTGGGGCAGACGATCGGTTTGTATCGTCTGCCATCCCGCGCCGAACCGATTCAACATACCGGCGCCAGGCGCACACAACGGGCGTAGCCTGTTTATACGGCGGCCACCGCTGCAGGCGCATCCGATTTCACCGGCTTCGTGGATACTTTCGGTTCGGGCCGTATGATATCAATGCTTCCCTTGAAGTATGCCCCGTCATCGATTCCGATTCCGGCGGTCTTGATGTCGCCGATCACGCTGCCTTTGTCGCGAATCGCGATTTTCTCGGTCACATCCACGTTTCCCCTCACCGAGCCATACACGATTACTTCCCGGGCCTTGATGTTCGCTCGCACCTTGCCGTTCGGCCCCACCGTCAGCAGGCTGTGAGACTCCACCAACCCTTCCACCTCGCCATCCACGAACAATTCCTCACGCGTTCGAATCTCGCCCTTGATATTCATGGACGCCCCAATCGTTGCGGCTTGCCTGGCCGGCGCCGAACTCGCTCGAGGCGCTGGTTCCGGGCTTGGCGTTGTGGCCGGACTCTGGCTCCGGACCGGTTCCCCCTGCGGTTCATCAGCGCGTTTATTCCACACCTGACTTTCTCCTTTCCTGACTGGCTGTTTGTGAAAACCCCTTCTCGTAGCACTCCGAGTGCCAGATTTGCAAAGAAACGACCCAAAACATTTTTATACCAAAATGTACTCGCCCGCGGTACAGACTTTTGCGTAAAATTTGCGCGCCGATTCTCCCGTATTGCTTTACTATGGAGAAAACAGCGCGTCCCGAATCGCCGGCCGCGTTCCGCCGGACACCGTATGACATCCACCTGGGTTCACTGGCAGGGCACATCGCTCGACGAAAAGTACGAGTTAGAAGAATTTCTGGGCGAATCCGAGGGGTCCGCTTTTTTCCGCACCAGCTTCGGCGCGGACCGCCAACCTGCCCTGTTGAAACTCATTGCCGAAGCTTCTTCCGCAGCGACCGACGAGCAACTGCAGCTATGGCGCATCACCGCGGCCACGTCGCATCCGAACCTGCTGCGCTTGCGGGATTACGGCGTGGCGGAAGAAGAGGGCGAAAACTTCCTGTACGCCGTCTTCGAGTTCCCGGATGACACCTTGGCCAGCGCCCTGAAGCGCGAGCCGCTTACCATCGAAGAGACGCGCGAAGTTTTGCTTGCCGCCCTCGACGGGTTGCGCTGCCTCCACGGGCACGGCCTGGTGCACGCCGCGCTGGATGCCAGCCATGTCGTCGCCGTCGGCAGCCAGATCAAGTTGTCCACGGACAGTCTTCGACTGGCTAGCCGCGGCGAGACCACCGCCGAAGATGTGTGGTTGTTGGGCGCCCTGGTCTATCAAATGATCAGCGGCCAGCGGCTCGCTCCCGGAGTAGATCTGGATCTCTCTTCCATTCCCGAGCCGTTCCGAACCGTGATTCAGCGTTCCATTGTCCACGATCCGAACCGCCGATGGCCGCTCGCGGAAATCGCTGCCGCAGTGCAACCATCGCCGCCCAAGGCCGAAGCCATCGAGCGGCCGAAACCCACGCCGGCCAGATCGCCGCGCGCATTTCCCAAGTGGATCTACGCGGCCACGCCCCTTTTCCTCATTGCGCTGCTTCTGATTTTCCGTGGGATCCGGCCGCAGGCGGAAGCGCCGGCACAGCCGGTGGCCGCGGTTGCCCAGTCACCGGTAGCGTCCAGACCTCCGGTCTCGAAAAACTGGCGGGTCGTGGCCTTCACCTATGCGCGCCGGGGGCAAGCGGAAAAGAAGGCGGAGAGTATCAATCGAAAGTGGTCCGGCGCGCAAGCCGAGGTGCTCGATCCCAGCACAGCCAAACCGGCGAAGTATCTGGTGGCCGTGGGCGGGCCGATGGACCGGCAGGAGGCGCTGCGTTTCCTGAAGTTGGCTCGCAGCCGGGGAATGCCGCGCACCGCGTATGTGCGAAACGAAACCCCGTAATCGCGAATCGTCGGACCAATCTGCCGGGCGCGCGCGGGTTGATATACTGCCTGACGATGCACTCGCTCTGCACAATCCTTCTGGCGGGAGCCTGCCTGCTCCCTGGGTTGCCGGCACAATCGGCGAAGCCCTCAGACGCCGATTGGCCCACGTATAACCGCGATCTGGCGGCCACGCGATATTCGCCCCTCACCGAAATCAACGCCGGCAACGTGCAGCGGCTGACCCAAGCCTGGACTTACCGTCTGCGGCCCGATCCCGACAGTCCCGCGGCGGGTTCGGTAAGTCAAGTAACACCGATCGTGGTCAACGGAGTGATGTACCTTCCCGCCGGCAATCGCGTGGTGGCGCTCGATCCGGAAACCGGCAAAGAGGTCTGGCGTTACGACCTGAAGGGCGTCCTGGCTTCGCAGCGCGGCGTAGCCTATTGGCCTGGCGATCGGAACAGCCCGCCGCGGATTTTGTTCACCGCCGGTCACAAGATGATCGCGCTCAACGCCAGCACCGGGAAACTCGACCCCGGCTTCGGTCAGGAAGGCGAGCTGGCCATGGACGTTCCGTTCGCCGGTGTGCCGGTGGTTTCCAAGAACGTCATCATCGTGGGCATGAATGTATTCGGGCCTGGCGAAGAGCATGCTCACCCGCAGGATGAAGTCCCCGCCGGGTTACCAGGCGACTCGCGCGCCTATGACGCCCGCACCGGGAAAAAACTCTGGGACTTCCACGCGATTCCGCACCGCGGCGAGACCGGTTACGACACCTGGCCCGAAGACGCCTGGAAGGGTCACGGCGGTAACAACATGTGGTCGTACTCCACCACCGTCGACGAACAGCGAAATATCGTCTACATGCCCATGGGCGGGCCGGCGGCCAATTACTATGGCGGCGATCGCAAGGGCGACAACCTGTTCGCCAACACCGTCGTCGCGGTCGACGCGGCCACCGGCAAGTTGAAATGGCATTTTCAAACCGTGCACCACGAACTGTGGGACTACGACCTGCCGCCCGATCCGGTTCTCGTCGACATCGTCAAAGACGGCAAGAAGATTCCAGCCCTAGTGCAAACCGGCAAGTCAGGCTACATGTTCATCCTCGACCGCACCACCGGCAAGCCGGTTTTTGGCGTGGAAGAGCGGCCGGTTGCTCAGGGTAATGTGCCCGGCGAGTGGTACGCGAAGACGCAGCCGTTCCCTCTGAAACCGCCGCCGCTGGCGCGCGTCAGCGTCACCCGCGACGATATCGTCACAGCCGAGGACACTACCGCCGATCACGCGAAGGCCTGCCAGGAACTCTGGGATAAATACGGCTTCGAGGCCTCCGGTCCCTTCACGCCGTGGGGCTATCAGGACACTGGGACCCCGCGCCATATGACCATCAGCTTCCCCGGACCGACCGGCGGCACCAATTGGGGCGGCGCCGCGGCCGACCCGGCGCTCGGATATGTGGTGGTGAATTCGCAGGACAGCCCGGGCGTCGGTTGGCTTCGCAAAGATCCGGATTTCGGCAAGGAGAATCACCTGGCTTACGACATGGCGCCCGGTTTCCGGAGTTTCGCCGCGCCCGCCAAAGACCCCAATGGCAATCCCATCGGCAATCTGCCGTGTGTCAAACCGCCATGGGAGCGTCTGTTCGCCGTCAACGCCAATACCGGCGAAATTGCGTGGCAAGTTCCGCTGGGGATCACGGAAGGCTTACCACCCGGTAAACAGAACACCGGCCGCACAGGAGCCTTCGCCGGCCCCATCGTCACCGCGGGAGGATTAGTGTTCATCGGCGCCACGAGCGACCGCCGCTTCCGTGCCTTCGATGTGAAATCGGGCAAGGAACTCTGGTCCACGAAGCTCGATTACACGGCCAGCGCCGTGCCTATCAGTTATCAGGGCAAGAACGGTAAACAATACGTGGCGATCATAGCCGCCGGCCCCGGCGACCGCGGCAACAATCAATCGCTGGTAGTGTTCGCGCTGCCGTAACGCCGGCGGGGCCGGTGAGGCATCAACACCGCTCCAAAACCGTCGCGATTCCCTGCCCCACGCCGATGCACATCGTGCAGAGCGCGTAGCGCGCGCCGGTCTTCTCCAACTGGTACAGAGCCGTAGTCACCAGGCGTGCTCCGCTCGCTCCTAGCGGATGTCCGATCGCGATCGCGCCGCCGTTCGGGTTGACGTGCTCGGCATCATCGGGTAGGCCGAGGTCGCGCGTCACCGCCAGTGCTTGCGCGGCGAACGCTTCATTGAGCTCGATCACTCCCATCGCCGAGAGAGCGAGACCGGTCTTGGCCAGCACCTTGCGCGTCGCCGGAGCGGGTGCGAATCCCATGATGCGCGGGGCGACTCCGGCCACCGACGTTGCCAGGACTCGCGCGCGCGGCTTCAGTCCATACTTCTTCGCCGCGGCTTCCGAGGCCAGCAACAAGGCACACGACCCGTCGTTGACACCCGAAGCGTTGCCCGCCGTCACGGTCCCATTCGGCTTGACCACCGGCTTCAGTTTCGCCAGATCCTCCAGCGTTGAATCCGGCCGCGGATGCTCGTCCGTAGCAAATTTCCTGGGATCGCCCTTCTTTTGCGGAATCGAAACCGGGATTACTTCGCACTGGAAAAATCCGCCGGCGTTGGCCTTCGCCCAGCGCTGTTGCGTGCGCCACGCAAACGCATCCTGATCGGCACGCGACACCTGGAAATCCTCGGCCACGTTCTCGGCGGTTTCGGGCATCGAGTCAGTTCCGTACTTGGCCTTCATCAGCGGGTTGACGAAACGCCAGCCGATGGTGGTATCGAAGATCTCGGCGCTGCGGCTGAACGCGGCTTCCGCCTTGCCCATGACAAACGGCGCGCGCGACATGCTCTCCACGCCACCGGCGATGACGAGCTCGGCTTCCCTTGACTTGATCGCGCGAGCCGCAATGCCCACAGCATCCATGCTCGATCCGCACAGCCGGTTCACCGTGTTGCCGGTCACCTCCTTCGGCAAACCCGCCAGCAGCAGCGCCATGCGCGCTACGTTGCGGTTGTCTTCGCCGGCTTGATTGGCGCAGCCGAAGATCACGTCGTCCACCGCCGCCCAGTCCACGGCCGGATTACGCTCCATCAATACGCGGATGGGAATCGCCGCCAGGTCGTCGGTGCGGATCGTGGACAGGCTACCGCCGTAGCGTCCGAAGGGCGTACGGAGGGCATCGCAGATGAATGCGTCGCTCATAGGTTCGAGACTTCTATTGTAGGGCAGCCGATCGTTTTCCGTTGCGCGATGCGTCGAAACTGAGACCGCGACCGCCAGGGACGCCGGGCCAGGAGCCGTGTAGCGGAACCTCCGCTAATGGCCCTGCGGGCCACCAATAGCGATGAAGGCGTTCGTGGGGCAGGCCTTCCGGCCTGCCGCCGGCTTTCCAGCCGGCGCGCCGAGCGG
>Ga0335078_10007335_pt1 | contig 16351 bp, 7 predicted proteins | sample Lox_Sample_32_FD_206711 | JGI IMG/M metagenome (GOLD analysis project Ga0335078, IMG submission 206711) | Soil microbial communities from Loxahatchee National Wildlife Refuge, Florida, United States - Lox_Sample_3.2 | ecosystem: Environmental > Terrestrial > Soil > Wetlands | place: USA: Florida...
TTGGAGGAAGCTCCGAAGAGGAAGTTATCTAGCGTTTGGGTTTGACTGGTCTCATACAGGTCTGAATTTCACTGGTTCGCACGCTTTATTCATAAGCATTTTGGCCTATTACCATAGATTCGAGCGCGTTTCGTGAAAGAATCATTGTTGGTGGGTTCTTAATTCGCCTTGCTGACGGCAAGGCCGGCACTCCCGCTCACAAAGTACGGAGAATTGAAAGGAGAAATGGTTATGCGGTACAACCTCAGGCACTTGCTGCTGGGCGTCGCGACCTTGGCGCTGGTAGCACTGACCGCTCTCACGGTTGCCGCGCAGAATCCGACCGGCTCAATTAGAGGCACTGTAACTGACGAGCAAGGGGCGGTTATTTCTGGCGCGACTGTTACCGTTACGAGCAAAGCTACGGGGGAAGTCCGAAAGGTTACGGCCAACGAAGCCGGTGCCTATTCGGTTGAAAACCTCCTTCCTGGCGAATATGACATAAAGGCAGAGGCCAGCGGATTCTCAACGGTTTCAACCACCGTTACAGTGCTGGTCGGCAACGCTTCGCCTGGCGACCTAACGCTGCGGGCTGGCGTCGGCAACATCGTTGTAGATATCACCAGCGCCGCGCCGGTGATCGATAAAACGGATTATAAGATTGACGGCGTCGTGGAGCGGAAGGAAATCGACGAACTGCCCCTGAACGGCCGTAACTTCCTCCAGTTGGCTCTTCTGGAACCCGGAGTTTCAGTCAGCGCCAAGAATCCCGGTTCCCAAAACAACCTGTTCAATGTCTCAGTCGGGGGAGGCAACTCCGCTTTGACCCGTTTAACTGTTGATGGCGGCAGCATCGTCGACCCCGTTTGTGGCGGGGCCGCGCAGAACTTTTCGACCGAAACAGTTCAGGAATTCCAAATATCGACTTTCAACTTTGACCTTTCGACCGGCGTTACATCGGTAGGTGCGATCAACATCATATCCCGCACCGGAACCAACCAGTACCACGGCAGCGGATTCCTGTTCGTACGGGACCACACCTTTGCGGCAAATCCCAATTTGGAGCCGGAAACCACTAGTCCGTTCTTCCGCCGGTGGCAATATGGCGGTTCTTTCGGCGGGCCGATTATCAAGGATAGATTCTGGTTCTTTGGTAACGTGGAACGCCTCGACCAAAACTCCGCGGTAGGAAATAACATAACTTACAGCGGACCCACAGGCTTCACCGCTCCTGCCGCTGCGGTTGCGGCCGTTCAGCAGGCGCTTTCCCAATTTCAAACCGTTACTAATAGCCCCTACAAGGGGATCCTCGGAAATGTAAGGGCCGACTATAAGCTCAACGATAAGAGTTCGCTGTTTATGCGATACAGTCGGGACGACAATAACGCCTTCGCCCCTGACACCACCAACAGTCTCCCTTCAAATTGGCGTTCCAACGCGAGTGTCGACGACAATCTGCAGGTGGGATGGACTTTCCTGCCCAAGAGCAACGTCGTTAACGATTTGCGCTTTAACATTCAACATATCGTAAACAACGAGAGCATCCCTAGCGCCTCTCAGTGCCCGCCAACCACCATCGGTTGCGCTGGGCTGGGCGGACCTGAAATCCTGATGCTAGGCAGTAACTTGCAATTGGGGGATGACCCGAACGCGTTTCAAGCTCGTAACTTGGTTCGGTATCAGACAACGGACAATGTGAGCTGGCAGCGCGGCGCTCACCGCATGAAGTTCGGCGGCGAGTGGGAACACAACTGGGGCGACGGTCACTGGGCGTTTTTGAATCCCGCCGCTGTCGAAGTATATGATCCCCTTACGATCGCTGGGGTCGATGCGCTTGTCGCATCAGAACCTCTGCCCGCGCAGATCAAGCAGGCGTTGACAATTCCAGTATCACCGAATTTCTTCGGGGGCAAGCCCACATACCAGGATCTTCTGAATCTCTCGATGATCGCGGGTGAAGTAGGTATTGGGAACCCCGAGCAGCCGCCTCCATTCAACCGGGGGATCGCCGAGCAAAGCAACCGGTTCCGCGCTTATGGGCAGGACCAGTGGCAAATCAGGCCAGGATTCACTGTTAGCTTTGGGGCGTCCTACACGTTTGAGAGCAACCTTCAAAACTATGATCTTGCCAAAGGGGCTTTTCTCGCTCCAATTGAGGGAATCGCCGGCAAACCCTCGCGGTACCGGGGGAACATAGCCCCGGCCGGCGGCTTCGCCTGGGATATTGGAAACAAGGGTAAGACGGTTATCCGTGCCGGCGCGGGGATGTATTACGACACAGTACTGTTTGTCACCCGGTTGACTGAGCGCGCAATCATCGGCCCGGCCGGAAACGGCCGATCCGAATTGCCAACGGATTTTTTCAAAAATACGCTTGACTTCCCACAAATCCCAGGACTTCAGGCGCTTACCCTCATAAACCCTGCAAAGGGCGTGCCGTTGGACTTCAGGACCATACCGACGCAGTTCACCCTCGCTGATTTCCTTCTGGAACTGGGTCAACAGAGCGGCCCTCTATTGGATACCCTTGGCGCCGCGGGAGCTGCTGGTTTCAATGGCGTAAGCATACTTAAGACGGGTTCCGGCCTCCTGGTTCCTGGCCTGCAGGTACCCTACACCATTCAGTACACGGCTGGCGTACAACATCAGTTTGGGAACAATCTTGCCCTTTCAGCGGACTTTGCGTTTAGGCATAACTTGCACGGCCTGATGGAGACGGATTACAACTTCTTCAATCGAGCGCCTCAGTTTGGCGGACCGGTTATTCCCCTGTGCGCGGGCGGTGCGGCCGGTAATCCCGCCGCCGAGTGCTCCAACGGTCCAATCAACACGATCAATAGCAGCGACCGCAGCACGTATAAGGCGTTGCTGGTTAAGCTCGACAAGCGATTCTCAAACCGCTATCAATTCACGGCCAGCTATGCCCTGTCCAGCCTGACGGGTTATCAGTTTGACAATCCGAGCCAGCCGAACGGTGTTGGTCCGGTCAGCGATTTCTGCTTCTTCTGCCAGAGCGGAAATCTCGACGCCGATGCCCGTCACCGGTTCACTTTTGCCGGTGTGGTTGATCTTCCCAAAGGCTTTCAGGGCTCGGTAATCGCTACTTTTGCCAGCGCCCCTCCCTTTACGGCTTTCTTGGGCAGCACGACTGACCTCACAGGCGATGGCCTTTTTAACAGCCCGCTTCCTGGCCTCTCGCCGAATTCGCTCGGCCGGGGAACTAGCATGAGCCAGTTCTTGAATCTTGTGTCGCAATATAACTCAGAAGTGAAGAACGGCACGGTGAAGAATTTTGGGACAGTAACCCAGGCTCCTTCTACCTTGTCTCAAATCACGCTTCCATCACACTTCAGTTTCGGCGGGACTTTTCAATCCGAAGACGTCAGGCTAACGAAGATATTCAAGTTGAGGGAGCAGATGAATCTGCAGGTCTTCACGGAGATCTTCAACATATTTAATATCGGCAACCTGGTGTACGGGTCGAGCGCTCAACTGCTGGGTTCAAGCTTTGGCCTACCCACTGCTAGAGTCGGTCAGAACTTCGGAACCGGCGGACCGCGAGCGCTGCAGTTCGGCGCAAGGTTCAGCTTTTAGGTAATTGTTTTTACGGAACGTCATCTCGGGGCGTGCGCAGGCTTTGCACCTCGCACGCCCAAATTTTTGTGCGCCAATCCCCTACTACCCGGAAGCGGCATCATTCCTTTTGGCGCTGTGTCGCGATTACCTGTTCATTGCAAACGATCTCCCTATCTTACCACCCGGCCTATTCTCTGCCAGTGAGCAACGCGGTAATATTGTAAGGGCTTCAATAGTCTTCATCTTTTAGGAGCCGAGGTTGAGGTGCGCACGGCGAGAAGCGTTTCGGAGTCTTGCCGGGCTCAGCAGCTAACCGGAAATCCTCATTAAATAGCCCTAAGGCTCCTGATTGGGTAAGCAGTAGGTCGATAGTGTTATTCCGACCACTTATGGATACTTGTGGGCAGCGGGATTCCTAAGCTCGACCGGGGAGTTACTTATGAATCACTTGAAGTTATTGGTATCTGGGTTACTTTTCTGTTTGCTCGGCGTTGGCGTTGGAAATTGTTCTGCTCAAGCCGTGCGGGAGCCCTTCATCTCGGCTTCTCGGGTAAGGGCGCGCAAAGAGTTGGGGGCGCTCGGAGTCGAATATAGCCGAGACTCATTCGTCAAGCGGGCCGAAGAGGGTGATTCAATCGCCGTGAAGCTCTTCGTCGCCGCGGGCATGGACCCAAATGTTGTTTCGGGCCCTGGAACCGCGGGCCGTTCGCCACTTACAGCGGCGGCAGGTGCTTGTCAGTTCGAGACCGTCAAGGTACTTATAGTCAAGGGAGCGGACGCGAATCAACCTGATGGGAGTGATGGTGGTGGGATGCTTCCTTTGGTGGCGGCCGATTCTTGCAGGGACGGAAAGGATATGGCAACGTTGCTTCTCAAGGCCGGCGCTAACGTAAATGCCAGGAACAGGCTTGGAGCGACGGCGCTGCTCTCCCTCGGTTGGAGCAGCAAGACCGAGGTGTTCGACTTGCTGTTGAGCAATGGAGCCGACGTCCGTCTTAAGAACTCCTTTGGATCCACGCCGCTCATTGCCGCGGCCGATGCGGATCATTTTGATGAGGTAAAAGCATTGGTAGAAGCCGGGGCGGATGTTAATGCCAGGGACGATCAGGGGCAGACCGCCCTCTTCTATAGTATTTTAATGGGCCGACTTGATAGTGTCACATTTCTTCTCGGGAGGGGAGCGGACCCCAACCAAAAAAATAGAATGGATGAAACGCCTTTGATGCGCGCCTCGAATATGTGCAGTACTAAGGGCCTCGAGTATTGCATAGCGGTCACCAAGCTATTAATAGAGGCGGGCGCCAACGTCAATCTCAGAACGCGGCTGGGAACGCCCCTTGCGGCTGCACCCAACGAGCCACTTCGGCACTTGCTTATCGAGGCTGGCGCTAAGTAGCGCCCGCGCGGCTGTTCTCCTCGCGGGGTTATAGGTTGCTCAAGTTAGAGCGGGGTCCTTAGCCAATATGGAACCGCAGTCTGTTTGAGTTAAAGAATAACCGCGCACGATGGCGCTTGTGGTCATTGATCAATAGGAAATTGGCCAGGTATACCGCAAAGCTGATATACCTGGCCAAGTGTTCTCAAGCATGATCGCATCATTCATCCATCTAGCCGCAGCAGTGATACAGGTTACTGCGGGCCTTGTGATATTCTTGACTCAGGGCTTTCCTTGGCCGCTCAACATATTCAGCACATACATAATATTGGCGCCAAGAGGGACGTCAAATTGGACATCCACGACAATGCTTCCGCCTGGAGGAAGCGCCCCGTCTGGAAGAAATACTCTCATGTACGGGACCCCAGCACTGGGCAGTAATGCGGTTTGCCCTTGGGCACTCAAGACCCGAACGCCATCCGGGAGCGAGCCGAAGCAAAGCAAGAGATTGGTGTCGATTTTATTTCCAGTGATATTGGTCAATACCAGCGACTGAGTTTGAGCGCCAGTTGCGTGATCCACGGTCGTGCCTGCAACGCCCACGGAGATGCTTGAGGTAACGTCCAGGAACTCGAGTCCTCTGTCCCGTCGGCTTAGCGGGTCATTATTGCCCGGGCACAAACCGCTCGGGACTAAACCATCAACAGCGCCCAGCGCCGCAAGGTCTGGCCGGAATACGGAATAGGTTACCTCGGCGGGACTCAGCTCAAACAAACGCGTCGTGGAATTCGGGTCGTATTGGACAAAGCCGGAGTCGTACAAACCATTTTCGATGAAGTCGTCGAGAAACCTTACCTGCTTCTCCGTCGCGCCCAATCCCGGCGGTTGCCCTGCACCCCGAGGGTGAGTAAATCTCGGGGTGACATTACCTATCGCTGTTGCAATCGGATCTTCAGGCACACCAGCATTAAAATATTGGATCACTTGAGTCACTGAACTGAAGAGGGCGGAGTGCATCAGTTGCCCTCCGGAATCCTTTAACTGTCTCAACGTCAAGGAGCGAAACTTGAAATTGTCCGCACTCCGAAGGGTAATCTGTCCCCGACCGATGTCGTGGAGGTTCGGATTGTTTTCGGCCTCAATCGCAAGCTGCTGCAGAGGATGATCGCCCACTCCCAGATTGAAGAAATTTTCTTCTACCAGGTTGCCTGCCTCATCACCAAGCTGTTTGTTCAGCATTGGACCGCTGTGGCAGGAGATGCAGTTGAACCCGCCCTGGTCGATATCGTTGACGAACAGGAGAGCGCCCTTGACCTGGGAGTCGGTGAGGGCGCCGTCGTCGCCCGCCAAAAATTTGTCCCAAGGAGTATTGCGAGTGACCACCGTTCGCAAATAGGTGGCCACCGCGCGCTCGATTGAATCGTCGCTTATCAGGTCATCGAGGTTTTTTGTTTGAGCGTAAGTAGCGGCTTCCGCCGGAAACGCTTCTTTGAAGAGCTCTACGTATGCAGGGAGTTGCTGGACCGCTCTCGATTGTGTGTCCAGCATACGGTGATTATCGAAAGCGATCTGACAAGCGTTTTCACCAGCCGGAAGATTGTCAGGGTTATTTGGATCACCCGCGGGCTGACCTGCCTTTCCGCCGAGGAAAAGGCGGTTGTTAAAGGCAAATCCTATCACGGAGGGCGATAACCGCGGCACCGAATCCACCGCATCGAATCGCCCGTCCTCAACCACGACGCCGTTAACGGTATCTGTATCGCCGGTCGGTATCAGGTCCGCCAGCCCTGGTTGGAGTGTGCGCCGTATATGATAAACCCCCTCCGCATCAAAGAATCCTCGGCCCTCGCCGCCGAGATTGAAGTTTATGACCTGACCCGCCCGCGATGCTGCTTCGCCCAGGTGGCAGGATCCGCATGATCCAGTCTGAAGAAGCGACGTAACGCCCCCGAATGTCGTACTGATTCGGTTGGTTCGCACGGGGTCAAAGAAGAGAAGTTTGCCAAGATACCGCTTGGGCTCGGTTGTTATGTATCGCTGATCGGGAGTCACGCCATCGGCCAGGGTAGGCTGGGGTAGCTCCGAATCTTGTGCCGGAACGACAAGCTTGTCAATAGCCCCAACACGGGCGGTGATAGCACGCCTGAGTTTCTTGGCATTCTCAGCACGGGCACTGAGTGTGTGTTCTTCGGAGGGGGGCTGGGCGTTGGCGGAGGCTCGGGCGCGTCCCATCGTGGCGGCGGCAATCCCGAAGGCAGCCAACATCGCAAAGAAAGAGATTCGCTTTAGAACTTTCATCGGCTTGGTCTCCTTATCGACCGAAAGTTGGGTTGATTCGGCCGGGCTATGGTCGAGCGAGGGAGATGGTTGCTCGGCGGAGTTCGTGTTGGCGGTGGGGCTCCGCGTTGGAGCCCCACCCTTATTGCCGGCGAGCGCATACGAACTCACCCGGGTAAGCCATCTAGGGAACGGTCACGCAGGCCTCGGCCGACAGGGGCGATGCTCCTGCGGAGTTAGTGGCGGCCACATAGTAGCATCGCTTGCCCGCCGATGCGTTGTTGTCAGTAAACGTAACAGTGTTGCCTCCGGTCACACTGGCGTAAAGCGCCGGCCCATTCTCGTTTGCGGTCTGCAGCCAAATATTGTAGCCGGCGGCCCCGCTCACTGCCTTCCAGCTCAGATTCACCTGCGTAGGAGATACCGCGGTGCCGGTTAGTCCGGTCGGAGCAGGAGGCTTTTGGCCGGGCGTTGGAGTGGGTGATGGCTTGACTACAGTGATCGAAACCGCCTGGGGCTGTGAGACATTGGGAGGCTGAGATGTATCCTGAACTGTGACTGAGAACATGTAGGTTTGCGTGGTCATTCCGGTTGGAGTGCCCATAATGACTCCGGCCGTTGAGTTTATGGTCAACCCGGGCGGTAGCCCTGAAGCGACCCAGTTTGTATAGCTACCATTTCCCCCGCTCGCGCTTAATGGCTCCTGGTAAAAGGATCCCACAGTCGCTGGTGGCAGAGAGGTGGTAGTAACTATCACCGGTCCTCCTGGTGTCGGACTTGGGCTTGGAGATGGCGAGGGATGTGGAGACGGCGATGGGCTTGGACTGGGAGATGGCGATGGAGTCGGTGTCGGGCTAGGCGTAGCATTGACAGTGAGCGTTGAAACGACCCCACCTGCGGGAAGAATCGTTACTCCTGTACTAAGATCGCCGCCGGTAGCGCTATTGACTGCTGTTACGTTGATCCTAAAGGAGTAAGTAGCGGGGGTTGTACCTGGAGGGACCACAACCATCCAGGTAAAGTCAGTCTCGCCGCCTAGGTTCAAGGTTTGCTGAAGATCCTGGTTACTAGAGATCGCCGGTCCGCTCCCGCTAAACGTAGGTACAATCTCCAGCGTCGCGGTGGAGCCTGCCGGCAAGGCGGTGCTAGCTGCGGATGAGGTTACCTGTGCGCCGCCCGTCCAAAGTTGCGTCTGAGGAGTGCTGTCGGCGGCGTCAAAAGCAAAATTGGTGGGTGACACGGTTATTAACGGTGGTATATTGATCGCGCACATCATCGTTTCGGGGTTTGAACTCGTCACGCACTCGTTGCCTTGAGTGGTAAACTCGAGAGTTGTGAAAACGCTTACGTAGCTAGCGACCAAATTGGTTGAGCCGTAGCCTACCAGAGTTACCGGGATGCCCTCTCCTTCAACATACGCCCCCACTGTGGCGACCGCCGGGTTCTGCGTCGTCCAAGTTGTATCACCGCCAGAGTCGTCAAAGGGGCCTACCGTTCCACCGCCGCAGCCGTCGTCCTGCGTTTCCAGCAACTGACAAAATCCCGTTTGCCCAGGGGTGCCCGTCATTGGAGGCGCCGGGCTGCACTCGAAAGTGTTAAAGTTGGGACCGGAGCAGCACGTCGGACCACTGCAGCTAAAACTGCTGCTGAGCCCGGCGCTGGGGCTATAAGCAATAAGGCGTCCTGTCAGTGGCTGCGGACCATTCTCAAACCACCTGACCAGTCCGGTGGTTACGCTTTGTGGAATCGTTCGCTTGATGCTGTCCTTCACCTGCCCATCGCGCAGGGCACGGATGTCAATGGCCACCTCCTGCTGTCCGGTGAGCAGTTTGACCGGGAGGGTGTAACTGCCACCTTCGAAGTCGATTTGAACAAGGGTTCGGGTGGCAAGCTCGCTGCTGTTGCGAATGTTAATAACAGCGTGGCCGTCGCCGGAAATATCCCATGGATAACTGCCGGTAGATCTGTTCATCGGTATTAGAGGATCCTTGCACGGAACGTCAAACACGAAACTGCGTGAGCTTTCAAAGCTGCTCAGATTCGCTATGAGCGCACCATGAGGACCGGCGTAGTTGAACGTCAATCCCGCATTTGTAAATGGCCCCTTAACACCGGCCTTTTTTGCGGCCTGACTCAAGTCCATTGCTATAACCTGATTCGGTGACAGGCTAACGCCGGAAAGATTTACTGATCTCGCTGCGCCGCTAGAGTCCGTGAAACCCAGTACCATCGAAACATCGAGCGCGGCGGGGATCGTGTTGCGCAGAATTACCGTTGTTGAGAAGGAAGCGTCTTTGGTCAGGCCGGCTATGTCGGGCCTGCCGAGAAGCAAGTGTGTGGCCGACAGAGTAGTCGACATCGCCATGCCGGGATCAGAAAACGGGAAGTGCGAGGAGAAACCGCCTGCATCTGATGTCATACCTAGGGCGATGATCCCGCCGGGCGGGGCACTGTGGGTGATGGTTAAACCTCCGACGGCGCCCAAGCCGCTAATCGGGCCGTCTATGGATCCCACAATCTGCGCAAGATTAAGCGTCTGAGTCTGATGGGCGGACAAAGTCAGCGTTGAAGACTGACCGATGGTTCCCCTCGGTCCCCCGCTCGGGCTTATTGAAATGGGGACGGCGGAATCTGTCATATTGGAGACTACCAGTGAGTATGTCGAGCTCTTACTTGGAAGCCACCAAGTTCCTTCGAGTTGAGACGTCATGTAATTCATTGGCATTTCGTCGGGCACATCGAAGCTCGTCTTCAGCGAGGGCGCGCTTACCGTCAGCAAGGCCCCGAGGTCCGCTGCGTCCGTTCCCATGTAGTTCAGGACGAGACTGCCCTGTTGGAATGAGGAACTTCCGCCCGATTGTGCTATCCAATCGCCGATGTTTACGGACGCGTGTTGCTTGGACGGCAGCGTCATCGGAGCAACAGTTAACGCGTCGCCGGATGAATTATAAAGTACGGGGTCAACCGTAAGGTCTACTGGACCCGCGTTGTTCATTACCAATCTAGAGCTTGAGGTAGTGTCATTCTTCCAATACGCGAAGTAGGCTGACATCATCGCCATCGACTGGCCTTGCCCCGCAATCGCTGGCCGAACTGAGGATGACCCGTGCGACCTCACCGTCTGTACTACTCCTCCAACCAGTGCCGCAGCCACCAGCGTCGCGATTGCGACCTTGATTGTATGGTGACGTAATCTGCCGGCCAGGGTCTGCGTGAATGAATCTGCACTCGGGAGATGTTGCTTAACTATCATAAACCCTCCTTAATTTTTCGAATTGAAAACCGTTGTGGGCGTCGGCGACAAAAGGATTTGCCAACAGGTCGGCGCGCAACGCAAACGCCAACACCTGGAGGCCGTTGTGGAAAGGGCGCACGATCAGTTCGCACCGCCTTGGCGCATCAAGCTCCCTATGCTTCGGCACTGACTGTGATTATGCGTCGGCAGGAGCGACGCCTGACTGCTGTGAACAAGAAGAACTGGTAGTAAGGAAAGGCGTCAGATGAGCGCTCAGTTTGGGTCACGGCTTACAGCGACCTCGGCGCCAATTTGGCGTGAGCCCTTAAATTTGTACTTGTACAGCGAGTATTGCTTGACCTCCCCTACCTTTTCAAAATACGCGAGGAAAAGGGCACTATCGATTTTCGTTTGCTCCTTTTCGACGAGACCGATAACGGCATAATCTACTCCATATTGTCGAGCGAGAGCTTGGACGGGGCCGCTCCCAGCGTAAATACGCTTCATATCCGATTCACGTTGGTCGGCTTGAATTCCGTGACTCCATACGTGGTTGGCGGCGCCTAGAAGAGATCGCCGGCCAGACAAGAACACCGGGTCATTATGTATAGCCGCATGTAGAATCGTTGCATTGGACGGGGTGGATTCTCGGATCATCTTCGCGAATTCGATATCGGTTAGATCAAAGTCCCTAAACGACGAGGCGCCGCTCATCACGCGCCATGTCTCCAAACCGCCAGCCGCTGTCAGTAGCAGAAAGAGACTCACCGCAACGACACGCATTGCCTTCCTGCCTCTCCAGAGGTGCGCCAGGAGCACACATACAATTGGGGCTGAAGCAATGTACCAATAAACAATTACTTTGATGTTGTCCCATATCCAAGGAGCCAGTCTCACGACGTTAGGGATTAGAAAGCAAAGGAGGAACGGAAGGTAAAACACGAGCAAGTTCCGTGGCATCACTCGAGCTCGAAAGCGCTGGAAAGACGAGTTGGATTGGAGAAATGTAGGCAAAGCGAACCTGGCTAGCTGGATGCTTTGCGGCGCCAGGTTTTCTTCCTCACCCTTACGGAGGGTTAGCACGATCGAGCAGCGACTACCTGTAGTTTGTGTCGGCACGGCGGCGAAATCATCATTCGGTTTAGAATCATTCCATTGGCGTATAGCGAGAGCTATGCCCGTTAGAACGATGAATGGGCCAGCGTTTTTAAACCAAAACCAGACTATACCGTCGGACCCTCTGTCCCATCCGAGCTGCAGACCGAAGAACGTATGAGTGCTAACCGCTGTGCCGTGAGCGACCCACCATACTTGGGGCATGGCAAGAAAAACAGCCGGGATAAAGAACGCCGCCCATAGCGTCCAGGACCGATGGGCCCTAAAAAGAACAGCGAGTAAGGCAACCACGAAGATCACGACAAGGAAACTATGGGAATGGACCAGTGGGAGCATCCCAGTTGCAATTCCGGCTGCCGCCATCCGCGCTGGCCTGGAACCGTTAGCACCATGGCCGGAGTTGTTAGAACGACACGCAATGGTTACCCAGAGCTGAGTCAGGATTACTAACGCCAGCGGCAGGCCCAAAAGGATACTTCTTTGAGTAAGCAGCAGCGAGGTCAGGACGTTGCCAAACCTCCATCCGGTATTGCTGATCACCGTGTAGTTATGAGGAAGGTCTCCAAGTAGAGAGAGAAGGCCTTTCTCCATACCGCGGGCGTCGCTGAATAGCAGATACCATCCCATTCCACCGTTGAACAAAACGATAGCTGGGGTGAGCAATGCAGCAAGCCGATCCCGTGTCAGTTCCAATCCAAACCGGTAAAGAAGACCGACGAAAGCAACCGCGAGGAGAAGATTCTCCAAGAGCATTGCATGCCGTATGTCAGCACCGGCCTTTGCGAACACAGCAGCAACGAAATCCGCCAGGAACGGATAGGTGAACCGCGCACCGGCGTATATAGGATCCTCGGGAGGTAGATTATTTCCATAGAGGAATCTGGAAATGATGCTTAGATGAAAGGGTAGGTCGCCATAGTTGTCGAGGGTGGTGTAAATTCCATCAGCACGCTCTACCATCGCATGGCTAAATACGAGCCACAGAACGACGAAAAAGAAGACGCAGAAGGAGCAGTTGACCCAGTCACGTCTCGCTGGCCGGCGCAGTAGCGAATTCAAAGCGGCGCCAGCAGCTTGTAGATCGGTAAGCGCCCGGCATCTGTATTCTCGCCGCACAAAAAGTGCGAGCGGAGACGCACTCAGAAGAGTGGACACTATGATTGCGACCGGAGTAAGGCCGACCACTGCACTCACAATAAGCCCAATGAACCCTAGAGCCGTCAACCCAATTGGAATACCCTCCGCCAGACGAAATGTGATTGCCGCATCATCGAATGCGTAGGTAGCGGCGACGCCGCCCGAAATGGCAAATGTTGCGACAGCAACGGCTGGTAGCATGTTCATATGGGTTTACCTCGTCGGCTAAGGGCCGTGGATTCAATTTCCCGATCAACCGGTGGTCGAATATGATCCTTCGCCATCTTGAAGTGGCGCGCCGGACTGCATTGATCGTATTTCTCCTTCTCAATGTGTTAAGACGGACCAAGTGGGCCGCCTATTACCTCGGCGCCATTTTGTTTTTGTGGCCAACGGAGGGGGCGATGCGGCGGGCCTTCGGCGGAACCCCACGAAGGCCGACGATGCGAACCTTGCGGAACCTTTCAGGTCCTTAGCTCGGTAGGTTATAGTGCTATTCTCAGCGAGTAGACCAGAAGATTGCCAATCCGTGTTCGTTGGTGAAGATGAAGGAGGTAAAGCTCGATATAGATCCTGTCCTGCTCCCGTTTGTGGTGGAGGACGACGTCGAACGCGCGAATGCAGTACTTAGTAACCTGATCACAAACGTTACCGGCCGGGTAATTGAACCCATCATTAAGGCGGCACTTCCGGACGTTGCGCGCTCCAATGCTATTGGGCCCGATGACCTAAGGAGCGAGGTCATCCTCAGGATCGTCAAGAGGGTGCAGAGACTAAAGTCAAATGCGGCGGGCGACGAGCTCACTAACTTTGCCGGATACGTGGCCTCCACGTGCTACAACGTGTGCTGGAGTTTCCTGCGGTCGAGGCATCCCGAGCGCGGGCTTCTCAAGGACCGTTTACGCTACGCATTAAGGCACAGCCGTGACCTGTTTCTTTGGCAGTCAGGTGACGGATCGTGGGTTGGAGGTTATAAGGAATGGCGTGGCAAGAATATGCAGCGATGTGCCGCGGGCCAAATTGCAGCCCTCGCTCAGAACGCCTCTCTGCTGGAATTCGCATGGGAGAAGTACGGGGATTGCGCTCGGCTAAACGCGCTGCCACTTCTCGGAAAGATATTTGATCTTAGCCGCTTACCGATCGGGCTGAACGAATTGGTCGAATTGGTGGCTGAGATCTGGGGAATGCAGGAGCCTTCAATGCTTGATATTTCGACAGTGGAGGACATTGCCGGGGCACAGACCACACAAACTGCGCTGACGATCCTGCCTGGATACAGGGTCAATCTGCACAGACTATGGGAAGAGGTTTGCGGCCTTCCACTAAGACAACGAGTGGCCCTGTTACTTACGCTGCACGATGACAAGGGGGCGGATGTGATCACTCTCCTGGGTAGCGCCTCGGTGGCGTCGATACGAGATATCTCGGAAGTCCTGGAAATCCCAGCGATCGAACTAGCTGGATTCTGGGAGGAGCTGCCGTATGATGATCTTAGGGTCGCGCAGTACCTTGACGTCACTCGACAACAGGTTGTGAATCTACGAAAGTCGGCTCGAAAGAGGCTGTCGTATCGCTTAAACTACCATGAGAAATGAGCTCAATCAGAAGGTGCTCCGCCGATTTGATTTAGGTGGCCCCGGGCAATCTCAGAACAGGGCCTAACTGAGAGTCATTTTTGAATCACTTATTAGAACAGCAACTAAATTCTTATCGCAGCCGCGTGCTATCGCCGGAAGAGATCCTTGCGGTGGATGATCATCTAGCTGTTTGCGTTTTGTGTCGCGGACGTTTCAACGCACTGAGTCAAATCAAATCGGATGGGTACGGCGTTATCGATCTTACCGATTCCGAGGATAAGCACGAACTCTCATATGAACAGATCGAAGACTATGTTGATGGGCTAAGTGCCGGCGAGAGCCCAGAACTAGAGATCCACATCGATAGCTGCCGTGAATGCAAGAATCGAGTTGCGGACCTATTGTTGGTCAAGGCTTCCATTTCGCGTCACCTCTCCACGACAGTAGCTGGTAGAGATCCGGTGCCGGACGCCGCTCAGTTGACGAGGATTGCGTCACGAAACTCGGCATTCTTGAAGTCAGCGGTCGTGATCGCCGCGTCAACGATGTTGGTAATATTAATAGCGGTGAGTATTTATTGGAGGGCGCAACTGGAAAGCGAGCGCGGGCGGGTAAGACTGCTCGCCGAAGAGAAACGCGAGTCGGACCGACATTGGGGCCAGGAAATTAGCGACCTAAAGGCGCGGCTAGGCGATTCCAGAAGGGAACGTCAAAATGAAACACTCGAGCCGGGGCGAAACGACTCCACCCTATCGCTAGTAGATGGCGAGCGGACGATCGAACTTAAAGGAGGGTCATTGACTGGCCTGGGACCAGCCTCGCCATATCTGTCGGGGTTAGTTAAACAGGCTCTACGGTCCGCGACTGTGGACACGCCAACGCTTGAGGGTCTCAAAGGCACCGAGGGAACGTTAATGGGGGGCGAAGGAGATTCGACGACGCTCACACTGTCGAGCCCAGTAGGGGTCGTGGTTGAGGATGACAGGCCGGTCTTCTCCTGGATCTCAGCTAGTGTCGGAGCAATTTATGTGGTCACATTGGCGCGACGAGGTTCGAATTTGTCGATTTCGAGCCCGCCATTGCGAAGCACCCAATGGCGGTGCGTTACTCCGCTCCGACGCGGAGCGGTCTATTCGTGGAATGTTAAGGCGACGCTAAGCGACGGGAGAGAGCTGTTTGCACCGAGGCCTCCGGCGCCTGAGGCCAAGTTCAGGGTGCTCGATAGCTTCCAGGAGCGGGAATTAGAGAGAGCCCGGCGGTCATCACCCGAGTCACATTTAGCACTAGCTGTCCTGTATGGGCGGGCTGGCTTAGTAACCAAGTCCAGACGGGAGCTTGAATTGGTAGTAGCTGCGAACCCGGACTCCGTCCTCGCTAAACGCCTTTTGGACAGCCTTGGTCGACGCTGACCGGTTTTCCGCTTTGAACGGGCGAGATTTATTGGGGAAAAGCCGGGCCTAGCAGTTATGATTACCGGGCATCGCCCACGATCACGAAAGGCGCCCAGTAAAATGGATCTGTATATTTTTGCCCCTTTAATAGGCGCAGTTCAGCCTGCCTCAACGCTTCGGCTCTGCTCTTTCCGGCGAGCATGCCACGATGGAACTCGATCATCAACGCCGTCGTAGCGTCGGCATCAACATCCCACTGACTGGCTGCCACCGCCGGGCATCCGGCTATGAAGAAGGCCCAGCTGAGACCGATCATTCCTTCCCCAGCTCCGACCCTGCCACCAGCCGTAGAGCAGGCCGACAATACGACGAGATTAGCTTTCAAATTCATATTGACGACCTCCCAAGCCTCTAGGACGCCGTCTTCTTCGCTCGCCTGTGCTCTGGAGAGAATTATTTGGGAGTACATCGGGTTCGCATTGTTAACGATTCCATGGGCGGCGATATAGAGTTCGTCGAAATTCTCTGTCAGGCTCTTTAGGCGATCTTCGGTGGCGTCGGGTCCAACATAGATCTTGCTTCGGTTGGCCCCAAACATCTTCGCAATAGAGCGAGCCTGTGCTTCTGCCTGAGGCAATGGCTGAAGAGAAGCGTTCATCGAGGCGTCTTCCCTCTCTTTTGAGACTTT
>Ga0335078_10007337_pt1 | contig 16350 bp, 15 predicted proteins | sample Lox_Sample_32_FD_206711 | JGI IMG/M metagenome (GOLD analysis project Ga0335078, IMG submission 206711) | Soil microbial communities from Loxahatchee National Wildlife Refuge, Florida, United States - Lox_Sample_3.2 | ecosystem: Environmental > Terrestrial > Soil > Wetlands | place: USA...
CCTGAAGAATACGGCAAGGCCATCGTTGTCCAGACGGAAAAATGGGCCAAGGTTATCCAGGCTGCCCATATCGAACTGAAGTAGACGGTTCGAGATGGGGAAAGCACGTCGCATCGCCATTGTCGGAGCGGGCCTCGGCGGGTTGGCGGCGGCCATCGCGCTGCGCCGGCAAGACTTCGAAGTGCAGGTCTATGAGCAAGCGTCCGAACTCGCCGAGTTCGGCGCTGGTATCAATATCAGTCCCAATTCCGTTAAATTCTTTGAAGCCATGGGGCTGGCCGAAAAGCTGCATGCTGTTGCGTCCGAGCCGATCGGTTTGAGTTGGCGCGATTGGGGCGCCAACGAGATTCGCTACAGCCTGCCATTTGGCGATTTCGAAAAGCGCTACGGCGCCAAATACTACGTCGTCCATCGCAGCGACCTGCATCGCCTGCTCTCCGAGGCGGTGCCGCAGATGAGCATCCAGCTCGGCAAACGCTGCACGCGCGTTGAATCCCGCAACGGCTCGGCCGGCCTGTCATTCGCGGACGGCACGAGCGCCGAAGCCGACGTCGTTGTCGGTTGCGACGGTATCCGCTCCGCGGTTCGTGCCTGCATCTTCGGCGGCCAGGGCCCGCATTACGCAGGAACGATGTGCTGGCGCGCGCTGGCGCCCAGCGATGCGCTGCCGAAAGATTATCACGATCGTTATGTGAACCAGTGGTCCGGCGATGGCGGTTTCGTCATCAGCTACCGCATTCGGCAAGGCAAGTTCATCAATTTCGTGGCTGTCCGGCAGCAACCCGGCTGGACCGAGCCGTCATGGTCCGTGCCAAGCAGCGTCGATGAAATGCTGGCGGCCTTTCCGAATGTGGGCGTGAAGCTGCGCACGATGATGGCGGCGGCGACATCCTGCTCGAAATGGGGTCAGTTCACTGGAGAGCACGCCCCACGCTGGACGAAGGAGCGCGTGACCCTGCTGGGCGATTCCGCGCATGCCATGCTCGCGACCTTCGGACAGGGCGCCAACATGGCTTTCGAGGATGCTTATGTTCTGGCGCGATGGCTCGGTGCCAACCCCGAAAATCCGGGCGCGGCGCTGAGCAGCTACGAAGCCGTGCGCAAGCCGCGCGCAACCAGGGTGCAGCAGCTTTCACGCACCGAAGTCCGCTTCAAGAAGGTGCACTCGAATTGGGATCGCCTGCGCCGCGAATTCGTGTTCGTCACGCGCCACGGTTCGACAACAGGCGGAGTTTATCGCTGGATCTTCGGCTATGATCCGGTGACGCAGTGGCAAGGTCCCGACGGTCCAGCTGGGCAGCCACGCTCGAGTTAAAGTAGACTGGCTGGGTCGTGGATCGCCACGTGGAGAGTGCCGGTCGGGTCGCCGCACAATTTGATTGGTTCAGCAGGAGTGAATCGCCATGCGCATGCACCGGCTTTTGCTCATCCCGGCTGTCGCGATCATGCTTATCGTTCCGATGAGCGCTGAGGCGCAGCCGACCAAGGTCACGATCGGCAAAGTGATTGGCGGCGACGGCTTTCATCTTCCGTCGTATGTCGCGCTGGACAAAGGCTTTTTCAAAGCCGAGGGCATCGATGCGAGTCTCCTCGACCTGGACCCGAAGACCCAGGTCACCGCCGTTCTGTCCGGCAATCTGGACTGTGCGCCGATTCCTTCCGGCGGAGCGCAGGCCGCGCTGAGCGGAGCGAAGATCACCTATATCGTCGGTCAGTCGCTGAAGTCGCAGTGGACGATCGTGACCCGCAAGGACATCAACAGTCCTTTGGGCCTCAAGGGCCGGACGTTTGGATATGGCCAGCCTGGCAGCTCGGACCATGACGAGCTGGAAGCCGTGTTGCATCGCTTTTTTCACATGGACTCCGGTCGGGATTACAAAGTGATCGCCTTCCAGGGGCAGCCCGAGCGCATCGCTGACCATGATTGCCGCGCGGCAATGGCCGTCGGATAAACCGCTGCCCGATCCCGAACAGTTCTTGGCGCGCAATCTGCTGGATCCGACACTCAAGGACATGGCCTATGTGCCGACCAGACTAGAGGCGCCGGCCAAGGGAAATCGATGAACGAGTCTGGCGGCAGCGTCATCTCGCAGTCATTTGCGCGGCCGTAGACGGCGCCTTGAGTCGCCAGTTTTACGCATTAGCTTCAATGTGATAGGATCACAAAAATACTTCAGGAGGGCCGCCATGGGCCTCGACTCCTTGGGCTACGTCGGTATCCGGACGAAAAATCTCGACGATTGGGCGGCGTACGGCACGCGCTTTCTCGGCATGCAGCTGGTCGACCAGAGCCGCGGCACGCTCGCGCTGCGCATGGACGACCGCAAGCAGCGCGTGATCGTCCACAGCGACGAGGCCGAAGGGCCGTCGTTCTACGGCTGGGAATTGGCCGACGCGGCTGCGCTCGATGCGCTGGCGGGGCATCTGGAAAAGAACGGCGTCAGAGTCGCGCGCGGCCCGCGTGCGCTCGCCGACGAACGCCGCGTCAAGGATCTGATCGTCTTCTCCGATCCGATCGGCAACCGGCTTGAAGCCTTTCATGGTGCCGAGATAGCGACCGATGCGTTCAAGCCGGGCCGCTCGATTTCGGGGTTCCGGACCGGCCCGCTCGGCATGGGGCACGCAGTGCTGACGGCGGAACGCATCGAAGACGTGCTGCCGTTCTATACCGAAATCCTCAATTTCAAGCTGACCGACTATTTCACCAAGCCGTTCTCGGCTTACTTCTTCCACCTCAATCCGCGTCACCACAGCCTCGCCTTCATCGGCACCGGCAAGAACGGCATCCATCATCTGATGGTCGAGCTGTGTTATTTGGATGACGTCGGCCAAGGCTATGACATCGCGCTGCGCAAGCCGGAAATGATCGGCACCACGCTCGGCCGCCACGTCAACGATCACGTTACCTCGTTCTATTCATGGTCGCCGTCAGAGTTTCTGTTCGAATACGGCTGGGGCGGCCGCACGATCGATCCGCCGACATGGACGCCGGAAGAACGCACCGAAGGCCCGAGCCTGTGGGGTCACGATCGCAAATGGCTGTCGCCCGAGGCGCTCGAGCAATCGCGCGATCTGCGCGCCAGTGTTGCCGCCGCCGGCGTTCGCGTGCCGCTCAACGTCATGGACGGCAATTACCTGCGCGCCAGCGACGTCTGCCCGTGGTGGAACGCCAACGCCGCCGCGGCGCGGAAGGCGGGGTAACTCGGCCGAAGCTTGTATCATTGCGGCGCGGCCTGGAAGGCCGCGCCGTGAGCGCCTTTAGTAGCCGCGCCTGCTGGCATACCAGCTGCCGCCGCATTCGCCGCTCGTGGTGCGCCAGCGTCCGCCGCCCGAAGAACCGCGCAGCCGGCCGGAGCCATATGCCGAGCCTTGGCTGCTGCTTACCCTGACGCTGATTCCGCCGCTGCCGTTGACGGCGCCGGAGGCATTGAAATCGCCGCCGCCGGAATAGACGCGCCCGCCGGAAATGCGGACTGCGGCGCGGTAGCTGCCGCAATTGCCGTAAGAGGTGGAGATCGAGACGCTCCACTCGCCGTCGAAGGAACGGGTACCGCCGCGAACGGCGCGCGCATGCCGGGTCGCGGCGTCGGACGGCACAGCCAGCGCGGCCGCAAGCACAGCGGTCACGGCAACGGCAGAGACTGCACGCAGGAGAGTCTTCATTTGTTTGCTCCGGTTTTCTCTGGATTCGGCGATGATGCTTCCGGCGGTCCGGGGTAGGGAGGCGGTACGGTATCGAACGGGGTCGAACTCTTGCCGAGGTCGTACCCAAAGTCATACAGCGCCTTCATGTATTTGGGATCGAACGCACCGTTGCTTGGCGCATTGAAGCTCGGCGGTATGCTCGCGACGTTGAAAGCGATGCGGCTGCGCTTGGCGACCAGATAAGCACGGTCGAGCATCAGACGTGTGTCGACTTTCACGGCCATTCCGACCGACTGCGCCAGAATCTGCGCCGTCGTGCGCTCGACACGGTCAAAGTCGGGCTGCAGGCCCGAATCGGCCACGACATACAGTGCGGTCGCCGGCAGCCGATAATCGGACGTGGCCGCCATCAATGCGGCCGGTGCAACAAAAAACTGGCCGCCGACACCGCCATCGACGTGCATTTCGCTGAAATGGTTGCCGTTGCTTTCGACATCGATGAACACCGGCGGAAACCCGGCGGGAATGCTGCACGACGCCAGCAGCACGGTGCGGAACAGCTTGATCGCCTGCTCGTCGCCGCGCGCCGCGATGGCGCCCATGTTCCAGACCATCGAGCGTTCGGAATCGAGATTGGTGGTGATGATGAACAACCGCCGGCCGGCCCGATACTGCGCGGCGATATCTCTAATCAAAGCGGGCGTGACTTGTTTGGCGATGAGGTCTTTCAACGGCCAAGTATCGAGGAAGCTTTCGGGTGTGCCGCCGATCTCGAAAACGTCCGCCGAGGTGATTTTGGTGAAAGCGTCGCGAAGCGCGTTGTCATAACGCGGGCCGGCAAACGCGAACGGCGCGATCAGCGCGCCGGTGCTCACCCCGGTGACCACCGCATAATCCGGCCGTTTACCGGATGCGGAAAGCCCGTTGAGAAGGCCGGCGCCGAAGGCGCCATCGGAGCCGCCGCTGGAGAGCGTGAGCCACGGGCCTGGCTTTTCCGGCAGCGCCTTGGCGAAATCGTCGGTCGAATCCGCCCAAAACCGCACGTCCGGCATGCCCGGGATGATGGCTGTGGCATCTTCGGCCGCCGTAAAGGGCCGGCGCGCCGGCAGCATTTTCGGCTGACCGGCTGCGGCGGGTGGCGGGGCCGCCTTTTTGCCCGCTGGCTTCCCTACATGACCCGCGCCCGGGCCATGGGTCGGAGCAGCCTGCGCTGCAAATGCCGTTACGGTGACGGCCGACAGCAAGGCGGCGCCTACGCAGAAGCTCCGACACCATTCTGAGTTCATGAGGATTACGTTGCCCGAAGTCGGTGAAAGGTTCGGGGTCTCGTCTCATTCCAGGGTGGAATTACACGACGGCCTAAGTCGGCCTGCAAATAGGGCGCCCCCGCGCGAACTTCAATCCGGAACAGCTGAACCACCAGTCCTGAACATTTTGAGCCGCAGTTTAGGAATTTCGCCATGCGACGGCAATGTATCACACCATGATTCCCCACGATGTCAGCCGTCTGACACCCGATTCGCCCGCGATTCGCCGCCTTAGGCGTGCCGATCGGCCACGAATCGGGCGCCCTCGATCAGGATAGCGGCCGCCGCCCCGAAAGGCGCCAAAGCCGTCTCGGCCTCCGCGACCAGTTCGCGTAACCGGGCCTTCGCGCCCGCTCCGCCGAGCACGCTCACCATCGTGGCTTTGCCCGCCGCGGCATCTTTTCCTGTCTGCTTCCCCACCAGCGCGGGGTCGCCCTCGACATCGAGCAAATCGTCCGCGATCTGGAAGGCTTGGCCGACCGCAACGCCATAGCGCGTGAGCGCATCGCGCTGGGCTGGCCCCGCCGCAGCGAGAATTCCGCCCGCCTGGCAGCCGAAGCGCAATAGCGCGCCAGTTTTCATGGCCTGCAGCGTCAGCACGTCAGGTTCACCGAGGCGTTGCGGACCATTCCCGGTAAAGCGGCCCTCTGCGGCGAGATCGAGCATCTGGCCGCCCGCCATGCCGCCAACCCCCGACGCGCGGGCCAATGCGCTCACCAATTCGATGCGAACACTTGCCTCCGGGTGTGTTTCCGGCCGCGACAGAATATCAAACGCGAAGGTCAGAAGACCGTCGCCGGCAAGGATTGCGGTGGCTTCGTCGAATTTCTTGTGCGCAGTCGGTTGGCCGCGCCGCAATGCGTCGTTGTCCATGGCCGGGAGATCGTCATGCACGAGCGAATAGCAATGAACGCATTCGAGCGCGGCGCCCGCCATCAGCGCCCGCTCCCGGGGAACGCCGAACAGATTGGCGGACTCGACCACCAGAAACGGCCGGAATCGCTTGCCGCCACCCAGCCCCGCATAGCGCATGGCCTCGATGAGCCGTGCCGGCCGGGCCGTTTCGCCAGCGACTGGTGTTGCGGCCAACAGCCGGTCCAGGAGGGCCTCCGTATCGGCCGCTACTGCGTCCAGGCGCTCCAGGAACGTGGCTTCTTTTTGGGCATTTTTGCCATTCATCATGTATTGCCCAACGTTTGGCCTCCCTGTGGGGTGCTATTTTCGAACCTACATTTACGGGATAACGGTTGAGCCCGCCCCCGGCGCGGGCATGTGCGGCGGGCCGTGACGACCTGGATCAAGCCGCCAAGGGACTATCTGTGGCCAACGACCTCATAGCGTCAATGGTGCTGGCAATCTGGCTCTATCTCCTCGTAGCGCGCGGTGGATTCTGGCTGGTGGCGGAACGCGATGGACCGGGAACCGGAGCGGCCATGGGCACGCAATGGCCGGCCATCGCAGCGGTCATCCCGGCGCGCGATGAGGCTGCCTGCATCGGCGAAACCGTCGCCTCCCTGCTGGGGCAGAATTATCGCGGTGAACTGCGCGTCGTTGTAGTCGACGACAATAGCCGGGATGCGACTGCGGCGGTCGCGCGCCAAGCCGCGGCGAAGCTCGGCAAGGCCGATCGTCTCACCGTGCTGTCCGGGCGGGCGTTGCCCGCCGGGTGGACCGGCAAGCTGTGGGCCCAGCAGCAGGGCGTGGCCTACGTCAACGAATTGCCGGTGCCGCCGGCCTATGTGCTCCTGACCGATGCCGACATCGTCTATGCGCCGGACGCTGTCTCGCCGCTCGTCGCGCGCGCGCAGGAAAGCGGCGCGGTGCTCAGCTCGCTGATGGTGAAATTGCACTGCACGAGCTTTGCCGAGCGTGCCTTCATTCCGGCCTTCGTCTTCTTTTTTCAGATGCTCTATCCGTTCGCCTGGGCCAACGATAAGCGCCGCGCGACTGCGGCCGCAGCCGGCGGCTGCATGCTGGTGCGCCGCGATGTGCTGCAGGACGCCGGCGGCATGGCGGCCATCCGCGGCGCGCTGATCGACGATTGCGCGCTCGCCAAACTGCTCAAGGCGCGTGGCCCGATCTGGATCGGACTGACCGAGCGCGTGTGCAGCATCCGCGAATATCCGGCGGTGGCGGATATCCGCGGCATGGTTGCGCGCACCGCCTACGCGCAGCTGCGCTACTCGCCTGTGCTGCTTGTTGGCACGATTGTCGGTCTGGCGCTGACCTATCTGGCGCCAGTCGCGCTGGCGCTGTTCGCCGGCGGCTATGCGCAGCTCGCCGGAATTCTCGCCTGGCTGGCGATGGCGCTCGCGTTCCGGCCGACATTGCGGTTTTACGGTCTGCCGGTGGTCTGGGGCCTGGCGCTGCCGGCCATCGCGGCGATCTATATGGCCTTTACGATCGATTCCGCTTATCAGCACGCGCGCGGACGCGGCGGCATGTGGAAAGGCCGCGCGCAAGCCAACGTTTCGGAACTGCGATGAACGGTGCGAGCAAACACGCCGCCGCCGATTGGCGCTCAGGCAAAGGTCACCGCGACGAGAATTTTCCCGTCGCGTCGTGGCTGATCGCGCCGCGCCATCGTGATCCAATTCTCGCATTTTACAATTTCGTCCGCACTGCCGATGACATTGCCGATCATGCATCGCTGCCGCCGGAGCAGAAGCTCGCGCTGCTCGATCGGCTGGACGCTGGGCTTACCGGCCGCAACGACGACGATGCGGTCGCGGTGCGGCTGCGCCAGCAGCTGGCCGAGCGCGATCTGTCGCCCAAGCACGCTCGAGATCTGCTCGCCGCATTCAAGCTCGACGTCACTAAGCTGCGCTACCGCGATTGGGACGATCTGATCGGCTATTGCTCATTATCCGCAATGCCGGTCGGTCGCTTCGTCTGCGACGTGCACGGCGAGAGCCGCACGGTGTGGCCGGCGAACGATGCGCTGTGCGCGGCGCTGCAAATCATCAATCATCTGCAGGATTGCCGCGCCGATTATCTCAATCTCGACCGCGTCTATCTTCCGCTCGATGCGCTGTCGGCCGCGGGCGTCACCGTGGAGGCGATCGGCGCAGAGCGGTCATCGCCGGAGTTGCTCGGCTGCCTGCATAAGCTCGCGGCGCGAACCGAGAGTTTGCTCGGCGAGAGTGACGTGTTCGCCTCGCTGATCGAGGACTGGCGGCTTAGCCTCGAGGTCTCGGTCATTAATACGCTGGCGCACCGCCTCACGCGCGTGCTGACGGCGCGCGATCCGCTGTGCGATCCGGTCCACCTCAAGATGCCCGCGGTCGCGGGCCTGACGCTGGCCGCCGTTTGCAGCGGGATGTCGCGCCGGCTCGGCCGGCGACCGTCTGCCGATGCGCACAAGCCGCGGGGCGCGTAAGTGACCGAGCAATCCACCCAGGCGGCGCAGCGCGCGTCCGGCAGTTCATTCTACAGCGGCATGCGTATTCTGCCGCGGCCGCAGCGCGAGGCCATGTTCGAGATTTATTCATTCTGCCGCGCGGTCGATGACATCGCCGACGATCCGGGGCCGCGCGAGCCTCGGCGCGAACAATTGCAGCACTGGCGCGACAATATCGATGCGCTCTATCGCGGTGCGCCGCCGCGGCAGCTCGCAGGCCTGGCGCAGGCGGTGCGGCAGTTCGATCTGCAGCGCGAGGATTTTCTTGCCGTGATCGACGGCATGGAAATGGATGTCGTCGCCGATATCCGTGCGCCCGATGCGGCCACGCTTGCGCTCTATTGCGACCGGGTCGCCTGCGCGGTGGGACGTCTCTCCGTACGGGTGTTCGGCATGGAGCGCGCGGCCGGTCTCGCACTCGCCGATCATCTCGGCCGGGCGCTGCAGCTGACCAACATCTTGCGCGATCTCGACGAGGATGCGGCGATGGGGCGGCTTTATCTGCCGCGCGAGGCGCTGCGCGATTGCGGCATCATCAGCACCGATCCGGCGACGGTACTGGCCAATCCCATGCTGGGCGAAGCATGCGGCGTTATTGTCCGACAAGCCGAAGCGCATTTTCGCCAGGCAAGAGCGATCATGGCGCAAAATCCTCGACGGACCGTGCGGGCGCCCCGGATCATGGCCGAGGCCTACGGGCTCATCCTCAGCCGGCTGGTGGCTCGAGGCTTTGCTCCGCCGCGTCCGCGCGTTCGATTGCCGCGCGCGCGTGTTCTTTTCATTGTGCTGCGTAATCTCGTGTGATGGCTGGGATCGTTCACGTCATCGGCGCCGGCCTTGCCGGATTGTCCGCCGCGCTGCGGTTGACCGCGGGCGGCGCGCGCGTCGTTATTCATGAAGCCACGGCCTTCGCCGGCGGGCGCTGCCGTTCCTATCGCGATGCCGCGCTCGGCATGACGATCGATAACGGCAATCATCTTCTGCTGTCGGGCAACCACGCCGCGCTCGCCTTTCTGCGCGAGATCGGCGCTGAGCAGCACCTGATCGGTCCAAAGACCGCGGAATTCCCGTTTGCCGATCTTGCCAGCGGCGAGCGCTGGACGCTGCGTTTCAATGACGGCCGTTTGCCGTTCTGGGTGTTCGACCGAAAACGCCGAGTGCCCGGAACGCGTCCGCTCGATTATGCGCCGCTGGCGCGGCTGCTGTGGTCGCACCCGGGAAAAAAGGTCGGCGAAGTGATCGACTGCGGCGGGTTGCTGTACCGGCGGCTGGTCGAGCCGCTGCTGCTTGCGGCGCTCAACATCGATCCGCCGGACGGATCGGCGAAACTTGCGGGTGCGGTGATCCGCGAGACGTTGGCCATGGGCGGGCGGGCCTGCCGGCCGCTGGTGGCGCGCGATGGCCTGGGGCCGACGCTGATCGAACCGGCGCTCGAGTGTCTGCAACGGCGCGGCGCCACGTTGCGTCTTGAGCATCAGTTGCGGGCCATTCGCTTTGGCGAGGAGCGTGCCGAAGCGCTCGATTTCGGTAGCGAGGCGATCGTGCTCGGGGCCGATGACACCGTGGTTGTTGCGGTGCCGCCCTATGCGGCCGCGGCGCTCATTCGCGATCTCGAAGTGCCGACGGAATTTCGCGCCATCGTCAATGCGCATTTCGCCATCGATCCGCCGGCCGGGCAGCCGCCGATCGTCGGCGTAATCAACGGCACGGCACAGTGGATTTTCGCATTTCCCGGCCGCATGTCGGTAACGATCAGCGCCGGCGATCGTTATATCGACACGGCGCGCGACGTGCTCGCCAAAACCATCTGGAGCGAGGTCGCGAGCGTGACGGGATTGCCTGCGATGCTGCCGAGCGGTCTGCCGCCATGGCAGATCGTGCGCGAGCGGCGCGCGACGTTCGCCGCGACGCCGGCGCAGGACGCGAGGCGTCCTGCAGCGCAAACGCGCTGGCACAATCTCGCACTCGCCGGCGATTGGACTGATACCGGGCTGCCCGCCACGATCGAAGGCGCAATCCGCTCGGGCAAGCGCGCCGCCGATCTGCTCGCGCATCGCACGGCTGCAGCGCGCCCGGAAGTGAGTCGTGCATGAATGAAGTGAGTAACGCTGCATCAATCGAAAACGTCCGCCTCGACCGGTCGATCGACTCGGCGACCACGGCGCTGCTGGCGCGCCAGCGCGAGGACGGTCATTGGCTGTTCGAACTTGAGGCCGACGCCACCATCCCGGCCGAATACGTTCTGCTGCGGCACTATCTGGGCGAGCCGGTCGATGCCGCGCTCGAGGCCAAGATCGGCGTCTACCTGCGCCGCATTCAGGGCGCGCACGGCGGCTGGCCGCTGTTCGCCGAGGGCGATCTCGATATCAGCGCCACGGTCAAAGCCTATTTCGCGTTGAAAATGATCGGCGACTCGATCGAAGCCGATCACATGCGGCGTGCGCGCGAGGCGTTGCGTGCTCGCGGCGGCGCCGAACGCGCCAACGTGTTTACCCGGATCATGCTGGCACTGTTCGGCTTCGTGCCGTGGCGTGCGGTGCCGGTGATGCCGGTCGAGATCATGCTGCTGCCGAAATGGTTTCCGTTCCATCTCGACAAGATTTCGTACTGGAGCCGGACCGTCATCGTGCCGCTGTTGGTGCTGATGGCGAAGAAGCCGGTGGCGCGCAATGCGAAGGGCGTGCGCATCGACGAACTGTTTCTCGAACCGCCGCAGACGCTCGGCCCGGCGCCGAAGGCGCCGCAGCAGAAGGCGTCATGGTTCTGGTTCTTCCGCGGGGTCGATAACGTGCTGCGGGCCAGCGAGCCATTTTTTCCCAAAGGGACACGGCAGCGGGCGATCGATGGGGCTGTCGCCTGGGTGAGCGAGCGGCTCAACGGCGAGGACGGCCTCGGTGCTATTTTTCCGGCGATGGCGAACAGCGTGATGATGTTCGATGCGCTCGGCATTTCCGAGGGCGATCCGCGGCGCGCCACCGCGCGCAAGTCGGTCGAAAAACTCCTCGTCGTGCATTCCGACGAGGCCTACTGCCAGCCCTGTGTCTCGCCGATCTGGGACACCGGCCTGGTCTGCCACGCGCTGATGGAAGCCGGTGGCGAGCGTACGACTGAGCCGGTGCGCAAGGGGCTCGACTGGCTCGTGCCCATGCAGGTGCTCGATGTGCGCGGCGACTGGATCGCGCGGCGGCCTGATCTGCGTCCGGGCGGCTGGGCTTTTCAATACGCCAATCCGCACTATCCCGATGTCGATGACACCGCCGTTGTCGCGATGGCGATGGATCGTTTTCAAAACGCCGCTGGCCGGCAGGATTACCGCGCGGCTTTAGCGCGTGCGGAAGAATGGATCGTCGGCATGCAAAGCGGGAACGGCGCCTGGGGCGCGTTCGATGCCGACAATGAATATTATTATCTCAACAATATTCCGTTTGCCGATCACGGCGCGCTGCTCGATCCGCCGACCGAGGACGTCAGTGCGCGCTGTTTGTCGATGCTGGCGCAATTCGGCGAGACGGCTGCCGGCAACCCGGCGGTCGCGCGCGCCATTGACTATCTGCGCAGCACGCAACTCGCCGAGGGCTCGTGGTACGGCCGCTGGGGCATGAACTACATTTACGGCACCTGGTCGGTCTTGAGCGCGCTCAATGCCGCAGGCGTCGATCACGGCGCGCCGGAGATGCGCAAAGCGCGAGATTGGCTCGTGCGCATCCAGAACGAGGACGGCGGTTGGGGTGAAGATGGCACGAGCTACAAGCTCGACTATCGCGGCTACGAGCGCGCGCCGTCGACCGCCTCACAGACCGCGTGGGCGGTGCTCGGCCTCATCGCCGTCGGCGAGCTCGATCACCCGGCGGTGGCGCGCGGCATCGCGTACCTGATGGCGACGCAAGGCGAGGACGGTTTCTGGAATGAGCCGCGCTACACGGCGACCGGTTTTCCGCGGGTTTTTTATCTGCGCTACCACGGCTACTCGAAGTTCTTCCCGCTCTGGGCGCTGGCGCGCTACCGGAATTTGCGCAGCGCCAATACGCGAACGGTGGCTTACGGGATGTAGGTCTCGGGGCCGCGGCAACCCAATTGCCGCAAAATGGCGTCGGCCCGATTCGGCGGCTCGTAACCATGCCGCCACGACGGGTGTGGATATCGGCCGCTGTCCATATTCGCAGGGGAGGTATCATGCTCCCCATGATGCCACGCAACCCTCTGAAATCTAGTGCAAAAATCGCGGTTCCCTGCGCTGTGTCTTGCCTACAACAGGTGCCGGAAAAGCGTCGCGACCGGCCAATATTGTATCGCAGTGTTACACATTGCCCTGCGATAATGGCTTCAACAGGCGGGGATGCCTGAACCGATTCACGAGGAGGGGTGCGATGTCAAAGAAATTGCTGGGAGTGATTAGCGTTTCTGCCGCTCTGCTCGCGGCGCCGTTGGCGGCTAGCGCGGCCGATTTGGGGGTGCCGTATATGAAGGCGCCGCCGCCGCCGCCGGTGATGAGCTGGACCGGATGCTATGTCGATGGCGGCTGGGGCTACGGCATGTGGAATCAAGATCATTACACCACATTCCCGACTGCTCCGATCGGCGGCTTGACGAGCACTGTGACCACCACCGATGGCGGCCGTGGCTGGATGGGCAAGTTCGGCGGCGGATGCGACTATCAGACTCCGTGGTTCAACCACCGTGTCGTCATCGGCGCGTTCGCCGATTGGGACCCAATGAACCTGCACGGCTCGAATTCGCCGAGCGAAGTCTTCGCTTTCGGCGCGCCGTTCGGAACGACCCCGATTACGGCCAACGAGAAAGAAACCAGCGCTTGGTTTGTCGGCGCTCGCGCCGGCTATCTCGTCACGCCGTCGTTCATGACCTATTTCGATGGCGGCTACACGCGGACGCGGTTCACGCAGACCGGCGAATTCTCGACCCTGTCGGGAGCGCCCGATGGCTTTGCGTATCCGAATTTCAGCGACGGCGGCTGGTTCCTCGGCAGCGGCTTTGAATACGCGCTGAACGATTGGGTTCCGTTCCGTGGGCTGTTCCTGCAGACCGAATACCGCTACTCGCAATATTCGAGGCGCACTCTGACGGAGTTCAACATCGCCACCGGCGCGCCCACTCCGAACTCGGAAGTGACGAGGCCCTATGTGCAGACCGTCACGACGGCTTTGGTCTGGAAGTTTAACTGGACCGGACGCTAACGCGTCAGACTGATTTGGAATGCCAAAGGGCCCCGGTTTGCCGGGGCCCTTTTTGTTGGCGATTACGCTGTTTGACTAAAGTCTCGGCCTACGCGGCGCTCGCCGATGTTTTTGCCGCTTTCGCAGCTTTCTCTCGCGCTTCCTTGGCGCGCATCTCGGTGAGCGTCAGCTGCACGTTGCTGTCGAAGACATATTGCGCCGGCCGCTGCTTCGACATGTCGATTTCCGGCGCCATCGCGCCTTCGGTCTTGACGCCGCGCCAGGAGATCATGGCCGCCTGCAGCGGATGCTCCATCATGGCGTTGGCGGCGGTCGCCTCGTAACCACAATGCGCCATGCAGTTCGCGCATTTTTCGTAACGGCCGGTGCCGTACGAGTCCCAGTCGGTGGTCTCCATCAGTTCCTTGAACGTCTTGGCGTAGCCCTCGCCGAGCAGGTAGCAGGGCTTCTGCCAGCCGAAAATGTTGCGCGTCGGCATGCCCCACGGCGTGCAGTGGAATTCCTGATTGCCGGCAAGGAAATCGAGGAACATGCTGGAATGCGTCAAATTCCAGCCCTTGCCCTTGCCGAGCGCAAAGACTTTGCGAAACAGTTCCTTGGTGTTGCGGCGGTTGAGGAAGTGCTGCTGATCCGGCGCCCGCTCATAGGCATAGCCGGGCGAGATCGACACCCCGACGCCCAGTTCCTTGGTCAGGTCCAAGAAGGACGCGATGTCTTCGGCCGGATGGCCGTCGAAAATCGTGCAATTGACGTTGACGGCAAAACCCTTGGCCTTTGCGGCCTTGATCGCGTTGACCGCTTTTTCGAAGCCGCCTTCCATGCACACCGACTTGTCGTGGTGGTGCTTCAGGCCATCGAGATGCACCGAGAAGAACAGATAGGGCGACGGCTCGAAGATGTTCAGCTTCTTTTCCAAAAGCAGCGCGTTGGTGCACAGCGAGACGAATTTCTTGCGCGCCACGATGCCTTTGACGATCTCGCCGATTTCCTTGTGAATGAGCGGCTCGCCGCCCGGGATGGCGACCATCGGCGCGCCGCATTCGTCGACCGCGTCGAGGCATTCCTGCACCGACAGGCGTTTGTTGAGGATGGCGTCGGGATAGTCGATCTTGCCGCAGCCGAAACAGGCGAGATTGCAGCGGAACAGCGGCTCCAGCATGAGCACGAGCGGATAGCGTTTCCGGCCCGCGAGGCGCTGGCGCAGGATGTACGAGCCGACGGCCACCTGTTGTCGCAATGATACGGTCACAACGCGATCCTTTTTGTCACTTGCCTTTTGTCTCTTAGAACAGCCTGCGGCCGGAACCGCCAGCTTTCAGACTTTTGCCGCCGCGCGGCCGGCGGCGGCGCCGTCGGTCAATTCAGGCGGCAGGCGAAATTCGATCGTCTCCTGGCGGCCGGTCAATTCGCTGACCTCGACCGGACCGAGCCGGCGTAACGCATCGATCACGTCCTCGACCAGCACTTCGGGGGCGGAGGCGCCCGCGGTGATGCCGACCGTCTCGGCGCCGCTGAACCAGTCCGGCTCAACCTCGCTGCCGTCGGCGATCAGGTAGCTCGGCGTGCCGTCTTCCTCGCCGATCTCGCGCAGCCGGTTGGAATTGGAACTGTTCTTGGCGCCAACGACGAGGATAACGTCGACGAGCTTGGAGAGTTCGCGCACCGCGGTCTGCCGGTTTTGCGTCGCGTAGCAGATATCGCGTGTCTCCGGCCCGACGATGTCGGTAAAACGACCATGCAGGGCGGCGATGATGCCGCGCGTATCGTCCACCGAAAGGGTGGTCTGCGTCACATAGGCGACCGGCGTGTCCCGCGGAATGTCCAGCGAGGCGACATCGCTTTCGGTCTGAACCAGGGTCACCGGCTCGGAAATCTGGCCCATCGTGCCCTCGACCTCCGGATGGCCCGCATGTCCGATCAGGATGAGGCGCCGCCCTTGGCCGACATAGCGCTTGCCCTGGTTGTGCACCTTGGTGACCAGCGGGCAGGTGGCGTTGAGCACCGGCAGTTGGCGCGCCGCCGCTGCCTCCTCGACGCTCTTGGCCACGCCATGGGCGCTGAAAATCGTTACCGCGTTGGGTGGAACCTCGGAGAGGTCCTCGACGAAACGGGCGCCCTTGGCCTTCAGGCTTTCCACAACGTGCTTGTTGTGCACGATTTCGTGGCGGACATAGACCGGGGGACCGAATTTCTGCAGCGCCCGTTCCACGATTTCGATGGCGCGGACCACCCCGGCACAAAAGCCACGCGGCTGGGCAAGTATGACTCTCATCGGCAGAATACCTCCGTGCCGGCATGCAAAAGCGTCCCTCCCCGTTGGGAGGGGACCAAGCCGACCGCGCTAACGCCTCACAGATACTTTGGCCATGCCGCTATGACAATCAAGTCCGCCAAATATCGTTGCTTTGGCGGGGGCCAAAACCGGGCGCTATTGCCTGAATCCGGCGCACACGTGCCTGAACAGGCCGAAATCGCAGGGCGGGTTCATTCCATTGGGGCCCGAATGCTGAGTCTAGGAATAAATCCATTAATGCGGCTTTGTCACCAAGACGTAGGTTGTCGAAGCCAAGACGTAGGCATCATCGCGCTCCGACAGCCATCGGTCCAACGGTCGAATGAAAAGCTTGGCGAATGCCCACCACACGGCACGCGCGGGCCATCGAAACCAGCGCGGCGCGTGCTGCGTAATGTAAAATGTGACGATATGGGTAACGGCCCAGCTGGATCGATCCGTCATTTTGACGATTTGCTTTTTTGCCATTTCCAGGCAATTAGGGCGGCCCCTACGGCGGGAATAAGGAGGCCC
>Ga0335078_10007338_pt1 | contig 16349 bp, 18 predicted proteins | sample Lox_Sample_32_FD_206711 | JGI IMG/M metagenome (GOLD analysis project Ga0335078, IMG submission 206711) | Soil microbial communities from Loxahatchee National Wildlife Refuge, Florida, United States - Lox_Sample_3.2 | ecosystem: Environmental > Terrestrial > Soil > Wetlands | place: USA...
CGGCGGGCGGGGGCAGGGGCGGCGGCGGGCGGGGGCAGGGGCGGCGGCGCGCGGGGGCCCGCTCTTGTGGCGGGGCACGCGTCGCGCGGTAGCTGTGGTGGCGCCCACCCCGGCCCGGGCTATCGGCGGACGAACCCGAGCGCCTCGCGCGCCAGCGTCAGCCAGTCGAGGTCCGACTCCGGATCGAGGCTCAGCCACTCCTTCATCGGAGTGCCCTTGTTCGCGTCGAAGTGAAGGCCCTCGCCGGCCCCGACGAGCTCGCTCACCCGCGGCGCGGGCAGCTTTACCACGAGGCTGCCCCGGACCAGCATCGCGAAGATCTTGCCGCGGTATCGCAGCGCGCTGCGCCCGAATCCGCTGCCGCCCGCCGGCGCCGTCACGCCCTCGGTCCCCATGAGGTCATCGACAAGGTCCGCGTATCGCTCAGCAACCGCGTCCGCCGTCATGCCGCTCAGCCTAAGCCGGCGAACTGGAGGTTGGTCGCGACGCGACGTGTCATTCGAGTCGGTGCATGGTGACTTTTCATTACCGCCGGTCGCTTTCTCGTCCGATAGGACCGTTTTGGGCGACCGGCCAGAATGAAACGTCGCCGCACGGCTCAGCTCCCTCCGAGCACGATCCACGCAAAACAGGCGATGCGGGTCCGTCGGCGATAGGGGCGTAACTGGTCAGTCGCGACCGCGCGGGCTGCGGTCGCGCGGGCGTCTCGAGAGCGCGTGCAGGAGGTCCCGGAGGACCCCGTGCGGCTGACCGCCGTGACCTTCCCAGTCCGGGTCCGGGTGCTCGCCGTCGCCGTGCTCCCAGTCGGTGCGGCGGTGCAGATCTTCGCGGTGGCGCTCGTACTCGTCGCGCGGCCCCTCGTTGACACGGCGGCTCATGGCTAGCCTCCCGGCGTCCGGCCTAACCCGACGCTAACAGCAGGCCGGCCCGGCGGCCAGCGCCCCGTGAATCGCTCCAAGTATCCGCTCCCGTACTGTGAGTAGAGATACCTGGCCACGAGCCGGTCGGGGCCGCGGGGAGGGTCCAGCCACCGCGTCGCAAGCCCGGCAAAATCGCGCATTCCGGGACCCAGCGGCGCTGTCCGGCGCGAGACGCAGGCAGGTGGACCATGAGAACTGTCGCATGCTCGCTCGCCGGACTGGCGGCACTCGGGCTGACGCTGACTGCCTGTACGACGGTCTACGAGAACGCAACCCCGGCGAAGTCGCATTCGTCGGCCTCGGCGTCCGGCAGGTCGTCCGCATCGTCTGCGCCCGCTACCACGTCACCGCAGGCAGCTCCTTCCTCCACGTCGGCGCAGGCGGCTCCGCCTGCGTCGCCAAACGTCACCGACCCCTGGGCGGTCGTGTCGGCGTACTACGGCGACGTCGAGTCCGGCAACTATCAGCAGGCCTGGGCACTGCTCGACGCCGGCGCCACCACCGGCCAGACCTACCAGCAGTTCGTGAACGGCTACGCGTGCACCGGGGGGCAGACGCTCAGCGAGGTCAGCGAGTCCGGCGATCAGGTGACGTTCAACCTGACCGCGACCGACACCTGTACTGGTGCGGTCCAGCACTTCACCGGCACCGACACGGTCCAGGGCGGGAAGATCGTCGCGGCCGACGTGCACCAGGACGGCTGAGACGGGCCAGTCGCGCACTACTAGATCGCGGCGACCGCGCAGACTCAGAGCCGCTCGATGATCGTGACGTTGGCCTGGCCGCCGCCCTCGCACATCGTCAGTAGTCCGTATCGCCCGCCGGTGCGCTCGAGCGACGACAGCAGCGTCGTCAGCAGCCGGGCGCCGGTGGCGCCGAGCGGATGCCCGAGCGCGATGGCGCCGCCGCAGACGTTGACCAGATCCAGGTCGGCGCCGGTCTCGCGCTGCCACGCGAGCACCACGCTCGCGAATGCCTCGTTGATCTCGACCAGGTCGATCTGATCGAGGGTGAGCCCGGTCCGCTGCAGTGCGTGAAAGGTCGCCGCGATCGGCGCGGTCAGCATCAGCACCGGGTCGTCGCCGCGCGCGCTGAGGTGATGGATGCGGGCCCGCGGTGTGAGACCGTGCGCAGCCACGGCGGCCTCGCTGGCGATCAGCAGCGCCGCGGCCGCGTCGGCGATCTGGCTGGACAGCGCCGCGGTGATCCGTCCGCCGTCCCGCAGCGGCTCCAGGCCGGCCATCTTCTCCAGGGAGGTGTCCCGGCGCGGGCACTCGTCGAGGGCGGCATCGCCGTAGGCCGCGATCTCGCCCGCGAAGTACCCGCCGTCGATCGCCCGGATCGCCCGCTGATGGCTCGCGAGCGCGAATGCCTCCATCTCCTCCCGGCCGATGCCCCACTTCTCGGCGATCAGGTCGGCGCCGCGGAACTGCGTTATCTCCTCGCTGCCGTACCGTGCCCGCCAGCCGTCGGAGCCGCTGAACGGGTCGTCGAAGCCGAACTGCCGGCCTGCCAGCATCGCAGCGGCTATCGGTATCTGGCTCATGTTCTGGATGCCGCCCGCCACTACCAGGTCGGCGGTTCCGCTCAGCACGGCCTGCGCCGCGAAGTGCACGGCCTGCTGGGACGATCCGCACTGCCGGTCCACCGTCACGCCCGGCACGGCCTCCGGCAGGCCGGCCGCGAGCCAGGCGGTGCGCGCGATGTCCCCGGCCTGCGGGCCGATCGTGTCGACGCAGCCGAGCACCACGTCGTCGACGGCCTGCGGGTCTGCCCCGGTGCGGTCCAGGAGCGCGCGGATCACGTGCGCGCCGAGATCGGCCGGGTGCGCGCCGGCGAGCCCGCCGCCACGCCGGCCGACAGGAGTGCGGACCGCGTCGACGATGTATGCCTGCGCCACGGCCGGCCTCCCGCGAAGCTAGTACCCGATTTCTAGAACGCGTTCCAGTTTATGGCCGCTACCGGCCAGCAGGCCAGGCCCGTTAGACTCCGCTAGAACACGTTCTAGTGGAGCCCTGAGGATGCAGATCAGCTACACACCCGAGCAGGAGCGCCTCCGTCAGGAACTGCGTGCGTACTTCGCGCAGCTGATGACGCCGGAGCGGCGTGCGGGCCTGTCGCAGAGCGATGGCGAGTACGGCGACGGCGCCGTCTACAAGGACGTCGTCCGGCAGCTCGGCGCGGACGGCTGGCTCGCGATCGGCTGGCCGAGGGAGTACGGCGGCCAGGACCGGTCCATGCTCGATCAGCTGATCTTCACCGACGAGGCGGCGATCGCCGGCGTTCCGGTGCCGTTCCTGACGATCAACACCGTCGGCCCGACGATCATGCGGTTCGGCACGCCCGAGCAGAAGGAGCGCTTCCTGCCGCCGATCGCCGCGGGCGAGATCCACTTCTCGATCGGATATTCCGAGCCCGAGGCTGGCACGGACCTGGCATCGCTCCGCACCCGTGCGGTCAGGGACGGCGACGAGTACGTCATCAACGGCCAGAAGATGTGGACGAGCCTGATCCAGTACGCGGATTACGTCTGGCTGGCCTGCCGCACCGACCCGGAGGCGCCGCGGCACAAGGGCCTGTCGATCATCATCGTGCCGACGGACGCGGGCGGGTTCTCCTGGACGCCGGTGCGCACGCTCGCGGGCGTCACGACCAGCGCCACGTACTACTCCGACATCAGGGTTCCGGCCGGCAACCTCGTCGGCGAGGAGCACAAGGGCTGGCCGCTGATCACCAATCAGCTGAACCACGAGCGCGTCGCGCTGACCTCGGCCGCTCCGGTGCTCGCCGCCCTGGCCGACGTGACCGACTGGGCGCGCTGCACCAAGCTGCCCGACGGCCGCCGGGTAATCGACCAGGAGTGGGTGCAGCTCAACCTCGCCAGGGTGCAGGCACGCGCTGCGGTGCTCAGGCTCATGAACTGGCGGATCGCCAGTCAGGCAGGCCCGCTCGGCCCGGCCGCCGCGTCCGCGACCAAGGTCTACGGCACCGAGCTGACCATCGAGGCCGCCCGGCTGATGATGGAGGTCCTCGGCCCGAATGCCGAAGTGCGAACCGGCTCGCCCGGTGCGGTGCTTGCGGGCCGGCTGGAGCGCATGCACCGGTCCGCTCTGATCCTGACCTTCGGCGGCGGCACCAACGAGGTGCAGCGCGACATCATCGGCGCCGCGGCGCTCGGACTGCCACTCAACCGCCGCTAGCCGAGGAAGACGCACCGATGGACTTCACCCTGACCCAGGCTCAGCAGGATCTCGGCGCACTGGCCCGCAGCATCCTGGGCGACCACTGCACGCCGCAGCGGCTGCGGGAGACAGACGCCGGCGACGGCCGGTTCGACCCGCTCCTGTGGGCCGACCTGGCGAAGGCCGGCGTCCTGTCGGCCGCGCTCCCGGAGGCGGCCGGCGGCGCCGGGCTCGGCCTGCTCGAGCAGTGCACGGTGCTCGCGGAGATAGGCCGCGCCGTCGCGCCCGCGCCGTACCTGCCGACGATCATGCTGGGAACGGCGGCGCTCGTCAGGTTCGGCACGCACGAGCAGCAGCGGCGATGGGCTGCCCCGGCCGCGCGCGGCGAGCTCATCATCGCGGCCGCGCTGGCGGAAGAGGACGCGGACGATCCGGCGGTGCCGTCGGCGCGCGCCGAGGAGACAGGAAATGGCTGGCTGCTCGCCGGCACCAAGACCGCTGTGCCCGCGGGCGCGCAGGCGGGGCTCTTCCTGGTCCCGGCCGCGAGCCTGTCCGGGCCTGCCGTCTTCCTCGTGACCCCCGGTGATCCCGGCGTGACTGTCACGCCGCAGCGGGTGACCGGGGGCGACGGCACCGCGCTCGTGCAGCTGGCGGGCGTCGCGGTCGGGACCGACCGGCTGCTGGGCGAGGCCGCCGGCGGCACCGAGATCGCGCGCTGGCTGGCCGGCCGGGCCACGATCGGGCTCTGCGCGCTGCAGCTCGGCGTGACCGAGCGGGCCCTGGAGCTGACGGCCGGCTACGCGCAGCGGCGCCAGCAGTTCGGCAAGCCCATCGGCAGCTTCCAGGCGGTCGCGAACCGGCTGGCGGACGGCTTCATCGACGTCGAGGCCATCCGGCTCACGCTGTGGCAGGCCGCGTGGCGGATGGACAACGACCTGCCCGCGGAGACCGAGCTCGCGACCGCAAAGTTCTGGGCGGCCGAGGCCGGGCACCGGGTCGCGCACACCGCGGTGCACGTACACGGCGGCGTCGGCATCGATACCGACGGCGAGGTGCACCGTTACTTCGCGGCCGCCAAGCACAACGAGTTCGCGCTCGGCGGCGCTACCGCGCAGCTCCGCCGGCTCGGTGCGGCGCTCGCCGCGGGCTGAGACCTCGCGGCCGCGAGCCCGGTGTCCGCGCCGTCTGCGGGTGGCGCCATGGCGTCGGGCCGTCTGCGAGTCGGGACAGCCGCGATCCGCCCGGATTCTCCTGGCGCCCGACCGGCCGGCTAGCGGCGGACCGTCGAGATCCCGCCGTCTACCGGGATGACGGCGCCGGTCAGGTAGCTGCCGGCCCGCGAGGCCAGGAAGATGGCGGTGCCCGCCACGTCACCTGGCGCACCGATGCGGCCGAGGGGCACGCTGGCGGCGATGGCGGCGCGCGTCTCCGGGTCGTCCAGCGCGAACGCCATCATCTTGCTGTCGAACGGGCCTGGCGCGATGGCGTTGACGGTGATCGACTCGGGTGCCAGCGTGCTCGCGAGGTGCCGGGTCAGCATGTGCACGCCGGCCTTGGTAGTGCTGTAGGCGTACGTCTCCATGCGCGGCACGCCCAGCCCGTCGACCGAGCCGATGTTGATGACCCGCGCCGGATCGCCCGGCGTCGCCGCCGCGCGCAGCAGCGGCAGGCTGAGCTGCGTCAGCTGGAACATCGCCTTCACGTTGACGGCCCATAGCTTGTCGAACGCGTCGAGCGGATACTCGTCCAGCGGCGCGCCCCAGGTGGCGCCCGCGTTGTTCACGAGGATGTGCAGCCGGTCCTCGCGCTCGCTGATCCGCGCTACCAGCTCGGCCGCCGCGGCCGGGTCGGCCAGGTTCAGCGGCACGGAGATGCACTCGCCGTACCCGGAAAGCTCGGCAGCCTTGGCGTCGCACGCCTCGGCCCTGCGCGCGGTGATGTACACACGGCAGCCGGCCCGGACCAGGCCCTCCGCGATCATCGCGCCGATCCCGCGCGACCCGCCGGTCACGACCGCGACCTTGCCGGCCACGGAGAAGAGGTCTGAAGGTGACACGGCCATGACTCTAGCCCCATCTGTCCGTTGCGGCCCGCAGTGCCTCCTGCGCCACATATGCAAGCTGCGCGACGAGCTCGGCCGCGGGCAGTTCCTGCGTCAGCTCGTGCGCCTGGCCCGCCCACAGGTTGACCAGGTCGGGATTCCCCGCGCTGCGGCCCGCAGCGCGCAGCGGCGCGGTGAGGTGATGCACCTCCGGATAGGCGGCCGGCGCGTCCCCGCCGTGGGCGTCCATGAACCGGTTGCGGATGCCGCGGGCCAGCCGCCCGCTGAACGCGCGTGTCGTCGCGGTGTCACCATGACCCGCGACCGCGGCCCGGTGCACCGCAGACGTGCCCGCCTCCGGGCAGCGCAGGAACGCCGTGCCCAGCTGCGCCGCGCTCGCCCCGGCGGCGAGCACGGCGGCTAGGCCGGCGCCGGTGCTGATCCCGCCGGCCGCGACCAGCGGGAGGCTGGTCCCGGCGCCGACGAGCTGGAGCAGGGCCAGCAGGCCGAAGCCGCCGGCGTCGGCGTCCGGGTCGTCGCGGAAGCTGCCGCGGTGACCGCCGGCCTCGGTGCCCTGCACGACCAGGACGTCCGCGCCGGCGTCCGCGGCCTGGCGCGCGTCGGCCGGGCTGGCGACCGTCACCCACACCTCGGTGCCCGCCTCCTGCAGCGCCGTTATCACGGCGGGCTCCGGGCAGCCGAAAGTAAACGACGTGACCGGCAGCGGATCGGCCGTCAGCAGGCTGAGTTTCGCCGCCCAGTCGTCGTCCTCGAATCGCGGCTCGCCCAGCGCGACGCCGGCCTGGCCGGCATCCGGACGCAGGCTGGCGGCGTACTCGGTGACCGGCCGCGGCGGTGCCGGCGTGCCGGGCACGAACACGTTGACACCGAGTGGCGCCGGGGTCAGCGCGCGCGTCTGCGCGATCCGGTCGCGGAGCGCGGCCGCCGTCAGATAGCCCGCCGCGAGGAAGCCGAGGCCGCCCGCCTCGCTGACGGCCGCGGCCAGCTCCGGCGTTGCCGGGCCGCCGGCCAGCGGCGCGAGCACGATCGGGACGTTCAGCCGGTCGAGTATCACGAGAGGGCCCCTTTCCGCACCCTATGCGCGCCAGCGCTAGTGCAGGATGTGCGGCGAACCGTGCGCCGGATCGGCCCCGGCAGCCTCGATGTGCTCGCCCTTGAGCAGCGACCAGGCGCGCTGGAGGGAGAAGACCAGGGTCGCGAACAGCACGTAGCAGATGTTGTTGACCGAGCTGGTGTCGTCCGGCTTGATCAGCAGCAGGATGCCGTAGCCCAGCTGGATGAGGTAAGCGATAACGGCCGCACCCAGCAGAATCGTGCTCCTGGCCCAGTGCAGCCGCTGGTGCAGCCGGACGACACTCACGATGCTGAGCACGGCCACGATGATCGCGCCGTAGCCGATGTTGTCCTGCGGGATCAGCGCCAGCAGGGCGATGACCAGCGAGTTCACCAGCCCTGTGAAGGCCGTGATAGCGAGGGCCTCACCGCCCGCGACTGCCTTAGGCCCGAATATCGTCTGGTCCCGCACAGACACCGCCACGAACAACAGGCCGATAAGGGCGGCCGCGCCCGTTGCCATCGCACCGAAGAAAGCGTTATAAGAGCTGGGCACCATGCGAGCTGAAGCTGGCATGGCCGCACTGGAAAGTCAAACAGCCGCAGGGAGCACGATGACGGGGCCGGCGATTCCCGTTGTACCGCTAGGCGCGAGCGGTATCGACGTGTCCAGGCTCGCGCTCGGGTCCTGGCGCACGTTCGAGCGGATCAGCCAGGATCAGGGCGAGTCCGTGATGAAGGCCGCCCGTGCGGCGGGCGTGACGTTCCTGGACGACGCCAGGTACAACGACGAGACGGGGCGGGCGCCGATCCCCTCGGGGTATTCCGAGGTGGTGTTCGGCAGGCTGTTCCGGGCCGCGGGGTGGCGGCGCGAGGACACGGTCGTGTCGAACAAGCTGTGGTGGGAATTCTGGCCGTCGCAGTCGCCGCGGGCGGAGATCGCCGAATCACTCGGCCGGATGGGCGTGGATTACCTGGATCTCATCTACTCCGAGGTGCCGCCGGCGGGCGTGCCGCTCGCGGACGCGGTCGGGATGATCACCGAGCTGGTCAGCGCCGGCCTCGCGCGCAGCTGGGGCGCGCTGAACTGGACGCCCGCGCAGCTGGCGCACGCGTGGGAGGTCGCGGACGCGGCGGGCGTGCCGGGTCCCGTCGCCACCCAGCCGCCATACAGCCTGATCACGCGCCAGTTCGTCGAGGATCCGCAGCTGACGCGCGTCGCCGCTGACCGCGGCATCGCGATCGTCGCCTCGTACACGCTGGCCGGCGGGGTGCTGACCGGCAAGTACGCGCGCGATCCGGCGGCCGGCCGGGCAGCGGGCCAGCTGACCCTGCCGCGATACGCCGCCGGGGTTGCGGCGGGCGCCAAGCTCGCCGCGCTGGCTGCCGAGCTCGGCTGCGAGCCCGCTCAGCTGGCGATGGCGTTCGCGCTGCGGAATCCGTCGGTGACGACCGTGCTGTTCGGCGCCACGACAGCCGGGCAGGTAGCGGCGAACGTCGGATCGCTCGCGATCGCCGCCGCGCTGCCCGCCGGCGCGCTAGCCCGGCTGCGCGCTATCGGCGCCGCTTGACCCGCAGGCCGTCGAAGGCGACGGCGCAGACTGCATCGGCGAGCGGCAGGGTACCGCCGGCGTTGCGGGTGCCGGGCTTGTACCACTCGACCAGCGAGTTGACCATGCCGAACAGCAGCCGCGCCGTCGTGGCCGGGTCCACGTCGGGCCGGATGTCGCCGTCGCGCTCGGCCTGCTTGACCAGGTCGGCCGCGATCTGGTCGAACTCGCGGCGGCGGGCCAGCGCGCTGCGCTCGGTCGCGGTGTTGCCGCGGGCGCGCAGCAGCAGCGTCACGTAGGGCAGCCTGTCGGCGAGCACCGCGACGCTGCCGCGCACGAGCCGCTCGAGCCGCTCTATCGCCGGCTCGTCGCCCGCGGCCACCTCGTCCGCGACCGCGAAGAGGCCGTCCAGCGCCCGGTCCAGGGCGAGCGAGAGCAGCTCTTCCTTGCTGTCCACGTGGTGGTAGATCGAGGACTTGGTGATGCCCAGCCGGCGGGACAGGTCCTCCATGCTGGTTCCGTCGTACCCGCGCTCGTTGAACACGGTGACCGCGACCGCGAGCAGGGACTCCAGGTCATAGCCGGGCCGGCCGCGGCGGGACGCGGCGCGGGCCTGCTGGCGGACGCCGGGCTGGCTGGGCGGCATGCAGACACGATAGCGGACCGAACGTACGGTCTGTATTTCCGTCGTCGCGCCTAGACGTAGTTGCCGAGCTTGCTCCATGTCTGGGGGCCGACGACGCCGTCGACGGCGATCTTTTCCTTGCGCTGGAACGCCTTGACCGCTGCCTCGGTCTGCGGGCCGAAGACGCCGTCGACGGCAAGCTTCGCATCGTTCACGGCGTTGAGCCGGCGCTGCAGCGTCTTCACCGCCGCGCCGGTCGCACCCTCGCGCAGCTCTGGCTCCTGCACCGGGCCGGCCTTCTTGCGGTGTGGCCAGCCGGCATCATAGGCAACATCCCGGTCGGCCCAGGACAGCGACGCGTACTGGGTAACCACCGCGCCCGGGTAGGCGACGTGCGGCTTCCCGGTCCAGTCCGCCACCCACAGGTCGTAGTCGACGCCGAGCTTCCAGGGACCCGTGCCGGCCCGGACGGCAGGAACCGCCGACAGCGAGCAGTAGATCGTCGGCCGGTAGTAGCCGGCCGCCTTGCGCTTCCGGATCCATGCCTCGGTCTCTGCCGGGCTCGCGGCGCCGTTCTCGACGTCGAGGACATCGCCGGCGTCGACGCTCGCGTCGGTGGCGATGGAGATGTGCGCCGACTTCGGGAAGAGGTTGTAATCGGCCTGGGTCCAGGCGTACGTGCCCGACGCGTAGCCGCAGACGAACGCCGGGTTCCGCACACCGTGGTCGTAGATCTCGCGCGCCGACACCGAGTCGTAGCCGTATCGCGGCGACGTGGCCCTGGTGACCAGCCGCTGCAGGGTGTGGAGTGTCTCCTGGACAGTCATGGTCAATCTCCCGTAAGAGGGCGAACTCGGTCCTCGCCCATTGTCGTGGCGGGTCTCGCCTTCACTGCCACGAATCGCGGTCTTCAGTCGCAGAAATCCCGGACCGTGCCCCCGGCGGAGCTGCCGCCTCCCGTGCCCCCGGCGGAGCTGCCGCCTCCCGTGCCCGCGCCGGGCTGGCCGCGGATATGCTCGGTTCGGACCGAACGTACGGTCAGTTAAGCGGACTCGCAGGGAGAAGCGATGACTGCGCTTCGCAGCTATGTGGCAGGATCCTGGCAGGCGCCGGCGACCGAGGGGCGGCCCGTATACGACGCGGTGACCGGCGCGGAAGTCGCGACGGTCAGCTCCGACGGCGTCGACATGGCAGGCGCGCTGGAGTACGGCCGGTCGGTCGGCGGCCCCGCGCTACGCGAGCTGACGTTTCACCAGCGCGCGGCGCTGCTGAAATCCCTGGGCTCGCTGCTGCGCGAATACCGTGCGGAGCTCTACGCGCTGTCGGCTCGTACCGGTGCCACGCTGGGCGACGCCAGGTTCGACGTCGACGGCGGCATCGGCGTCCTGCTGAGCTATGCGAGCCGGGCCAGGCGCGAGCTGCCGAACGACACCATCTACGTCGAGGGCACCCCGGAAGCGCTCGGCCGCGGCGGCCAGTTCCTCGGCCAGCACATCCTGACGCCGCTGCGCGGCGTCGCGATACAGATCAACGCCTTCAACTTCCCGGTCTGGGGTCCGCTGGAGAAGCTGGCTCCCGCCTTCCTGGCCGGCGTGCCGAGCCTGATCAAGCCGGCTAGCCAGACGGCCTACCTCACCGCGCGGCTGGTCGAGCTGATGGTGGACTCCGGCCTGCTCCCGGCCGGCTCGGTCCAGCTGATCTGCGGCAGTGCCGGTGACCTGCTCGATCACGTCGCCGAGCAGGACCTCGTGTCGTTCACCGGGTCGGCGGCGACCGCCAGGGAACTGCGCGCGCACCCGACGGTGGCGAGCTGCGCGACCCGCTTCAACGCCGAGGCCGACTCACTGAACTGCTCGATCCTCGGTCCCGACGCGGGGCCCGGCGCGGCGGAGTTCGATCTGTACGTCGACCAGCTCGTGACCGAGATGACGGTCAAGGCCGGGCAGAAGTGCACGGCGATCCGGCGCGCGCTCGTGCCCGCGCGGATGACCGGCGCGGTCGTCGACGCGGTCGCCGCGCGGCTGGCAGAGGTCGTCATCGGCAGCCCGGCCGACCCGGACGTGCGCATGGGCGCGCTGGCCAGCATCGAGCAGCGGGAGGAGGTCAGGCGCAGCGTCAAGGCCCTGCAGTCGGGTGCCCAGCTCGTCTACGGCGACCCAGAGCAGGTCGAGGTCGTCGGCGCGGATGCCGAGCGCGGCGCGTTCCTCTCGCCGCTGCTGCTGCTCGCCGACGACCCGGACCGAGCCGCGCCGCACGAGGTGGAGGCGTTCGGCCCGGTCGCCACCGTGATCGGCTACGAGAGCACCGCGCATGTTATCGAGCTGGCCGGCCGGGGCAGTGGCAGCCTGGCCGGGTCGGTCGTGACCGGGGACACCGAGTTCGCCCGCGAGGTTGTCATCGGCTGCGCGCCCTGGCACGGCCGGCTGCTGGTCCTCGACGCCGACGACGCGCCCGAGTCGACGGGGCACGGCTCGCCGCTGCCGATGCTCGTGCACGGCGGTCCTGGCCGGGCCGGCGGCGGCGAGGAGATGGGCGGGATGCGCGGCGTCCTGCACTACATGCAGCGCACTGCCGTCCAGGCCAGCCCGCGGGTACTGGCCGCTGTCACCGGCCACTGGGTATCCGGCGCCGCGCGTGCCACCGGCGGTCACCCGTTCCGCAAGTCGCTCGCCGACCTGCAGATCGGGGACACGGTCGTCGCGGGGCCGCGGCGCGTGACGCTGGCGGACATCGAGCACTTCGCGGAGTTCACCGGGGACACGTTCTACGCGCACATGGACGAGGAGGCCGCACGGGCGAACCCGTTCTTCGACGGCCGCGTCGCGCATGGCTACCTGGTGCTCTCGTTCGCGGCCGGGCTGTTCGTGGACCCCGACCCCGGTCCGGTGCTCGCCAACTACGGGCTGGAGAACCTGCGGTTCCTGACCCCGGTATACCCGGGCGACGAGCTCACGGTGACGCTGACCTGCAAGCAGATCATCCCGCGCGAGGACGCGGCGCACGGCGAGGTCAGGTGGGACACGGACGTGACCAACCAGGCGGGCGCCTCGGTCGCGAAGTACGACCTGCTCACGATGGTGGCAAAGCAGTGGCCGCAGAGCTGACAGCCAGCTCAGGCTCGTCTTGGAGCTAGCTGAGCACTCACGGCTGTCCGTCGTGCGGCTGCCCGTACGGCTGGTCTACTCACGCGAGCCAGCCGCGCGCCTGGGCGGGCTGAGAGCCCGCGTCGCGGCCGCGATCGCGGCGGTCTCCTGATGCGGCCCGCCGGCGCGGGCGCCGTGCTGCCAGAGCCAGTCCGCCTGGCCGCCGAGCGCGCGGAGCAAGCCGGATTTACGATGTCGTGCGACCCCGGCACCGGCAGGTTGCTCGCCGTCCTGGCCGCGGCGGTTCCGGCGAACGGCCGAGTACTGGAGCTTGGCACCGGAACGGGTGCCGGCACCGCGTGGCTCACCCACGGCCTGCGGGGCCGGGAGGACGTCGAAATCGTCAGCGTCGAGATCGACGCGGCGACGGCCGCGGCGGCCTCGCGATATCCCTGGCCATCCTGGGTCATGCTCGTGACCGGCGACGCGATCGAGGTCACCCGCCGGGCCGGCAGCTTCGACCTGATCTTCGCCGATGCCCAGGGCGGGAAATGGGAAGGACTCGACACGACGATCGCCGCGCTGACGCCCGGCGGACATCTGCTCGTCGACGACATGACACCCGGTGAGTTCATGGACAGTCACCACGAGCGCAAGACCGCCGAGGTACGAGCCCGGCTGCTCGATCACCCCGACCTGACCAGCGTGGAAATCGCCTGGTCGACCGGATTGATCCTCAGCACGAGAAGGCGAAGCTGAAGCGGCGATCCGCCGGCCGGGACACCTGTCGCATTCGCGGCATGGCGGTCGCCCGTGTCCCCGCGCACCCGGCCGCGCTATAATTACTGACCGAATGATCGGTAATTATAGGAGCCGCCGATGACCGCTGGCCAGGACGCCGCTGAGCTGGAGCGATACTTCGAGGAAACGGTCGCGCGGGATCGCAGGATCGAGCCGCGGGACTGGATGCCGGAGGCGTATCGCAAGACGATGATCCGGCAGATCGCGCAGCATGCGCACTCGGAGATCATCGGGATGCAGCCGGAGGGAAACTGGGTGACGCGCGCGCCGTCGCTGCGGCGCAAGGCGATCCTGCTCGCCAAGGTCCAGGACGAGGCCGGGCACGGGCTCTATCTCTACTCGGCGGCCGAGACGCTGGGCGCCGACCGGGCGGACCTCACCGAGAGGCTGATCACCGGCGCGCAGAAGTACTCCTCGATCTTCAACTACCCGACGCTCACCTTCGCCGACGTGGGGGTGATCGGCTGGCTCGTAGACGGCGCGGCGATCTGCAACCAGGTACCGCTGTGCCGGTCCTCCTACGGGCCGTACGCGCGCGCGATGATCCGCATCTGCAAGGAAGAGTCGTTCCACCAGCGGCAGGGCTACGAGCTGCTGCTGACGATGATGAGCGGCACCGCCGATCAGCGCGAGATGGTGCAGGACGCCACGAACCGCTGGTGGTGGCCGTCGCTGATGATGTTCGGCCCGCCAGACACCGACTCGCCGAACACCGGGCAGTCGATGCGGTGGCGGATCAAGCGGCACACCAACGACGAGCTGCGGCAGCGGTTCGTGGACATGACGGTGCCCCAGGCGGACGTGCTCGGCGTGACGCTGCCCGACCCGGACCTGCGCTGGGACGCCGAGCGCGGCCACTACGACTTCGGCCAGCCGGACTGGACCGAATTCAAGCAGGTCATTGCCGGGAACGGCCCGTGCAACGCACAGCGGATCACCGGCCGGCGCGCGGCGCACGAGGGCGGGCAGTGGGTGCGCGACGCCGCCGCGGCGCACGCCGCCAGGCAGGCGGCGCGGGCGGCAGCCAGGGAGGATGCGGCATGAGCGACACCGTGCCTGCCGACACGGCCAGGTCGAACTGGCCGCTGTTCGAGGTGTTCCTGCGCAGCAAGCGCGGCCTCAACCACGTGCACGTCGGGTCGCTGCACGCCGCCGACGCGCAGATGGCGCTGCATCACGCCCGTGACCTGTACACCCGCAGGAACGAGGGGGTCAGCATCTGGGTCGTGCGGGCCGCCGACATCACCGCCTCGAGCCCGGACGAGAAGGACCCGTTCTTCGCGCCGAGCGGCGACAAGGTGTACCGGCACCCGACGTTCTACCAGATCCCCGACGAAGTCCCGCATATCTGAGGCCGGCACAGCTGACATGAACTTCGACACTGCCTACGAGGCGATCACCGAGGAGACCGGCACCAGTCCGCGGTGGGCCTACGGGACCGGCTTCACCGATCCGCTGGCCGGCGTCGACACCAGCGTGCCGGACGGAGTGGACGGCGCCGACCTGGCCGCGTACTGCCTGATGCTCGGCGACGACGCCCTGATCATGTCGCACCGGCTGCAGGAGTGGCTGGCCAGGGCGCCGGAGCTGGAGGAGGAGACGGCACTCGCCAACATCGCGCTCGACCTGCTCGGCCAGGCGCGGCTGCTGTTGTCGCGCGCGGGCACCGCCGACGGGACCGGCAGGACCGAGGACGACTACGCGTTCGGGCGCGCGGAGCGGGAGTTCCGCAGCGTCCGGCTCGCCGAGGTCACGGACGCGGACTTCGCGGGGCTGGTCGCACGCCTGCTGGTCTTCAGCACGTGGCGGCTGGCGCTGCTCGACCGGCTCAGGGCCGCCGCCGACCCGGTCCTGGCGGCCGTCGCAGCACTGGGCGTGCGGGAGGTCACCTATCATCGCGACTACGCGGCGCAGTGGGTGATCCGGCTGGGCGACGGCACCGACTACTCGCGCGCGCGGATGGAAGCGGGCCTGACGGCGGTGGCGCCGCTGGTGCCCGAGCTTTTCGACGCGACGCAGACCGAGACGCGGCTGGCCGAGGCCGGGGTCGCGGTAGATCCGGGCGCGCTGCGCGACTCGTTCGACAGCGTCGTCGCGGCGGTACTGGCAGCCGCCGGGCTTGTCTGGCCGGCGGCGGTGCCGGGCCTGGCCAGGGTGGCCGGCCGCGCGGGCCGGGACGGCGTGCACACCGAGGCCATGGGCTACCTGCTCGCGGAGCTGCAGAGCGTCGCGCGGGCGATGCCGGGAGCATCCTGGTGAGCTACGAACGGATGGCCAGGGCGACGGGCGGTGCCGCGGCGGAACTGGCCCGAAGAATCGCCGCGTCGGTGCCCGATCCTGAGCTGCCGATGCTGACGCTCGCCGACCTGGGCATCCTGCGCGACGTCACGGTCGAGGGCGCCCAGGTGATCGTGTCGCTGACGCCGACGTACTCGGGCTGCCCGGCGCTCGCCGAGATGCGCTCCGACGTGGCTGTCCGGCTGGCGGCCGCGGGTCTCGGCGACGTCGAGATCCGCACGGTGCTGAGCCCGCCATGGACCACCGAGCGGATCAGCGCGGCGGGCCGGAGCAAGCTGGCCGCCGCCGGGATCGCGCCGCCCGCCGCCAGCCGGCCTGCCGCGGCCGGTCCCATCCCGCTGACCCTGACGACGGCGCCCGCGCGCGGCGTCGCGTGCCCGGCGTGCGGCTCCGCCGACACCGAGCGCACCGCCGCGTTCAGCGCGACCGCATGCAAGGACCTGTTTCGGTGCCGCGCCTGCGCCGAGCCATTCGAGCACATGAAGGAGGCCTGACCGTGACAGCGATGGCTGCGGCCGCGGCCGGGACCGCCACCCGGCGGCAGTTCCGCGAGCTGGCCGTCGCCCGCGTGGACCGGCTGTGCGACGACGCCGTCGCCGTGACCTTCGCCGTGCCCGCCGAGCTGGCGGCCGAGTACGAGTTCCGGCCCGGCCAGTCGCTGACGCTGCGCCGGTTCGTCGATGGCCGGGAGGAGCGGCGGTCCTACTCCATCTGCGCGCCGGCCGGCCGGCCGCTGCGCATCGGCGTGCGTGCAGTCCCGGGCGGCGCGGTGTCC
>Ga0335078_10007339_pt1 | contig 16348 bp, 16 predicted proteins | sample Lox_Sample_32_FD_206711 | JGI IMG/M metagenome (GOLD analysis project Ga0335078, IMG submission 206711) | Soil microbial communities from Loxahatchee National Wildlife Refuge, Florida, United States - Lox_Sample_3.2 | ecosystem: Environmental > Terrestrial > Soil > Wetlands | place: USA...
AGTTTCGATGCATCCAGCGCAGAAACAACCAATTGCGATTATAGCATTCAGGGCTGCCCCTCCCATGGCTCATCATCGGCGGCAAAAGACAGTCTTGAGGTTGCGAATTGCGACCTCAAGTTGCTCTAGAACCCGGCGCTGCGTTTTGCTTCCAATTCGCACGCCCCACTCGCCACAACGCTTGCATCTTCGAGGTACGCTCAGACGTCGCTCCGACCTCTCCACGTAAGTTGTCCGAACCAGTGGCTGCGGACTACGATGGTTCCGTCATTCCACTTCTTCTGGTTTTCCAAAATTTATGAGAACGATATTTACAGCTCATCGCTTATTCACTCCTGTTGAGGAGATTTCGAATCCTCTGCTCGTTGTCGAAGACGGCCAGATCGTCGCGCTTTCTTCTCGCTCCTCCACGGAAGTTCCGCGCGACGCGAAGTTGATCGATTTCGGGGATGCTGTTCTCGCACCGGGATATTTTGACATCCATATTCACGGCGGTGGTGGCATCGATGCCATGCGAGCAACTCCCGCAGAACTGCCGCATCTGGGCGAATTCCTCGCGAAGCATGGAGTCACTAGCTACTTTCCTACAACCGTTACTGCCCCGCTCGATGCCACCTATACATCTTTAGACCGTCTGGCAGATGCGATTGAAGCACCTTATAACGGGAGCGGTCCAGTACAGGCGCGTCCATTGGGAGTCCACTTGGAAGGCCCATTTCTAAGTCACAAGCGCCGCGGAGTCCATCCACCCGAACTTCTGGTCTCGCCAACGGTTCAAATCTTCGAAAAGCTTTGGGAGGCCGCCCGTGGCCACCTGCGTATGATGACGATTGCTCCGGAGATTCCTGGCGCGATGGAGGTCATCGCCGAGGCCGCGCGACGCAAAGTCTGCGTCAGCATCGGGCATTCCGATGCCGAACTCCCGGCTGCACAGCAGGCTGTCAAACTTGGAGCCCGTCACGCCACCCATACATTTAATGCGATGCGGCCACTGGACCATCGCCAGCCTGGAATTCTCGGCGAAGTGCTGAGTGACGACTCCATTACCGCGGACTTGATTGCCGATGGAATTCACGTCTCGCCCGAAGTCGTGAAAGTCTTCCTGCATGCCAAGGGTCACGAGCGTGCGGTCCTTATTACGGACGCGATCTCCGCAACGGGGATGCCGGAAGGCCGATATCAGCTCGGCCCAATTGAAGTGGAGGTCAAAGACGGCAAGTGCACTGCGAACAACAGCCTGGCCGGCAGCGTTCTGACCATGGACCGTGCGGTTCGCAATGTCACGAAATTTTCGGATTGGACCCTGCGCGATGCGGTGCGCGCGGCAACGCTGAATCCTGCGCATGCAGTCGGGATGACAGATTCCCGCGGGATCTTGAAGGCCGGCGCGAGCGCAGACTTCGCAGTTCTGAGTTCCAATGGAGAAGTCCTTAAGACGATCGTGGCGGGACGTGGCGCCTAGTGTCTAGTTCGGCTTGCGCCTTTTCGCTTCGGCAAGATGGTGGAGCAGCACCATTTCGTCAGCTCGTGAGAGCTGATCCAGAAAAGATTTTCCGCCCTTCGGAGTCTCGTCACTGCTGGCCTTGGCGCCAGATTGTCGCAGCTTGTCGCCCAACTCGGGCTCATTGCTGGTGACCTGCTCGTAGAACCAAAGAAAATGCCGCATCTGGTCGAGAGCCACACGTAGCGTCTCGATGGGCTCGGTCTCCGCCAGCGAATTGAGAGCTTCCATCAACTCGGGATCGCTCGGAGCCTGCATCGCCGCGCAATTCAAGTCCTGCTGGATCTTACGTAGATCGTCGGTCACGCGCGCGATTCGCAGGTGCAGGTCATTCATGTCGTCGAAGGCCATCGCTGGTTGCCAATCCAACATCTCATCGGCGACCGTGAGCGAGTAGATGTCCCACGGGCATGCGCTTTCGTAATTCTGCATTACTTTCGTCCGCGAGTTGGTCACTAGCGTAAAAGCCACGATTGGCGGGGGGTTTCACGCACTCTGCGCACGGATCTCTGGCACGCACACAATGCGTCTGCCTTGCACCGGATTTTCTACCGCAAACGTTAGTGCATTCAGCATCTGTTCCAAAGTCACTAGTCCAAGATGCCGCGCCCCTTCACGCGTGGAGGGCAGGATCTCCGCGATTTTGTACACCGGAATCAGCAGATACGGCCACCGGTGGCCCGGGCCCAGCACGTACCACGGCCGGAGAATCGTGGCATTCAATCCCGCTGCTGCGATTGCAGCTTCGCACTCCGTGCGTACCGAAATGTAAGCATGCATCGTGGGCGCGGGATGAGAGACACTCACGTAAACAAAATGCCGAATTCCTGCTGCAACGGACGCATTCACCGCACCGAGTCCAGCGGGAAGATCAATCCTGCGAAACTCAGCAGCTTTTGCCGGACTCGGATGAGCCACACCCACCAGTTGCAGAAATGTGTCGGCCGGAGAGACCTGACGCATGTAGCTGTCCGCATCCAGCGCGTTCCCGACAACCGGCTCACATCCGCCTGGCAACTTCTTCTCTGATGCCGCTCGCACCAACGCCCGTACCCGGTGACCGCGCACTACCAAGCGTGGGATCAGCCGTTGCCCCATGTACCCAGTCCCGCCGGTAATAAAGACGCAATGCCGCTCCGACATTCAGGTCAAATCCGTTGATCCATCAGAGTTACGTCCTAGAGCCGTTCTGGATTTTCGCGGGATTCTAACTGCTATCCCCGCAAATGGGCAAAAAAGGGCATGCAGCTGCTCTTGCCTATCCATCGTGATACTTCGTGTCCTTCGTGGTTCATGAATTTAGGACAGCACAAAAATCTGTGATAAAAACTCGCCGTGCACGAAAAGCGCGAAGAAAAAACTTCCGCCGAAGGACTAGTCCGTGCGATTGGCCGATGGACGTTTGCAGCACTGATCGTCAATTGCATCATCGGAAGCGGTGTATTCGGTTTGCCTTCCGTTTTGGCAAGCCTCGTGGGGCACGCCAGTGTCGTCGCCATCGTGGTGGCAGCTCTCGCCGTGGCCATCATCATGGCCTGTTTTTCGGAAGTTGCTTCCCGCTTTACCCAGACCGGTGGACCTTATCTTTACGCACAAGCCGCCTTCGGACGCTTTATGGGAATTCAAGTTGCCTGGCTCGTCTGGTTCGTGCGCCTGACCGCCTGCGCCGCCAATGCCAATCTATTTGTCACATACCTGGGAGAATTCTGGCCCGAAGCAAATTCGCAAGCCGCCAAGATCACCGTTCTCACTTTACTTCTAGGAGTACTTGCGGCAATTAACATCCGAGGCGTCAAGGCCGGGGCACACGTCAGCACCTTCTTCACCATCGCGAAGCTCGGTTCGTTGGCATTCGTTTGCGCGGCCGGCGCCTTCTACCTTCTCTCTTCACATCGCTCGGTGCCAGAACTAACCATCGCGCCAAGCGCAAATCAATGGGCTCGCGCGATCGTGCTCCTCATCTTTGCTTACGGAGGCTTCGAGGCTGCACTCATTTCTGCAGGCGAAGCCAAGGACCCGCGCCGCGACATTCCCTTCGGACTGTTTGTAGGCCTGCTCACCTGCGCGCTGGTCTACTCGGTCATTCAATGGGTGGTCGTAGGTACTTTGCCCGATCCAGCGCACAGCCAACGCCCGCTTGCCGATGTAGTGCGAATCGCAATCGGTGGGAGCGGCGCAGCCTTCATAGCGCTCGGGGCTCTGCTCTCCGTTTACGGCTACTTGAGCGGGAACATCCTCGCCACTCCACGGATCACGTTCGCTCTCGGGGAGCGCGGCGACTTCCCTGCGTTCTTCGCTCTCGTGCATCCACGCTTCCGGACGCCCTACGTATCGATTCTCACCTTCGTGTTTCTGGTCTGGCTGCTGGCGCTGTTCGGCAGTTTCGCCGGGAACGCGACGCTCTCGGCAGGATCACGCCTCTTTTATTACGGTGTTACCTGCGCTGCACTGCCTGCTCTGCGGAAAGAGAATCGGGAGCAAGCGCTTTTCAGGATACCCGCCGGCAACGTGTTAGGGGTTGCAGGCGCACTGATGTGCGCGGCACTTCTCACTCAGATCGAGTACAACAAATCGCTAATCCTGGTGATAGCGGTTGCAATCGCAATCGTGAACTGGGTGGTTGTCCGCAAAAATTGTCGTCCTGATCCCGAATCCGTGAGTAGAACAATGCCAGAGGGTTAAGCCACATACGTTTGTTCTAAAAAATCAGACTTGACTCCAGTAGTCGGATTCCGATATAACGAATATCGACTATGAAGGAAGATTTTAATCAGTTTCTGCCTCTTTCCCCTGCCACGCTGCATATCCTTCTGGCCCTTGCAAGCGAAGATCGCCACGGTTACGGGATCATGCGGGAGGTGGCCCGTCAGTCAGATGGCCGCTACAAATTGGGTCCTGGCACGTTGTACGACAATCTTCAGAAATTGCTCGATCAAGGCATCGTGGAAGAGTGCTCCCCACGCTCTGCCGGCGATGATCCAAGGCGCCGCTACTATCGGCTCTCTCGCTTTGGCCGGGGACTCTTGACAACCGAAGTCACAAGACTCGAGGCCCTGGTTCGCCAAGCAAAACAACATCTCGACATTCGTCCCCAGAGGGCATGATGACTCGCACCTTATATCGCTGGCTCATCGGTTTGCATCCAGTAGCCTTCCGCCTGCAGTTCGCGTCAGAGCTTCTTTGGATATTCGACGAGTCCCGTGCCGAATCGGGCGCCGTGCCGCTGCTGTACGACGCGGTCATCTCTGTGTTGCGGCAGTGGCTCCTGCGATCGGGACTGTGGAAGTGGGCAATAGGCGCTATTGCCGGAGCCCTGCCGGTCCTCATTGGATTTGGAAGCTTCATGTTCCATTGGCCTATGCGCCCGTAAGTCACGATCACTTTGTCATAAATTACTGAGTCGGTCACTTCGTATTAGGAGGCCGCGCCCATGAAAAAGTGGATTCTGCGAATCGCCTACGTACTCCTGACTCTGATCGCGCTGGCCCTCCTGGCGGGCTTTACCTATGAGCAAATCGGAAGAGCAAGAGACGCCAGTCAACTGCCTCCACGAGTTGGCCAAGCGATCGATATTGGTGGACGAACCCTGAACCTATCCTGCTCTGGTCAGGGTACTCCGACAGTCATTCTTGAGCCGGGCGGCAATTCGCCCGGTTGTTCGCAGCTGTGGCTCCAGGCCAAAATGGCAGCATTCACGCGCACCTGCTGGTACGATCGCGCGGGCGTCGGCTGGAGCGATCCGCCATCGTCGCCGAGAACGAGCGTCAGCATTGTCAGCGATCTGCACGAGGCGCTGCACCGTGCGGGAGTTTTGCCTCCTTACGTGATGGCTGGTGGTTCGGTCGGCGGCGAATATGTTCACATCTATACGGCGCACTACCCTTCAGATGTGGCTGGTCTGGTTTTCATCGATTCAGCGGTTCCGGATATGCATGAACCAGATTTCGCGCTTTCCCCTCTAAATCGTATGTCGGGCAGCACGAGACACCTTATCTGCATGGCTCTGCCAGCAGCGGCGCGATTGGGCATAGTTCGATTTATGACTCGCGAAGAGCGTCGTCCTTCTCCGCCCGATTTCAGCCCCGAGCAGGCCGCCATACTAGCGAAGCTCGAAGCACAACCCAAGGCGTTCATCACCGACGCGGAGCAAGGTTGCGCAGCGACCGACCAGGGAAGAATCGTTCCGCGAGAAGGTGGAGGAAACCCCGACATCAACGATGCTGCAAAAAACGCAGGCAGCTTAGGGGATCGCCCGCTCATCGTCCTGACCGCTGGAAGATATTGGGCTCCCGAGGGCTTCGAAAAAGAAGCAGAGGAATATCACGAGATCTGGGTGCATCAACTGCAGGCAAGCCTGGTGCGCTTGTCGGCACACGGTCGGCAAGTAATCGTGGATGCGGACCACGGCATGTCGCAATCGCCGGAATCCATCGTCACGGCCGTTCGCGAAGTGGTCGACGACGTACGACAAACAAATAAAACCCAGCACCAAGTAGAACGTCGATAGGCGACGAAGACTGATGCCCTACAGAATCAATTCAAAACACCTTACCAACGTACAAAAGTTGCCTGCTCCCGAGCGCTACGATTATTTTGTCAAACGAGTTGCAGACTGGCAGGAGGCTTGGTCTGTTCAGGGTGACAAAGGGTTGTTGACGGGAACCGATGATGCCGGCATCATCTACATCCCGTTTTGGGCCCATCGAATGTTCGCCGAGATGTGCACAACTGGCGAATGGAGTAACGGAAGGATCGTAAGAGTAGGCATTCGAGAGTTGATGGATAAGATGCTGCCACAACTAGAAGCAGACCAGCAACGCGTCTACGTGATGCCAGTCCCTTCCGGTACTGGAATCCCAGTGGATCCCAGACGCTTAAGACATGACCTTCTCTCTGAGCTCGCAAAGATCGAATGAGGCGGGGGAAACTTGGGGGGAAAGCTTGGGACGGGGGAAACGTGGAGACTGACGGGACGTATCACCATTTCTTTAAATCTCGTTGCACAATCACACGCCAGCATGATCCCCGTCTTGACCAAACTTGGTGACGACGGGACATTCCCCGCGCAATTAGAACAACACGGCAGATCTCCGCACTGAATCATCGAAACAAGTGAAGTAACCAGTTCCAACAATTCGAAATGGCCGTTGCCCCGTATGAAGTTAGCGGTTAGAGGACTATCGACGCTCCAGCGCGAGCAGCGTCTTCTTCCGCTCCAAACCCCACCGGTATCCCCCCATGCTTCCATCTTCGCGAACTACCCGATGACAAGGAATAGCGACCGCCACAGGATTCGTGGCGCATGCTCGTGCCACGGCTCGGCACGCCCGCGGTTCTCCAATCGCTTTCGCCACATCGCTGTAGGATTTTGTCGACCCGAACGGGATCGACTGCAAATACGTCCAGACGCGCCGCTGGAACGAAGTTGCGCGAATATCGAGCGGCAGAGCGGAATTCAAACCCTCTCCACGCATGTGGTGCAACAGAACTTTCACCCAATTCTGCAGTCCACCGTCATCCGCCTTTCGCACCGCAAAGGGAAATTCTCGTTTCAATCCTTCGATGAGTTCGCTATCTTTCCGCGCAAACTGGATCGAACAGATACCACGGTCCGTAGCGGCAACCAGCATCCGTCCAAGCGGCGAGTCCGTACAGACGTAGCGGATCATAGCTGCTACGGCGCCTCGCCGATACTTGTCCGGCGTCATGCCCAACTGCGACGCGGTACGCTCGTACAGCCGGCTGCTCGATCCATATCCAGCGTCATACATCGCCCGTGTGACGGAATCGCCTGCCTGCAAATTTCTTTTTAAAGTGCGCAAGCGGCAGGCATCGGCGTACTCCCGTGGCGTGATGCCCGCAATCGCCTTGAACCGCCGCTGTAATTGGAACGGACTCTGATGAAATTCCTTGGCGAGCCGCCCCAATGTCACCGGTTCGTCGAGATGCTGCTCGATGAATCGGCAGATCGCCTTGACCGTGTCTGATTCCGGGTTTCCGCTGGCCGACTTAGGCTTGCAGCGCAGGCAAGCGCGGTACCCGGCCCGCTCCGCCGCTTCCGGTGCTCCAAAGAACCGCACATTCTCCCTGCGCGGCCTGCGCGCTGCGCACGATGGCCGGCAATACACTCCGGTCGTGGACACGGCAAACACAAACTCTCCGTCGCGCCGAGCGTCGCGGGCCACAACAGCGCCCCACCGCGCGTCATTGCCTTCAACGACGGCCGTTTTAGGTTCAACAGCGGGCATCAGTTCAGCACTTTCCATTGCGAGTATGGCATTCGTTGTCATAGCAATCAAAGGCTAACGCCACGCGCGACAGTCAGCTATCCGAATCTTGCGTTCAAACTGATTTTGCAAGCACCGGAATATTCATTGCCCGCAACGCTCGAAACAATTAAATTTCCGATAAGCTTTTTATCCCGTACATCCGAGGACAACCTGCATGAAACCTATTGCTTCAACCATCCTGGGTTTACTGATACTTTCGATGCTCGGATCCGCGCTCGCGCAGCAAGCTTCCAAGCACGTTCTCAGCGCTGATGAAGTAAAGAAGGTCACTCCGGCTGAATATTTCTATCGCGGCCACAAAGGCCCCGTGCAGATGCGCAATGCGGTGGGCTTCGAGCTAGCCGATGGCAAGATGACACTAGCTGCTCTGGTGGATGTCTCCGGATATGCCAGCTCTGTGGCGCAGAAATACCAGGGTCTCTTGATCACCGAATCCAAGCTCAACATCGGCGGATCGAGCCTCTCCCCAGGCCAATACGGCTTCGGCTTCACTGCAGACGGCAAGTTTGTTGTCACAGACGTAGCCGACAGTGACGTCTTGAGCGCTTCCTACGAAACGGATCAGGCGTTACCGCATCCGGTCCCGCTAAAGCTGGTCGCAGATGGCGAAGGATACAAACTGTACGTGGGGAAAAAGTGGATAGCGATAAAAGCAGAGTAGAGGCGCGGGCTTTTAGCTAGCAGCCAGGAGCTAGAGGCTAGAAGCTCTTTAGTCTTCCAGCGGCTGAAACGCTCCCATCGCCGCGCTGATGCCTGCACGTTTGCGTAGCTCGGTCAGCAGCGCGCCCGCAGCATTTTGATAGGTCTTGCTCGGATCAGACGCATCCGCCCAGACCGCGTCATACACGATCTGAGCCGCCTCTTTAACATCGATCTGCAACGCCGCTTCGCAGGCATCCAGCCTTTCCTGCACGCGCTCGTAGCAGCGGCCGCAAACCTCAGCAGATGCCGGCGTTGCCTGGTGATTTTCGGCGATTCTGCACGCTGCCTCAGGTGCGCTCAGGGCGTTGGCATGCGCCTCCACGAGCTGGGACTTGAACTGACGCAAGAATTCTTCCCGTTCTGCCTCGAGCAGGGCATTGTCAGGAACCGGATCGGACGCCTCTTGCACCGCCTTGGGTAGAATCCTCGGCGCCGTCGGCGAGACCCGTTCCTTATGATGACAAGTTGGGCACTGATCCAGATCAGCGGGATAGTACAGATGGCATTTCGCGCAAGGCAAACCGTAGCCGATAACTTTGCGTTCGGTATCGGCAGTTGCGGGCACCAGTCCGCGCGCGGTGACCTGTTTCCCCAACGCCGGAGCCGCTGCGTTCGCCGTCTGCTGAGTTCGGCCTGCGTTCGAAGGCATGCACTCTTCCCAGCACATCATCCGCAGATTTGCCCGGATCTTGTGCCACTCCTAACTCTAGGCCAGAGTACGCCCCCTCGCCTACAGACCAGAAGTGCAATGACCCAAGGTCGGCGTCCGAACACGAAGAGCCGCTAGCGGGAGTTCGTGTCCTTAATCAGCTTGATCAGCTCTTCCCTTCGCGCGCGGTAAAGGGTTCGTTCCGGGGCAAGCTTCGTTGCCAAATCGATTTCGCTCAACGCTTCCGGATAGCGATCGAGGCTGATCAAGCAAGCCGCCAACGAATAGTGATTGTCCGCCGAGCTATTCACTCGCAGAGCTTCGCGAAATTCCTTTTCGGCGGCATGCAATTCGCCCTGCTGGAACAAGACTGTACCCAGCAGATGATGGGCAAGATCCGAATCCGGATTCAGCGAAACCGCGATTTGAAACTCGTGCAGCGCATCCTGCGGCTTGTCATCCATCAGCAGCGCCTGACCTAAAATGCGATGTTCGGCCGAGCCCGTCGGATTTTGCCGCACTGCCAGCCGCAGCTCCTCGACAGCTCCGTCATAATTTTCTTTCGCCATGTAGGCGCTTGCCAGGCAGGCATGCCCCTGCTGCCACTCCGGATGCTCCTTATAGAGCTCTTTCATCTCCGCAATCGCAGCCTCAAAATCTCCCTGGTCGCAGTACGTGTTCCCGAGATTGTTTCGGACCGACGCCTCAGCCGGCGCCAGCCGCTTCGCTTCGCGGTACTCCGTTACCGCTTTTCCGAGATCGCCCACTTCGTGCCGGATCAAACCAAGATTCGAATGAGCCTCCCAGAATCCAGGGCGCAGCTCGATTGCGCGCTGATACGCCATAATTGCTCCGGGCACATCGCCGCCGGCATGTAGCGCAATTCCCATGTCGTAGTAGGTATCCGCATTCTTCGGATCATGTTCCAGCGACTCAGAAAAAGCATGAACCGCAGTCGCATACTCCCCAAGCGAATATTGGCCTAATCCGAGATACTGGTACGCCGCGGCATTCTTGGGATCGATGCTCAACGCGGTGCGCGCTTCGGCGATCGCATTCGGCCCGTCGTCGAGCCGATAAAAAAGGTATGACATCGCATTGTGATGCTCCGGCAAATCCGGCATCAGCTTCAGCGCGGCGGCTAGCTCGTCATACGCGTCATCAAAGTTCCCTTGTTCGCGAAGCGTAACTCCAAGAGCGAAATGCAAAGCAGGATTTTCGGGATCGCTTGAGGTGAGTGCCCGCAGATCGTTTTCTGCCTCGTGCAACTTCTGCGCTCGCACCTCGCCTGCTGCCTTTACAAGCCCGTCAGGAATGCCAGGGCCGATCCGGGCCGAAAGTACGTTTCCCGACTGGACAACCTTCATGAGCTCCGGGCTGGCTCCAACCGACTGAAGCGCGCGCAGTTCATGGTTGGTCGGCAACGACGCCAATCCACGTTCCTTCACAATTTGGGCAAGACGACTGCTGGAAACTCCACCGGTCTGCCATGCGGCAAGCTCGCTCGCTGTGACACTCGAAACCGTCGGCCCGCGCTGAACCGATTGCGCGGAAAGCGACCCCAGAACGAACAAGCAGAAAATGAGCGAAGCCTTGACTCTCAACGGACTCCCCAGGTGTGGAATTGGCTTGCTTCTTGCGGCTTTTCAGAGGAATAGGGACACAAACGCCTTCCGAAAGCCTCTTCTGAACATAGCCCTCCATCCTTCCGCAGCGTAAGGTCACGGTAGTAACTTGCTGCCGAAGGCGCTAGACTGAGATTGAGGGATTTTGGCCACCTTGTGAAGTGATTAAAATCACAGGTGGCAGTAGCCGATGCCACCGAAACCGAAGGCCATATCCCGTATAAGTGGTCTGGAAGCTATTGCCCTGCATGGGAGCACCCAAACTTCCCTGCTGCCGTCAAATAGCGTATGATCTAATTTGTTTGTAACCCTCGGAGGCTCCGATGTTTGAAGGTCTATTTCAACCGATGCACCTGCTGGTCATCTTCTTTATTGCCCTGCTGGTCTTCGGCCCAAAGAAATTACCTGAGCTCGGCAAGGGTCTGGGCGAGGGGATTCGTGCCCTGAAAGATGGCATGAAGGATCATCCCCCGGCGCAGGGCTCGACCGACCAGAAGAATACCGAAACAAAGAGCTAACCGACTCCTCGTCGAGAAGCATCCAACGCTGTCTTTGTGCTTGGCGCCGACTTCGTCTCTTTTTGGTTCACTGCAATTGGGTCCCAGGTAGTTATCTCTTCTGAAATCTGGAGGCTAGGCCGTGCTACGCAAGTTCCTAGTGTTGGCACTCATCGCGCTTTTTGGACTCTCATCTACTCTCTTCGCTGATCAAGTCACACTGAAAAACGGCGATCGCCTGACGGGAACTGTCGTGAAGTCTGACGGCAAGACACTGGTCATCCATACCGATGCTGCTGGCGACGTCGAGATCAAGTTCGATGCAATTCAAGACATCAAAACCGAAGCCGAACTACATGTCGGGCTCAAGGACGGAAAGACCGCCGTTGGGCCAGTGACCACCAGTGACGGCAAGCTGAACATCGCCACAAAGTCCGGTCCGGTCGAAGCACCACCGGCTGACGTAACCATGATGCGAAACGACGCCGAGCAAACCGCTTATGAAAAGAAGCTGCATCCTGGGCTCAGGCATGGCTGGGAGGGTGGAGTTAACGTGGGCTTCTCGATCGCCCGTGGGAACAGCGAAACGGAAAACCTCGCGCTTGCGTTCAACGCCGACCATCCTACAGAGCACGACAAGATTACGTTGTATGCGAGTACGATCAATACCACCAACAATCTCGCAACTCCAAGCACGGTGGCAAACCTGACCCAAGGCGGCATCCGCTATGACCGCGATCTGAGCTCGAGACTCTTTGCGTTCGCAGCCGCCGACTTTATGGTCAACGGGCTGCAATTCCTCGACCTTCGTCAGGTTTATGGCGGCGGTCTCGGCGTTCATGCCATCAAGAACGATCGCACGGTGCTCGACCTGCTCGGTGGCTTGAACTACACTCACGAAACGTACTCGAACGGGAACCTGATCGTGCCGGGCCCGCCTCCCGTATACGATTCGTATGGTGTAACCAATCGCTTCCTGGCAGCGACCATCGGCGAAGAATGGGATCAAAAGGTCGGTAAGAGCACTACGTTGACGCAGACCCTTGGATTCTTCCCTAATCTTCAGCAGACCGGCGAGTATCGCTTCACCTTCAACTTCGGAAGCGTAACCAAACTCAATAAATGGCTCGCCTGGCAAAATCAGTTCGGGGACATTTATGTTTCCAATCCGCCAGGCGGTACGAAGAATAATGACGTCATCTTAACCACAGGTTTGAGCGTCACCTTCGCGCCGTAATTGCCCGGAGGACAGTCGGTAGCGCGGGGTAATCGTAGTGCCGGCGTCCTCGCCGGCTTTCGTGGGCGTCTCGCCCCACATTCGCCAACGCTCCAAAAGCAAAAGCCCCACCCCGAACGGATGGGGCTTCTGTTTGTTAGGGACCTGAATTAGGCGATAGCTTCCTCAGTATCGTGCACGGGAATCACCTCGGCCTCATCTTCTCGGAGTGCCTTGTGTGTCTTCGCCACCAGCATGTAAATCGACGGCACCACAAACAACGTGAACACCGTGCCAATGAACATGCCGCTGACCAGCATGATGCCGATGCTGTTCCTCGCTCCGGCGCCGGGCCCTTTCGCCAGCACCAGCGGGAAGTGGCCGCAAATCGTGGCTGCCGTCGTCATCAAGATCGGCCGCAACCGCGTCGTAGCCGCTCCGATGATTGCCTGCAGTTTACTCAATCCAGTCTCCTGCAAGTGATTGGCAAACTCCACGATCAGAATTCCGTTCTTCGCGATCAGACCGACGAGCGTGATCAGTCCGACTTCGCTATAGATGTTCAACGTCGTGAAGCCGAGGAACGAGAACATCAGCGCGCCCGAGATCGCCAGCGGAACGGATCCTGCCAGGACAATGAACGGATCGCGGAAGCTCTCGAACTGCGCCGCCAGCACCAGGTAAATCAGGATCGCCGACAGCAGGAACGTTCCCAGGAACTTACTTCCTTCTACGCGCAACTGCCGCGACTCACCCGCGTAGTCAACCGTGAATCCTTGCGGCAGAACTTGCTTTGCCTGGTCCTCGAGGAATGTCAGCGCCTGATCCAGCGGGACCGGAGGCGGAATCACACCCTGAATCCGCACCGCATTCAGCTGCTGAAATTTGTTCAACGATCGCGGCTCTGTCGTCGTCTTCAGCGACGCAAACGTTGAAAGTGGCACCAGTTTGTCCGCCGATCCCTTCACATAAATCTGTGAAAGCTGATCAGGCGTCAACCGATCCATACGCTTCACCTGCGGGATGACCTTGTAGCTGCGTCCCTGAATACTGAATCGGTTCACGTAATTCCCGCCCAGCATCGTCGACAGATCCTGCCCAGCCTGGCTCAAGTCCACGCCTTGCGAACGCAGCTTGTCGCGGTCGAACACAACTTCCGTTTGCGGCTGATCGAACTTCACGTCCGTATCTGCGAAGATGAACATCCCGCTGGCCATCGCCTTCTTCACGATCTGCTCGGCCAACTGGCTCACCTGTTGCGGTTCTGCCGCAGAAGCAATCACGAAATCAACCGGGAAGTTTCCACCACCTGGTAGTGGTGGAGGCGTCAGCGGAATCACACGGATGCCCGCAATCTTCGACAACTTGCCGCTCGATTCCATCAGCAACTGTTGCGTCGTCTTCGTCCGCTGGCTCCACGGTTTGGTCACCATGCCGCCAAAACCACCGCTCGGAGTCGTGATCTGGAACGTGCTCGCACTCTCCGGAAACGAGTGATACACGTCGTAAACCTGCTTCGTAAACAGGTTCGTCTGATCAATCGTCGCATTCGGCGCCGCCTGAATTACGCCAAACACCACTCCCTGATCCTCGGCAGGTGCCAGTTCCCGCATCGAGAACATATAGAACGGCACCATCAGCACCGCGACAATCGCCCAAATCGTCAACACAACCGGACGGTACTTTAAAGTTCCCGCCAGCATGCTTCCATAGAGGCTACGAACTTTCTCGAAGGTTCGATTGATGATGCCGGCGAATCCCTTATGAGAAGCGCCTTCGCGCAGCAACTTCGAACCCATCATCGGCGAAAGTGTCAGAGCCACGATACCCGACACGACAACCGCGCCAGCCAGAGTGAATGCAAACTCCCGGAACAGCGCGCCGGTCAGTCCACCCTGAATTCCGATTGGCGCATACACGGCCGCCAGCGTAATCGTCATTGCGATGATCGGCCCCACAAGTTCGCGGGCCGCGTCGCGCGCCGCCTGGTATGGCGTCTTGCCCATCTCCAGGTGGCGTTCCACGTTCTCCACCATCACGATGGCGTCGTCCACCACAAGTCCGACCGACAGCACGATCGCCAGCAAGGTCAGAAGGTTAATGGTGAATCCTGCCGCCAGCATGAGGAACACAGCGCCGATCAGTGAAATTGGAATCGCCACGATCGGGATCAGCACCGACCGGAACGATCCCAGGAACAGGAAGATGACCACGATGACGATGATCAGTGTCTCGGTCAGCGTGTGCAGCACTTCATCAATCGCGTCCTGGATGTACGCGGTCGAGTCATACGGGACACCCGCCTTCATCCCCGTCGGAAGCTGAGCCTCGATCGCCGGTAGCTGCGCCCGCACCGACTTGATCACGTCCAGAGAGTTCGCCGTCGGCAGCACCCAGATACCCATGAACGTCGCCGTCTCGCCGTTGAATCGCACGTCCTGATCGTAGTTCTCGGCTCCTAGTTGCACGTCGGCGATCTCGCCCAAACGCACGACTGTGCCGCTGTTTTCCTTGATCACCATCTGCCGGAACTCTTCCGGAGTGCGCAGATCGGTGTTCGCCACAAGGTTCACCGACACCATCGAACCCTTAGTGCTTCCCAGTGCAGACAAATAATTATTTTTCGAGAGCGCGTCGTGCACATCCGATGGCGACACACCGCGTGCTGCCATCTCCTGCGGCTTCAGCCACAGGCGCATCGCAAACGTACGATTTCCGAGAATGTCGGCGCGCTGCACGCCACTGATCGCGCTCAGCTTCGGCTGCACCACGCGGGTCAGGTAATCGGTGATCTGGTTCTGATCGAGATCCTTCGACGAAAATCCCAGGTACATCGCCGCGAACTGCGTGTCCGCAGTCTGCAGATCGATCACAGGAATTTGCGCATCCGGTGGCAGGTCATTCCGCACCTGCGCCACCTTCGCCTGAATCTGCGTCAGAGCCGCAGTCGTATCGTAATTGATCTTCAGATGGACCTGGATCGTGCTCAGCCCTTGCGCGCTGGTCGACTCCATGTAATCGATGCCGTCCGCGCTGGCCACCACGCGCTCAATCGGCGTAGTGACGAATCCACGCACCAGGTCGGCATTCGCACCCACATACACGGTCGTGATCTGCACCACAGCGATGTCGCTGCGCGGATACTGCCGCACACTCAACGACCGGATCGCCTGCAAACCCGCAATCAAGATGACGAGGTTTACCACCGTCGCCAGCACCGGCCGTTTAACAAATATGTCCGTAAACTTCATGCCCGCTCCTCACCGACGAAGCTGATGGTATGGGTGTCCCATTTCTCGCGCTGTGTATGCGAAAAATGGGATTCTTTAATTTAGAAGTTAGCTGTCCTGCGGATTCGGATTGATGCTGTTGCTCGGCTTCACCGCGTTGTTCACTTGCACCGGCGCTCCGTTGCGCAGCTTGAACACGCCCGAACTGACGACCTCATCGCCGGGATTCAATCCGGAAATAACTCCCACCTGGTCGCCCCGCGATCCTTCCACCTTCACAACCTGCTGCCGCACCCCACGATATGGCCTTCCCTTCGGGTCGGTCATGTTCGAGAGCACAAAAACCGAGTCTCCATACGGCGCGTAGTTGATCGCTGATGCCGGCAGCGGAATCACTTCCTTCGGGCTGCCCAGCGGCAACTCCACCTGAACGAACATCCCAGGACGCAGCTTGTTGTCCTTATTCGTGACAATCGCCTGCACCTGAATATTCCGAGTCTGCTCATTAATGACGGAATCCAGAGCGATAATGCGCCCGGTGAAATTCATTCCGGGAACGTCGCTGCTACTTACACGCAAAACGTGTCCGGCCACCATTTTTCCTGAGTCCTGCTGCGGCACGCCGAAGTTCACATAAA
>Ga0335078_10007340_pt1 | contig 16348 bp, 13 predicted proteins | sample Lox_Sample_32_FD_206711 | JGI IMG/M metagenome (GOLD analysis project Ga0335078, IMG submission 206711) | Soil microbial communities from Loxahatchee National Wildlife Refuge, Florida, United States - Lox_Sample_3.2 | ecosystem: Environmental > Terrestrial > Soil > Wetlands | place: USA...
AACAAGCGATCGACGATTTCGTTCGCATCGCCTTTGCGGACCAAGCTGCGCAGCGCGTTCGCGTACGGGTTCTTGTGCGTCCGCGCGAGCCTGCCTCCTTTGCGCGAAAGCAGGCGGATGACGTGCGCCAGATGCGCAGCTTCATCGCGCGCGACGGCGGTCATGGCGTCCACCCATCCGGGCAGCCAATCGCCGGGCCAGTGGGTCATCAACTCCATCGCGTTGTTGGCGGCCTTCTTTTCAAGGAAGGCGTGGTCGATCAGCAGCGGGATGGGATCGGCGAGCACACGACGACCCCATTCGATTGGCGTGCGCGAACGCAGCGGCAGCGCATCGCGGTGATCGAGAAGACGCGGATCGACAAGAGCGGGTTGCGGCATGCCCGCTGACATTATGCCAGAGGCAGCGCAGGGTCCCTTGGAGATTGACCGCTCTACTTCTTATTCTTGTTGGCCGTCTGGGCGGCGAGCTTGAGCTCGCTATTCACTTGTTCGAGCAGGCTCTTGGCTTTCGCCGCATGGCCCCCGAGATCGAACTCGTTCGCCTCTTGCGCAGCCATGATCTTTTCGTAGGCTTGATTGCTAAGACGTTGCGCGGCGGCCAAGTTGGGATGCAGCCCCTTGGATACATTCTGCTTGGGCTGAGCCAGCGCGATTCCACCGATGAGAAGGATCGAGCCGAGAACCGGCGCGAAGATTAGTTTTGTTTTTGTTGTTGCTTGGATCATAGTTCGAGATTTTGTCCGAAGCGGCGCTGGTTGTCAAGGTTATTCTTTCCTTAGAACCTGCTTTGCTTAGAACCTGCGTCCGCGGTTATTACTTCTTCCCGCTTTCCTGGTAGACGATGTCGGTCAGACTCGGGAACGCTGGACCGCCGCGTCCGCCGCCCTTGGCCTGAGGCGGAGGCGCGTCTCCAGTCGCCTGTCGAGCTTCGTCGAGCGTCTTACCCTGCTTGATCAGCGCCAAGATCTTGTCGCGCTTGGCAACAGTGTCGGCGACACGCTTCTGAATGTCGGCCTTGGTTTGTAAGTCACCGTGGCCGGGGACGAACTGATCGGCATCGAGGGCGGCGATCCCCTTGGCTGTGGTTACCCATCCAGCGGAGCTTCCGTTCTTTTCGGGGTGAATGATGGGGTCGGGGCGATTGGCGGCAATGATGTCGCCGGTGAACACGATCTTCTCAGTTGGAAGATAGATGACCAGATCGCCGCTGGTGTGAGCAGGGACCCAATGCAGAAGCCGGAACTTGACGCCGTCGAAGGTTTCGTTATCGGGGCTCTTGGTAATCACCTTGTTGGGCAGATAATCCGGCGATGCCGCGCCGCGGCCTCCGGCCTTGGCGGAGGATTCCATTTCCTTCGCGCAGCCCTCTTGTGCCACGATGCTCAAACCCTTGGGCATGCCAACGAGTCCGCCTGCGTGGTCGCCATCGCTATGCGTGAGGATGACATGCGTGATCGGCTTGGGAGTGATCTTGGCAACCTCGGCCACGATTTGTTGACCGTTCATCGCGGTGGTCTTGGCATCGACGATGACGACGCCGTTGTTGCCGATGATGACTCCGGTATTTCCACCGCCGCCTTCGAGCCAATAAACGTTGTCCTTGAGCTTGTGAACAATCAGGCCCGGTTGAGCTCCCTGTTGTGCGTTAAGAAGCGCGCCGGAGGCCGCGAGCGCGAGGAATCCGAGACGAAGCGTTCGGTTGAGCATATCTTTGGTATATCGCTCCGGCTGACTCTCCGCAACGGCCTGCGGCCGGGATGTAGAATTGCGTCATGCCGACTCTGACTCGCCGGGAGCTGGGCGCGGTGGTCGCGGGCGCGATTGCGGCGGCGCCTCAACTACGGTCGCAAGCGGGCACGAGCAATCCGGGCCCGGCGCTCGATATCGCTGAATGGAGCTATTACTGGTACGGCGTGGAGCACGTCGCGCTGGCGCGCGGCACCGTCTGCAACGGGATGCAGATGTACGTCGAGCATTGGATTCCGGCGGAGGTCAAGCATCCTTATCCGGTGGTGCTGGTGCATGGCGGATACGGACAGGGCACGGATTGGATGAGCACGCCCGATGGCCGCCGCGGATGGGCGACGCTGCTGCTGGAGCAAGGCTATAGGGTTTACGTGCTTGACCGCCCTGGGCAGGGACGCAATCCGTACCATCCCTGGGTGCACGGGAATTTCGATCGCGAAGCTCCGACGTTCGAGGCGGCGGCCAAGCGCTTAGCGTCGGCGGAATGGCCGGGCACGGGCGATGCGAACGATCCAGTGGTGATGCAACTGGTCGCATCGATGGGCCAGCCGATGGCGAACAATGCGATCACTCGCAACGTGTGGCGCACGCGTGGCGCGATGCTGCTGGACGATATCGGGCCAGCGATCTTCATCACTCACGGAGACGGCGTTGTGTTCGCGCAGGTGACGGCGCAGGAGCGGCCGAAGCTGGTGAAGGCGATCGCGGCGATCGAGCCCGCGAACGCGCTGCCGTCCGATGGCGTGCCCGCTCCGGTGCATAACGTCTCCGGGGGGCCGATGCAGATGATGGCGAAGAACAATCGCGACACGCTTCAGCCGGTGCTCGATTGGATGCGTTCGAACGTGGAGGCATCCACGGCGGTGAGCTCGACGCCGAATCCGCATCCCAATACGGAATCGACCGCGCTCAAGCTTGCCGATCAAGGCTGCTTCTGGGTCGGCGTGCAGCGCAAGAAGATGCAGTACGGGACCATCGCGCTTGGGCAAATGTACGTCCAGTACATGATCCCGGCCGAGAAACGGCACCCGTATCCAGTGATCATGGTGCATGGAGGCGGCGGACAGGGTTGCCACATGATGGGCATCGGACGGCGGCCCGGATTCGTGCATTACTTCGCGCAGGCGGGTTACAGCGTGTATTGGGTCGACCGACCGAGCTATGGACGATCGCCCTACCATCCCGATGCACTCGGGTCGAGTCATCTGCCGAACGTTCCTCCTTATGAAGGCTTGATCACCAGCACGGCCGTGTTCAATACCGCGCAATGGCCGGGGCCGGGAGGTATGAACGATCCTCTGATTGACCAGTTCATGGCCAACGAATCCGGCAACGTAACCGATGAGGCGTTTCATAGTGATCTCGCATGGCACGGCGGTATCGAGTTGGTGGATAAGATCGGGCCGTGCATCTTCGTCGATCACGCGTTCGGGGGTTTTATGGGCTGGGGCGTGGCGGACAAGCGACCGAATCTGGTGAAGGCGATTGTCGCCGTGGAGATCAACGGCAATCCCTTCGCGGCGCAGCTCCGCTGGGGACTTACCGCGGGACCGATGACGTACGATCCGCCGGTGACAGATCCATCCCAATTTGTTTTGACCGAGCGGACCGCACCGCCGGATTCGCCGCGGCCGGTGGTCTCGCCCTACAAGCTGCAGGCCGAGCCGGTGCACAAATGGAAGAATCTGGCGGGCATCCCGATCGCATGGGTTACCAGCGAATTTGGCGGCGGCGGATCGCCGGTGGCTAACGTGGCATTTCTCAAACAGGTCGGCTGCACGGCTGAGATGTTACGCCTGCGGGATTACGGCATCTATGGAAATGGGAACCTGATGCCGCTCGAAAAGAACAATCACGAAGTGTTCGGAGTGATTCGCGATTGGCTGACTCGGGTCGCGTGAGCGCGCCGCCGGCCGAGGCGACGCTCAGCGAAACGAGCAAGCGACTGCTCCCCTGGCTGGTGGCGGTTGCGTTCTTCATGGAGCAGCTCGACACCACCATCTTGAACACGGCGGTGCCGACTATCGCCGCAGCTTTGCACGTCGTGCCGCTCAGCATGAAATCGGTGCTGGCCAGTTATACCCTGAGCCTCGCGGTTTTCATTCCGATCAGCGGCTGGATGGCGGACCGGTTCGGAACGCGACGAGTTTTCGCGTCGGCGATCGGACTATTCACGCTGGGGTCACTGTTGTGCGGAATCTCGACAGATATTCATGTGCTGGTGGCGGATCGCATCCTGCAAGGCTGTGGCGGAGCCATGATGGTGCCAGTTGGACGACTAACGCTGGTGCGCAGCTTCGCGAGATCCGAGCTGGTGCGAGCGATGGCGTTCGTATCCATTCCCGGACTGATCGGGCCGATGCTGGGGCCGATCGCCGGCGGCATGATCGTGGCCTACCTTCATTGGCGTGTGATCTTTTTCGTGAACCTTCCCATCGGGCTGATCGGCTTGTGGCTGGTGTATCTGCATCTGCCGGATTACCGGGAGTCACGAACGCATCGGCTAGATATCATCGGACTGATTCTGTTCGGATCAGGCGTGGCGCTGCTTTCGTACGTGCTGGAGGTATTCGGAGAGCACACGCTGAGCACGGGAGAGATTATCGGGCTGCTGGCAATTTCGGCGGCGCTGTTGGCGGGCTATGGCTTGCATGGCGCGCGAGAACGGCATCCGTTGCTTTCGCTGAAGCTGTTCCGCATTCGGACGTTCCGCGCGGCGGTGAGCGGAAGCTTCTTTACGCGAATCGGCATCGGCGGCATTCCGTTCCTTTTTCCGCTGCTCTATCAGGTGGGCATGGGATTCAGTCCGATTCAATCCGGGTTGATGATGATGCCGCAGGCGATCGCGGCGATCAGCCTCAAGATGACCATGCCGAAGATACTCACACGCTTCGGGTATCGTTTCGTGCTGATCTCGAACACATTTGTGATCGGCGCGCTGATTCTGATATTCGCGACCATCGGCTTAGGGACGCCGATCTGGCTGATCGTGGCCGAGGCGTTCTGCTACGGATTCTTCAGCTCCCTGCAATTCACCAGCATGAATACGCTGGTTTACGCCGATGTGGGCGAAAGGCAAACCAGCAGCGCGAGCTCGATTGCCAGCACGATGCAGCAGATGTCGATGAGCTTCGGCGTCGCTTCAGCGTCGCTGGCAACGGCGCTGTTTATCCCGGATCGGTTTAACTCGAATCCTTCGGAGATGATTCATGGAATTCAGAAAGCATTCGTAGCCCTGGGGCTGTGGACTGTGCTATCGACGATCATCTTCCGCGAGCTGAAGAGCGACGACGGCAGCAACGTGAGCCGGCATCATCGCGAGGAGATGGAATAGCCGGCGTTACTGAACCGTGTAGCGGGCTTTGAGGCCGAAGGGCGCGATCTCGATATCGAACTGTTCGCCGCTGGCGCGAACCATCTGGTAGGTCCCGTGCATTATGCCCGTGGGAGTCTTTAGGCGGCACCACGACGAATATTTGAAGGACTCATTTGGCGCGAGCACCGGCGTTTCGCCGACCACGCCGGGACCCTTTACCTCTTCGACATGCCCCACGCCGTCGGTGATGATCCAGTGGCGGGTGACGAGCTGAACGGTCTCGCTGCCTTGGTTGGTGATCCGTACGGTGTATTGAAACACCCACTCGTCCTGAAACGGACGCGAATTTTCCGCGTTGTATTGCGACAGCACCTCAACGCGAATGTTGTCGGTAACGGCCTCCGATACGGGTCCAGGCAGAGACGGAGCGGACATGGATGGAATGAATATGGTACCAAGTCCTCGCGAGTTCTCCGCAACTTTCGCCATGCGGATGTTTTTGTACAGGTGAGCCGGGCAAACGGCGGAAGAAAGGAAGAGACGGACATGAAAATCAAAAGCATCATGTTGGCCGGAGGATTACTGGGTTGCGCGGCTCTGCTCGCGCAGGACCCCGCGACCGTGAATCAGCGCAAGGACAATCAGCAGGACAGAATTGCCAACGGAATCCAATCCGGCCAGTTAACGGCCGGGGAGACCAAGAATCTGGAGGGTCAGGAATCGAATCTGAATCGCGAGATCCACGACGATCGGCAGGCGAACGGCGGCAAGCTGACGCAGACCGAAAAGCAACAGGTGAATCAGCAACAGAACAATCTGAGCAACCAGATTCATCAGGACAAAAACAACGCCAATACGGCTCATTATGGGAACAATGAGGTCGGGGCGCGGCGGCAGCTTCAACAGGATCGCATCGCGCAGGGCGTACGCAACGGATCGCTCAAGCCCGGCCAAACCTCGCGATTGGAAAACCGCGAGCAGGGAATCAATCAGAAGGTCGCGGCGGATCGCGCAGCGAACGGCGGCAAGCTGACCGGCCAGGAAAAGCAGCAGATCAACAAAGCCCAGAACAAAGCCAGCCAGAAGATCTACGCGGCCAAGCATAAGTAGCGCGGGCTTCGAAGAAGCCCACTTAGCCTCGCGCGCCATTGAGAAAACTCGTCGAGTAGAATCAATGGTGCGTGAGGCTTTCTTCTTTTCTGGCGGCGCTGTTTGCCGCGGCCGCTTTCGCGCAGCCGCGAGCCGGTGAGTTTACCGTCGCTGCCGACGGGACCGGGCAGTTCAAGACGGTGCAGGAGGCGGTAGATCATGCGCCGCCTCATTCCCGCGAGCGGTTTGTGATCCACATCAAACCGGGCATTTACCGTGAGCCGGTGAGGGTCCCGGCGGATAAAACGTTCTTGACCTTGCGCGGAGACGACGCGAAGAGCACGGTCATTACCTTCGACCGGCATGCCGGCCTTCCGGGGCTTTATGGCAAGCCGATGATTACCTTCGACACTCCCACCGTCTTCATCCAGGCGAACGATTTTACGGCTGAAAACCTGACCTTTGAGAATTCGTCCGCGCGGCAAGGGCAGGCCGTGGCGCTGACGATCATGAGCGACCGCGGCGTGTTCCGCAATTGCCGTTTCCTCGGATTTCAGGACACGCTGCTTGCGCAAGCCGGGAGACAGTATTTCGATCACTGCTACATCCAAGGCGCGACCGATTTTATCTTCGGGGGATCGGCCGCGTACTTCGACCATTGCGAGATTCACGTGGTCGCTAACGGCTACATCACCGCGGCGAACACGACTCAGGATCAAGAGTACGGATACGTCTTCTCGCATGCCACGATTACGGGCGAACCAGGAGTGCTGACGTATCTCGGCCGTCCGTGGCGGCCGTATGCCGCGACGGTTTTCCTGAACACGGAGATGTCGACGGCGGTTCGGCCCGTAGGCTGGAACAACTGGAACGATCCGGCGAAGGAGAAGACGGCTCGGTATGCGGAGTATGGCAGTTCGGGACTCGGCGGAGATAAGTCCGGCCGTGTTGCGTGGGCCCGACAGTTGACGGACACGGAGGCGAAGACATATTCGATTGAGAACGTCCTGGGCGGTGAAGACGGCTGGAATCCTCTGACGGGAGATGTTAAGCGGCGGGTCACAATCGTCCATGCGCAGGAACGGGCGGCTCCGCTACCGCCGGATTCGACGCTGCTTGCGGCTTCGAGCCTCAGATTCATTAGAAGTGACGATGGCTACCATTGGACCCCAGTGGCAGGATCCTTCCCGTCCGGCTCCACACGGAGTCCGTTCCTGACGAGGTCGCCCGAGGGAGTGTTCTATTGCCTGTGGTCGAGTGGCGCTCGCGGGGATAAGGCATTCACCTTTTCCACATCGCGAGATCTGACTCACTGGAAGGAGCCACAGAGGGTCGAGATCATGGCGAAGCTCAACGCGCTGGATGTCGTTTCGCCGCGATTGTTCTATGACGAGGCAGGGCGACGCTTCATCGTGAGCTGGGGCTCGACCATGACCGCCAATTCGATTCAGTCCTTCCAGGAGGATGTTGAGAACAACCCCCGCATCTGGTATTCGATCACCAAGGACTTCGAATCTTTCTCCGATCCAAAGCTGTTATTCGACCCGAATTATAGCGTTCGGGATGCGGTGATCGTTAAGTTTGGAGATCGATACGCGCTCATCCACGACGACGTCACAACTCCGGTGCAGAGCTTGCGAGTCGCGTTCGGTGACTCACCGCTAGGGCCGTGGGGACCCTCGCGAGATGCGTTCACGGAAAGGGGTTTCGAGAACCCGGTGGCGATCCAGCTTGGTGTGGAGTGGTGGATTTACGACGCGAATTCCCAGGGCGACATGACCGGACTCGTGACTTTTGGAGCTTTGAGGAATCGACGAAGGTTCCGCTCCCGCAAGGGTTAAGAATCGGCGGGGTGGTTGAAGTACTCAAGAAGGAGCTGCCATGAAGACTGCCTGGATGATGCTTGCATGTGCCGTGGCCTCACACGCCGCAGGCGTGTGCGACGTGACGGCCTACGGAGCCAAGAACGATGCCAGCGCTCGCGCAACCAAGGCGATCAACGACGCGGTTCAGGCCTGCGCGAAACAGGGCGGAGGAACGGTCTACTTTCCGCCGGGCGTTTACGTAACCGGCGCAATTGAACTCGCAAGCAATATCGTTCTGAACATCGATGCCGGCGCGACGCTGCGCTTTCATACCGACCTCTCGGAATATCCGATCGGCCCCGGCCGCTCTGAGGGCACGGACGCACTGATGCCCGCGCCGCTGATCGGCGGACGGAATCTCGAAAACGTCACGATCACGGGGCGCGGGACGCTGACCACGGATAACGCGGCGTGGGTCAAGCTGATGAACAAGCCCGAGGCTCGCGCGATGTGGACCAGCATTCAGGACCGGCTGGAGAAGAAAGAGACGGTTCCTGAAGCGGATTATCGCAAAGCGGCGTTAAGCCTGCGGCCGCCGATGATCCGGCCGATGAACAGCAAGAACATCTTGATCGAAGGGATTCACGTAGTCGGCTCTTCGTTCTGGACGATTCACCTGCTCTATTGCGAAAACGTGGTGGTGCGGAACGTGATCGTGGAGACGTATCCGGGAGCGAATCCGGATGGAATCGATATCGATTCGAGCCGCGAAGTCCGCGTTTCGGATTCGTACTTCGACACGGGCGACGACGCGATCGTGATCAAGTCCGGCAAAGGCGTGGATGGACGGAGGGTCGGGAAACCGAGCGAGGATATTACGATTACGAACTGCACGTTTTATCGGGCGCATGGGGCTGTGGTGGTCGGAAGCGAAACGGCCGGTGGAGTCAAGAACGTCGCGGCGAGCAACATCGTTTCGAAGGGCACGGAGATCGGAATCCGGATCAAGAGTGGGCGCAGCCGCGGCGGCGTCATCGAGAATCTGCGCTTCGACAATTGGGTAATCGAGAATCCGCTGAAAGACGGGATCCTGGTGACGAATTACTACGTGCGGATTCCGGAGGAGCCGGTAAGCGAACGAACTCCGGTGTTTCGGAACATTTCCATGAGCAATGTTACGGTCAGCGGAGCCCCGATTGTCGCCGACATTCAGGGTCTGCCGGAGATGCCGATCGCGGGATTGCGCATTCGAGATGTCGTGGGATCGGGAAAGCGTGGAGTGCAGGCGTTTAACACCAAGGGATTGGAACTGCACGATTTGAAGATTGAAGCCACCACGGGTCCAGCGTTCTTGATTCGCGATTCATCGGATCTTGAATTAGACCGCGTGGAGACAGACCAGGTGAGCGCCAACGCGCCGGTGATTCGTCTGGATCGGGTCACCGGAGCGCTGATTCAAGCGAGCCGAGCGTGGCCGGGCACGGGAACATTTCTGTCCCTCGCGCCCGGATTGCTGAAATCGGTGAAGCTGGACGCCAACGATCTAACGGCCGCAAAGACGCAGACGGAAGAATCCTCGACCGATTATTGGCAGGGGATCGATAGCCCGGACCGCGGCGTGGCGCGACGCTAACGCGTTAGGGCTCCATGGATGGCGGAGGAGCCAACGCGGAGTTCAGCGTCCCGTATAGCGTGTTCAAATAGGTGTTGCCTGAGGCCTGATCGGCGGCTACCGCGGCTACGCCGCAGTACGCGTCGTTGACCGTGTTGTTCAGGATCAGGTTCTGGGCGACACCAGTGCCTGAAGCTTCGGAGATTCCGCAGGTAAAGTGTGTGGAATCAAACCAGACATGCGAAATCGAGTTACCCAAAATCACAGAATTCGTAAAATAGCCTGCTGCCGTTCCCTGGATGTCGATGCCGTCAAGAGCATCGACATTCATGATCGTGTTGTTCGTGATCTGCGCCTGATTCGCCCCATTCAAAAAGATCCCGCTCTGGACACTCGCTATGAAGTTAGCATCGACGACTGATGCCGGTCCAGCCGCCCGAAACACGACTCCCTCGCTTCGTTGATTCACGCACGCCGTTGCTGTGAGCGTTTCACAAGTTCCTTGGCTGATCATGTTGTGGGAGACATAAGCCACGGCTCCGTTCGCGATGAACACGCCGAATTGGTTGTAGCCGGTGGTCGGACCGACCCCGGAGATGGTGTTTCCACTGATCTCCGCAATGATACCGGCACCCATGGCTAGAATGCCGTTCCGATTGAAATCGTGGATGCTGTTTCCTGTGATCGAAACCGAAAACGGTCCAGTCTTGCCAGCACTGGTGTCGACCTGCACGCCGAATCCGTTGCCGGGGAACAGAGCCGTGCAACTGAGAGGGGTGCTTAGCCCTCCGGTGAGGACGTTATTGGACACGGCGCCGGATGAATTCGAAAAATGAATAACCGCGAGCGTAGTCCCGCATCCAGTGACCGAATTGTTGCTGTCGTCGATCGCCAGGCCGTCGATAGTGACGTTGCTGGTATTGACCACGCTGATCGCGGCCTGAAATGGGGGAATGTTCTGTTGCTGATTCACCGGGTTTTGAACATTTGTGATTGAGGAAGGTTGAATCAGCACGCGCTGGGAGCCGTCACCCGAGATGCCGTGAAGAGTGACGGGCTGCGTGATGACGAGTTGTTCCGTATATATACCCGGACAGACGTCGATTTCGTCGGAGGGCGCGGCAGCGAACAGCGCGGCGCTAATGGTTGCATACGTCGCGTTGGAGCATACGCTGGTGCTTCCCACAACCAATGTCGCGGCATGAATCAGGCTGCAACAAGAGCTCAACAGAAAAAGCATCCCGCCTTGGATGACACGTTTTCTCAGCATTCGATTTTCCTCCCATTTGGATAGAGTTATCCCAGCCAAAATGTTTCTATCCGTTCGCGCGTCCGCGAATGGATCATCATTTGTTCGGACTGGGAATCGTGAGACAGTCTACGGCATGATTCGGCCGCAAGTCGTCACCCATATTGGGTAGGAGCGGGATTATCTTTAGGCGCGGCGGAAAGGAACAGAGCGCAGAATAAGCGAAATCAACTCGCCCTGGCGGGCGGTCGCGGTTTTGGAGAGTGTTCGCTTGATGTGGGTTCGGACGGTTTCGATCGAAGTATTCGATTCGGCGGCGATCTGCTCTGCGCTCTTGCCAAGCACCAGGTCCGTCGAAACGCGAGCTTCCGCGGGCGTCAGCGAAAACAATTCGCGCAGAACATCCGAGTCCGGTTCGGAAAGAGACGCGGTATCGATCACCAAAATGCTAACGCCCGGCACGGCGACGCCGAGAGGAATCGTGCGAGAATCCTGGACCGGCATCAGGATTACGCGATAGGACGGACGGCGGGAGGGCCTGGGAATTTCGAGCCGCTGCAGGGAAGTTCCCGGGCCCGTGGCGATTTCGGCAACCGCGTTGCGGAGTAATTCTTCTACCTTTGGCGAAATGGCCGCCAGGCGGCCGTCCTGGATTTTAAGCCCGTCAGCCGAGGCCGCGATCGTGCGCGCCGCCGCGTTCGAATAGAGCACCCGCCGTTCCGCGTCCGTGAGCAGGAACGCATAGGGGTAGCGTTCCAGATGGCCGGTAAACGTTGAAATTTGGCGCCGCAAGGAACCGATCTCACCGTGTAAGAGAGCCGCGCGTTTCAGGTGCGGCATCAGCGCTCGAAGAACCGATAACTCCGCTTCGCCGAACGGACCGTCGGCGGCTCCGCGAATTGCCGAAATCACGGACCGGCCGCTTGAGGTCACCAGAATTGCTCCGCCCATTCCGTGGATGCAGTCCCGCGGCTGGTAGAACTCGCGGAAGGCAATGCTGGCCTCGAATTCTTCACGCGGGCAGGCATCGGAATCCGGCCCGACGTGGCCCGTGTCCACGCGGATGGATCCGACCCGCCACAGGTCGATCGCACCGTACTTGTCGTGATAGAGCTGGATGTCCTCATCGGGCCAGCCATGCCAGCGAACGACACCGAATTCCAGTCTTTCGGTGTCATGAATCAGCAACGCGCAGCGCGGAGTCCGAACCGCCTTTGAGAATCCATCCAGAAACGCGGACCAACGCGAGGCGTCGGCTACTGAGTCATAGATCAGATCCATGAGATGCTCCGTCTCCATCTACGGATGCAGCGTAAGCTTTTGCACGCGCCAGTTGCCGATCTCGCCGACGAATAACTCATTCGGATTGCGGCAGTCGATCTCGTTGACCGTTCCGAACTCCTTCGGGAGCTTGCCGGCGCGGCCGAACTTGCCCAGTACTTTGCCGTCGAGCTCCAGGCGGTAGATCTCGCCGCCGTCCATGGAGTTCACATTGTTCGAATTGGAGCTGTAAAGATACTGGTGCGCGCCGGGCGAAATGCACAAGGCCCAAGGCGTTCCTACACTGGCAATGGCTGTCTTGAACGCGCCGTCATTATCGAAAACGTCGATGCGCTTGTTGCCCCGGTCGGCGACGTAAACGTTACCCTTCGCATCCACCGCGAGCGAACGAGGCGTATCGAGCTGACCGGGATCCGCGCCGCGCGATCCCCATGACTTGAGGAATTTGCCGTTCTTATCGAACTTGGCGATGCGAGCATTTCCATAACCGTCGGCGACGAAAATGTTTCCAGCGGCATCCCAAGCGACATCGGTCGGACGGTTGAAGTTGTCGCCGGGCGTGCCTGCGCCGGGCGCGCCGCGTCCTCCGCCTCGCGCAGCGCCTCCTGCTGGGGCTGCTCCCGCGGCGGCCGGACCGCCGGGACCACGTCCGGCGCCTGGAGCCGGTCCGCGGGCCGGCTCATTCACGGCTTCCGGCTTGCGCCCAAGCGTCATCACGACGCGGCCCTCGGGATCGAATTCGATGATCATGCTGGAGCCGCGGTCGATCACCCAGATGTTGTCCTTGGGGTCGATGCGGACGCCTTCGGCGAAGTTGAAACCGTACACGCCGACGCCCATTTCTCGCAGATACTTGCCGCTCGGATCGAATTCGAAGAGCCGGGAGCCTCCGTGGCTGAACGTCCGCGATCCGCCCTCGGTGAGGCTCGTCCCGGTGCGAGTGTAGACGAAAACATTACCCTTCGAATTTGTTGCGACGCCGGCGACCTCGCCGAGGTAAATGTGCTCCGGCATCTTGAGGAAGTTGGGCGCGGAGTCGAACGCGATTTCCGTTTGCGCAAACAGAGGCGCGGCGAGCGCGGCGGCAAATAGGACGTGGGAGTATTTCATGGCTCGCTCCTTACTTCTTCGGGTGCAGAGTAAGTTTTTGCACGCGCCAGGCGGTGATTTCGGCCACCAGAATTTCGTTCTCGGAGCGGCAATCCATCTCGTGAACCGTGCTGAATTCGCCTAGCTGCTTGCCCGCGTGTCCGAACTTGCCGAGAATGGTCCCATCCAGCTCCATTTTGTAGATTTCCCCGGTTTGCGCGGCTTGCTCCGAATTATTGCTGTCGGGGTTGGAATTGGAGCTGTAGAGATACTGATGCGGGCCGTTGGTGATGCAGATCGCCCAAGGATTGCCGACCTGATCGTACTGGGTCTTGAGCTTTAGGTCGTTGTCGAAGACTTGAATGCGCGCGTTGCCGCGGTCGCCGATGTAGACGTTGCCTTTGGCGTCGGTGGCGATGGTGTGCGGCGTGTTGAGCTGGCCTGGGCCATTTCCGCGGGTGCCGGCGGAGGCGATGAAGCGGCCGTTCTTATCGTATTTCGCAACGCGCGAATTGCCGTAGCCGTCCGAGACGAAGATGTCACCGGCTGCGTCCCAAGCCACGTCGGTGGGGCGATTGAAGGTGTACGGCTCGGCGACTTGCTGGCCCACGGCGTTGAGCGTGAGCGTCGGCAGCCCTTCCACGGCTTCCGGCCGATGCCCTAGAAGCAGCACGGGGCGGCCTTCAGGATTGAACTTGATCACCATGTTCGTGCCCTCGTCCACGACCCAAACATTGTCTTGAGGATCGACGCGGACAGCATGAGCGAACTCGAAGCCGTACAATCCTTCCCCGATTTCGCGGACGAAGGTTCCCTTTTGATCGAATTCGAACAGGCGCGTCGCCTGGCTGCGCGTATAAACGAAGATGTGGCCCTTGGAATTGGCGGCGACGCCGATGCCTTCGCCAAGATACAGGTTGGCGGGCAGCTTCAGGAAGTTGGGCGTCGATTCATAGGGAATTTCGGGAACGTTCTGCGCCTTGGCCTTGGATTGGCCGAACGCAGGCGAGAGGCTAGCGAGAGCGGCGAGGATGGCGAGAGTCGGCTTCATGGATACCCCCGCGAATGATGATACACGAATATAGTTGATGTAGACGATGCGATCGGACCCCAGCGTAACGGCTTCCTTGCCCGAGGTGCATTCGAGCGTGCAGACGGCGCGCCCGACCATCGTGCGGCGCATGCTGGCGTTCGCGGGCCCGGCTTACCTGGTGAGCGTGGGCTACATGGATCCGGGCAATTGGGCCACGGACCTAGTGGGCGGTTCGCAGTTCGGCTACCGGCTGCTGTGGGTGGTGGTGCTGTCGAACCTGATGGCGATCCTGCTCCAGACGCTGGCGGCACGGCTGGGAATCGTCGCCGGGCGGGATCTGGCGCAGGCCTGCCGCGAGGCGTATCCGAAGCCGGTTTGCAACGCGCTGTGGATCCTGTGCGAGATCGCCATCGCGGCGTGCGATTTGGCGGAGGTGCTGGGCGCGGCGATCGGATTGAAGCTGCTGTTCGGATTGCCGCTGGTGGCCGGAGTGCTGTTGACGGCGCTCGACACGATCCTGGTGCTGTGGCTTTCGCGCTTCGGGATACGAGTGATCGAAGCGGCGATCCTTTCGATGATCGCGATCATGACCGGGTGCTTCGTCGTGGAGCTTTTCTTCGCTCATCCGGCCGCGCGCGACATTTTCCTGGGTTTGGCTCCGCGCCTGGATAACACGAGCTTGTACGTGGCGGTGACCATCGTCGGCGCGACGGTTATGCCGCATAATCTGTACCTGCATTCGGCATTGGTGCAGACGCGCCGGATCGGCACCAGCAGCGCGGAAAAACGCACCGCGTGCCGGTTCAATCTGGTTGATTCGGTGGTCGCGCTGAACGGAGCGTTGATCGTCAACGCAGCGATATTGATCCTGGCCGCGGCTGTATTCTTCAAGCGCCACATCATCGTTGAGGAGATCGAGCAGGCGTACATGCTGCTGCCCTCGATGCTCGGCAAAACAGTGGCGAGCAAGCTTTTTGCAATCGCGCTGCTGGCGAGCGGGCAATCGTCGACCCTGACCGGGACCTACGCGGGACAGATCGTGATGGAGGGGTTCCTCAATCTGCGCATGCAGCCGTGGATGCGGCGTTTGATCACGCGTACGGCAGCGGTGATTCCCGCGGCGGTGACGATCCAGATCGCGGGAGAGCAATCCACGCTGTGGCTGTTGCTCCTGAGCCAGGCCATCATCAGCATGCAGCTTCCCTTCGCGGTGATTCCGCTGATCCGCTTCACCAACGACCGCCGGCGCATGGGCGAGTTCGCAAATCGCGATTGGGTGAAGGCGCTGGCGTGGGCTACCTCGGGGATCATTCTTGGACTAAATCTGTGGCTGGTCGTGGAGCAAATGAATTCATGGGTGCGGGCGCATCCGTGGATTGGATTGGCGGCGATGCCCGCGGTGGCCGGAATCCTGGTTCTGCTCGGCTGGATTACTTTCGCTGGAGCGGGCGTCCGCCCACAGCGCGAGCCGGACGCCACGGTCGCGGCCAATTTGCCGGCTCCGGTGTACCGGAGGATTTTGGTTCCGCTGGACCATAGCGCGAAGGACCGCGCGGCGATCGCCCATGCCGCTTATCTGGCGAGGCCGCATGGAGCCGTTCTCCACCTGCTGCATGTAGAGGAGGGCGCAACCAGCCGGTTGTTTGGATCCCTTGCGTCGGATGCCGAAGTTCACGCCGGCGAGGAGTATTTTCACGGCATCCTCGATTCGCTGGCTAGACAAAGTATTCGCGCGGAGCTGACGGTCGCGCACGGGCAAAGCCCCAAGGACGAAATCGTGAAGCTCGCGCGCCAGATTCATCCCGATTTGATCGTGATGGGAGCGCATGGCCACCGCGGCGTGAAGGATCTGATCTTCGGAAACACGATCAACGGCGTGCGGCATGAGGTGAGCGCGCCGGTGCTGGTTGTCGGAGAGGGGCCGTAGCGCCACCTTCATAATGGGCGGAAGCGGCCGCAAGGACTTAGTAAACTCTTGTTATGCGGATCCTGGTGGTGGAAGACGAGAAGCGGATCGCGGATTTCCTCTCCAGAGGTCTCGAAAGCGCGGGATACGCGGTGGACGTGGCTCAGACCGGCACGCAGGCGATCGACATGGTCCATACCACCGAATACGATTTGGTGAT
>Ga0335078_10007341_pt1 | contig 16347 bp, 13 predicted proteins | sample Lox_Sample_32_FD_206711 | JGI IMG/M metagenome (GOLD analysis project Ga0335078, IMG submission 206711) | Soil microbial communities from Loxahatchee National Wildlife Refuge, Florida, United States - Lox_Sample_3.2 | ecosystem: Environmental > Terrestrial > Soil > Wetlands | place: USA...
GCGGAGTGCGGCAGGGCGGGTGGCTTTCCGGGCCGGTACGCGCCGGTAGCTATGGAGAGCGAGGTTAGAATGGCGGTGCTCATGGCGAACAGAGCAGCCGCCCGAAACGGATGGCCCCAGAGCATCGCGACCAGGCCCGCCTGCGCCGTGAACGATCCCATGATCGCCGGCAGCCGGCTAGCCGGCTCCATGCGACGGATGGGGGACTCCACGACGCCCCATTGCGAGAACAATTGCCGCGTGGCGTTGGCGACCAGGACGAGGCTGACGGCAATTGTTCCAGGCAAGGGAACGGACAGCAACACAATGGCCGGCGCAAACCACATCGCCGGCGCAGAGGTGCGCAGCGAGAAGCGGGTTGCCTCGGGCAACTCCGCCAGCGAGACGACGAAATAGACCGAGAATGTAACGACGCCGCAGCAGATCCAGGCGAGCGTTACGTAGAGGAGCGCCTCGGCGAATATGCCGGCCAGCGATTCGAGGCCGAGCCGGGGGCGCACGTTATGGATCCAAACCAGCCAGCCGGTGACTATGACGCCAGCCACCTGCGCGGCGCCGATGAATCGGCCGCCGATTTTGAACGACGGGGACACCCTCATCACATTTGACACCACCGGGGCCGGAAAAAGCTTGCTGCCTGGGCTTACAATAAACCCGTGACATTCCCAAGATCCAGCGGCATTCTTCTGCATCCCACCTCGCTGCCAGGCCGGTTCGGGATTGGGGACCTCGGTCCGGAAGCCTACAAGTTTGTCGACTTCCTGGCGGCTGCCGGACAGCGCATCTGGCAGGTGCTGCCGTTAGGCCCGACCGGCTACGGCGATTCGCCGTACCAGTTGTTCTCGGCTTTTGCCGGCAACCCGTTGCTGATCAGTCTCGATCAATTGGCGGTTGAGGGGCTGCTCTTAGACGAGGAGTTGGAACGGGCGCTCCAACTCCCAGCCGACGAAGTGGACTATGGCCGGGTGATCCGGTGCAAGCTGCCGCTGCTGCGCACGGCGTATGAGCGTTTCCGGACGAATTGGAAGAGGGGCGACGACTTCGCGGAATTCCGGACCAAGTCCAGCCAATGGCTCGACGATTACACGCTGTTCATGGCTTTGAAGGCGGCGCATGGCGGCGAAGCGATCTGGAGCCGGTGGGAACCGGCGCTGGCGGCGCGCCGGCCCGGGGCGTTGAAAGAGTGCCGGAAAGAGTTGGCGCAGGACATCGAAGCCCTGGAATTCGCCCAATACATGTTCTTCCGGCAGTGGCGGAGCCTGCACAACTACGCGCGCAACCGCGGTATTCGCATCATGGGCGATCTACCCATTTACGTGGCGCACGACAGCGCCGACGTGTGGGCCAATCCCGAGCTGTTCCAGTTGGATGCGGCGGGCGATCCGGCGGTAATGTCGGGCGTGCCGCCGGACTATTTCAGCGCCACGGGCCAGTTGTGGGGCAACCCCATTTATCGCTGGGACAGCATGGAGAAGACCGGCTTCCGCTGGTGGATTAACCGGCTACGCGCGGCGTTCGCGCAAGTGGACCTGGTCCGGCTGGACCATTTTCGCGGCCTGGAAGCCTATTGGGAAGTGCCGGCCGGCGAGACCACGGCGCAGAACGGCCGCTGGGTAAAGGGTCCGGGGGCGGCGCTGTTTGCAGCCTTGGAAGAGGCGTTTGGGGAATTGCCGATTGTAGCGGAAAACCTGGGAGTCATCACGCCGGAGGTGGAAGCCATTCGCACCAAGTTCGGCTTTCCGGGCATGGCCATCCTGCAATTCGCATTCGGGAAGGACCCGCAAGCGGTGGATTTCAAGCCGCACAACTATCCGCGAGACCGCGTGGCCTACACGGGCACGCACGATAACGATACGACCGTGGGGTGGTGGTCGAGCGCGGGCGCCGGCGACAGCACCCGTTCGGCGGATGACCTCCGCGAAGAGCGCGACTTGACGCGGAGGTATTTGGCTACGGATGGTAGCGAGATCCACTGGGTGTTCATGCGGGCGCTGATGGCGTCGGTGGCCAACACGGTGCTGTTCCCATTACAGGACGTGCTCGGCCTGGGCGGCGAGGCCCGCATGAACACGCCCGCCGTGCCCAGCGGCAACTGGCGCTGGCGTTATCGCGCGGAGATGCTGACTCCGGAGATGGCCCAACGGCTGAAGGAAATGGTCTCCCTATATGACCGATAAGCAGCGGTTGAATTTCTGGCAGATCTGGAACATGAGCTTCGGCTTTCTGGGCATCCAGTTTGGCTGGGGCTTGCAGATGGCCAACATGAGCGCCATCTACGAATATCTGGGGGCGCGCGCCGACCAGATCCCGATTCTGTGGCTGGCCGCGCCGCTCACCGGATTGATCGTGCAGCCGATTATCGGGCACGCGAGCGATCGCACCTGGAACCGGCTGGGGCGGCGGCGTCCGTACTTCCTGACCGGCGCAATTCTGAGTTCGGCGGCGCTGATCCTGATGCCGCGCGTGTCGGCCCTCTGGATGGCGGCGGGTCTTTTGTGGATACTGGACGCGTCCATCAATATCAGCATGGAGCCGTTCCGCGCTTTCGTGGCGGACATGCTGCCGGAAGATCAACGCACGCGGGGCTTCGCCATGCAGAGCCTGTTTATCGGGCTGGGGGCGGTGGTGGCTTCCGTGTTGCCGGGATTGCTGTTGTCGTGGCTGGGCAACGGCGCGGCCAGCGGTGGACGGATCCCGCTGCCGGTGCGGCTGTCTTTTTATATCGGGGCGGCGGCGTTTTTCGGCGCGGTGATCTATACGATCGCCACTACGCGCGAGTATCCGCCGGACGATTTGGAGGCGTTCCGCCGGATGAAGGCGGAGAAGCGCGGCCTGGCGGAGAACGCGGGCGAGATTCTGGAATCGATCGCCGCCATGCCGCAGACCATGAAGCAACTGGCCTGGGTGCAGATCGCCACGTGGCTGGGGCTGTTCTGCATGTGGCTGTATTTCCCGGTGGCGGTGGCGCACAATGTGTTCGGCGCTTCCGACCCGCAGAGCGCGCTCTACACCGAGGGCGTGGCCTGGGGCGGCTACTGTTTCGCTATGTATTCGGCGGTTTGTTTCGTGTGGGCATTCGCGCTGGCGCCGCTGGCCAACGCGCTGGGCCGGAAGGCGACCCACAGCCTGTGCCTGCTGTGCGGCGCGGCGGGGCTGATGTCGGTGGCGGTGATCCACAACAAGTGGCTCCTGTTCTTCTCGATGGTGGGCGTGGGGATCGCGTGGGCCAGCACGCTGGCCATGCCGTACGCCATCCTGGCCGGATCGCTGCCAGCGGAGAAGACGGGCATCTACATGGGGATTTTCAACTTCTTCATCGTGACGCCGGAGATTGTGGCATCGCTCGGTTTCGGCTGGGTGATGGCGCACCTGCTGGGGAACAACCGGCTGCTGGCGGTGGTGGCTGGGGGCGTGTTTTTCGTGGTGGCGGCGGCGCTGATGCAGCGCGTGCGGGACGTGGGGGTGGAGCGGGCGGCGAACGTGCCGGAGCCTACGGCAGTTGTTCGAGATCGACCCGGTCTTTGAGCCGCCCGGTTGCCAGTTTGTTCCGTTTGAGATCCTCCAGTTGGATGAAGTTTACGGTGACTCCATCCAGTTCGGCGTCCCAGGCGGCGGGCGTAACAGTCTGCAAGTTCGACGCCGGAAACGGTGGTCAGGATCTCCAGACGCAAGGGTGGAACGCCCATCCTGATGACCTGCCGAGTCTACTGGAACCAGGCGGCATCGGCTTGAACGAACCGAAGGCACCCCGCGCTTCAGTTATGCGCCGGGCATTGCTGGGGCTGAAGGCGATCCAGATGTCGAGGCCGCGGTGGCACGCGGAAAGCCGTAGTACGCTACTCGCGTTCAGCAACTTCAAGAACTCTCTGAAGTCGGGTGGTAGCTGGATCGTAGCCATACATGATCTGCCGGAGCAATTCAAGCGCTCCATGCGCTCCTGAGGCGATTTGGTCTGCCAGTAGGCTTTGTCGGGATCTTCGCCGTCCGGTGACCCGACTTCGATTACCGAACCATCCGAACGGGCTTGGTCGATGGCTCTCATATATCTAATGCGGCCGTTTATTATTCGGCTCACGACGACCGGATCGCCCGTCAAGTGGATTGCGCCACTTCAAATGGCGGAAGCGAGTGAAATCGTGGTCGAAGGAACAGAGTTCCGCTCCATGCTCGAGGGCGAGTGCGGCGAGGTGGGCATCGGATGTCAGGTTGCCGCCGGTGCCCAAAGGAAGCAGGAGGTCGCGCAGCATCTGAGCATGGCGAGGACCTGGATGGACTACGGTCACGGAGGGTCGTTCGAGCCAGGAATCCACGATGTCGAAGGCCGCTTGGATTCGTAACGGCTTCGGGAAGACGTTCGGCCGTGTCGTCAAACGCAGGAAAGCCAGGAGCACAAGCCACGATAGCCCGACTGTCTCCGTACCCGAAAGAGTGGCTTCCCACCACGATGTCGCTTCGGCGTGGAGCGGCGCATCTTTATCGACGGCGTATATGAGCAGGTTGACGTCAACCAGGATCATTTACGCAGCGCCAACTTGCGGCTGATCTCCTCATCTTCAATGGCGTCCGCCATCGCCAAGGCCTTGTCCCAGCGGAAATCCGGGGCCGGTCCAAGATGATACGACTTCTGGGCAAAACGCGTGGTCCGCGGTTGTCTTCCGCGGGTCAAGCCAGCCCGAATCGCCTCGTTTAGCGCTTGCTTGAAGGAGACCCCGCGTTCGCGGATCGCGTTTTGAAGCATTTTCTCGACGTCCGGATCGAGCGTAACGGTGGTTCTCACGAAGCTATCATAGCATCATGTTGGATGCTGTCATGATGCGGGGCGATGTTACCCCGCCAGGACTTCCACGCAGTCCGGGCCACAGATCTTCTCGAGCGCCGCGCGGAATTCGCGGTCCGGGCGCACCTTGGCGGGCACGTCCAGGATCACGGAGAAATCGCGCGGCATTTCCAGCCGCAGCCGCACTTGCGACTCGCCGGGCTTGGCGCGGAACAGTTCGCGCAGGGCGGCGGGCTTGTCCGCTACGCCATTGCGGCCCAGCCACACACGGATGGAGATCAGAGACGGCAGATTCACGCGCGCGGTCTCGAGCGGTTGAATGTCCTGCACGGAGATCTTGGGCGGCGCATTCTCTTCGGGCAGCACCAGACCGCGCACCAGCACCGCTTTATCTTCCACGATCTGGCTGGCCAGCCGGTCGAAGCTGGCGGCGAACACCATGCCGTCGACCGCACCGGTGCGGTCTTCGATCTGCAGCGCGGCCCAGGGCTTTTGCTCCCGGTTGCGCTTGCGCTGGATACCCGTGAGCACGCCGCACAGGGCCACCTCCGTCCCTTTTTCGAGACCTTCCAGATTGCCGGTATTGTGGGTGGCCAGCTCGCGGATCTTGTCTCCGTAGTCGTCAAGCGGGTGCCCGGTCACGTAGAAGCCGAGCATCTCTTTCTCGCCCTGCAGCTTCTCGCGGCCTGTCCAATCGGGCACTTGCGGCAGCGGCCTCTCTTTGGGGCCTTCCTCCGGGGTCATGTCGCCGAACAGCCCGCCCTGGCCGCACACGCGGTCGCGCCAGGCGCGCTGCCCGGCTTCCATGGCGCTTTCGGTGGCGGCGAACAACTGCGCGCGGGTGCCTTCCAGCGAGTCCATGGCGCCGGCGCGAATGAGGCTCTCGATCATGCGCCGGTTGATGGGGCCCAGGTCCACGTTCTCGCAGAACTCGTAGATGGAAAGGAAGCGGCCCAGCTTTTCGCGCGCGGCGCGGATGGCCTCGACGGCGTTGGGGCCCAGGTTCTTGACGGCGCCCAGTCCGAAACGGATGCCCTTGCCGTTAGGCGCCGTGTCGTCGGGCGTGAAGCTCCAATCGCTGGCGTTCACGTCCGGCTGGAGCACGGTGATGCCCATCTCGCGGCACTCGTTGATATACTTCACCACCTTCGCCGTGTTTCCCGTCTCAGACGTCAGCAGCGCGGCCATGAAGTCCACCGGGTAGTGCGCCTTCAGGTAGGCGGTAACATAGGCGAGATAGGCATAAGCCGCCGAATGCGACTTATTGAATCCGTAACCCGCGAACTGTTCCATCAGGTCGAAGATCTTCTCGATCTTCTTCTGCGGGAAGCCGCGCTCGAGCGCGCCCTTGATGAAGCGCTGGCGCTGCGCGGCCATCTCTTCGGCTTTCTTCTTGCCCATGGCGCGGCGCAGAATGTCGGCTTCGCCCAGTGAATAGCCTGCCAGGACATTGGAGATCTGCATCACCTGCTCCTGGTAAACGATCACGCCGTAAGTCTCTTCGAGCAGCGCCTTCAACTCAGGCAGGTCGTAACTGACTGCCTTGCGGCCATGCTTGCGATCGATGAAGTCATCGACCATGCCGCCTTGCAGGGGGCCGGGGCGGTAGAGCGCGTTGAGCGCGGTGAGATCCTCGATGCGGGTGGGATGGTACCGGCGCAGAATGTCCTGCATGCCGGACGATTCAAACTGAAAGATGCCGCTGGTGAGGGCCTTCGAAAAAATCTCGTAGGTGGCCGGGTCGTCCAGCGGCAGCTCCTCAGGCACCAGGCGCACGCCGTGCCGCTTTTCGATCAGCTTCAGCGCGTCGTCGATGAGCGTGAGCGTGGTCAGGCCCAGAAAGTCCATCTTCAGAAGCTGCAGTTTCTCGAGGCCGCTCATGTCGAACTGCGTGACAATTTCATCCCGGTTGGTGCGATAGAGCGGGACCAGCTGCTTCAGCGGTTCAGGCGAGATGACCACGCCGGCGGCGTGCACCGAACAGTTGCGCGCCATGCCTTCCAGGCGCAGCGCGACTTGCAGGATCTCAGCCACGCGCGGGTCTTTGCGCTCCAGCTCGCCGAAGCCCGGCTCGGTCTTCATGGCGTCGCTGAGCGTGATGTTCAGGACGTTGGGCACCATCTTGGTGAGGCGCTCCACGTCGGCGAAGCTCATGTCCAGCACGCGGCCCACGTCTTTAATGGCGGCACGCGCGGCCATGGTGTTGAACGTGATGATCTGCGCCACCTGCTCGCGGCCGTATTTCTCGGTCACGTACTGGATCACTTCGCCGCGCCGGTTCATGCAGAAATCGATATCGATGTCGGGCAGGCTGATGCGCTCGGGATTCAGGAAGCGCTCGAACAGCAGCCCGTATGCGAGCGGATCGATATCGGTGATGCCCATGGCGTAGCCCACCAGGCTGCCCGCCGCCGAGCCGCGGCCCGGGCCGACCGGAATGGATTTCGACCGCGCAAAACGGATGAAATCCCAGACGATCAGGAAGTAGCCGGAGAACTGCATCTTCTGGATCATCTGGATTTCGCGGTCCAGCCGCTCCAGGTACTCGGGCAGGTCGTGCTTCAGGCGGCCGGCGGCGCGCAGAGCTTCCAGCCGCGGCCTGCGCCTTTCAAAACCCTGGCGCGCGATGAATTCGAAATACGTATCGGTGGAGTGCTCGGCCGGGACTTCGAATTTCGGGAAAGGCTCCTTGATTTTTTCCAGGTCGACGTGGCAGCGCTGGGCGATCTCCCAGGTGCGGTCGAGCGATTCTTCCAGCTCGCCGAAGAGCTGCATCATCTCGGCGCGCGATTTCAGGTAGAAGTCCGGCGTGTTCCATTTCATGCGCGACGGGTCGCTCATGGTCTTGCCGGTCTGAATGCAAAGCAGGATTTCGTGCGCGCGAGCATCGTCGCGGCGCAGATAGTGCGCGTCGTTGGTGGCCACCAGCGGCAGGCCAGTATCGGCCGACAGGCGGTTGACCGCGGGCACCAGGCGCTTGTCCTGTTCGAGGTGATGGTCCTGGATTTCAAGAAAGAAATTGGTTTTGCCGAAGATGTCCGCGTATGTGTAGGCGGTGCGGCGGGCTTCCTCGTAGCGGTCCGCGAGCAGAATTTCGGGGATGTCGCCGCGCAGGCAGGCGGACATGCCGATCAGCCCTTTGGAGTGCCGAGCCAGCAGGTCTTTGTCGATGCGGGGCTTGTAGTAGAAGCCCTCCAGGAAGCCGGTGGAGACCAGGTTTATGAGGTTGCGATAACCCTCCTGGGTTTCGCAGAGCAGGATCAGGTGGTTGTAGCGGTCGGTATCGTTGCGGCTTTTGTGGCCCTGTTGCGAGACGTAGACTTCACAGCCGATGACCGGATGCACGCCCTTGCTCCTGGCTGTGTTATAGAACTTGACGGCGCCGAACAGGTTGCCGTGGTCGGTCATGGCGACGGCCGGCATCTTCTGCTCGACGACCGTGTCCATAAGCTGGCCGATTTCACAGGCTCCGTCGAGGAGGGAATAATCGGTGTGGCAGTGCAGATGGACGAACGGATTTTCCGGCATGGCCTTCCTTCTATCGGGTCTCTGGGGAGGTGCTTCTATTTTACTGCATGGGTGCGGCGCGCGTCCGGAATCTACTCCACGCGGAGACCAATGCACGCGGGCTGCGTCGCCCCAAGATCCGCAAACCAACCCACGTGCTCCGAGACCATATCGAGTTCGAGTTCGTACGATCCCGGTTGTTTTGGCGCAGTCACGGGCAACGCCAACTCTTCGCTTTGACCCGGTGCGACGTCGGATGTCAAAACGGCGCGCGGGCCTTCAACAGGCACTGGGAGACCTGAGCCCGACAGGTGCACACCGAGACGCACGGAGCCTCGATCGGCAGGGGCACGGCTGATCCATTTGCTGAATCCCGTGTTCTTGACAATCACGCGAAGCCTAAACGTTTCTCCCAGCCGGCAGACAGCTGGCGCGTCCAGCACCTTGAGTTCGGCGCCCAGAAAAGCCGGGTGCGTGGCGCTGTCGGGTGCGCCGGGATTCCAGGCCGTGATGAGGGCGCGGCCGGCGTTGCGGGACACGAGCCTAGGGTTTTGAAACCCAACGTCAGTCAGGATCGCCAGGAGAGCACTCGCGCTGGGAATGAACCAGTTGTAAACGGACTCCTGCACGATCGAGCTGTTCGCTACATAGGCCACGGGGTGGAGGAGCCTCCCAATACCGCCGAGCGCTGGCGAGTCTACCGCCGATGACGCGCGCTCCGGCAGCACTGCGGATTCGATGATCGCCAATCCCCGGGTGACCAGGAAAAGCCGCTCGACAGCCAAAATGAGGTGCTTGCAATGATAAAGCAGGCCCAGCGCCAAGGTGACGTCGAACGTTCCAATGTTCAGTGGCGAGATGGCATAGACCGACATCCGCCGGTAATCGATGTCCAAGCCCAGAATATCTCGCACCATGATGGCCTGCCGTATGGCACGGCCCGACGCGTCGATCCCCAAAACGCGCGCGGCACTCCGGCGCTTGGCTTGGATCGAATAGAAACCGGCGTTGCAGCCGACATCCAATACAGTCTTGCCCGCGAGGTCCGCCGGCAACGCACGTTTCACGAACTCCCATGTGCCTCGGGGATGATCGGCGGGCTCCGATCCGATCGTGTAGCCCTTGGTGGTGAGGCCGTTCCCCAAGTCGATACTGTGAAACCACGGACCCAGCGCGGCTATGCGGGAGGCCGTGGAATCCCCGGCAGGTGCGACCTTCCCGGCACGTTCCGCGTGCGATGGAGATGGCGCCACGGGTTCTTCGCGGCGGGTTTGGGGTTTTAGCCAATCTTTCATTTCGGGCTCTGGGAAACCGCTCATTGTACAACCCGTCGCTATCGTCCTCTGGGTGAGCGGGCGGCCCGTTCGGGAGCTCGTTGCCCGGAATGCGATTTCGCCACGATTCCGGCACGTTCTGACGGCCGGCGATGGTTGAAAAAAGGACGAATTCATCGAGTTCGGTGATATCATTAAGCGGACGCGGTGGGTGAGTCCGCATGGTCAGCGTCATTAATCTTCTGATTGTGGCGGGTGCTGTTCTATTGAGTGCCCGCCTGTACTACTTGGGTCTATATCGGCGGTACCGGGCGTTCTTTTCTTTCCTGATCTTCTTTATCTTGGGAAATGGGCTGTTTGTAATTCTCGGCCCAGGAAGCGGCGCTTACCAGAAGTTCTGGATCCTCACGGAGCCGTTTGAGTGGTTTCTCTACGCCTGGGTGGTGCTGGAGCTGTATTCGTTGGCCCTGGAGGGCTACCGGGGCCTGTCTACGGTGGGGCGCTGGTCGCTCATCGTGGCGATTTTCGTGGCCGTGGCGGCTTCCGGTTTTAGCCTGATCGTACCCTCCCACCTGACGCGGCAAGGGCGCCTGATGGCGTATTACTTCGTGGCCGAGCGCGCGGTCTACTTCAGTCTGGCCGTCTTTTTGTTGACGATTTTGGTTCTGCTCACACGGTATCCCATTACGCTGAACCGCAACACGATTGTCCATAGCGTGGTTTTTTCTATCTATTTTCTGAGTAATACGGCGATCTTCCTGCTCTTAAGCACGCGCGGATTTGGGGCGATAGCAATCGCCTCGTATGCCACCCAGGCCGTCAATCTGGGAGCACTGGGGACCTGGCTGGCGATGTTGAATCCGGCTGGGGAGAAGCGGCAGCAGAGGCTGCGCCCCGCCTGGATGCCCGGCCACGAGGAGCACCTGCTCAACCAATTGAACAGCCTCAACGCGGCGTTGTTGCGGGTTAGCCGAATCTAACGCGTCACCGCAGAAACGAATACCCCACGTAGAACACGTTATTATCCACGCCCGGATTGAAGCTGGTGGTGTAGGCGTTCGAGATATGCAGAAACCGGTAGCCGAAGCTCACTGCACTGCGTTCGCCCACGCGCCACCGGATGCCGCCGCCCAGATCGAAGAAGAGATTCAGGCCGGTCGCGTTCGGCTGGTTTTCCGGGATCGGCTCGGAGGAAGCGACGATCCCTCCGGTGGTTTCGGCGAAGGGATGAACGCGGCGTTTCCGCACAAGGTCGAGGGTAAACCCCACCGGCGCCACGGCAAAGCCGTATACCGCATGCGCCGGCTCGATCAGGATGGCTGCCGGCATGGCCGCCGCGGTATAGCTTATCGAGAGGGAGTCCCAGATCCAGCAGCGATAGCTGTAGGCGAATCCGGCCAGGGCCAGGCGGCGATCCGGGACCGTGCCGATCAGGGTCGCCGATGCCGGGGAGTAGCCGGCGAAGAACTGAAAGTCGTGACGCGGCTGGCCGCCGGCATCGGAGCACAATCCAGCTTGCAGGATGGCGGGCGAAGCGAACACAAATGCCAAGGCGGGAAAACGCAACTACGGAAGCTCTTCGGGATGGAACACCAGGTCGCGGTCCAGGACCATTTCCAGGTGCGTGCCCGCGTGCAGCACTACATTCTGATTGCGGGAGAGCAGGACTCCGGCCAGAGCACCGCCCACGCCGCCGATAGCGGCGCCGCCCAGTCCCCTGGTCATGGCGCCAATGGCGCCGCCAGCGCCGGCTCCCTCGATCACGGTGCGGCCGTCGGCCGACTTGCCCTGACCTTCCACTTTGCCTTCTTCGCCCGGCGGCCGGGCGCGAAAATCGCGCGACACACCGTTGGGCAGAATCAGCGAGTCGAACCGGATGTACAGCTCACCCTTGCCTACCACTTTGCCGGCCTGCTTGGCCTTGGTGATGACGCCTTCGACGTCGCTGCCCCGGGGTATGACCACCCGCCCACTCACGGCCACAGGCGACGCCGTGCGCAGGTAAACGTGATCGCCCTCCCTGGCGTACTTCGTGTTCACTTCATTGATGAGCGACAACAGGACGCGCGTCCCCGTGGGAACGGTGATATCGGGAGGCGCCGCGGGCGCGGGCCTGGTGGCCAGCACGAGTTGCTGCGTGCCGCTGCCGGGCTCGACCTGACGCCAGCCGCCCGCCGGCGCCGCTGCCGTTGCGGGAGCAGCCACCGGTGCGCCCTCGCGCCGGTATACTAGCGTGCCTTCCGAATCTCCATCGGCGCGAACGATCTGGCGGGCGATGGTAAGAGTGTTGTGACTGCGGGAGATTTCCCAGCGGTCCATGATGGTGTAATGCCGCGGTCCGGAAACCTGCGTATTGATCAGCAGGGCCGCGCCTTCCCACTTGACCACGGAGCTTCTGGATTCCTCGCCGATCTGCTTGCGTGTTTCGCTGCCATCGAGCGCATACGACCACTCAGTGGTCCCGGATGAGCAACGGATGCCCACGTCGCCTTGCGAGACTTGGAGGTTGGCTTCCACTTGTCCGAGGGACGCAGTGTCGCTGGCGGCGGGGTCGAGCAGCCATTTCCCGGAGAAGTCGCGGTCCGGATCGGCAGCACGCAGGAGGCAGGTGAGAGCCAACGCCGCTAGCAGCACCGGTAGATGAATGCGCCCTCGCATGCTCCAAACAATAGCACAGACGCGAGTGGCGCGAATTGGGTTGCGGGCTGCGACATCGATCAGTCGAACTCGCGGCGCGGCGGGGCTTGGTCCGGCCCTACGCGCCCGACGGCGATTTCGGCGCGATGATAGTTCTCACCCTTCATCGCGCAACCGGCCATGCGGCGCAGCATAGCCATCTGGCCCACATGCGTCAGCGCGTCGGCGATGGGACCCTGGAACAGCTTCTCCGCCGACTCGTGCAGTGGCGCATCGGACGCCAGGTACGCGTCGAATCGTTCGAGAGCGGCAAAGAAACGCTCGACCTCCTGGTCCCAAGCGAGCGGCGCGGAGTTATGCCACTCCTCCTTCCCTTTGGCCACCGCGAGCGACCAGTCGAGCAGGTCGCCCATGTGCGCCAGAATCTGGGCCGGCGTGCGGCCCTTGGCATCGGTGCGGTACGCGGCGAATTCGGGGGAAGCGCCGCGCAGGGCTTTGCCGCCGCGGTAGGCCAGGGTAGCGAGGGTGTGGCGAAAAAGGTCGCGCTTCGGATCGGAGGGCATCGGAAATATTATGGCAAATGCTATGGCAGGCGCGCCGCTAACGCGGTCGCCAGCGCCGCAGGGTCGTGCCCTTCGGCGACATTGGCGTAGCCCAGGATGTAGTCGCCTTTTCGGATGAAGCAGAGGCGGCCAAGATAGCGGTCGGTCAACTGCAAAGGGTCGCCGGTCTGGCCGAAACGCGCGCGCAGTTTATCCATCACAGCCACGGCGTCACCGGGCGACGACTCCTGGACCACGAACGCCTGACCGAAATCATACTCGGCCACGTAGCCGCGCTGGAGCAGGCGCAGACCGAGCACGCTTTCCGGAATCAGCCGCGCGGATTTCTGTCCTTCGGCTGGAAACCAGGCGAGCGCGGCCGGCACGGCAGTGCTGCCGGGCAGCAGCATTTCAAGCGCGGCTGAGAAGGCGCGCAGGGCCGGGGTGTGATCTTTGTCCGGACTGGCGGCCAACTCCGCATAGAACCGGCCCCTGGTGAAGATGACGCGGCGCGGCGTGACCTGGCCGCCCGCTCCCAGCGACTCGGCCGGCAACCGCGGGTCGCGATTGGCGCTGAACATGCCGTAGGCCAGATCGGGGTCCGAGAACTCGGAGACGTCGATCAGGATCGTATCGCCGCCATGGACGCAGGAAACGCCGTGCATGGCGACGAAGTTGTAGAGCAGGTAGCCCTCGGCGTTGCCGTCCATGTACTCGAACAGGTTGGAGGCGTCGTAGGCGCGGGCCGGTCCCTCCTGGGTCCAGCCCGGCACCAGTTCGCATTTGGGAACCTGCGCCGGGCATACCAAGACCGCCGCGGCCAAGCCAGCCAGAAGCCCCTTCACGCGAACAGTTCCTGCGCGCGCTTCAACCGTTCGGTGACGCGGACTCCATGCGGGCAATCGACGGTGCAGGTAGAGCACGAAGCGCAACGCACCTGCGCTACCTCAGCCGGCAATTCCAGGAATCGCTCCCGGCCAAGCGAAAACTGCCCGTATCCGTCAGCATAAGTGAGGCAGCGCAGGATATCGGCGACCGGCAAGCCCTTGGCGCATGCGCCGTCGCACTGGCCGCACATCCGGCAGTAGAGCGGCGCAATGCGCTCGAGATGCCTGGCGAGCAGGGTCTCGTCGGACTTGGTGAAGCCGCCGGTCATGGCCTTGAGATTCTCTTCGAGCTGATCCATATCGGTCATGCTCGGAACGGTGGTATCGATGTCGGAGCTCTTCAGCACCCAGCGCAGGGCCGACAGCAGCGCACCATCCTTCTTGAAGGTGTCGTAGAGCTTGTTGCCCGGCTTGGCGAGGCGAAGGCCGCCGGCCATCACCTTCATGGCGACGATGCCTTTACCGGCGGCGTTGGCGGCGGCGATAACCGGGTCGAGCCTCTGGCCCATGCTGAAGTTGTACGCCGTCAGGATCACATCGATGTGCGGATTGGCTGCCAGCGCGGGAATCAGTTCCGTCTGGCCGCTGTGCGTGGAGACGCCGGCAAAGCGAATCTTGCCGGCTTTTTTGGCGGTCTGCTGCGCGTCGATCAGCTCGTCGGTGACATCGGCGGGCTTGGTTTTGGCGTGCAGATACCAGATGTCGAGATGATCCGTGCCGAGTTCGCGCAGGCTGGTATCGAGGTCGGCGAGCGCGGCCTCTTTGGTCTTGGCGCCCGACTTGCTCGACAGGGTGATGCTCTGGCGCTTGCTTTTGAGCGCGGCGCCCACCATGCGCTCGTTGTTGCCGCTCTGGTAGACGCGGGCGGTATCGAAATAAGTGATGCCGATGTCGGCGGCGCGCTCGATCACGCTGGCGTCGGAGGTGACCATGCAACCGAAGCCCACGCTGGTGACCTTCAGTCCGGTATCGCCGAGGATGCGGTAGCGCAGTTGCGGGGAGGCGATCGCGGCACGCGGCGGAGCTTGCTTTTGATCGTCCGCAGTCGAGCGGGCGGCCGATGCCGCGGCGGGCACGGCCAGTCCGGTGAGCAGGAAATTACGGCGGGATGAATCCGGCATAGAGTTCCTCCTAAGCAGATGCTAAAATCTTATTCTAGACCGGAGCGACTTTTTATGCCAACTGATTTCTCGCGACGTTTATTCCTGGGCGGCTCGGGCGCCCTGCTGGCGCACGGGCTGCTCGCCAAAGCCCTGCCGAAGGCGACGGCCAGCGGCGCGGCGGTTTCCCTGATCAAGGGCGACGACCGGCGCAAGAATGCGCACGACGCGCTGGAGGCCATCGACGACCAGATCCGGCCGGCGCTGCGCCAGAAGAAGTACGTGGTGATCAAACCCAACAACGTGTCCACGGTGAATCCGCTGGCGGCCACCAATGCCGACGCGATCCAGGGCATTCTGGATTACCTGGCGCCGCGCTTCAAGGGGCCGGTGATGATCGCGGAGGCATCCGCCGGTGAAACCATGCAGGGCTTCGAGAATTTCCACTACGACCGGGTGGCGGCGGAGCGGCGCGCGCAACATGTGAGCCTCGTGGACCTGCACCAGGAAGCGAAGTATGTGACGATGCCGCTGATCGACTTCGACATCCATCCCGCGCCGGTGCGGCTGGCCGCGCGGCTGTTCGATCCGGACGCGTTCATCATCTGCGCGGCGATGCTGAAGACGCACAACACGGTGGTGGCCACGCTTTCGGTGAAGAACATGGTGCTGGGCGCGCCGCTGCATTCGGCGCCCAAGGAGACGCCGCGCTGGAACGACAAGCGCCGCTACCATACGGGCCTGCGCCAGACGCACTACAACATGTTCATCACCGCGCAGAAGATGCGGCCCTTCTGGGGCGCCACGTTGATCGACGGCTTTGAGGGCATGGAGGGCAATGGCCCGGCGTCCGGCACGCCGGTGCCTTCGCGGGTGGCGATCGCCTCGACCGATTACATCGCCGCAGACCGCGTGGGCGTGGAGGCCATGGGGATCGACCCGAACTGGATCGGCTATTTGAACTTCTGCGGCCAGTTCGGACTGGGGCAGTTCGACCTGGATAAGATCGAAGTGCGCGGGGAGAAGGTGGCTTCGGTGCGGCGGAAGTATCAATTGCATAAAGACATCGAGCGCGAGTTGCTGTGGATGGGCCCGATGACGGATCTGCCGCCCAAGCTGGGCTAGCTTTCGGGACAATCGAAGCCTAAGTGGCTGGGTCTAAAGGCGGTGGTGGGTCGTGGGTGGTGGGTTGTGGGGGACGCGCCGACGCGGCGACACGGTGACACGGCGACGCGGAGGCCCTGGTTGGGGATTTCGGGCTGGCAGAGAGAGAGTGGTCGCGTATCAGTTGGGGTCATCTGCCAGTTTGTCAAAGATCACGGGGGGTGCTAACGGGTATCGGGCGTGGCGGGGGAACAGGAGATGGGAGGGGCCTCGGGGCCTTTCGACATTACATACGCGGGGGGCGGAGCTGCCGGCTGGCGGGAAGCGGAGGCCGGCTTTGACGCGGCTTTCGCGATTGGCTGGTTGGCCCGGCGTTGCGTTTGCGACTGCTTCATGTCGGCGACGGCGGTGCGGAAGGAGCGCTCCAGTTGCGCGCGCAGTTTCGCTACGAACGCCAACATTTTGAATTGTTGTTCGCCGAAGTCGATGTACAGGTAGATCTTCTGCTCGCTCTCGGCA
>Ga0335078_10007342_pt1 | contig 16346 bp, 12 predicted proteins | sample Lox_Sample_32_FD_206711 | JGI IMG/M metagenome (GOLD analysis project Ga0335078, IMG submission 206711) | Soil microbial communities from Loxahatchee National Wildlife Refuge, Florida, United States - Lox_Sample_3.2 | ecosystem: Environmental > Terrestrial > Soil > Wetlands | place: USA...
CTCGACGCCGCCGACCTCAAGGGCCTGGTCGAGACGTTCAAGGGCATCGTGAAGGACCAGACGGGCCGCGACTTCCCGCAGGACCCGCGCGAGCAGATGGACATGGCGGTCGAGGCGGTCTTCAACTCCTGGAACGCCGACCGGGCCATCCTGTACCGGCGGCAGGAGCGCATCCCGGCCGACCTCGGCACCGCGGTCAACATCGTCGCCATGGTCTTCGGCAACCTGGGCTCCGACTCGGGCACCGGCGTGGCCTTCACCCGCGACCCCGGCAGCGGCCAGCAGGGCGTGTACGGCGACTACCTGCAGAACGCGCAGGGCGAGGACGTGGTCGCCGGCATCCGGAACACCGTGCCGCTGCAGGACCTGGAGCAGATTGACCCCAAGTCCTACGGCGAGCTCATGGAGATCATGGCGACGCTCGAGAACCACTACAGGGACCTCTGCGACATCGAGTTCACGATCGAGCGCGGGAAGCTCTGGATGCTGCAGACCCGGGTCGGCAAGCGCACCGCTGCCGCCGCGTTCCGGATCGCTACCCAGCTTGTCGACCAGGGCCTCATCGACATGGACGAGGCGCTCACCCGGGTGACCGGCAGCCAGCTCGCGCAGCTGATGTTCCCGCGCTTCGACGCCGGCTCCGACGTCACCAAGATCACCAAAGCCGTCAGTGCCTCGCCGGGCGCCGCGGTGGGCAAGGCGGTCTTCGACTCGGCGACGGCCGTGGCGTGGGCGGACCGCGGCGAGGACGTCATCCTGGTCCGCCGCGAGACCAACCCCGACGACCTGCACGGCATGATCGCGGCCCGTGGCATCCTGACCAGCCGGGGCGGCAAGACCAGCCACGCCGCGGTCGTCGCCCGCGGCATGGGCAAGACGTGCGTCTGCGGCGCGGAGGAGCTCGAGGTGGACGTCAATGCCGGGCGGTTCGCCTCGGCAGGCGGCATCACCGTCTCCGAGGGCGACGTCATCTCGATCGACGGCACGTCCGGGCAGGTCTACCTGGGGGAGGTGCCGGTCGTCGCATCCCCGGTGGTCGAGTACTTCGAGGGCAGCCTCGACCCGCAGTCCGACGAGCTGGTCGCCGCCGTGCACCGGCTGATGACTCATGCCGACGAGGTCCGCCGCCTCGGCGTGCGGACAAACGCGGACACCGGCGAGGACTCCGCCAGGGCCGTCCGGTTCGGCGCGCAGGGCATCGGCCTGTGCCGCACCGAGCACATGTTCCTCGGCGAGCGGCGGCAGCTCGTCGAGCGGCTGATCCTGGCCGAAGACGACGCAACCCGGACCTCGGCGCTGGACGCGCTCGAGCCGCTGCAGCGCGGCGACTTCGTGGAGATCTTCGCGGCCATGGACGGGCTGCCGGCCACGATCCGGCTGCTCGACCCGCCGCTGCACGAGTTCCTGCCCGACCTCACCGAGCTGTCGGTCAAGATCGCGCTGGCCGGGGACAAGGCCACCGAGCAGGACCACAAGCTGCTGGACGCCGTCCGCCGCCTGCACGAGCAGAACCCGATGCTCGGCCTGCGCGGCGTCCGGCTGGGCCTGGTGGTCCCCGGCCTGTACGCGATGCAGGTCCGTGCGATCGCGCACGCCGCGGCCGACCGGGTCAAGGCCGGCGGCGACCCGAAGCCGGAGATCATGATCCCGCTGGTGGGCGCGATCCAGGAGCTCGAGGCGGCCAGGGACGAGACCGAGAAGGTCCTCGCCCAGGTGGCCGGCGAGACCGGCACGAGCGTGCACACGCTGATCGGCACCATGATCGAGGTGCCGAGGGCCGCCCTCACCGCGGGCGAGATCGCCCAGGCGGCGGAGTTCTTCTCGTTCGGCACCAACGACCTGACGCAGATGGGCTGGGGGTTCTCCCGCGACGACGTCGAGGGCGCGTTCTTCGGCCGCTACATCGACCTGGGCGTGTTCGGCGTCTCGCCGTTCGAGACGATCGACGAGGACGGCATCGGCCGGCTGGTTCGGATCGCGGTCGAGGAGGGCCGGGCCACCCGGCCGGACCTGAAGATCGGCGTCTGCGGCGAGCACGGCGGTGACCCGGATTCGGTGCACTTCTTCCACAAGGCTGGCCTCGACTACGTGTCCTGCTCGCCGTTCCGGGTGCCGGTAGCCCGCCTGGAGGCTGGCCGCGCCGCCGTGCTGGAGACCACCGGGGGCAGCGACAGCAGGTGAGACCGTGACCGGCGGCACGGCGACCGGGGACTATAGCCAGCGGGCTACCGCCCGGTGGGTCGCCGAGCCGCGCAAGCAGCCGGCCGATTCCGGGCGCGGTCCGTTCATGCGGGACCGCGCCCGGGTGCTGCACAGTGCCGCGCTGCGCCGGCTCGCGGCGAAGACGCAGGTCGTCGCCGTCGGCTCGGGGGACTTCCCGCGGACCCGGCTGACGCACTCACTGGAGTGCGCCCAGATCGGCCGCGAGCTCGGGCTTGCGCTCGGCTGCGACCCGGATCTCGTGGACGCTGCCTGCCTCGCGCACGATCTCGGTCACCCGCCGTTCGGGCACAATGGCGAGTCCGCGCTCGCCGAGCTCGCCGCCGGCTGCGGGGGCTTCGAGGGGAACGCCCAGAGCCTGCGGCTGATCACGCGCCTCGAGGCGAAGGTGCCGGGGGCGGGCCTGAACCTTACCAGGGCGACCCTGGATGCCACCCTGAAGTACCCGTGGCTCGGGCCGGGCGAGGCAGCCAGCTCCGGCGGCAAGTACGGCGCCTACGGCGACGATGCCGACGCGTTCGCCTGGATCCGGGCCGGCGCTCCGCCGGAGCGTCCGTGCCTCGAAGCGCAGGTGATGGACTGGGCCGACGATGTCGCCTATTCCGTGCACGATCTGGAGGACGGCCTGCACGCGGGGCTGGTCACCTTCGCGATGCTGCGCGACGTGCAGGAACGGCAGGTCGTCGCGAAACTCACCCTCGCCACGTACTGCGCGCCCGGCTTCACGACCGAGGACGAGCTCGCCGAGGTGTTCGGCGGGCTGCTGGATCTCGGCTGCTGGCCACGTCAGTTCGACGGGAGCCTCGCGGCGGCGGCCGCCATGAAGAACCTGACCAGCCATCTGATCGGGCGGTTCTGCCGCGCGGCGCAGGGGGCCACCCGGCCGCCGGGCCACCCGCCGGTGCGCAGGTACGAGGCCGACCTGGCCGTCCCCCGGCGGCAGCGACTGGAGTGCGCGCTGCTCAAGGGCGTCACCGCGCACTACGTCATGAGCCGCTCCGGCGTGGCTGCCGCCCAGGCGCGCGAGCGCGAGATCATCGCCGGGCTTGCGGAGCGCATCTCGGCGGCCGCGCCGCATGTGCTCGAGCCGCTCTTCCGGCCGGCCTACGAGGCGGCGGCCGACGACGCGGGCCGGCTGCGCGTCGTCGTCGACCAGATCGCGTCGCTGACCGACACGTCGGCGCTGGCCTGGCACGATCGGCTGACCGCCGCCGGATCGTAGGCAGCCGGCCCGCGACCGCCCGGCCGGGATGCCGGCGGCGCGGTCGGACATCACGCCAGCCGGGACTAACCCGGCGCCGGGGTCAGTCCGCGTCGGCCACGCGCTCGAGCAGGACCCCGGCCAGCCGCAGGATCTCGATCTCGGTGCTGGTCAGCGTCGCGCTCAGCGCGGTCGCCAGCCACGAATCGCGGGCGGCCATGTCCGTCCGCAGCGCGTCCAGCCCGGCGTCGGTCAGGCCGAGGAGGATCATGCGGCCGTCGCGCGGATGCGCGGCCTTCGTGATGAGCCCGGCCGCCTCCAGGCTCGTCAGCGTCCGGGTGAGGGTCTGCGGCTGCACCCGCTCGGCGGCCGCTATGTCGCCCGGCGTCAGCGGGCCGCGCCGGTGCAGGTGCCCGAGGACGCTCAGCTCGAGCGAGGTGCGGCCCATGGCCGGGCGTTCCAGCTTCAGCCTGCGCCCGAGGCCCATGACACCACGGCGGACGGTGCTCGCGGTGGCTGCCACGCCGGGATCGTCGCTCACGGATAGAACGCTAGCACGTACTAACTGGTCGCAGTTTGACGATCAGATCGCAATTTTAATAAGCTCTAGCGTATGAACCTCGAGCCCTCGCGCACCAGCCAGGTCGTAGCGCTCATGCGGGCCGAGCTGGACCGGCCGCACAGCCCGGACGGGGACCCGGCCGCCCAGCGGGCGCTGTGCGAGGGGCTGGAGCTCACCCCGCCCGGCTGGCTCCGGCCGGGCATCGAGGCCCGGACCAGGTTCATGGACGACCACGTCGCTACCGCCATCGCCGCCGGTGTCCGCCAGGTGGTGATCTGCGGCGCGGGGCTGGACGACCGGGCGCTGCGCTTCCGCAGCCCCGGCGTGCGCTTCTTCGAGGTCGACCACCCGGTGACGCAGGCGGACAAGGCCGCCAGGCTGCGGGCGATGGGGGCGGGAGCCGACGGGCCGGTCCTGGCGAGCTGCGACTTCCAGGCCGAGCCGATCGGCGGCCCGCTCGAGGCGCACGGGCACCGCGCGTACGACGCGACGACGTTCCTGTGCGAGGGCCTGCTCGTCTACCTGGACCAGGACGCATGCCACCGGTTGCTGGCGGGGATGGCGGCGCGGGCGGCCGCGGGCAGCACGCTCGCGGTGACGCTGGCCACGCACGCCTCGGGCCTGCCCGCAGCGGAGGTGGCCGCGGACGCCAACGCGGCGCGGCGGGCCGGCGCCGCCGAGCCGTGGCGCACGATCCTGCCGGCGGCCGAGCACCTGGCGATGCTGGCCGCCGCGGGCTGGCGCGTGACCGCGGTCGCGGAACTGCCGCCGGCCAGCGATCACGTGTCGCACGGCCGCAGATCGCTGCTGGTCACCGCCGTGCCCGGCGGCTCTTCAGGGTCTTAGGTCCCGGCGACGGCAGACGTTCAGCCGCGGCGCCACCGCAGCCGGCCCGCCTACCGTGGGAGGTAGGGCGGATAGCGTGAGGAGGCTGCGCGATGGAGCAGCTAAGTCCTATGGACGCGCAGTTCATCGAGGCCGAGGACGAGGACAGGCATGCATCGTTCGCCATCGCCTCGATAGCCATATTCGAGGGTCCCGCACCCAGCTACGAGGAGTTTCTCGAGGCCATCAGGGGGCGGCTGCCGCTTGTGCCGATGTACCGCCGCAAGCTGCGAAAAGTGCCGTTCCGGCTCGGCCCGCCCGTCTGGGTGGATGATCCCGATTTCGACCTGCGCTACCACGTACGCCAGACCGCGCTGCCCGCGCCGGGCGGCGCGGCCCAGCTCCGGCAGCTGATGGCGCGGGTCATGGCCCAGCGGCTGGACCGCGACTACCCGCTGTGGGAGTACTGGCTGATCGAAGGCCTGCAGAAGGGGCGCTGGGCGCTCATCTCGAAGGTCCACCACGCGATGGTGGACGGCGTCTCCGGCACCGACCTGTACCGGGTGATCTTCGACCTGACGCCGGAGCCGCCGCCGCCGGTGACCGAGACCACGGCGGTCCCGCCCGAGCCGTCCGCGCTGGCCCTCGCCAGCCGCGCCGCGCTGGACCTGCTCACGCTGCCCACCCGGGTGTTCACCTCGGTGACCGACCCGGAGTCCGACGTGCTGCACCGGGCGTCTGAGGCGGCCAGGGCCGCCGTCATGCTGGCCGGTTCGGGCCGCCCGGCGGTCAGCTCGTCGCTGTGCGGGCCGATCGGCAGGCAGCGGCGGTACGCGTGGGCGCGCGCGTCGCTCGGCGACATCAAGGAAATCAAGGAGGCGCTGGGCGGAACGGTCAACGACGTTGTGCTGGCGGCGATCACCGCGGGGTTCCGCAGCCTGCTGCTCGGCCGGGACGAGAAGCCCGAGCCGCACATGGTGCCGTCGCTGGTGCCGGTGTCGCTGCGGGCACCCGGCGAGGAGAGCATCTACGACAACCGGGTATCGGTGATCATCGCGGATCTCCCGGTGCACCTGGCCGACCCGGTGGAGCGGCTCGCGGCGATTCGCACCGAGATGGCCGCGCTCAAGGCGGGCAACGAGGCCGCGGCGGGCGAGGCGCTCATCTCGCTCGGGCGGATCACGCCGTACTGGCTGACGTCGCAGTTGATCAGGGCCGCCTACCGGCTACCGCAGCGCGAGATAGTGACGGTCACCACCAACGTGCCCGGCCCGCGGCAGCCGCTGTACGGAATGGGCCGCAAGCTAGTGGAGATAATCCCCTGGGTGCCGATCGCCACGACACTCCGGCTCGGCGTCTCGATCTTCAGCTACTGCGATCAGGTGACGTTCGGGATCACCGGCGACTACGACACCACACCGGACATTGACGTCTTCGCCCGCGCGATCGAGAAGGGCGTACGGCAGCTGCGCAAGATCGCCAGGCAGCGTGCAGCGGCGGCCGACGCGGCATGAGCGCGCGGCTGAGCCAGCTACGGGGCGGGGACGGTCACCGGCGGCCGCGCCCTGCCGAGGGCGGTCAGCACGCCGGGCTGCCCGGCCGGTCCCGCTGGCTCGACCTGGGCGGCCCGGTGCGCTACATCGACTACGGCGGCCGGGCGCGCGATCCGCTCATCGTGTGCGTGCACGGCCTCGGCGGGTCGGCGGTGAACTGGGCGGCGATCGCGCCGCTGCTGACCGACAGGTACCGCGTCATCGCCCCGGATCTGGCCGGCCACGGACTCACCAGGTCCGCCGGCCGCGGCACCGACGTGGCGGCGAACAGGAAACTGCTGCACGCCTTCCTCGGGGCCGTCTCGGCGGAGCCGGTGATACTGGCGGGCAACTCCATGGGCGGCATGATCGCGCTGCTGGAAGCCAGCGCCGCGCCGGAGCGCGTGTCCCGCCTCGTGCTCGTGGATCCGGCGCTGCCGTTCGTGCCTGCCAGGCCCGACCTGCTCGTCGCGACCGTGTTCGCGCTCGGTGCCATCCCGCTGGTCGGTCGTGCCATCCTCGGCCGCACGCGCAGCCTGCAGCCGGAGACCGTCGTCGCCGGGGCGCTGACGCTGTGCTGTGCCGACCCGGCCCTGGTGCCCGCGGACGTGGTGGCGCTGCACGTCGCGCTCGCCGGCCAGCGCTCGGACATCCCGGACGCGGGCCGGGACATGTCCGCGGCGACAAGATCGGTGATCGCGACGGCGGCGAGCCCGGAATACCGCGAGCGAATCAAGGCGGTGAGCTGCCCGGTGCTCCTGCTGCACGGCGACCGGGACCGGCTGGTGCCGGTGTCGGCGGCCCGCGCCGCCGTCCGGGCGCATCCGTCCTGGTCGCTGTCCGTGCTGGCCGGAGTCGGCCATGTGCCGCAGCTGGAGTCGCCGCAGCAGAGCGCGTTCGTCATCCGTGAGTGGCTGCACGAGACCGACCGGCACCCGAGCTGGCGGCCGGGCCGCGCAGCCCATCGGCGTCGCGGGCTGAAGGCGGAAGGCCCGGCAGATCAGGACTTACGACCGTGGTCGGGCGGGACTAACGGGCGCACCGTGAAGATGTACCCGCTGTTTCGGGTTCGGCGCAAGGCACCGCAGGAGCGATGATCCGTCCACCTGATCCGATATGTCGGGGCAGATGGGAGGGGTCCGATGACCTTCAATCTAGCCATGATCCTGCGCGAGTCCGCGCTCGCAGTGCCGGACAAGCCGGTCACGCTCTTCGGCGGCAGCCCGATGACGTATGCGGAGCTGGATGCCGCCTCTGACCGGCTCGCGGTCGGGCTCAGGGCCCGCGGCATCGGGCCCGGCGATCGCGTCGCGCTGCAGCTGCCGAACATCCCGCAGTTCCTCATCGGCTACTTCGGCATACTCAAGGCCGGCGGCGTGGCGGTTCCGCTGAACGTGCTGCTCAAGGCGCCGGAAGTGGAGTACAACCTGACGGACTCCGGCGCGAAGCTGCTCATCACCTGGGCCGGCGTGCTCGCCGAGGCCGGCAAGGCGGCGGCTGCCGCCGGGCTGGCGGAGGTCTACGCCGTAGGGCTACCCGAGGGCGATGCGAGTGCCAGCCGGTTCGAGGAGCTGCTGGCGCAGGCGGCGGACGAGCCCCAGCTCGCGCCGCGGGAGCAGACCGACACCGCGGTCATCGTCTATACCTCCGGCACGACCGGGCGCCCGAAGGGCGCCGAGCTCACGCACATCCAGCTGTACATGAACGCCGACATCCCCGGCCGGCTCTTCGATGTGCAGCCCGACGACATCGTCATCACCGTGCTGCCGCTGTTCCACGTCTTCGGCCTGTCCAGCATCCTGAACATCTGCGTTCGCTTCGGCTGCACCATGTCGCTGATCCCGCGATTCGACGTGGTCACGGTGCTCGAGACGATCCAGCGTGACCGGGCCACGATCTTCGAGGGCGTGCCGACGATGTTCATCGGCCTGCTCGCGCATCCGGATCTCGCGAAGTACGACATGTCCTCGCTCCGGGTCGCGATCTCCGGTGGCGCGTCCATTCCCGGTCCGGTGCTCGATGAGTTCGAGCGCCGGTTCGGAGTGCTGATCCTGGAGGGCTACGGCCTGACCGAGACGGCGTCGACCACCACCTTCAACCGCAGCATCGATGACCGTCGCGTCTACAGTGTCGGCAAGCCGATCTGGGGGACCCGCACCGAGGTCTGGGACAAGGACAACAAGGCGCTCCCGCCGGGCAGGGAGAACGTGGGTGAGGTCGTCACCAGCGGCCTGCACGTGATGAAGGGCTACCTGAACAGCCCGGATGCCACCGCTGACGTCTTCACCGGCGGGTGGTTCCACACTGGCGACCTTGGCTACCTGGATGAGGACGGCTTCCTGTTCATCGTCGGCAGGATCAAGGAGCTCATCATCCGCGGCGGGTACAACGTCTACCCGGCCGAGATCGAGGATGTGCTGCACGCGCACCCCGCCGTCGCCGAGGCTGCCGTCGTAGGCATCCCGCACGACAAGCTCGGCGAGGAGGTCAAGGCGGTCGTCGTGCTGCGTCCTGACCAGACCCTCACCGCGGCGGAGCTCACCAGCTTCTGCCGCGAGCGAGTCGCCGCCTACAAGTACCCGCGCGTCATCGAGTTCCGCACGGAGCTGCCGAAGAACGCGATGGGCAAGATTCTCAAGAGCGAGCTCGTCGCGCCCGCGGGCGAGGCAGCGCTGGCATGACGGCGCCGGCCCGTGAGCGGGCCCGGATTCCCCGGCTCGCCGACGACTACACTCCCGCAGCCGCGCAGGCGCGACTCGACTTTCTGCGCGCCGCGGCCGGCGTCACGCTGGCCCACGTCGGCCGCCACGGCGTCGACCCAGCCGCGGTCGCGGGCAACATCGAGAACTTCATCGGGGCCGCGCAGGTACCGATCGGAGTGGCCGGGCCGCTGCTGGTGCACGGCGAGCACGCCCGGGGTGAGTTCTACGTGCCGATGGCGACCACCGAGGGCACGCTGGTGGCGAGCTATAGCCGGGGCATGAAGCTGCTGCACGAGGCGGGCGGCGTGCGGACCACGGTTATGGCCGACCGGATGCAGCGCGCGCCCGCGTTCGGCTTCGACAGCGCACGAGAAGCCCGGGCGTTCGGCGAATGGGTCACGGCCAGCTTCGACGCGATCCGGCGCGCCGCCGAGGCCACCACGCGCACCGGCCGCCTGCGTGCCATCGAGCAGTTCAGCGCCAGCAGATACCTGTTCTTGCGGTTCAACATGAGTACCGGTGACGCGGCCGGCCAGAACATGGCGGGCAAGGCGGTCGCCTCGGCGTGCGACTGGATCCGGCAGGAGTATCCCGGCATCCGGTACTTCTGTCTCGAGTCGAACCTGGCGACCGACAAGAAGAGCTCGCAGCTCAATATCCTGGCCAGCCGCGGCAAGCGGGTGACCGCAGAAGCCACGCTGCCGGCCGCGCTGGTGCGGAAGATCATGCGCACAGACACCGCGACGATGTTCCGGGCGCGTCAGGTCTCCAACCTCGGCGGCCTGATGGCGGGGGTCAACAACAACGGAAACCACTCTGCGAATGCCGTCGCTGCCGTGTTCGCCGCCACCGGCCAGGACATCGCGAACGTGGCGGAGTCGTCCGCCGCGCTGGTGCACACCGAGCTCCTCGAGTCGGGCAGCTACTACTACTCGATAACGATCCCGGCCCTCATCGTGGCCACGTATGGCGGGGGCACCGGGCTGCCTACCCAGCGCGAGTGCCTGGAACTGCTCGGCTGCTACGGCGCGGGGAAGGTCCGCAAGTTCGCCGAGATCGTTGCGGCCACGGTCCTGTGCGGCGAGATCTCGCTGGGCTCCGCCGTCGTGGCGCAGGAGTGGGTCGGCGCGCACGAGCGGCTCGGGCGCAACCGGCCCTAGGCCGCATTCCGGGCAGCGCCAGATCGAAGATCTGCAACATCGCGCCCACCTGACTACTGAGCGTGAGATGGTGTCACGCATGGACACTCTCGCCATCGATTTCGTCCCCTGGGGCCTGGATGCGTCCTGGCCGTCACGATGCTGGGTCGAGCCCGTGAGCAGCCGGGACGAGGATCCTCCGCAGGGCCTCCGGCTTGGTCACGCCAGCGACGCGGCGATGGTGCTTACCTGCACGTTCCCGCGCGATCGATTCGACAGCTACGTCGCAGGACCCGGCAGCGACCCGCTCCGCGAGCTCGCGTTCGAGACCACGTTCGCGCTCATCAATCTCGCCCTGCATCAGATCCGGGTGCCGGGTGCGCGGCCCGAGGGGCTGGTGGGCTCGCTCGTCCAGTTCGCGAACCAGCAGGCGAACCGGCATCGCGACTGGGCCACGACGCACTGGGGCCTGGAAGAGGCAGCCATCGTCGGCATGGCCGGCTGGCAGTCGGGATTCAGCCTGGCCTACCCGGACGTCTACGTCATCGCGCATGCCTGCGGCGTGGGCATCGACGGCCTGCGGCTACAGCCCGTCCACGACCTGTCCGGGTACGAGCTGACGCAGGACCCGCTGGAGCTGGGTGCCATGCACTGGGAGCTGTGGCGCAGTCAGCCCGCGGTCGGCTACGAGGACCTGGCCAGGGTCCTGGTCGCTCCGTAGGCCTACGCGGCCTCGGTAGTAGCCGGGGCGCCCAGGATCGCGGCCTGCACGGCCGAGGTGTTCGCCAGATCGGGCAGCACCACGTGCGCGCCTGCCTGCGCCAGCTGGGCGGCGCTGAACGATCCGGTCGCGACCGCCACCACGCTCGCGCCGTGCGCGAGCGCGGCATCGACGTCACTGGGGGTATCTCCCACCAGCACGGTGCGGCGCCCGCTGAAGTCGACGCCGTGCCTGGCCGTCGCCCTGGCCTGTGCCACCTGCACGAGATCGGCGCGATCCGCGCTGATGTCGCCGTACGCGCCGATCGTGAGGTCCAGGTGCTCGGTCAGCTGAAGTGCGCTCAGCTTCACCCTGGCCAGCTCGGGCAGGTTGCCGGTCAGCAGCGACTGGACCACCGGCTGGCCGGTCGCTCCCATGGCGAGCGCGGCCAGAATGTCCTCGGCTCCCGGCAGCACCCTGCCGTTCTGCCTTACGTCCTCCCACAGGTCTTCGGCCAGCCGGGAAAGGTAGTCCTGGAACCGCTGCAGCTGGCCTCTCGGGTCGGGCACGCCAGCCAGCGCCAGCACGTCCAGCGCGATCGCGCTGTCGGTGCGGCCGCCGAACTGCACCGTGCGGCGCGGCAGTTCCAGGCCGTACATGTCGCGCAGGGCCGTCCGGTAGAGCCTGCGGCCCGCGCCGTTGGTGTCGATGAGGGTGAAGTCGACATCCCAGAGCACAAGTAGCGGCCGCACGCGGGCGACGTTATCAGCAGCAGCAGCCCGGCGCACTAGCGGCCAGCCCGCCAGTCCCGCGCACCCGCTCTGACCTCGCGGGCCCGGCCGCGGGACTAGACTCGCGGCGAGCGGGACAATGCAGCAAAGCAGCGGAGGGCGGAGATGGCTGGCCGGATCCGCGATGAGGACCTCGCGCTGGTGCGCGAGCGGTCCGCCGTCGACGAGGTTGTCGGAGAGTACCTCCAGCTCCGAAGCGCAGGCGGCGGCTCGCTGAAGGGCCTGTGCCCGTTCCACGACGAGAAGACCCCTTCGTTCAATGTGACGCCGGCTCGCGGCCTCTGGTACTGCTTCTCCTGCGCCGAGGGCGGCGATGTCATCAGGTTCGTTCAGAAGATCGACAATCTGACGTTCACCGAGGCCATCGAGCGTCTCGCCGCCCGGGCCGGCATCGAGCTGCGGTACGAGCGGGGCGGCTCGGTGCCGGGCAGGGAGCAGTCCCAGCGCCGGCGCCTGCTTGAGGCGCACCGCGCCGCATCCGACTTCTATCGCGAGCAGCTCGAAACGCCCGCGGCGATAGCAGGGCGAGCGTTCCTGTCTCAACGTGGTTTTGAGGCGGCAGACGCGCAGCGCTTCCGGATCGGTTACGCGCCGGCCGAGTGGGATGCCATGACCCGTCACCTGCGCGGCCGCGGCTTCAGCGAGGCCGAGCTGCTGGCCGGGGGCCTGGCGAGCCAGGGTCGGCGCGGCCTCATCGACAAGTTCCGCGGCCGGCTGATCTGGCCGATCGCTGACCTCGGCGGCGACGTCATCGCCTTCGGCGCGCGTAAGCTCGCGGCCGACGACGACGGCCCGAAGTACCTGAACACGGCCGAGACGATCCTGTTCAAGAAGAGCTCCGTCCTCTACGGCGCCGATCTCGCCAAGCGCGACATCGCGCAGCGCCGCCAGGCGGTCGTCGTCGAGGGCTACACCGACGTCATGGCGTGCCATCTGGCCGGCATCACGACGGCGGTCGCCACCAGCGGCACCTCGTTCGGCGACGGGCACATCACGATCCTGCGGCGGCTGGTCATGGACACCGACCGGCTGCCCAGCGAGTTCATCTTCACCTTCGACGGCGACAACGCCGGGCGGCGGGCCGCGCTGCGGGCGTTCGACCTGGAGGGGCGGTTCGTCAGCCAGACGTTCGTGGCGGTCCAGCAAGATGGCCTGGACCCGTGCGACCTGCGGATCAAGCAGGGTGACGCGGCGGTGCGCGACCTTATCGCCAGCCGGGTCCCGCTGTTCGAGTTCTCGATCCGCGACGTGCTTTCGCGCTACGACCTGGACACCAACGAGGGCCGCCTGGCGGCACTCGACGCTGCTGCTCAGGTCATCGGCCGGATCAAGGACCCGAGCCTGCGCGACCGGTACGCGATCAGCCTGGACCGCTGGCTGGGGATGCTCGACGAGCAGTTCGTGCTCGGTCGGGTCCGCGCGCACGGACAGCAGGGGGGCACCGGCTCTCGGCCGGGTCAGGACAGGCAGGCCGGGCGCGGCCCGGGCGGGCGCGGCACATCGGGGCGCGACCAGGGCGGCGGGCGAGACCGGGCCGGGCATGACTGGGCGGGCGGATCCGAGGGCCAGCGGGCCGTCTCCCGGCCCCCGGAGAACGGCCGGCCGGCGGCAGGCAGTCAGCCCGCGATCGGGCGGTACGACGAGAGCGACCCGATCGTGAACATCGAGCGGCAGGCGCTCAAGCTCGCGGTGCAGCGCCCCGCCCTGTGCGGCCCGGCGTTCGACGAGCTGAGCGCCGGAGTATTCACCGTCCCGGCGCATGCGGGGGTCCGCGAGCTGATCGCCGCGTGTGGCGGAGTGAGCGCGGTCAGGGTTGCGCGCGAGTGGGTGCAGCGACTCCGGGAGGCAGCGCCGAATGACAACGCCCGCGGTTTCCTCACCCGGCTCGCGGTCGAGCCGCTTGAGGCTCCGGGCAGCGCGGCCGAGCCGGACGCCCGGTACGCCGACGCTGTCCTGGCCAGAGTCGAGCAGCTCGCGGTGAGCCGCGAGATAGCCTCCGTCAAGTCGCGACTGCATCGGCTCAGCCCGGTGACCGAGCCGGACTACAACCGCCTTTTCGGCGACCTCGTGGCGCTTGAGCAGCGCAAGAAAGTGCTGACCGAGCGGGCGGCCGGAGCACTCTAGGCACACGAGAACACCACTGCGGTACTAACGTTTTGGTGACAATATTGAGTCCGCTTAACGGCTGCATCCTGACGCACACTGGTCTGCATGAGCCTTACGGCTGCACCCCCAAGTGATCAGGTAGCCGATCTCGTCGCTCAGGCGCGAGAGCGCGGCACAGTCTCGATGACGGATCTCACCGCGGCGTTCGAGCGATGCGATCTGTCCGCCGACGGAGTTGACGGAGTTCTCAAGCTGCTCGCGGACGAGGGTGTCGACGTCGTCGACAACCAGCCCGATCCCGAGGACTTCTCGCCCCGTCCGGCCCAGACGGAGGCGCGGCGCGCGGTCACCGGCGACCTGGTCCGCATCTACCTGCGCGAGATAGGCCGCGTTCCGCTGCTGACCGCGCACGACGAGGTGGAACTGGCCAAGGCCATCGAGGCCGGCTTGTTCGCCGAGGAGATGATGCAGGCCGGCCTGCGAGCCGGCGGTGGCGGGCCGCGGCTCGCCGATCTCATGCAGGTCTCGGCCGAGGGCACGCGCGCCAAGCAGCGGCTGATCGAGGCCAACCTCCGGCTCGTCGTGTCGATAGCGAAGCGCTACATCGGTCGCGGCCTCGTATTCCTTGACCTGATCCAGGAAGGCAACCTCGGCCTCATTCGCGCGGTGGAGAAGTTCGACTACACCAAGGGCTATAAGTTCTCCACGTACGCCACGTGGTGGATACGGCAGGCGATCACCCGCGCGATCGCCGACCAGGCGCGGACCATCCGGATTCCGGTGCACATGGTCGAGACCATCAACAAGATGGCGCGGATCCAGCGTCAGCTGCACCAGGACCTCGGCCGCGAGGCGACGCCCGAGGAGATCGCCGCCGAGATGGGCATGCATCCCGACCGGGTGGCCGAGATCCAGCGGATCGCCCAGGAGCCCGTGTCGCTGCAGTCGCCGATCGGCGAGGAGGACTCAGACCTGGGCGACTTCATCGAGGACGCGGACGCTGTCGTGCCGATGGAGGCCGCCGCGTTCATCATGCTGCAGGATCAGCTGGATCAGGTGCTGGACAACCTCAGCGTGCGGGAGCAGCGGATCATCCAGCTCCGCTTCGGGCTGACCGACGGGCATCCGCGGACGCTGGAGGAGGTGGGCCGGGAGTTCGGCGTCACGCGTGAGCGGATCCGGCAGATCGAGTCGAAGACCCTGGCCAAGCTCAGGCATCCGAGCCGCGCGCAGATGCTGCGGGAGTACCTGGCCTAGTCAGCGCGGGCGGTGTCGCAGGCCGTCAGGCCGGGGAGACCGTCAGGCCGGGGAGACCGTCAGGCCGGGGAGACCGTCAGGCCGGGCGGTTGTCAGTCGCCGGATGAGTGCTTGTGACCGTTGTCTGCCGCTGAGACAGGGCGTTTGCCGCCCTCGGCGCTGTCGCCGTTGCGGTTCTTCAGCAGCGGGACACGATCGCTGACGGTGTGCATGGCGTTGTGCGCCAGCCGCGGGGCACCGTCTGCGACCTTCTGCCCGGCCGAGCTGAGCAGGCCGCTGGCCTGGGCCTGGATCGCCCCGGCGGCCTGCTGGAAGGCAGGGCTGTCCTTGGCCGCCTTCGCGGCCTGGACCATCTGGTCGTAGCGCTCGCGTCCGGCGCGGGTTCCGGCGACGAAGCCGATCGCCAGGCCGGCCGCGAAGGAAAGTCGATTCGCACCCATCTTGGACCTCTTCCGGGAAGCCATCAGCGCGCTAGCAAGCTTCCCCGTGCAATCCCCGTTATGCGCGCACGGCGGACCTTCCCGGTCATGCCCATCCCGGGGCTGGTTATGCGGGGGGCGCCGGGCTGCCCAAACACCAAGTGATCATGAAAAAGTCGCGTACCCGGCCCGGGCACGCGAACTCCTGCCGGTGCGCTACCCTTATGCCCGCGGCGGTGATCGCCGTACGGTCCCGCGTAGCTCAATCGGCAGAGCGTCCGGCTGTTAACCGGCAGGTTATAGGTTCGAGTCCTATCGCGGGAGCCAATCGTCCTGTCGTCAGCCTCCTGACCTGCGATAACGCAGGGAGTGAGGCTCTTTTACCAGCCGGGCGGAGTCTGGTCAGGGGCGACCGAAGTCCGTCCGCGACTGGCTGAGCTGTCGTCGGCAAGGCGCCGGGCGAGCGCTTTCGGTTAGCGGACGGACGCCGGGCGCCGAACGCTAGATCGCGATGCCACGGAACGCCGACGGCCCGGCGCGAAGAGCATTCTCCGCACCGGGCCACGCTGAGCGCGCTCGGGCTAGCCCATCATCGGCGGCTGGACGCCAGCCAGGTCCTCCCTGGTCACCCGCACCATGGCCAGGGTGATGATCAGGGCAAGCACGGCTATGCCGGCCGACACCACGAACCCGCGCGAGAAGCCGGTCGCGAGCGCGTGGTCGGTGATGACCTGCTGCGCGTGCGCGAGCTGCGCCTTTGTCGGCGTGATCGCGTGCCCGGCCGCCGCGGCCCTGGCTGCTGCCGCCTTCGCCGCATCCGCCGAACTGCGAGCGCTGTTCGCGACGACGGTCCAGGCGACCGTACCGAGGAGGGCCAGGCCGATCGAGCCGC
>Ga0335078_10007343_pt1 | contig 16346 bp, 11 predicted proteins | sample Lox_Sample_32_FD_206711 | JGI IMG/M metagenome (GOLD analysis project Ga0335078, IMG submission 206711) | Soil microbial communities from Loxahatchee National Wildlife Refuge, Florida, United States - Lox_Sample_3.2 | ecosystem: Environmental > Terrestrial > Soil > Wetlands | place: USA...
CGGGTCGCTCTTCGTGCTCACGGTCGTGGGAGGCTCGCTGGTCGGCCTCAGCAGGCCTGCCGAATGGGGGAGCGCGAGCGATCCGGCGGGGGTGGCAGCCGTTCACGATTCCAACGCCCTCTCGCTCTATTACAACAACACGCTCTCCCTCCTCGGGGAGGGGGAGTTCGCGAACGTCTCCCAGCTCCTCGGCTCGTTTCCCTTCGTGAACGTCTCACCCGCCGTCAACAGGACGGCCCTGTTGGCGAACTCCGAGATAGCCGCGATGAACGTCTCTGTGGCGGGAGCGTCGCTCAACCTCACGGCCTCCGGACAAGACCTGCTCGCCCACGAGACGGTCAACGCGACCGCGCTTGCAAAGTCGGGTTGCGCCCAGGTCACCGCAGCGAAGAGCAGCTTCGGCGAGTTCGCGAATTCCACTTCGCCTGCCCTCGCGTCGGCAGGAGTGCCCGCGCAGCCGTACCTAGGAGGAGAGGCCCTCGTCCGAGCCGAGATCGACTCCTTGGCTTCGGAATGCCAGGGTCTCCTGGGCTCGCTCACCTTTTCGAGCGCTGACCTCAGGATCAGCTCCCCCCAGAGCACGATAGCCACAGGCGGCCCGGTCTCCTTGCACGCGAGCCTTACAAGCAAGAGCGTGGTCGTTCCGGGACAGTCGGTGCTCTTCTACCTCAACGGGTCCTACATCGGGAAGGTCGTCACGGACGCGGCGGGGCTCGGCCAAGCGAACCTCTCGATCCCTTACATCTACGAGCCCCTCGGTGTCGTCACGGCGGTCGTCTCGGCCAACGACTCAATCGGCCTTGGCCAGGCGGTGTCGAACTCCCTCAACTTCACCATCTTGTTCACGGCCACTAAGATATTCGTAAGCGACCCCTCCGTCTACCTCCCGACTTTCAACTTCACGGTGAGAGGCAACCTCACCACCGCCTCTGGGACGGCGCTGGCCGGTGCTCCCGTGGCGATAACGTTCTTCAACGAGTCCTCCGACGCCACCACCGGCCCGGGCGGGGCCTTCGTCGCTAACCTCACCGTGCCTGCCAACGCCACCGACGGAGTCGCGTACGTGTACGCGAGTTTCGCCCCGGAGGGGGGCTACGGCCCGTCAACCAGCTTCACCTCGGTCGCGATCACCCACCTGCAGCTTGAGGTCTCGTTCGACGCGCCGAAGCTCTCGCTGGCCGGGTTCACAACGACTGTGTCGGGCACCCTGACCGCGAACGGGACGGCCGTGCCCGGCGCCACGGTGAAGGTCGCAACCCCCTGGGGAGACTTCGAGACGCAGTCCGACGGCGGCGGAAGATACACCCTCGCCCTCCCGGTCTCGTTGACCGACTTCGCGGCCGCCCAGGACCTGCTAGTCTCTGTCACCCCCACGCAGGCGTATATCGCCCCAAGCCAGAAGACGGCGGGCATCGCGCTCCTCAATCCCCTCTTCGTAATAGTGCCGGGTGTGGCTGTGGGCGTCACCGCGTACGAACTGGACGGCCTGGCTCTCATGCCCAGGCTGCGCAGGGGCGGGCACAAGGACGAGTCCGCGAGCGGGAGGCCTCCCCTCACGGGCTCAGCAGAACCTCTCCCCGCGACCGCGCGAGGAGCGGGGATCATGCTCGCCTACCACCAGGCGGTGGAGCTGGCGAAGAAGAAGCTAGGCATCGAGTTCAAGGAGAGCGCCACCATGAGAGAGATGATACGCGAGGTAGCGAAACGTGACGGAGCGGGGGCCGCGCTCTTCTCAAAGGTGCTGCTGACGACCGAAGACTTCCTCTACGCGAGAGGGTTCGACCGTATGCGCGTTCGCGAGGCGGAGGAGAGCGTGGCCAGGCTGAAGGAGCTCTGGGGAGGATAGGCGGTGGTGACCCAAAGAAGCGCCCTTGTGAGGTCGGCGGTCGGTTCGGCGGTCCTCGGGGTACTCCTCGTGACCGCGCTGGTCAGCTTCGCCCCAGACGCCGCCCCATACAGCCCGAACAACTACGGGTGGAACGGGGTGCGCGACCTGGCCTCCCATTATTCCGTCCAGTTCGTGGACTCGCTTGGCGGACTTGATCCGCGAGGGGCCGAACTCCTGATAATGCAGCCCGTCTATTCATTCACCCAAGGCGAGGCGCATGACGTGTCTAGCTTTGCCCGCAGCGGCGGGACCGTCGTTCTCGGCGGCGACAGCGCGTCTTTGAATTCGCTCCTTCAGGACATGGGCACGGGCATCGCGGTCCAGGGACAGTATGGCGTCCAAGACGCGACCTACAACTGGAAGGGAGAAGACCTCCCGCTGGCACTCGTCAATCCGCCCGCGGCGCAGGCGTTCGGCTTTCTGGCGGGCGTGAAGGGGGTCGCGATGGACCAGCCTAGTCCCCTCCTCATCGCGGCGGGCTCTCACGCGCGGCCCGTGGCGGTCTCGAGCGCCCTCAGCTTCGAGGTGGAACGCTCGTCGAGCCCCGGACCCCTGCCTGTGATCGGAGCCAGTCCGGCGGTGGTAGCGACCGGCCCCTTCGTTGTCGCCGCCGCCGAGTCGGTCGGGCCGGGGACCCTCCTGGTCGCGGGAGACCCCTTGCTGTTCACCAACTCGCTCTGGAATGTCGCGGAGAACGGGGTTCTCACGGCCAACCTCTTCTCGAACTCCACGGTCTACGTCGACACGTCCCACTGGCCAGCAATCACGGTCGCGTCGTTGAAGGCCGAGCTCGGGACGCTCTACTCGCAGGCTTCAGGGTACCCGATGCGCTACCTCGTCACCGTCGCGGCCGTCCTCGTTGCGGTGGGGACCCTCCCCGCCTTCGCGTCCACCGACCTCACGGCGTCAGGCGCGGGTCCAGAGAGCAAGCGCCCGCGGACGACATATAACGAGGCCATCCTTGAGCGAGTGAGGAAGGACAGGAGAAAGCATGGAGTCCAGCCTGGATAGCCGCTTCGCGAGCGAGATCTCCAAGAAGTACGTGGGGAACCCTGACATCGTCAGGCTCATGCTGGTCGCCCTCCTGAGCCAGGGGCACATCCTCCTGGAGGGGAACCCGGGCCTCGGCAAGACCACCCTGGCCAAGGCGTTCGCGGAGACGATAGGCGGCGACTTCAAGCGGATACAGATGACCCCGGACGTCCTCCCGGCGGACATACTGGGCACGCACGTCTACGACCAGAGGAGCGGCACGTTCGAGCTGCGCAAAGGCCCGATATTCGCCAACCTGGTCCTAGTGGACGAGCTCAACAGGGCGACGCCGAAGGCCCAGGCCGCGCTCCTCGAGGCGATGCAGGAGAGGCAGGTCACGCTCGAGGGGGAGACCATGAAGCTCGGCCAGCCATTCATGGTCATCGCGACGCAGATGCAGTACGGGACGGCGGGGACGTACCCACTCAGCGAGGTGCAGTCCGACCGGTTCGCCCTCTCCGTGCACGTCGGCTATCCATCGGTGGAGGACGAGCTCAAGGTGATCACCGGGATTGACGCGATAGAGGCGGGAAGGTGCGAGGTCGTCCTCAGCCCAGCCCAGGTCCTGGACGAGCAGGTGCGGGCGCGGGAGGTGTTCGTGGCCGAGGCGGTGAAGAGGTACACCATCGCGCTCGGCGAGTATCTCAGGAACTCGGACCGCCTCAGCACGGCTCCGGGGAGCAGGGGAGTGATCACCCTGCACAAAGGCGCCCGGGCGCTGGCCTCGCTCGAGGGGAGGGACCACGTGATCCCGGACGACGTGAAGTTCCTCGCGCCGTACGTCTTCCAGCACCGCGTCTTCTTGAAGCCGGAGGCGCTCGCAGAGGACATCACCCCGGCGCAGCTAATTTCGGAGATGCTCGAGAAGGTCCCGGTCCCCAAGCTGGCGGAGACGGCGAGGGCCTGACGATGAAGGTCACGGCCAGGGGCAGAGCGATCCTCGTGGCCGCGGGCGGCCTAGCGTTCTGTGCGTTCCTGTATCAGGATGTCCTGATCCTGACGGCCTTCTTGGTTGTCGTCGGCATAACGCTTGGGGAAGTTGCGTGGGTGTGGGTGGTGACCAGGAGACCCGCCAGGTGGTTCTCAATCTACAATGAAGAGGCTGCTGGTCCGGAGCCCCTCTCGATTTCGAAGACTCTGTACCCCGGGGAGAGCAGTCACGACGACCTGCGCTTCTTGAAGAGGGTCGGAGGGGAAGCGACCTTGGTCTCAAAGGTCCCGTCTCTGAGGATGACCCCGACCACTTTCAACGCGAGGGGCTCCGCGAGCGAGGTGAGCGCCGATTTCAAGACTCCTTTCGCCGGAAGGTATTCTTCTGACGTGATCGAGCTCGCGGTGACCGGTCCACTGAGGATGATTTCGAATAGTTGCACGCTGCCCGCTCAGGTCACCTACTCGGTGCGTCCGCGCGTCATAGAGACGGCGATCACAAGCGCGAGGCTGCTCGGGAAGGGCGGCGCCGGCGAGTCTGCGGTGGAGAGCCCAGGTGCAGGGACGGAGTTCTATGGAATCGGAGAATATCACGCCGGCGAGAGCTACAGGCACATCAACTGGAACGCCACCGCGAAACGAGGCAAGCCGATGACCAACGAGATGATGAGAGAGGCCGGCGGCGCCTACTACCTGGTACTGGAAGCCGTCTCTCCGGACTACTTCGACAGAGACAGGCTAGCTGCGACGTTCCTGGGGATAGCCAACGCTCTGACCATGCAGGGGGTGAGGTTCGGAGTGGTCGTGCACGACGGCGAGAAGGTCAAGGGGGTCGAGAAGCTGGACGTCGCAGCCGCGTCTCTCGCGTTTGCGTCGAAGGTGGCATTGGAGTTTGCCGAATTGGATGGAGCGACCCTGGAAGAACTCGCTCCTGCTTCGAGCCACGCTTTTGCGCTCATCCGCAGTCTTCTCGCCAAACACGGGCCAACGCCGTTGTATCAAATCGAGCATCTCGCAGTGTCGCAGAGGCTGATGTCGCTCCAGAATCGGGACCCCACCCGAACGATTTTGGCGCTCGTAGAGGGGAACCCCGCGGCCTTGCCATCGATCATTTATGTGAGCGGGCTGTTCGGCCAGACCGAGCCCATCATAGAGCTGGGATTGACCGCGAAGCGCGTCTACGGGGCTGATTTCGTCGTCGCCAACCCCACTGCGCCCTGGGTGGCTGCTTCGGATGAGGACAAGGCGTACGATGCCTTTTTGTCGTATTCAAGGAAGATGAAGGCGCTCCGAAATTCAGCCATAGATTTCCGGTTGGGAGAACCGTTGAAATTGGTTCGCAGTCTTTTTTCCACCTATCTCTGAAGGAAGCGAGTCACGCTCAAGTTCAAAGACCCCTCGCGACTGCAGACTGCCAAGAAATCTCACCGAAACGAATATCGGAGAAGCGCTCAACGTGCATAGGCGACAATGATTATGGGACAGTTGCGGATTCGATGACGAGATACGACTCGGCAGATACGCTCTCGAAGTACCCCCCTTGTCTCGAGGTCGTTCTCTATCCTTCCCTGCCTCCAAGTGTTGTCAGCGATGTTCCTGATGCCAAATTCAGAATGCTTTTTGTGGAAATCCAGCCATCGCCAAATGCATCCGCCCCCGCCAGCATCGACGGCGGCGATTACGTGCTTCCCGACGGCTTGAAGTTCCCCTCGCCTCTCAAGCGATGGCCGAGGACGTTACCTCCGAGCACCTTATCGTCGATGGCCCGGAGAAGGTCCCGACGCCAAAGGAGCCACGAGGTCGCCTCTGGTGGCGTCCGCGCGGCCAAAATGGCGAATCATCCGGGCGACTGGTTATGCCAACGTGTGCGGCTCTAGGCCTCTTATGACTCGACCTCTATTAAGCCTGCGAGAAACGAGATGCCGATGGCGAACAATTGTTCAGCCACCAGGGTTTAGATACCGATTTGAAACAACCAGAGGTCGATAGTTACGAACCAGACTCTGCGGTGCTCGTGCTGAGTTGGCCAAGATAGGAATTCTGTCCCGAGACCTAATCGGGTCAGGAATTGATCGGATTATGCTGGATCAGGCCAAAATCCTTTCCGACTCCGGGCATGAGGTCACTATAATTGCCCTTTCGGGAAGGCTTTCTCCCCCTGAGAACGTAGAGGTGCGCTTGCTCATGAGACCTTTTGGTTTCTACATAGACAGAATGCGGTACCTGACCGTCCCATTCGACCCAATTTCTGTCGCCAGAAATATTCGCTACTTGGCAAGATTTGATCTACTCATTGCGCATTATTATCCCATGACGTGGTTGTCGGAGCTTACGCGTCGGGTCCGCGGTTCAAAGTACATACTTTACAATCATGGAATTCTTGATACGACAACCCAAGATAAGCGTCTAATCGAGAAGGCGTACGTTCGGCTCCTCTCCCTTCTCTATGCGTCGACCATCGGCAAACCTGACGCAATAGTTTCCATCAGTGAATACACGAGACTTCAACTTCGGAATCAGACCGGTTTGGAAAGTAGGGTGATTCCAAACCCTATCGACACGAAAAGATTCAACCCCGAAATTGACTCGGGCAGAGTTAGAACTAAACATAATCTCGGCACCGCCCCGGTTCTCCTTTTTGTCGGATTAATCGAGCCGCGTAAGGGAATCCATATGCTTGTACAAGTCCACAAAGCCGTAAGAAAAAAGTTTCCTGACGCAAAATTGCTAATCGTAGGCAGAACGCGCTACAGCAAATATCTCGAATTCCTTAGGGGGATGATTGACGAATCAGTGATGCTTATCGGATGGGTCGATGAGGAAGAGCTTCCGTACTATTTTGCCGCGTGCGATACATATGTGACTGCGAGCTCCTGGGAGGGGTTCGACCTTCCCATCGCAGAAGCGCAAGCCTCAGGCAAGCCGGTCGTAGCTTTTGATATTGGATCACATGGGGAAATCGTTAAGCAAGGTGTCGGCGGATATCTAGTACGCTTCGGAGATACTGACGAGTTCACAAGGTCGGTAATTGATCTTTTGTCAAACGAGGCGATGAGGCACGAGATGGGGACAAAGGGTCGTGCGTTCATCTCGAGGAGATATGGCACTGAGAACTTCACACGGGGTCTACAGTGTGTCGTAGAAAGTGTAGCGCGTAAACGCTAGAAGAACGGAATGAATAGCCGTATTCTAGGTTGAGTTTCAGAGGTAACCCAGGCGCCTCAGTCTTTCTTCAACGGCGGCCATATCCTCCCCTGAGGTTCTTTCAGCGCCCCAGCTCTTGTCCGTTGGTCTAAGGTGTTTTTCAAGGTCCTCTTCCAAACCCCGATAGATTTCGGGCTCCTCGTCCTTCACATTTTTCGTTTCTGACTTGTCTTCGATCACATTGAACAATTCATCATAAGCGACCAATCCCGAGCTTCCTGGCTTGGGGAAGGTAATTAATCGCTTGACTTTCCAACCACCGCGTTGAATGGCATATCGTGCTTCCCTTCGCGGCGGGGTATAGGCAACACTGAAGAAGGTTCGATCCTGACTTAGATGGGTCGAACGCTTCCGAAGCAAGCTCGTCAAGCTAGTTCCGACTAGTTCTACCTTAGAATCTATATGCAACAAGTCCAATACAGTAGGGAGAATATCTGCATTAGAAACGGGTTCATGGGAGACCAATCCCTGGTCCAGAGTTTTATGACTGAAGACCAGCGGAACCGTGAGAACCTCGTGATCGACGAATCCGTGACCGTATGCCTCGTGCTCGCCGAAGGCCTCACCATGATCGCCCGTCAAGACCACCAAAGTCTCCTCGAGCAGTCCGAGCTTCTCGAACCTGCTCAGCAGTAAATCGATTTGTGCCGCCACTCTCCGCAAGGCGAGAAGATAGTACAAGGCCAAGCTGGCACGACCCTCAGGACTCAGCGCGAGGTTTCTCCGAAGTTTCGTAATGATTCGGGCATAATCGAGGAGACGAGTCCTCTCGTTTTGGGACGTCGTCCACAAACGGAACGAATAAGGCTGATGACAATCCATGTAATGGATCCAGATAAACTGGCGCATGTTCCGATTTTGGCTTGCGTACTTGAACGCCAGCTCAGTCTCAACCTCCGCGCGCGTATACGGCGGGTCTGCCATAGCCTGCCAAACGTCGTAGGCCGAGAGAAAAAGCCACGACTGAGGTATAGCCGGTTTGATTCGATTTACTATGTGGCCCATTGACGAAACAGGATTTGCTTCTCCCGGAGAAAACGAATCGTTGAAATGTTCAAACCCCTTTCCATACCCATACCATCTTGAAAGCCAGGGGTTTGAATGAAATGCAGCGGTGTTGAACCCAGCCCGATGCATAATCTCAGGAAGCGATGGGCCTTCCGAGACAAATCTTCTGTATGCATCGGGATCCTGCTGAGGGTGAATCGGAGGAGGACTACAAGACTTCAGGATTGATGGGAAGGCTTCCGGTGTTCCCCCGCCGAGAGACAGAGCATTATCAAACCTTACCCCCCGGTCGGCGAGCGCTTGCATACCTGGCGGAAATAGATTTTCTGCCGCGTAACCTGCCAACGGCGTGGAACGAAGGCAGTCGACTGTAATCAACAGCAGGTTCTTAATGGGTTCTGGATCCATTTGCGCGGCCCTATATGTCTACAATCGTCTTCAAAGGCTTATTGAACATTTCAGCAGAATCGCTGACCGCAGGTCAGATTGAAGCCATCATTTCGAGAGGAGTGGTTCTAAGTCACGTGGCATTGTCGGCAATTATTTGAAGAACGCCGTTTGAGAATAAGACGTCTTTGTTTGAAAAATCTGGTTGACCACCGGGAAACGGTGAAGGAAGAGAACTCACCAGTGCGAAAGCTGCATGCTGCTGCGGAGGACCTACGAAAAGAATCGAAGCATCAGAGAACCTCTCGACTGCAATCAAAGAAGGCGAGTAATTATGAATTACAATGCCCGCGTCTTGCAGGGATATGAACAAAACCCGTGGGTCCGTGACCCTTTGCACCGGCCCTCCAATCAGCAAAGGATTGAGCCAGAAAGTTGAGAGAATCAACACGCAAGCGAAAACAATGCAGATGCTCAATACTAAATGTCTTGGAGTGGGGGATTCGTGAATCCCCACCCGAGACACGGCTGTTCGTTTAACTCCGGCGAGACCTAGTATCGAGAGGGGGAATGCGAGATAGAGTATGATTTCGAATGGCAGATTATTGTACTGGGGCTGCGCGCTGATCGTGTATGCGATTCTTACGCCATCTCCAACAAGGAGAATCAGGGCTGCAAGAATCAGATTCCTGAGTGGAAGATGACTCCTAATGTATATTGTTGCCAGGACAATCGGAAATAGGACGAAAAGGACGAATGATGCTGCTATTAGACCGACTGACTGGATTTGAGGTAGAGAGACTGCGGATAGATGAGTTTGTAGATTGAAATTCAATATACCAAGGATCTGAGCTTCAAAACTCGCCGAGTAGCTGCCGAAGTATAAGAATCCAGAGATGCCTATTGCGGCTTCGTAAGCAAGGATTAGCAGACCCAGAATCGAAGCCATCCGCAGATAGAACCGCCGACTCTGACTGCTGTAGAAGGACTGAACCAGCAGGAAGAATAGGGCTGAAACTGCCATAAGTCCGTCATCACCCAACACCATGCTGAAGAAGACGAGAAAAAGAAAAATTGATCGGGCCCGTGCCTGCTTCGATGCCAGGAGGACGAGAAACGTGATTAGCCCCCAAGACCCGATGCTTCGGAACCAAAACCATGGACTTAGCGCGGTCACATAAAAAAGAGAAAAAGCCCCGAATGCCAACAGAACCAAATACTTTCCGTTTCCAGGTGCCCTTCGAAGCCAGGACCTTCCGAATGCAAAAAGCAGGAGGAAAGTCACGACCTCAGGCATCACGAACTCCACCAGAACCGGTGAAGGAATTAGAACATAGAACACTCGGGAAAATACGAATGAGAGTGGGAAGAAGCTATGTATCGTGCTGGGCAAGAAGAAGCCTAAGGTCTGGGTAGACGAGTGATAGCTGACCTCGTTATCGTTGTATAGCACCATCTGACCCGAATTCGGGAATTGGATAAGCCATGGGACTCCTTGCAAGAATCGAGGGATTGCCACAATGGCGATTGCCATGGCGGCCAAAAGGTAGCTTATTTTCTTGGATGTGGCGCTCATGCGAGAGCTCTGGGCCAGAGATTCTCCGCCAGTGTTAAGTCTTGTGCGTCCAGCGTCCAGAAGCCAGTCGCGGGCCAGAACCTTTTCCTCGCCGAGCATGTGTTGAATGCTCACCATATACGTAAGGTCGGACCAAGTCATTCTTAGGCCCGACTTCCTACTGACAACTCTGCCCGCTCTGCTGAGTAGATTTATTGCATCGATGACAAGAATCGTAGCCGCTCGACATACCTCATTCAGACGTGGAGAGGACGCAGGGGGCGCTTAAGCGGTCGTCTTCCATTCTAGTTGGAAGCCGTGGATAGAATCATTCAGCTATGGATTCCGCACCAGCACCGAATAACAACCTCGACGCCCAGAAGGGCGAAGGTAGTTGGGGAGATAAATGGGGTGATTAACTCCCGAAAACTGAGAAGCCCGAGGAGCCCAGAGGCACATCCAAACAGGAAGGTCAACTCCAAAAGCGCAACCGAAGGCTCATCTTTCTCGCTGATGAGCTTTCTTGTCTTAGACAAGCTTTGAGCCAGGTAACGGAATCACTGTCAGTCGTTTGCTCGAAGAAAGTCGTAACTGCCCATGATATGGCTCCAGTCATAGGAGTGCAATATACGCACTCTCGCAGCACCTCCCAGATTCGCGTATTCTCGGTAGTTCCTTTCTACCCGCTCAATCGTTTCCGCGAGACTTGCTGAATCTCGAAAATAGAGGATTGTGTCATTTCCAACTTCTCGGTTAAACGGGTTATCAGAAGCGAGCACTATTTTTTCCATGCTCATTATTTCAAGAAGAGAAGGATTGGTTCCTCCAACCGAATGCCCGTGAATGTAAGCGAAACAATCATTCCTAAGTCGGTCCAGCGCAAGGCGATTATAGATTCCTCCAGTGAACACAACCCGATCTCGGACATCGAGCTCAATGACGAGCTTGCTTAGCCCACTAAAGTAACATTCTGAAGTGGGATTTCCGACAATAACTAATGGCTTCTTCGATACCGAACTCGCATAACCCCGAATTATCATTTCAAAGTTGTTCTCAGGCTCCAACCGCGCAACAACGAGCCAATACCCTTGAGGTTCAAAACGTCTCCCTGCCACTTCAAAAGTGCCCCCCGAATTATGAGCAGCACCACTCATAGTTACGCCGTATGGTGCGTAGACTATGCGGTCGTGAAGCCTGTTTGGGATGTAGTGCGTCATCGCTCTGCTGTCAATCGCAATCTTCGAAGCGGAGACTTCTGAAAGCAGATACAAGAACTTGATAAGAAACTGCTCGAATCTGCTGTACTTCGACCGTGCCCAATCCTTTCCGTCGATGTTCACGATTGACACTTTACCGAGCAACCTTGGGAAAAGAAAGAACAAACCGGCGTAGACTCCAAGCCCGTAGACTACATCATAATCGCACTTCAAGACGAAATATATGTCGTATAAGACTTCGAAGATTTTTCGCAGAGTATAGTTAGCAGGAGGCAGAAATGGAAAGTATGCCAGCTTTACTCCTTGGTATGTGACGGGGTTGTCGCCAGTCGACCTTTCGCATCCACATGTCACGTCCAACCCGGCCGCAGCCAACCTGGGCGCCAGTTCGGCCATGTAGGATTCGAATCCGCCGTAATTCGCCATCCCTCTTGCCCCGATTATGGCTAAGCGCAGCCTCCGCGTTGCGTTCGGCTGTGTCAATTCGCGATGCTACGTACAGCGCCGCTCGTAAGAAACCAAGTCATAACTGGGCATACGACCTCTCGCCTAAAATGAACTTGTTCCCTTTGGGCTGCTCGTCTTTCCTTCCCACTATCTTGGAATTGCCCCCAATTAGACTATCGACAATCCTCTGCGCCCCTTCGATGGTCGAACCCTCCATTATGATGCTGTTGTCAATCTCGACATCTCTAATCCTGCAGTCGTTTCCTATCGCGGTATATGGCCCCAGTCGAACGTTGGGGCCGATTTGGCAGCCCTCACCGATGATGAGAGGTCCAAGTATGTCGACGTGTTCCGCAAAACTCGTTCCTTTGCCGATAGAAACTGAGCCAGTCATCTTCGCGTTCTTCGTAATCCCAGCGTCGAACGAAGGCTTGATGTCAGACAAGACTAGCTGGTTTGCTTCTAGAAGGTCCTCCGGCTTTCCAGTGTCCTTCCACCAACCCGTAACCTGGAGAGCTTCGACCTTTCTCCCCAATGATAGCATCATTTGGATTGCGTCCGTTATCTCAAGTTCGTTCCTCCAGCTTGGCTTGATTCTCTTGACCGCGTCAAAAATCAAGGCGCCAAAGACGTAGACCCCGATTAGGGCGAGATTGCTTTTTGGCTCTTTGGGCTTTTCGACCAAGTTCACCAGCTTGTCGCCCTTCATCTCCGCGATCCCGAATCTTGAAGGGTCATCGACCGGGCATATGCCGACCAGACAGTCCAGTTTCTTCTTGTTGAAGGTGTCGACGAAGTCACTAACTCCTTGCTTGAGAAGGTTGTCTCCCAGATACATCACGAAGGAGTCGTCCGCGATGAATTCTTCAGAGATTTGGACGGCGTGCGCTAGCCCTTTGGGCTCGGGTTGGTTGATGTATGTCAGCTTGACACCGAATTTCGACCCGTCCCCCAGCATCTCCACCACACCTTCGCTCACGGGACCTAGGACGATTCCGATGTCTTTGATGCCAGCGTTCCTCAGATGCTCTAGACCATACAGAAGCATAGGCTTGTTTGCAATGGGGAGCATGTGCTTGTTGCCGGTATAGGTGAGCGGTCTAAGTCTCGTTCCGTGCCCGCCCGCCAGGAGGAGACCTTTCATGCTATTGATCCCCCTGGGCTGGCGAAGCGTGGTTCGCCCGAAAGCGTGGCCATCGGGCGACTATCGTTGTTGAAGGACATCTCTTATGTCTCCAAGTGCAGGTAGTTTCCTATCCTTCTCTGACAGCTTTGGGTTTTCTATGGGCCAACTTATCGCAAGCTTAGGGTCGTTCCAAATTACTCCTCCTTCGTGCTCGGGAGCATAGTGGTTGTCGACGGCGTACTCAATGTCGGCAGTGTCGCTCAGGACGATGAACCCGTGGGCAAATCCCCTAGGCACGTAAAGAATTGACCAATTGCGGTCGGACAGATTGACGGAAAAGTGCTTCCCGAACGTGGCTGAGCTCGGTCTGATGTCAACGACAACGTCGAGTATCTCGCCTCTGATGCAGCGAACAAGTTTGGCCTGAGCGTGTGGCGGGTATTGGAAATGAAGCCCTCGGAGGACCCCGGCAGCGGATCTGCTATGGTTTGTCTGGACAATCTCCATTTTTACTCCCGCGGACTCGAAGTCGTTTCTCTCGAATGTCTCCATAAAGAAGCCTCGGTCGTCGCCGAACACCTTAGGTCTGACGAGAAACAGCCCTTCCATTGTCGTCTTCTCAAAGGTGAACCCCAATCTCACTGAAGGCCCCCATCTTTGATTTCAGCATCCAGCTCATTCCTCAATGAGTGCAGAGATTGGCCAATCGTATCGGGGGTGTTCTTTAGGACGCCTTGTGCCTTGGTCACGTCGAGAGAGCTGTCTCGCGGCCTCCGAGCATACCAGTTCATTTTGCTCATCTCAACGGGACTGATTAGGGACGAATCCAATGACCATACTCTGGAGAGCTCCGACGCGAAGTCAAGCCTGCTGATTCTCGTCGCGCCGGCAAGATGCAACGTGCCTGTCAACCTCCTCTCTAGGCACTCCATTATCATATTGGCCAGGTTAGTGTTCAGGGTTGGGGAGACGAACTGGTCGCACGTTACGCTTATTGGTTTTCTCTCCTTCAGCGCATTGAGAACCCAGAGGGCGAAGTTGACCTTTCCAGAAGAAGGCGTTGAACCGTAGATTACGCTCGTTCGCGCTATGAGGTACTCTGAGAGGAGTTCCTCTATTGCCTGTTCCCCCCTGAGCTTTGTGTGTCCGTAGAAGTTGACTGGCGCCGGCTTGTCTTGCTCATGATACATGCCCTTCATCCCATCGAACACGTAGTCCGTGCTCACATAAATCAGAAACGCGCGTTGGTCTTTGGCATATCTAGCGATTACTTTCGTCGCCTCATAGTTCACGGCGTTGGCCAGGTCTCGTTCCTTTTCGCACCTGTCAACGTCTGTCAGCGCGGCGGCGTGCACGATTGCTTCTGGTTTAATTTTTTGCAAGGTCCGCGCGAGCTGACTCGCGTCCTCAAGGCTGGCGCGGACTGGAATCCCCAAAGTCGGCATGTGCTGGTTGTAGAAAGAGTACACCTCTTCTTCCTTGGTCTTTGTCAACAGGGCAGAGCCCAGAAGGCCCCCAGCACCTGTGATTACGAGTCTCAGCCGAACTACCACCCTAGCTTCCAGGGAGTGGCATGAAGCACTCTTTCGTCGGCAAGTGCCCTCCACCAGCGCTCGTTCGCCATATACCAGTCTACCGTCTTCGCGAGTCCTTCCCCAAATGTGTGTTTCGGCTTCCAGCCAAGCTGGCTTGTTATCTTCGAGCTGTCGAGGCTGTATCTTAGGTCATGTCCAGGTCTATCGTCCACATATTCAATCAGGTCAGCGGACTTATCCATGAGTTTCAAGACGGCCGTGACCACCTCGAGATTTTCCAACTCGTTGCGCGAACTTATGTTGTAGACCTCTCCGGATCTTCCGTCTCTCAAGACCTTGTCTATCGCCCTGCAATGGTCCTCGACGTATATCCAATCCCTGACGTTCTTTCCGTTGCCGTAAAGAGGGACTTTCAGGCCGAGCTTCGCTCTGACTATGATTTTTGGGATAAGCTTCTCAGGGAATTGATACGGGCCGAAGTTGTTGGTGCAGCGAGTCACTATTGCGTCTAGGCCATAAGTCCTCCGATAGGCGTGAACGAGCATGCTCGCGGCTGCTTTGGACGCCGCATAGGGAGACGAAGGCGCTAGTCTATCGTCCTCTGTAAATGACCCCGCTTGCAAGTCTCCGTACTCTTCGTCCGTTCCAACGTGGATCAGCCTGACTCTGCTTTTCGCTTTCCTGATTGATTCCAAGATGGAGTATACGCCGAAGACGTTGGTCTTGACGAATCTCTCGGGATTGGCGATGCTCCTGTCCACATGTGATTCGGCAGCAAAGTTCACGATTGCGTCGACTCCGTGGATTAGCTTCTTGACAAGACGTTCGTCAGCTATGTCGCCTTTCACGAACCTACAACGCGCGTTACTCTCTGTACTCTTCAAACTCTGCGGATTAGACCCGATTGTAAGTTTATCCAGATTTACTATTCTGATATTCGGGTACTTGTGAAGCATTAGCCTGATGAAGTTGCTTCCTATGAAGCCAGACCCACCCGTGACCACAATTTTCTCTTTCAATGCAATCGCAACTGAAAAATGACGGAGGGACTATGGTGTTGGCTTGTCGCGGCGCTTGAATCGAGCTATGCGAGCCACGAGGGTCGCTGCAGGCGCTTCGGCAGGCGGCTTCGTTGACGATCTTCTCATCGCCAACCCCCCCCTCCCAAGTTGACGCGATTCATGGCTCGAACTAGAAGTTCCGCCTAGTCCGTGCTAATTCGCGCATTATCCTGTTCTCGGACCTCCTCGTGAGGAGCGAGCCCAGCGAGAGGGCGGCGCCTTGACCCGCGACCAGCAGCAGCATGACACCTAGGAGCGCGTAGCCGCTGTGCCACGCGTTAAAAGCCACTTTCTCGTAGAGCGTCCAGGCCAGGATGCCGACGGCGGGTATCGCGCAGAGCGAGACCAGCGCGCCGAAGAGCAGGAGGGGGTTGCAGTAGTACGCCATCCAGAAGAGGGTGCCAATAATCCTCCCCCCGTCTGTCGGGCGGAGCTTCTGAGTCCCCAGCCTCTCGCCGTAGCCTATAGGGACTTGGGTTATCCTGCCCGCTGAGGCGAGGGCACCTGCTATCTCGACCTCGACGTCGAAGGAGGTCGAGGTGATCTGGAGCTCCCGCACCTTGTCGGTCCTCAGGAGGTACATGCCCGAGAGGACGTCGGTTATCGGCTCGCCGAAGAGGAGCTTGAAGGCCTTGCTAATCAGCCAGTTCCCGAACCTGTTGACCTGGGGGATGTTCTGCCTTCCCTTGGTCCTGGCGCCTATCACCTCGTCGAACTCGCCGGCCTGGGCGAGGAGGCGGTGGACGTCCGCGGCCTTGTAGGTGTAATCGCCGTCCATCACGACGACGTATGGGGTTGAGATCGCCTCGAAGGCGGTGGAGAGGGCGCCGGCCTTGCCTGGGCCGTGCTGCTGCAACACGGCAGCCCCCTTTGACCGCGCGATTTCGAGGGTCCCGTCTTCGGAGTATCCGTCTACCACGAGGACGTTGTCGAATCCCTGGCCTTTCAGGTCGTCC
>Ga0335078_10007344_pt1 | contig 16346 bp, 11 predicted proteins | sample Lox_Sample_32_FD_206711 | JGI IMG/M metagenome (GOLD analysis project Ga0335078, IMG submission 206711) | Soil microbial communities from Loxahatchee National Wildlife Refuge, Florida, United States - Lox_Sample_3.2 | ecosystem: Environmental > Terrestrial > Soil > Wetlands | place: USA...
CCGTGTCCATTTACTCATGTCTTTATCCATTCCGGCCACGGTAACCCGACTTCTGGCACAACGTATCCTTTAGCCGCTCTTTCACCCCCCTCCTGGGTAACAAAACTTTTGGCGCAATTCGCAGGGGAGCCGTGCTGTCCATAGAACTGGCGGGGCTCAGGAATCCCTGGTAGATGGCGTTGCCACCATCATCGATGTTGGACGGCTTGACCGCGGCGGTGCCGATCTTGGCGCTGGTGACCGCCCCATTGGCCAGCATGGAGGTCGTGATAGCGCCGGCAGTCACCGCGGAGGCCTGCGCTGCCGCCCCGGCACTCGGCGCATACTGGGCGTAAGGGGTCGCCGCCAGCGCTTGACGCGGAGCCAGCGTGGCGAAAGTGTCGCTGCCATTAGTGCGCACCCCCACCTCCAGCCAGCGGGGGTTGCCGTCAAAGACTGCCGAACCGAAATCGAGCGTCACCGTAAAGAGGCCATTGGTCACCCCCACAGCGGCGTTCGTGAGCGTGCTGTCAACCTGCGCGGCCCCGGTCGAAGCGCTCCAAACGCTGAAGGTCAGGTCGTACATCCCGGCCGCCACATTGGTGCCGCTATTAAGACGGCCTTGGTAGGTAAAACTAGTGCCCGGCGAAGCGCCGAAAGCCGCTTGGCACGGGAGGGCGAGCAGAGCGAGGATGAACGAAGTTGGTTTATGGTTCATAGGAATGTTCTCGAAGCAGCCGCAGCCCTGTGACCTGGCGCGGCACGGTTGGGGTTACCGAACGCTGCTGGACACGCAACGAAGTTGCTGCGCCCGCCAGCACATGCGTATTCACAACCGCACTTGTAGCGCTCAGGCCGGCAGAGAGCAAGCCTCCAGCAAAGCTTTCAGCGAACGCTGCGCGGCAGCCTATTCCCAGCCGTGGATGGAATCGTAGCGGAAAGTCATCTCGTCCGGCTTGTAACCCTTGAACCATTTGGCATGGCCGTCGCTGAAAAGGATGTTCTGCCCTTTGTTGTGTGCTTGCCATCCCACCGCCGGGGTTCCGTTGACCTCCCCGCCGACGCAATTCTGCGAGTAGTCATCCTTGTCATCATCATTGGGCAGGAAAAACTGACCGCTATCAATGGTGTCGCCGGCCAACACATACGCCGCCGGGAAAAGGATCTGCCGGCCGTTGACCGCGGCGCGCTGATCACCCGCCGCCACGTAAGCCGCGCGGGCGCCATTGAAATAATTGAATGGCGAGCGGTTGTTCACGGGCAACTGGGCATTCCCGGGGCAATGGAATACATTCGTGTTTTGGACGTAAGAATAAATCTGCTGCATCCAGCCGTTCGTCGGCGACGCCGGGTCTGCCCAATTCCACGTGATGGAACCGCCCGACTGCGGGTAACGTTCCTCATTGTCATCCGCGAACATCTTCAGCCCCAGGCCAATCTGTTTCAGATTCGAGACGCAACTGATCGTCCACGCTTTCTGCTTCGCGCTCGCCAATGCGGGTAAAAGCAAGGCCGCCAGAATGGCAATGATGGCGATGACCACCAACAACTCAATCAACGTAAAGGCACGCCGTGTGTACACGATGCTCTTAGACGCAGGGCAAGCGCTTCACCTTCAATTTGGTTTTGGCTGGGCCGGCTTGGGTCAGCCGCCGCATCCCCTCGCAGTGATGCAGCAGAGTCGCTTGGGTCCGCGCGCCGGTGGTGGTGCCGGGGCGCGCCCGCCTGCAATCGCACACCTTCAGCGCTGTAGGCCGCGTGCCCCCACGCGGCGCAGGCTGGATTATAGAGCCTCGAGGGTAGGCTCAATCGAACCGGGCATTCGGACGGTCTTCATGGCCGCTTCAACATCCTTCAGGCCATGGCCCGTGATGAGCAGCACGATTTGCTCTCTGCGGCCAAGCAGGTCTGATCCCCGCAGTTTTCGCAGTGCCGCCACCGTCGCAGCCGCTGCTGGTTCCGCGAACACACCGGCCTTTTCCGCCAGGTACCTCTGCCCAAGCAAGATCTCCCGGTCACTGACGGTGAGCGAGAATCCCCGGCTCTCCATCACCGCTTTTCGTGCCAGATGCGCATTGGAGGGAACGGAAACGGAGATCGAGTCGGCGATGGTGCCAGGCCTCCTGGCATCCCGGTACTTCCCGCGGCGGATATAATGATGAATGGCCGCGGATCGCTCTGCCTGGACACAGACCAGACGCGGCAATTTGGCAATCAGCCCGGCGGCTTTCAGATCGTGAAACGCCTTGTACACACCGCTGATAATCACGCCATCGCCGACCGGCACGAAAATCACATCCGGCGCTTCGAGCCCGTTCTGCTCGTAAATCTCCAGCCCGACTGTCTTCTTCCCCTCGATGGTCAGCGGGTGATACGCCGTATTCCGGTTCAGGCCGCCCTTGCGCTTGGTGTATTCGAGCGACAGCCGGAAGGCATCATCGTATGAGCCGCGCACCGGTATTACGCGGGCGCCGTAAAGCAGCATCTGCACGAGCTTGCCTCTCGGAGCGCTCTCGGGAACAAAGATGATCGCCTGCTTGCCCGCGGCTGCGCAGACGGCAGCCAAAGCACTCGCGGCGTTGCCGGTCGAGGCGGTGACAATCGAGGATTCTCGCAGCCGATTAGCCTCCGCCACCACCAGGAACGACGCCCGGTCCTTCAGCGAAGCGCTTGGATTCAAGCCGTCGTTCTTAAGCCAGACATTCTCGAAGCCCAGTGCCTTGCCGAGGGTTGCGACCGGACAGAAAGGTGTGTGGCCGTGGGCATAAGGAGGATAATACTTGTCCTCGACCGCGGAGAATAGGCTCCAGTCCGGACTCTGTTTCTTAAAGCGCCTCCGTATAGCCGCATAATCGAATTGGGCCAGCAGGACCCCGACCAGTGGAATCCCTGGCCGATAGTCTTTGGCGCAGTCCGGGCAGAGATAGCGAACCTCGTCTCGCTGATAGAGCTTGCTGCAACAGGTGCACTGGTAGAGGAACGGCGTCATGCTTTTCCGTTCAGCCGTGCGACCAATGCCGCATAAAAAGCGGCGGCGCGGCTGAGGTGCTCGATGGGGCAGGCTTCATTCGGGGCATGCGCATAAACCTCGTTGCCCGGGCCAAGTCCCAGGCACGGAATCCCCTTCATGCCGGCGATGGCGACGCCGTTCGTGCTGAAAGTCCACTTGTCCACTAAGGGAGCCTTCCCCAGTACGCCGGTGTACGCCGCCACCGCATCTTTCAGATAGGGCGATTCTTCTTCCAGCACCCACGTCGGGTAATACTTCTCCGTCGGATACACTTTGCCGGTATAGGCGGCCTCGGCGTAATTGAGCACGAAGACCTTGGCGTCGGGGTAACCTGCCCACTTCACCGCGTCCCGGACTTCGGCCAGGGCGCTGGCCTTGGTTTCTCCCGCGGTCAGCCTGCGATCCAAGTGAAGGCCGGCCCCATCGGCAACTGCGCAGAGCGACGGCGACGACGAGCGCACCTCCGTAACCGTCACGGTCCCCTTCCCGAGGAACCGGTCATCCCGCAGGCGCTGATTCAGCTTCTCTATCTCGAGCGCGATGCGGGCAATCTTGTAGATCGCGTTGTCGCCCCGCTCCGGCGCCGAGCCGTGGCAACTGCGCCCCTTGACCTCCACCCGGATTTCCATCCGGCCCCGATGCCCGCGATAGAGGTTCAGGTTCGTCGGCTCGGTAATGGCCACAAACTCCGGTTTGAGCCTCTCTTCGTTGAGCAGGTATTGCCAGCAAAGACCGTCGCAGTCCTCTTCCATGACCGTGCCGGTGAAGTAGATCGTAAACTGGTCGTTCAACCCCAGCTCCTTGATGATCTTGCCCGCATAGACCATCGCCGCCATGCCGCCCTTCTGATCCACGGTGCCGCGACCCCAGATCTTGCCGTCTCTGATTCTCGGCTTGAAGGGATCGAAGCTCCACTGCTCGCGGTCGCCGGGATAGACGGTGTCGATGTGAGCATCGAAGGCAATGGCGCGCGGGCCCTTGCCAATCCGCCCGATAATACTGCCCAAACCGTCAATGCGGACCTGGTCAAAGCCCACCTTCTTCATCTCCCGCTTGATGACAGGGACGACCTTGTCCTCCTTGGAGGAAAAGGAAGGGGTGCGGACAAGGTCCGCGAGGAAGCGGACGGTTTCTTTCTCGAGCGCCTTGGCTCTTTGCTGAATGGCTTTGTAGGTAGCGTTCATTCCAAATCTTTGGGCTAGAGCCTCTTCCATAACTTCGCCGCCAGCTCACGCGCGCAGGCATTGATTCGCGGCTCGTCGAGGTCCAAGGTCAGGCGTCTGTTCTCCATCAACACTCGCCCCCCAACGATCGTCGTATCCACGGCGGCTTGGGACACCCCAAAGACCAAGTGGCCGAAGCTGTTCCCAACCTCAAGCGGCGTGGGCGGATCATAGTCAATGACCGCTACGTCCCCGGGGCAACCCTCGCGGAGTTCCCCCAGCGGCAGTCTGAAACACCGTTCTGCAATCTCGGGATTATTGCACACGAGCGCCGCGACCGCCTCGGCGAACCCCACCGAGGGATTTTGGGCCAAGTGACGTTGGGCCCATATTGCGGCGCGCATTTCCTCCAGCATGTTGGTCGTCATCGCATCCGTGCCCAACCCGACCAACACGTTCCGCCGGGTCATGGAGACCACATCCGCGATGCCCACCGCGTTGTTCAGGTTTGACTGCGGGTTATGAACCACCGCGGTTTGCGTTTGCGACAGGATGTCCATCTCCCTGCGGTTCACATGCACGCAATGCGCGGCGATGCTCCGCGGGCCCAGAATGCCGAACTTGTTCAATCTCTCCACTACCCGCAGGCGATGCTTCTGTTGAGAGTACTGCTGGTCACTTTCCGCTTCGGCGACGTGAATGTGAAAACCCGTGGCTAGTTCCTGGCCTAGCGCGGCAGCCTTCTCCAGCGTGCCGTCCTTGAGCGTAAACGCCGCGTGGAGGCCGAAGAGGGCGGCGGTGGTTGGCTGAGAGTAGAGAGTTGAGGATAGAAGGTGGCCGGCGAACTTTGAACCTTGAACCTTGAACCTTGAACCTTGAACTTCTGATTCCCGACTTCCGACCTCTGACGGCAGACTTCTGGCCTCTGCTCTCTGGCACCGGCGGATGAACGCGACATTCTCCTCCAAGCCCTCCTTGGAGATGCGCGCACCATCGCGATCGGAGAGTTCGTAGCAGAGACAAGCCCGCAGGCCCGTCTGTTTGACTGCTTTCTCGATTGCCGCCAGCGAACCGCCGACCGCATGGGGGCTGGCGTGGTGGTCAATGAGCGTGGTCGTCCCGTGACGAATCGAATCCAGCAGGGCGATCAGCGCGCTGTAATAGCAATCTTCAGTTGTTAAGGCCGAATCCAGCCGCCACCAGAGATTCTTCAGCACGTCCACGAAGTTCCCGGCCGACCGGGTCTTGGTAAGGCCGCGCGCGAAGGTGCTGTAAAAATGCGTGTGCGCATTGATGAAGCCGGGAACCACCACTTTGCGCGAGACATTAATGCGCCTGGCCCCAGATCGCTGGAGTTGGCGCGTTGGCGCGATCCTGGTGATGCAGCCGTTCTCGATCAGGACAGAATGGTTAGGCAAAACGAACGGCGTCTTGCCACCGGTTAACACCGTACCATTCTCGATCAGCAGCAACATAGCAGCCTAGTGCCGGAAGGCGGCCAATTCGCCGGCGGTTCGCGGGCGCATGAAGATGGCGCCGGCAAAACACTTCTGCGCGCAAAGCGAACAGCCGACGCACAGCGCGGGATCAAACACCGGCACTTTCCTTCCGTTCAACTCAACGGCCTGATAGGGGCAGCGCGTGCAGTTGCCGCAATGCTCGCACAGTTCCGCAACCACCTGCGGCAGCTTCTTGATCGCCGACAGGGCCATGAAGTCGGTAATCGGGTTGGGCAGCGCCGAGCCGATCAGTTCCCGCACCGACTTGAAGCCCCGTTCTTCCATCAGGAAGCTCAGGCCGGAGTGTAGTTCATCCACTATGCCCAGGCCGTACTTCATCACGATGGTGCAGAATTGGACGGTCTGCGCGCCCAAGGCCAGGAAGTTGGCCGCCGCCTTGTAATTCATCGGCCCGCCGTTGCCGGACACCGCGACGCCCATGCCCGAGACCTTGGCCAGCGTCAAGTTGCTGATGGGCAAGACCCCTTCGCCGGACATGCCGATCACCACGCCTTCCTCCCAGCGCCGGTGCTCCGCCTGGCGCAAGACCAGCGACGGGAAACTGTTCGCCAAGGTCACGCCGCCCTGTTTGTTGGGATGCTTCGCGAACACCTCCTGAATCCGCTTAATGATCGGCTGAATGGCGGTGACTGCAGCCGTCAGCTTGAACAGCTTGGGATTGCCCTCAGCACTCGCCTCCATCACCCAGTCAATGATTTTCGCCGTCAGTTCGGCGTTTTGGGAGACGACATCGCCCGCCATGCCGTCGCCGCCTTGCGGACACGAGAGACTGTATTCGACGCCCATCGCGCCGCCGCTTTCCAGTTTGCGGGTGTTCGATTGCCAGACGGCTTTGTCAGCCTCATCGTGCCCGGTGACAGGTCCGCCAGTCGAGGCCAGCGTCAGCCGGTCGGGGAACTCCTTTATCAGCCGCCCGATTTCCAAGCATACCCGGTCCAAGGGGTGGCCCGAGACATTGTCGCAGTTGCCGTAGGTCGAGGGGCCAACCACCGCCATGTATTCGGAGGGGATGTGGATCGGCACTTTATCGAACGCGGTCTTCATCACCCCGCCGGACCAGCCGCGCTCGTAAGCCTTGCGCATTTGGGCATACCCATCGGTGTGCGGCGCTGCCGAAAGAAAGAAGGGCGAGCGTATCTTGCGGCCGAAGAACTCCGCTTCGAGGGGCACCGGGCAAAGATTCAATCCCCCCAGCACCGCGCGGCTCTTGGCGCGGTTCCTTATTCGGGGCGGCTTTTCGCCGTGGAGGTACGCATCGGCTTCCAGCGCGGCGTTCTTCCCCGTGGCAATGGCTTCCACCACGGTGGCAGAGCCCAGAATCATGTCACCCGCGTAGAAGATGCCCTGGGCCTTCTTGAGCGGCATTTTCGGCCGGCTGCCAATTGCTGAGACGACCACGTCGAACTCCCGGAAGGTGGGAGATTCCTTCTCGTTGACGATAAAGTTCTCCGGGCGCGGCGTTTTGCCCTGCGGAAGCATCATCCGAGCGATGCGGAGACCGGTAACCTGCTTGCCTTTATGAGTGATGGCGAGCGGCTTCGAGCAACTCGAAATCTCGATGCCATACTTGAGCAGCATATCCCGCTCATAAGCCGTCAACCGCATATTCTCTTGTCTGCGGCGATAGATCAGCTCGACCGAGAACGCCCCGCGCCGCTTAGCCGTAGTGGCGCAATCGGCAGCTACCGCCCCACCGCCAATGATGGCTACCTTCTTATTCGCGACCACTATTCCCTTCTGGTTCTCCAGATACGCCTGCCAGGATAGCGCGTATTGCTCGCCCGGGATGTTCAAGCGCATCGGCTCGTCCAAACCCGCGCTCACGATCACAGCATCATGCGTCTCCAGCAGTGCTTCCGGGTTGGCAACGGCCTTGCTCCGCTGGAAATCAATCGCGCCCAGACCATTGATGAACCCGATGTCGCGGCGCGGGACGCCTTTGCCGAGCCGCGAATCCGGGATGAGATTCATCATCCCCCCCAGCCGCTTCCGCTGCTCGTACACCGTCACCTTGTAGCCCAACTGGGCGAGCACGCTCGCCGCTCCCAGTCCCGCAGGTCCCGCCCCGATTACCGCAATCTTCTTCCCATTCCACTCCGGCGCCTTGAAACTGCCCAACCCGGCCTTATAGGCTCGCTTCATCACGCTGGCCTGGACGGCGGGGATGTTGATGGGCTGGTCAAAGGTGCGGCGCGAGCACGCCTTCATGCAGAAGTAATCCGGGCAGACCACGCCGCAGACCCAGCCGAGCGGATTGGACCCCAGGATCAGCACCCCGGCCCGGCGATAATCGGATTTCGCCCCGACCCTCGCCGCCATGATGAAGTCCGCCGGGGAGCAATCCGCCGGGCACGCCGCTTTGCAGGATTTCTCCTCGCAGTATTCGCACCGGCTCAGTTCGGCCTTCAACTGGGCATCGGTGAGAGACCCATCGTTCTTCTTCATGGCTGCGTCGCTCGTAAAAAGGGTGAATATCATGACAGCCCAACTGCTCTGCCGCAACAACACACCCGTTGCCCTTTGCTGACCCTTTGTTGGCCCGGGGTGAGCAAGAAGCCTGAGGAACGGGAAAGCTGGGAACCGGCGGCGGTGATGGTGACATTCACCGGGTACTCCCAACTAGCGATTGGCGCTTAGCGCTGGGCAAATGGCGCTTGGCGACTCGTGGCTGGGAACGCTCCCTTCACGTTGCCGGGGGTGGATTCTCTCCCTATGGGGTGCCAGTCCGGCAAGCAGGCCGTGCAGGACCATGAGGGCCAGATCGCCAAACCTCAGTGCCGCGCCGGTCGTCGCACCTGCCGAGAACTCTCGCGCCCCCTCCGCTTCGTGGCCCCTTTCACCCTCTATGGGGCGACAAGAATTGTCGCGTCGGGAACCCGGCTACTGGCTGACCTCCCAGAGAGTTTCGCCGGGCGGGTCGCAAAGCAGTCATCCGCGCTGTCTGTACGGACAAGTGGGACGGGGAGCGCATTTCACCCCGCCTCTTCGTAGCCGCGAATACCTTACGGTCCGTACTTTGCTGTAGAGGTTTGAAACCGACCCAGCCATATTCTGGGGGGCCGCGTGAAAGAACTGGTTTGCAACTACGCCATCGCTCGATTCCGCCCCTATCGCGAAACCGGTGAGTTCGCCAACGTGAGCGAAAACGGCGAAGAGCCACCCCCACACTCAGCCCTGAGACTCCTTTCGACCTTCGACGGCCTTCGCGGCTTGAATGAACGCTCTGACTTTGGCGTGGTCTTTCCTGCCCGGCGCTGCCTCTACCCCGCTCGATACATCAACGCCATAGGGCCGCGCGCGCCGCACGGCTTCCGCGACGTTTTCAGCAGTCAGCCCACCTGCCAGGAAGATCGGGCGGCCCAAGCCCCGCGCCTCAAGGGCAAGGTCCCAGTTGAATGTCTCGCCGGTGCCGCCCGGTTTGTCTGGCGTATAGGCATCCAGCAGCCAGGCGTCGGTGGGGTAGCCCGAAAGCGCTTGCAGCGAGGCGGCGTCGCGAATGCGAAAGGCCTTCATGCTCATCAGGCCGAACTGCAAGCAATACTCCGAGGGTTCGTCGCCGTGAAACTGCAGCAGGTTCAAGCCGCACTCCCGGATTGCGCGAACCACCAGGTCTTCGGGCGCGTTTACGAACACGCCCACTTTCATAATGAACGGCGGCAGTCGCGGAATAAAGGCGGCGGCAGCCTCGACGGAGATGCCGCGAGGGCTTTGTTCGTAGAACACGAAGCCCAGGGCGTCGGCGCCCGCTTCGGCGGCGGTCATCCCATCGGCTAAACTCGTGATGCCGCAGATCTTGACTTTCACTGCCATTGCTTCCTGCCAGCATCCCATGTTATCGCGCCGCGGACAACCGCTCAGTCGCGCGAACGTGTGGCGCCGGTGCAAAACCGGGTTGAAAATCCGCGTAGATTATGATTGTGCCGTGCCATCCGGCCCGCTAAACTGGTCCCCGGCAACACGCAAACACAACTCACAAGCCAAAACCGGTTCCCGCTATGAATCAACCAACACCTCCTCGAAACCGCGGTTTGACGGTCGTGCTCGCAGCGGTCAGCATCAACCTGATTCTCGGCGTCCTGTACGCCTGGAGCGTCATAGGCAAAGCTCTCGTCCTCCAATGGCATTGGAAGAACACCGATGCTGCTTTGCCTTTCACCATCTCCGCCGCCGCCTTCGCCCTCATGATGATCTTTGCCGGTCGTGCGCAGGACAAGATCGGCCCACGCTATGTGGCGATGCTCGGTGGCATCATGCTGGGGCTGGGCTTGATTGCCTCGTCCTTCGCCAGCGCGCCGGTGATGATGTTGGTCACTTTTGGCGTGGTCGGCGGCTTAGGCATCGGCCTGGGCTACTCCGCGACCACCCCTCCCTCAATCAAGTGGTTCCCACCCAACAGGAAGGGGCGCATTACCGGCATCGTAGTCAGCGGCGTGGGCTTGGCGGCCGTGTGGATTGCGCCGCTGACGCAGTATCTGCTGAAAGCTACCTCAATCCAAAATACCTTCCTTATCCTCGGCGTGGGGACGATCATCCTCGTTTCGCTTTTGTCCCAGTTGCTGGCGAATCCTCCGGCTGGCTACATTCCGGCCGCCGTGGCCGCGCCGGGAGTAACAGCGGCCAAGGCGCCGGCTGCCCGCCCTAACCTGGATTGGCATGAAATGCTCCGCACGGGGCAATTCTACCAACTCTGGCTGATGTTCGTGCTGGCGGCCTCCGCCGGGCTGATGATCATCTCCCAGGTGGCTCTCATCGCCAAGGACCAGGCGCACATTGACAAACTGGGCTATGCGCCGGTCGCGATACTGGCGATCTTTAACACGCTTGGACGGGTGGTCAGCGGATTCCTCTCCGACCGGATTGGCCGGACAAACACCATGATACTCGCCTTCGTGCTTCAGGCGTTAAACATGTTCGCCTTTATCCACTACACGACTCCCGCACTGCTGATCTTCGGCGCGGCGTTTACCGGCCTTTGTTACGGCACAGTCTTCACGCTCTTCCCTGCCACCACGGCGGACTACTACGGGGTGAAGAATCTGGGCGTAAACTACGGCCTCATGTTCACAGGCTTTGGTGTCGCCGCAACAATCGGGCCGCTGCTGGCCGCCAAGATGCGCGATGTCTTCGGGAACTGTCACAACGCATACACCATTTCCGCGATCATGCTCCTGGCCGGAGCCGTGCTGGCGTTCCTCCTCAAGGCACCGAAGCTGCAAACCGCTCCGGTGCCCTCTAGCCTGGACGGTGGTGAGAAGAACGCGCGCCAAGCCGAGGTGCTCAGGAAGTAGTTCCTATCCCGGACGTTCTGGCTGGGTTCCGGATCTCGGCCTCTGGCGCCGGTGCCGCCTAATCTGTTCTGCGCCTTGGCGTTGAAGTGTGCGTGCGGCTGTGCACGCTCGTGCGCCGTGAAGCAGACGCAGCCCACTCCCAACTTCCCTCCGCCGGTTTCCCGCGCTGTTCCGTACGCACTTCCGCCTGGCTCTGCTGGCCCTGCGCAACGGCAAGGAATCGCCCGTCGTGCAGCTACTTCAACCGTAAACCCAGCCCAGAGCGCGGCTCACGCTTGGGGTTTCGCGTTTCACGTTTCACGCATCACGTTTCACGTCTCACTTCAACACCGGCTTCAGCACAAGGTTGCGATACTCAATGCTCGTGTGGTCCCCTTGCAGGTAAATCGGCCCGGGACGCGTCACGTCGGACCACAAAGCGCCACCGGTGCAGCCCGGGATCGGCTGGTTATCTATGATCTTCTTGCCGTTCAGGATTACCGTGACGTGGCGGTCAACGAAAGTGATGTCCATCGTCTGCCATTCCCCGGCGGGTCTCTCGGCGGCGACGGTCGGCCTAATGCGGCTGTAGATGGCCCCCATGTGGTGCGGGTCCAGCGGCTGGCCGTAACTATCTTCGACCTGGACCTCGTAAATGCCGCGAAGATAAACCCCGCTGTTGCCGCCCTTGGGCACGCGAACCTCCAGCGTCAGATTGAAGTCCTCAAACTCCTGGTCGGTGCGCAGGTTGCCGTAGTTCTTGTGCGGCTTGCCTTCCTCTTGCGCCGCTTCGTTGACCAGCAGCCCGTCCTTGGCGCTCCAGCCGTTGACGGCGTGCGGATCGGTGAGCCGCCAGCCAGTGAGGTCCTTGCCATTAAAGAGCTGGATAGGGTCACCGAACTTCACCTGTGCCAGATCGGGCGCGGGTGGCATGGGCGGCTCGCGGCGACCGCTAAACTCCGCCCTTTCCTCTCCCTGCCCGTTACTGCGCGGTTTGATGCTGGTCAGCGCAAGCGTGTCGCCGTTCACGCTGGCAACGATCGTTTCGGTGCTGAAAGCCGTGACCATCTTGCCGCTCGCGTCCTTGCGCCGGGACGATTCCCTGCGGGTCAATATCAGCTTGCCCATCGCAATCCTGGCAGAACTGAGCGGCACCACGCTGCCCCCGCCCCACAGCAGACTCGCCTGCAGGCGTCCGCCGTCTTCCTTTACACCCAGCCAGCCCGCCGCCCCGCCGGGGATAGTCAGCTCCCATCCGCCAAGAAAGGGATTATCAGCAGCCGCGGCAGCCCCGACGGTCGCAGTCAAAACTGACAGGCAGACGATTGCATGAATACTACGAAAACGCATATGCATGATGCCCTTATGCTCGACTCCCGCAGCCAACGCAAGGAAATTTGAAACCGCGCGGGCGTCTCCGGCGAGGATGCCGAACAGCAGACAGGAAGGCCTAGAAATCTGTGGACTTATTTGAATGGCAGATGAACCCAGGGGGCCGAGACCAGGCAAGGGCGCAGTGGAGTCAACGCTGGGTCGCCGAAGTCTCCGGGAAAGAACTAGCGGCATACAAGCGGTATAGAAGCGGCACACAAGCGGAATACAAGCGATGCACAAGAGATCAGCGCCAGTGCGCCTCCCAACCTCCTGGCTTGCACTTGCCGAAAACGAAGCTCCTGGCCGGTCAAGGGCACCGCAACTTCCCGGCTGGGACAGGGCAGAACACCGCCAACCTCGCCCGCCAAGGTGCTCGCTGCTTGCCCCAGGAAACCGCGACGACACCCGCCGCCCTGAACCCTCAGGCCCGAGGCGGCGGCTGGGCCAGCTTGCTCCGCCGCACGCCGTAGCTGAAATAGAATACCATGCCGATCACGAACCAAACGATCAGCCGCCGCCAGGTCGTATAGGGCAGCGCGGACATCAAGGCGAGGGCCGAAACCGCGCCGGCGGGCGCCACGAACCAGACGGCTGGCGTGGTGAATTTGCGAGGCAGGTTCGGCTCGCGCACGCGCAGCACCAGGATGCCGGCGGAGACGATCACGAAGGCCAGGAGAGTGCCGATCGAGCATAGGCTGCCTGCCTCGCGTACGCTGAATACGGCCGAGAAGAATGCGACACCAATGCCGGTCACGATCGAGGTAATCCATGGCGTGCGAAAGCGCGGATGCACCTGGCTCACCAAAGGCGGCAGCAGCCCGTCGCGGGCCATGCTGTAGAACACCCGGGATTGGCCCAGGAGCATGACCAATATCACGGAAGACAGGCCGGCGATGGCGCCGAGCTTGATCAGCTTGCCCATCCAACCCATCCCCGCGCGGTCAGCGGCGACGGCGATCGGGTCCGGCACATCCAGTTGGGTGTAAGGCACCACACCGGTCGCAATCGCCGAAACCAGGATGTAAAGGACGGTGCAGACCAGCAAGGAGCCGATAATCCCGATGGGCATATCGCGCTGGGGATTCTTGGCTTCCTGGGCCGCCGTGCTCACGGCATCAAAGCCGATGTAGGCGAAGAAGACGATCCCCGCGCCGGTCATAATCCCCGACCAGCCGAAGTGGCCGGACTCGCCGGTGTTGGCCGGTATGAAAGGGTGCCAGTTGGCGGCATGAATCGCTTTGGCGGCGCCCGCGATGAACAGCAGCACCACGGCCACCTTCACAAAGACAATGAGATTGTTGAAGTTCGCGGATTCTTTGATGCCAATTACCAGGAGCGTGGTGACCACGAAGATGATGAGCACCGCCGGCAGATTGAAGATCGCGGTAACATGCGACAAGGAAGCGGGGTCAGTCCCAAGCGCCTGGATCTGCTCGGCGAGGCCGCTCCCAAACGCCGTCCAGCCAGCCCTCATTTTCAAACCCGCAGCCAGCGCGGCCGGCAGATCGATCAGCTCCGTGCCCCGCGCGGCGGCAAGCTGCGGAGGCACGACGATGCCAAAGTCACGCAGAAACGATACGACGTAGCCCGACCAGCCGATGGCAACGGTGATCGCCCCGACAGCGTATTCGAGGATCAGGTCCCACCCAATGATCCAGGCGAACAACTCCCCCAGGGTGGCGTAGCCGTAGGTGTAGGCGCTGCCCGCCATCGGGACCAGCGAGGCGAACTCGCTATAGCACAAGGCGGCAAAGATGGAAGCCAGCCCCGCCAGCACAAACGAGAGGACCACGGCAGGGCCTGCGTTTTGCGCCGCGACCGTTCCCGTCAGCACGAAGATGCCGGTGCCGATGATGGCGCCAACCCCCAGAGCGGTGAGGTTCACCGGTCCGAGCGCCCGTTTGAGGCTGTGATCGGTCAGCGCTTCGGCTTGCAAGTCAGTAACACTCTTGCGTCGGAGGAGATTCATGCGCAGTCGGGCTTGGGTAATTGTGCTATTGGCCCGCGTTAATGGGCTACGGGTTAAGGAAAGTCAAGGAAATGTGAGGAAGTGCGCGTTTACGGTGATGGCTCGGGCGGCGTGGCGGCGCGCCGGTTCCAGAGGAAATAGACGGGCACTCCGGCGAGCACAATGAGCAGGCCCGGCCACGTCGTCGCCGTCTTGTAGAGCAGCAGGACGAGCATGATGGCGCTCGCGACAACGAGGTAGAGCGCTGGAATAACCGGGTAGCCGAAGGCGCGGTAGGGGCGCTCAGCGTCGGGCCGCTTCCGGCGGAGAATGAACAGGCCGAGGATGGTCAGAACGTAAAAGATGAGCACGGCGAAGACGACGTAATCCAGGAGGTTGCTGTAGAGGTTGCCGTATTGCTCCAGGCCGGTGAGGGGATCGAGCTTTGGCACCCCGCTGGCATCGCGCAACCGGGTGCGCGGCAGGACGAGGAGGCAAGTCCAAAGGCATTGGATGACCAACCCGAAGGCCGGCACGCTGCGAGCGTTGAGCTTGCCTGTAGCTCTGAAGAACAGCCCGTCGCGCGCCATGGCGTAATAGACGCGCGCGCCGGCCAGGATCAGCCCGTTGTTGCAGCCGAAGGTCGAGATCATGATCGCCACGGCCATGATCACGGCGCCCGCGCCGCTGAAGACTGTCTCGATGGCGGCGGTAGCGACGCGGTCATCAGGGGCGTTCTGGATCTGGTCGAGGGGCAGCAGGGACAGATAGGCGACGTTGGCCAGTACGTACAGGGTAGTCACCAGGCCCGTCCCTGCGGCGAGCGACAGCGGGATATTGCGGCGGGGCTGCTTCACTTCGCCAGCGGTGAACGTGATGTTGTTCCAGGCGTCGGAGGAGAAGAGCGAGCCGACCTGGGCGACGCAAAAGGCGATGAACAGTCCGAACGCCCCGGCGCTCGCGGAAACAGTTGAAATGAAGGATAAGTCTGGCTTGATGGGGGTGACGCCGTGCGAGGTCCACAGGTCAGCGAAGTTGGCTTTCACGACGCCTCCGTTGCGCGCGAAGATCACGCCGATGAGAACAAGGGCAATCAGGGAAAGCGTCTTGGCGGAGGTGAAGATGTTCTGGATGAGCTTGCCGATTTGGATGCCGCGCGTGTTGATGAAGGTCAGCAGCACGATGACCAACAGTGCCACAGCCTGTTGGGTCGAGAGACTGATGGCGTAGTTGGTGGACAAATTGATCGGGTGGACAATCCAGTTGGCAGGGGAAACGGATGTATTCACCCAGACATGTCCGATGTGGACGTAGTGAGCGGGCATCAGCACGCCCAAAAAGCGCGAGAAAGCCACGGCCACGGCGGCGATCGTGCCAGTCTGGATGACCAGGAAAAGGGTCCACCCGTAGAGGAATCCCCAGAGGGGGCTGTAAGCTTCGCGAAGATAGACATATTGGCCGCCCGCCCGGGGCATCATGGCGGCCAATTCGCCATAGCTCAGTGCGGCGCTAACGGTGAAGACGCCAGTGACGAGCCACACCACCAGGAGCCAGCCGGCGGACCCGACCTGCCGGGCGATGTCGGCGGAAACAATGAAAATGCCGGAGCCGATCATGGACCCGGCAACCAGCATCGTCGAATCGAGCAGGCCGAGGCTTTGAACGAACTTGTGGTCCACCGGAGCAGGGCTGGTCCCGTTTGCTGGCATAAGGGCGTGAGACTAGACCCAGGCTTTCCGGATCAGCCACATCTTGATGACCTGGGTCAGGCCGACATAACAAAGCAGGGTGACCAGCAGCAACATCCAGTAGAGCGGCGGCAAGGGCACGAACCCCAGCGTGGAGGCCAGAGGCGAGTAAGGGAGATACGCCCCGACGGCCATGATGAGCAGCGTGGTCATGGTGAGCTGCCAACTGGCGCGCGATTGGACGAAGGGAATCAGGTTAGTCCGAATCACATGGATGATGAGCGTTTGCGTCATGAGCGATTCGACAAACCAACCGGTGTGGAACAAAGCCGCCGCGTAGGTTTTTTCCGGGTCGGTTATCCCGGCGTAGCTCGCCAGTTCGGGCGGGGGCACCAGT
>Ga0335078_10007345_pt1 | contig 16346 bp, 16 predicted proteins | sample Lox_Sample_32_FD_206711 | JGI IMG/M metagenome (GOLD analysis project Ga0335078, IMG submission 206711) | Soil microbial communities from Loxahatchee National Wildlife Refuge, Florida, United States - Lox_Sample_3.2 | ecosystem: Environmental > Terrestrial > Soil > Wetlands | place: USA...
ACGTACGTGCTCGTGGTGAACGAGTCGACGCCCTTGATGTGCAGGCTGTGCGTGACCCAGCTTTCGCCGCAGAGCAGCACGCGCATGGCCAACCCTCCGTTCGCAATCGGGACTATCGCTGGCTTCCGGCAGCCGACGGCGGGCCGGCCGACTCGCGGACCACAAGCTCCACCGGGAGCACCTCGGTGCGGGCCGGCGCATCCCGGTCGGCCAGCCGCTCGAACAGCAGCTCGACGCCGACGTGCGCCAGCCGGTCGAACGGCGACCGGACGGTGGTCAGGCGCGGTCGCACGTACTGGCTGAACCTGATGTCGTCGAACCCGACGATGGACAGGTCCTCGGGCACCCGGATGCCGTGCGTCTCGGCGGCGGACAGCACGCCGAGCGCGATGTAGTCGCTGGCCACGAACGCGGCGGTCGGCGGGTCGGCCGCGGCGATCAGGTGCGGCAGCGCGCTCATCCCGAACTGCTCGGTGAACTGCCCGTCGAGGCAGACCTGGCCAGACGCGTCGATCCCGGCCTTGGCCAGCGCGTCGGCGTAGCCGCGGTACCTCTCCTGCACCGAGCCGAGCTCGCCGGGGCCGGACACGAACGCGATCTTGCGGTGCCCGAGCGCCGCGAGGTAGCTGGTGGCCTGGTACCCGCCCGCGTAGTCGTCCATGATCACGGTGTGCACCGGCGGCAGCCCGGCGATCGGCTCGTCCACGACGACCACCGCGAGCCCGTCGGCGATCGCCCGCGCGAGCCGCTCGTTGGACCGGAACGAGCCGAGGTACATCATGCCGTCGATGGCACCGGACGACAGCAGCTCGATGTAGCTGGACGCCCGCACGGCCTGGCTGCGGTGCGAGCACAGCAGGACCATGCTCCCGTGCCGTTCCACCGCCTCGACCGCGTAGTCCGCGATCGCGCCGAAGTACGGGTTGCTGATCTCGGGGACCACGAAGCCGATCACGCCGGAACGGCGCCTGGCCAGGTTCCGAGCCTGCGCGTTCGGGACGTAGCCGAGCTCGCTGACGGCCTCGAGGACCTTGGCCTCGGTGGCCGGCGTCACCCGGAGCTGACCGTTCAGGTACCGCGAAACCGTGGACGCGGCGACCCCCGCGGCCCGGGCGACGTCCTGAATCGTGGTCACGTGCGCTCCCTCAGCGACTAACCGCTTGCGCAAACTGTAGCCGAGGATGATGCAGATCTGAGATCTGGCCGCGCGCTGGGCCTATTGACGCGCTGATCAGGCCGCCCATAATTGTACGAAACCGGTTGCGCAACGAAGGCGGGTCTCATCCATGGCCACTCAAGCAGCCAGCCCCACCGCGACCTCCTCGCTGCGGCGCAACGCGCTCGGCCTCCCGCAGGTGGTCTTCCAGGGCATCACGCACATCGCGCCGTCGATCAACGTCGTGTTCACGTTCCCGGTCATCGCGCTCAAGGCCGGCCCGGACATGCCGATCTCGTTCCTGCTGACCACGATCGTCTGCCTGTTCATCGGGAACACGGTCTCGCAGTTCTCCAAGTACCTGCCATCGAGCGGCGGCTACTACTCGTTCGCCACTCGGGGGCTCGGCGTCCGCACCGGGTTCATGACGACCTGGAGTTACCTGATCTACGACATCATCGGGCCGGCCGGGGCCATCGGTTTCCTCGGCTACCTGGCTTCGAGCACGTTCCAGATGGCAGCGGGCGTCAACATCCCGTGGTGGATCTTCGCGCTGATCACGTTCGCGATCGTGTGGGTGCTCACCCACTTCGGCATCCGGCTGTCGATGCGCACCACAGCCGTCTTCGGCGCCATTGAGATACTGATCATGCTCGCGCTAGCGTTCACGTTCCTGGCAAGCCCCGGGCACGGCTCGCACTTCAACGCGCCGCTGCTGCCGAGCAACGCACCGAACCACTATGAAGGCATCCTCGCCGGGATGGTGTTCTCGGTACTGGCGCTGAGCGGCTTCGAGGCGCCCGCGCCGCTGGCCCAGGAGACCAAGCGACCCGGCAAGTTCATCTCCCGCGCGGTCATGGGATCGCTGATCCTGATCGGGATCTTCTACATCTTCACCTCGTACTCCAGCGCGATCGGCTGGGGCACCGGCAACATGGCCGCGTTCGCGTCGAACGCCAACCCGTACTACGCGCTCGGCCACTCGCTGTGGGGTGTCGGCTGGTGGTTCATCTTCATCGCGATCGTCAACAGCGCCATCGGCTGCGGTCTGGCCTGCACCAACGCGGCGTCCCGGGTCGCCTACACGATGGGGCAGGCGGGCACGCTGCCGGCCAGGTTCGGCAAGATCCACCCGGTGCACCGGACCCCGACGTTCGCGATCGCGGTGCAGCAGATCATCGGCATCGTGGCGATCCTGCTGGTGGGCACGCTGCTGGCGCCGGACACGATCTTCGGCTTCCTCGGCACGATCACCACGCTCGCGGTCATCGTGCTGTACATCCTGGCCAACCTCGCGCTGACCGCGTTCATCCGGCGTGAGCACCCTAACGACTTTCACGTCTGGCGGCACGGGGTGCTCCCCTGGATCGGCACGCTCGCGCTGCTGCCGGTGCTGTGGGTCACCGTCTACCCGGTTCCGCCGTGGCCGTACCGGATCACGCCGTACCTGTTCGTTGCGGCTCTGATCGTTGGGTTCGGCTACATGGTGTGGCGCGAGAGGAGGAACCCGGGCGCGCTGAAGCGCGGCGCCACGATGCTGGTCGGCAAGCCCGCTGACGCCGAGGGAGACGTGGACTGGGACGACGCGACCGCGCCGCAGGCCGACGCGTGACCCGGGCCGGAGTCGAACTTGGCCCGGTTGACCTGCCCACCTATGACCTGCCGATCGAGCAGCCACAGGTTCCTGGAGAAACCTTCCTGGAACGGGTGGCGACGGCGGAGCGGGCGACCGCCGAGGCCGGTTGGGACGCGCTGATTGTCTACGCCGACCGGGAGCATTTCGCGAACCTGTCGTACCTGACCGGGTTCGACCCCAGGTTCGAGGAGGCGCTCCTGCTGCTGGTGCCCGGCCGGGCGCCGGTGCTGCTGGTGGGCAACGAGGGCGCGTCGTATGCGAAGGTCGTGCCGCCCGCGATCGAGGTGCTGCTCTACCAGAGCCTGAGCCTGGTCTGCCAGGACCGGTCGGCCAGCCCGCCGCTCGCCGACATCCTGCGCAGCGCCGGCATCGGCGCCGGCGCAGCGGCCCGGATCGGCGTCGCCGGCTGGAAGTATTTCGGCCCGGCCGACACCGGCCGGCCGGCCGAGTGGATCGACGCGCCCGCGTTCCTGGTGGACGAACTGCGCGCGCTGGGCTGCCACCCGGAGAACGCGACCGGGCTGTTCACCGAGCCGGGCCGCGGCTTGCGGCTGGTCAACGACACCGACCAGCTTGCCTGCTTCGAGTTCGCGGCCACGCACGGGTCGGAGTCGATGCGCCGGATGCTGCACCAGGTCCGGCCCGGCATGACCGAGCTCGAGGCGTTCTCCCTCTACCGGCCGATCGGCCTGCCGTACTCCTACCACCCCGTGATGCTCAGCGGCGAGCGGGCGGCCCTCGGCCTGGCCAGCGCCTCCGGCCGGGTGCTGAGGGCCGGTGACCCGATGAGCGCCTCGCTCGGGTACTGGGGCAGCAACATCGCCCGCGGCGGGTTCCTGGCCGAGTCGGCGGACGGCCTGCCCGCTGCCGCCCGCGACTACGTCGACCGCCTGGTGGCGCCGTACTTCGCGTGCGCGGCCGAGTGGTACGAAACGATCGGCATCGGCGTCACCGGCGGCCAGCTCTACGACCTGGTATCCAAGCGGCTGGGTGACCCGTTCTTCGGAGTGCACATCAACCCCGGCCACTTCATCCACCTCGACGAGTGGCCGAGCTCCCCGGTGTACCCCGGCTCCGACGTGGTGCTCGGCTCGGGAATGGCGCTGCAGCTCGACATCATCCCCGCCACCGGCACCGTCTACCACACGTCGAACATCGAGGACGGCGTCGTGCTCGCCGACGAGGCGGCCCGCGACGACCTGGCCGCCCGCTACCCGGGCCTGTGGCAGCGGGTGATCACCCGCCGCGAGTTCATGGCCGAGGTGCTCGGGATCCGGCTGCGGCCCGAGGTGCTGCCGATGTCGGACCTGGCTGGCTACCTGCCGCCGTTCTGGCTGTCTCCGCAGCTCGCCATGCGGCGCGGCTGAGCCGCCTCGGGTCAGCCGGAGCGCTTCGGCACCCAGGAGAACGTCCGTACCGCGACGATCAGCCCGGCCACTCCCCAGGCGACGACGACCAGCAGCGGGACCACGGCGAACCGCTGGCCGCCGTTGGTCGCCGGCACGAACGCCGCCTGCAGCGCCACGGCCAGCGGCCGGACCGGGAGGATGTTGGCGATGTCCAGCAGCCAGTGCGGCAGCACGTTGTCCGGGATGTAGATGCCGGAGATGAAATACACCGGCAGCGTGGACAGCTGCGCCATCGGCCCGGCGGACTCGGCGGTCGCCACGAGGCCGCTCAGCGCGTACGCCAGGCAGCAGAACGCTGCGGCACCGATCACGGTCTCCACCGCGGCCAGCCCGACCGCTGCCCCGGTCACGTCGAGGCCGAAGCCGAGCGAGCCGATCGCGACCAGGACCACGACGATGAGAACGGACGACACGACGCTCGTGGAGGCGTCGCCCGCGATCAGCACCCAGGCGGGCACCGGCGTGGCCCGGCGCCGCTTCAGCGAGCCGGACTCCCGCTTGGCGACGACAGTGATCAGCAGGTTGATCAGGCCAGCGCCGACGATCGCCATCGCCGCGATGTGCGGCACGTAGTAAGCGGCGATCTTGACGGTGACGCCGCCCGCCTTGACGGTGCCGTTGCGGAACAGGGACACCAGGATCAGCAGCAGCACGACCGGCACGGCCAGCGTGAAGATCCGCGCCCTGGTGTTCCGCCGGAACGCGCGCAGGTCGTACCGGGCCTGGTGGCCAACCAGCGAGGCCATGCTCATTTCGCGCCTCCCGGCTCCTCGGTGAGCCCGAGGTAGATCTCCTCGAGCGTGGGCCGGTGCGCGGTGAGGTCGCCCAGCGGGTACCCGTGCTGCAGCGCCCACGTGGTCAGCGAGTGCAGCACCGGCACCGGCTCGTCGTGCAGGATCTCGACGGTGCCGCCGCGGCCGGCGGTGACCGGCGCCGGCAGTCCCGGCAGGTCGCCGGCTGTCACGCCATCCGGAAGGGTGAACCTGACCGTGGTCGCGGCGGTGGCCCGGCCGCCGATCGTGGCCGGGGTTCCCGAGGCCACGATCTTGCCGGCTGCGATGATCATGATCTGGTCGGCCAGCGCCTCGGCCTCGTCCATGTAGTGCGTGGTCAGGAAGATCGTCTTGCCGAGCTCGCGCAGGCCAGCGATCACTTCCCACGCGGTGTGCCGGGCAGCCGGGTCGAAGCCGGTGGTGGGCTCGTCCAGGAAGACCAGTTCCGGGTCGCCGATCAGCGCCAGGGCCATGTCGAGGCGGCGCAATTGGCCGCCCGACAGCCGGTCGCAGCGGCCGCCGGCCTTGTCCGTGAGTCCGACAAGCTCCAGCGCCCGGCCGACCGGCAGCGGGTTCGGGTAGTACCCGGCGTACATGGACAGGCATTCCCGGACGGTCAGCCACGCCTCGGGCGCGGACTCCTGCAGCACGACGCCGACCCTGGTCCGCCAGTCCGGCCCTGCCTTGGCCGGATCCTCGCCGAGCACCCGCACCTCGCCGCCGGTGCGCGTGCGGAACCCCTCGAGGATCTCAACGGTGGTGGTCTTGCCCGCCCCGTTCGGGCCCAGGAACGCGAAGATCTCGCCGTGGCCGACGTCGAGGTCGATGCCCCGCACCGCCTCGTAGTGGCCGTAACTCATCCGCAGGCCCCGCACCGTGACCACGTCTGTGCTGCCGGCGACCGCCGGTCCGGTGGCACCCGCCGACTGCCGCGGACGGGCCACGGGACCGGGGGGTTCAGTCATCGCCACGGAATCCTTCATAAGCCCCGAGCGCATCCGCCACCCGCCGGGCGATCCCGCGGCCGTTCACGATGCGCGTGGACAAGAACAGCACCGGGATCACTGGGCCTCCGCCGTGCACGGCGAACACCGTGCCGCCAGGCTCGGAGCTGATGCTGACGTTCGCACGGACGAAGTAGCTCTTCTTGAGCTCGAGCTCCCGGTCGCCGCGCTGACTTATGTCGAGTTGCTCGCCGGGCAGGCTGCTGCGGATCGCCGCAGCCGCCTCGTCGGCCGTGATCCCCTGGCGCCTGACCTTGACCTGCGGCATACCCGCCTCCTCCGTCGGCCTTGCCCCACCGCAACGGCCGACCCCGCTTCGGCCCTCACTCGCAGGCGCCCACCGCGCCGTCTGGCCAAGAGTATAGATCGATTCGATATAAGGAAAGGCACGTATTGTCGGCATTCGAGCCGTGGTAATCCTGATATATACACTCAGTGATCATCGATACTTAGATCGATTCGACTCATCTCCGGCCGCCGCAGGTTCAGGCCTTAAGCTTGCAGGTCATGGGCGTCCGGCAGCTCACCGAGTTCGAGCAGGTACTGCTCGGCATGATCGCCCGCGCCCCGTCGACCGGCTATGACCTGAAGCAGGAGTTCGCCACCACGCCGCTCGGCATTTACCAGCCGAGTTCCGGCGCGCTGTATCCGGCGCTGCGCCGCCTCGAGCGGCGCGGGCTGCTGTGCGCCGAGCCGGCCGACAGCGGCCAGAACGGGTCCCGGCGCCGATTCGTCTACCACATCACCGAGCAGGGCCGGGCTGCCCACGCCGCCTGGGTCCGGCAGCCGGTCAACCCCGCCACGATCACCACCGACCTGCCGCTGCACCTGATGCGCTTCGTGATGATGGAGCGCGTGCTGTCCCGGGCCGACGTGCTTACCTTCCTTGCGGATCTACGGGACGCGCTCGCGGCCTGCCTGGACGAGCTGGAGGCGTACACGGCCACCATGACCCTCCCCGGCGAGCACGTACCCCTGGCACTCGATCACGGGATCGCCACGTACGCAGCGAGCCTGGCCTGGATCAAGCGCACGATCAACGCCCTTTCCCGGGAGCCCGCCCGAACGCCGACCGCGGAATGACCGGGCTGGCGTGCCCACCCAGATGGCCGCAGGCCGGTTAGGCATATCGGGTCGGCGGGACGCCGATCAGCGCAGTGAACTCCCTGGTCAGATGCGCCTGGTCGGCGTAGCCGAGATCGGCGGCTATCGCAGCCCAGTCGGCAACGTCGCCCCGGTCGGCCCGCTGTGCCACCTCGTGCAGCCTGGCCCTGCGCATCACCCACTTCGGCCCCACGCCGACGTACTCGGCGAACAGCCGCTGCAGCCTGCGCACCGACAGGCCGGACACCGCCGCGAGCTGATCGACACGGGTCAGCGAAGGATCTCCGTTGATCAGCGAGACCATGTCGGCGACGCTCTCGGCGACCGGGTCGCGACTTGGCAGCTCGCGGCTGAGGAACTTCTCTGCCTGGGCGACCATCGCCGCGTCGCCGGGCGCCTGCAAGATCGCTTCTTGCGCTGCTTCGGCAGCGGTGCCGAACACCTCCGCCGCCGGAATAGTGCGGTCGGTAAGGCGCGAGACCGGCGCGTTCCAGAACGGCCGGAACCCGCCAGGCCTGAATCGCACCCCGAGAGCCTTGCCGCGCCCGCCGATCCGGCGGACGAACAGCTTGCGGTCGACGCCGAAAACCGCCGAGCCGCCTTTCTCGAACGCGAGGTTCACGTTGGGGTGCGGCAGGATCTTCTGCTCGTGCGGCTGCTGGCCGCTCAGGTCCCACCGCACGATCCAGTGGAAGTCGACGAACGGCCGCAGCGCGGCCGACGGCTCGTGCCGAGAGAGCCGGAACCTGGTTGCGGCCAGGTCCTGGTGCAGCACACCGCGGCCAAGCCCCCGCTCGCTCGCCCCGCTCACCTTGGCCAGCCTAGCTGTCGCGTTTCTTCAAGACCGCCCGGCCAGCTTGCCGTAGCGTCGCGCCCATAACTGACCTGAGGAGAGTCCATGAACCTGCACTCCGAGATGGCGGCCGCCGCGGCCGAGTCCGCGCGCATCGTCGGCGGCGTCCGCAGCGATCAGCTCTCGGCTGCCACGCCATGCAGCGACTGGAACCTGCGCGAGTTGCTGAATCACATAATCCTCTGGACCGCGTACTCAGCCGAGCGCCGGGCCAGAGATGAGCAGGTGCCCGACGAGCTGATGAACAAGGACTTCGCGGCCGAGCCGGGCTACGCCGCCGACTACGCCGCTCAGCTGGACAAGGCGGTGGCGGCATGGTCCGATCCAGCCGCGTGGCAGCGGGACCTGAACGTGATGGGTACGCCGACGCCAGCGGCCGACGTGGCCGCCCTGCTCATCGCCGAGATGGTGCTGCACGGCTGGGATGCCGCCAAGGCCAGCGGCCAGCGCTACACCGCCCGGGACGACGTCGCCGCCGCCGCGCTGACCGCGGTAGAAGCCAACGCCGAGCTGTTCCGCAGGTACCAGGGTTTCGCCGACGTGGTGCCGGTGCCCGCGTCGGCCTCGGCACTCGACCGGGCGCTGGCCGAGTCCGGACGCGACCCCGCATGGACGCCCATTGGTTGACATTCCGGACGTTAACTGCGGTGCCACAAAACGCTTCACCACATCCCGGGCTGGACCGGCGGTTACGATGACTTCGTCGCCAATGTGGGGGAGGCTTGGCAGTGCCAGGGGCGCAGGACCGGTGGGGTCAGCTTGCCGAGCCCGGCGCGCCCAGGTACGAGAGGATCAACGCGGACTTCCCATACGCTGCTGAACAGCCAGAACGCGGGTCGATCGCCGATCTGAGGTGGCGGATGGAACGGCTGCCGCCCGGCCATCCCTCCTCGCCCTACAACGACGACATGACGCCCAAGCCACCGGTCGCCAGGCTGAAGAATCTCGAGCTGCCGCTGCACGGCACCGAGCAAGGCAGCAACGGCGCGAGCGCGGGCACGGCGCACGATCCGCCCGAAGACAGCGTCACCGAAGACAGCGTCACCGAAGACAGTGCGGCCGAAACGAGAACGGCGGCCGCGAGCGGCACCAGGGCCTCGTCCGCGAGCACGACAACGGCCCCCACAAGCACCGCGAGACCGGCGCCCGCGGGCAGCGGCAACGGCGCAAACGGCCGGAACCGCATGGCCAGCACGCTGGGCACGGCTGAGCGGCTGCTCACCCGCGACCGGCTGGTCACGGCCGACGAGCCATACGGGACAGCCGAGGAGCCGGGAGGCGCCGCTGGCGTCCCGGACCGCGACGGCCCGGAGGATGACGGACTGGACGGCTCAGCCGGCGGGCCGCGCGACATGTCCGGCTGGCTCAGCACCCCGACGTGGGCCGACGCCGACCTGGCCACCGCGGATGGCCCGGCCAGCCAGGACGGCGGGGAGAGCTGGAACACGACAGGCTGGGAAGAGGCGTCGAGCTGGGACGACGCGCCCGGCCTCGACAGCGCTCCCGACCTCGACGGTGCGAGGAGTAACGGGACCAGCCACGAATGGAGCGAACCCGAGCAGGGGGCCGACACGCTCACCCACGCCAAGATCGAGGCCGACCCGGGCCGCACGGCCGATGCGCCGCTGACCGGGCCCGACGGCTCCTGGGAGTGGAACGGCAGGTACCTTACGCCGGACGAGTCCCGGATCGCCGACGAGGCGCTGGGCCGCTGCCGCATCGCCGAGGGCAGAAACGTATTCGGCGGGTACGGCCATAGCGGCCTGACGCCCGCGATGCGCCGCATCGAGGCTCAGCTCGAGCACGGGCAGTTGCTGGCAGACACCGAGGGCGGCGCGCTCAAGCCCGCGGACAGCTTCAAGCGGAAGCTCGCCGACTTGATATTGCGGCACCCGGACAAGTCGGCCGAAGAGCTCGCGCTCGAGGTGCACGACGGCATCCGCTACGCCTTCATCTTCGATACCGAGCACTACGCCGACGGGACCCTGCAGGCTCACAGCAGGTTCAAAGGCAACGGGTTCGACCTGGAGGTCAGGCGCAACTGCTGGCAGAACCGGGAGTACAAGGGCATCAACAGCCGCTGGCGAGACCCAGCGCATGACCTGGTCTTCGAGGTGCAGTTCCACACCGCGGCGAGCTGGGACGCCAGTGAGCGCGGGCACAGCCTGTACGAGGCGATCACGGATCCGGCGACACCACCCGAGGAGCGGGCGCGTCTGCGGTCGATTTATGCGGGGATGTCGGCCGCGGTCCCCGTGCCCCGCGGATGCAGCAACATCCCCGACTATCGCAAGGAAGGCTGAGCGGCGGTGGCAGCCGACATCATTTACTACGCCATCGTTGGCGCTGGCCGGACGGCCCGGGCTCCCTCCGGGCTGGCCCGGCGCAGGTATGCGGGCCCAGACGGCCGGATACCGGTCGACGAGGCGCTGCGCCGGGAACTGACCTGGGAGCCGGACTCGGCGATTGCCGAGTGGGAGTTCGGCGCCGTAGGGGCCGACCTGGTCGAGATCAGCGAGGCGGTGGCGGCGCGGTTGGCCGCGGGCTGGCGGGTGCTCTGGGACGACGGCGGCTGACCGCAGCGCGCCAGCCGGACTTGGCCCGGTCCGCCGTGGACGCTGCGCCACCGGCCTTCTCGGAGTCAGCCTGCTCATCGCTCGTGCCCCCGCCGAGCAGGGTCGGTGTGCCGTTTGGCCCCAGGCCGGCTTCTTCGAAGAACTCGCTGATCAAGGAACGCTGCATCTTGCTCACCTGGTCAAAGTGCTTGACCAGAGCATCTTCCCCGATCGCCTCGGCGGTCAGGTACAGATCCTTGATCTTCTCCAGCTTCTGCTGGGTGTCCGCTGACTGTGTGTCCGCTGACCGGATGTCCGCTGACAGCGGATCGGCTTCGGCGCGCCCACGGACATCCTCGGGCTCGGCTTCCTTGCCGCGGCTGGTTTCGGGCTCTGCGCTCTTCTTGACGACCGGCTCCCACACCGAGAACGGCTTGAGTTCCGGCGGAGGCGGGTCCGTGTCACGGATCACCGGCAGCGGCGACGTGTCGTAGTCCTCGCCGTCGGACGCAGCGGCCGCGGTGTCCGGCTCTGGCACGCCCCCCTTGGCCGTGGCGGCCGTCTCCTCGGCTGGCGGCGCCGGTACCTCCGCTGGCGCGGCCGGTATCTCCGTTGGCACCGCCAGTTCCTGGGCCAACGCCGCCAGTTCCCCGGCCAGCGCCGCCAGTTCCTCGGCTGGCACTGCCGGTTGATTGGCTGGCACTGCCGGTTGATTGGCTGGCACTGCCGGTTGATTGGCTGGCACTGCCGGTTGATTGGCTGGCACTGCCGGTTGATTGGCTGGCGCCGTCTGTCCCTCGGTCGGCGTCGTGGCTGCGGTCGCCGCCGCGCCCCAGCCCGTCTGGTCGGCCCAGCCATCCTGACCGGCCCAGCCGTTCTGGCCAGCGTCAGCCAGGTCTTGCTGACCGGGCCAAGACCAGCCGTCGTGGTCGGCGGCAACCCACCCGCCTTGGCCATCCGGGATCCAGCCGTCCTGGCCGTCCTGGCTGCCTTGGCCGTCGGGAGCCCAGTCGCGGTGAGCCTCCGCGGCCCAGTCGCGGTGAGCCTCCGCGGCCCAGTCGCGGTGAGCCTCCGCGGCCGAGCCGCCGTGAGCCTCTGGGGCCCAGTCGCCGTGAGCCTCTGGGGCCCAGTCGCCGTGAGCCTCTGGGGCCCAGTCGTACTGGCCCGTGGGAGCCCACTGCTGCTGGGCGCCGTTGATCCAGTCCCCCTGGCCGCCCGGGTCCCATGCTTCCTCGCTGGTCGCATCCCAGCCGCCTTGGCCGGCCGGATCCCAGCCCTCCTCGCCAGGCGACCAGTCGTCCTGCCCGGTCGGAGCCCAGCCATCCTGACCAGGCGGCGCCCAGTCGTTCTCCGCATACTGCGGCCAGCCCTCCCGGCCCGGGGGCGCCCATTGCTGCTGGGCGCCGTTGCCCCAGCCGTCTTGGTGGCCGGCCGACCAGCCGTTCTGGCCGTCGGGAGCCCAGCCGTCCTGACCAGCATGCGCCCAGCCGTCCTGGCGGTCGGCAGCCCAGTCATCCTGGCCGGGACTCCAGCCACCCCCGCTCTCCCACTCGTCCCGCGCGCCGGGGGTCCAGATGTAGGCCGGGATGGGACTCCAGCCGCCGCCCGCGTCCGGCGACTGCTGCACCACGGGCGGCTGCTGCACGACGGGTGGCCGCCGCACATCAGGTGGGCGCCGCACGGCAGGTGGCCGCTGCACGGCAGGTGGCCGCTCCACGCTGGCCGCCTGCGGCGTTGCCTGGGAAGGCAGCGGGCTGAGCAACCCGGCGTGCGGAATCGGGGAGCGGTAGGACGCGGTAATCTCCAGCGGGCGGGACGGCATCGCCCGCGCCTTCCCACGGCGGCCCAGGCGTCCGGCCAGGTCAGCGGCTAGCACAACGATCAGAACGACGCCAAATACGAGCCCCAAGATCGCGAGAACCTCGCCCATCTGAGCGAGCCCGCTGCCGTGATGCGGCGACTTCAGCCGGAGGGCGGAGCCGATAATCGTCAGCAGCAGGCCAGAGACGAGCAATGCCGCACCGACGACGGTCAGGCCCATGACGAGACGCATCCGTCTCTGAGCTACCGAGCCCGACCTCACCGCCCAACCATCGCATGCAGGGCAGGGGCCCGCAACCGATCTGTACCGGTATACGTCGTGGCCCGAAAGGGCTCTCCTGCCACAGGAATCGCTCCCGGCAATGGCCGGCTGATCCCGGCGCGCCCATTAACTGCACCGTGGCCGGCCCGCCTCACTGGCCGCTTTGCGAGTCCCAGGCCTGCCTCAGTGCCTGGGCAAACGTCTCCGTTGGCTGCGCGCCGGAAACGCCGTACTTCCCGCCCAGCACGCAGAAGGGGACCCGGCTGACGCCCAGCCGCCTGGCCTGATCCTCGTCGGCCCGCACGTCGTCGCCGTAGCTGCCGTTCTCGAGTGCCTGCGTGGTGCCGTCGGGGTCGAGACCCGCGCCAGCGGCCAGGCCAGCGAGCACATCCTGGTTGAATACGGGCCGGGCCCTCGCCGAAGTACGCGTGGTATAGGTCCTGCACCACGCGCTCCTGGACTCCGTGCTCGCGGCCGAGATGGACGAGCCGGTGCGCGTCGAAGCTATTGCCCATATCGCTCCAGATGTCCACGCGCATTCGATGCCTCCCGCATAGGTTCCTTGGTGAACAAGGACATATGGAACGGATGTTCCTACGCGGCTCATGGACCCCTGAATGGGCAGGGTTTACGCTCGGCACGTGCTTCGCTTTATATTCATCGTCGCATTGCTCGGCACCTGGTTCATGCCGCTGATCATTGCGGCGCTGTACAAACTGCCCCACCAGGGCCCGATCGCTGTGCTGTCCCTGGCGCTCGGCTGGACCGGGGTGGGATGGCTCTCAGCCCTGGTCATCGCGGTCGGCGGGGCGATCAGGGCCACCCGACCGGCGCTGGCGGGCCAGGCGCAGCCCGAGCGGATGTCGGCGGCAGGGGGCTACGCGGCGGCGATGCCGAAGGCGCCGCCCCAGTCGGCCTGGCCCGGCGCTGACGCCATGGCGCCCGAGCGAGCCCAGGCACCCCAGGCGCCCGAGCGAGCCCAGGCACCCCAGGCGCCCGAGCGAGCCCAGGCACCCCAGTGGACCCAGTCCGCCGAGTCGCCGCAGCGGACTCAGCCCCCCGAGCAGACCCAGGGGCCGCCGTCCTGGCCCGACAATCCGCGCTGACCCGCCCAACCTCTCCTCAAATCCGCGCTGACGCCGCCCAGTCCCTCCCCCCAAATCCGCGCTGAGCCCAGCCAATCTCCCCAAATCCGCGCCGACCCCGCCAAACTTCACCATCCGCGCCTCGCACCCCGCTGGCCAGGGCTCTTTCTCCCGAACCAGGCTCTCCGCTAGCGTTGCGTTAAGGCCCGTTATCCGGGTTCCGCAAACCTTGGGGGAGAACTCCATGGATCGTCAGGTCAAGTACGTGCTCCAGGAATCCGAGATGCCGCGGGAATGGTACAACGTCATCGCCGACCTGCCCTCGCCCCCGCCACCGCCGCTGCATCCGGGCACCCGCGAGCCGGTCGGCCCCGACGACCTCGCACCGTTGTTCCCCGCCGCGCTGATCGCGCAGGAGGTGTCGCCGGATCGGTACATCCCGATCCCCGACGACGTGGTCGATGTCTACCGGCTGTGGCGGCCCACGCCGCTGTTCCGGGCGCGCCGGCTGGAAAAGGACCTCGGAACCCCGGCCCGGATCTACTACAAGTACGAGGGCGGCAGCCCGGCCGGCTCACACAAGCCGAACACCGCGGTGCCGCAGGCGTACTACAACGCTGCCGAGGGTGTCACCAAGCTGACCACCGAGACCGGCGCCGGCCAGTGGGGCAGTGCGCTCGCGTTCGCATCCGCGCTGTTCGGAATCGACCTCGAGGTGTGGATGGTCCGCGCCTCCTACGACCAGAAGCCGTACCGCAAGCTGCTGATGCAGACCTATGGCGCGAGCGTGCACCCGAGCCCGTCCAAGGAGACCAACGCCGGGCGGGCCGTGCTCGCCGAGCACCCGGACTCCACCGGCAGCCTGGGCATCGCGATCAGCGAGGCCGTAGAGGTAGCGGCCACCAACCCGGATACCAGGTACGCGCTCGGCAGTGTGCTCAACCACGTGCTACTGCACCAGACGGTCATCGGCGAGGAAGCGATCAAGCAGCTCGCGCAAGCCGGCGACACACCCGACGTGATCGTCGGCTGCACAGGCGGCGGGTCCAACTTCGGCGGGCTGGCGTTCCCGTTCTTGCGGGAGAAGCTGGCCGGCCGGATGAACCCCGTGATCCGCGCGGTCGAGCCCGCGGCCTGCCCGTCGTTCACCCGCGGCGTGTACGCGTACGACTTTGGCGACACGGCGGGCATGACCCCGCTGCTGAAGATGCACACGCTCGGGCACGAATTCATCCCGGACCCGATCCACGCGGGCGGGCTGCGCTATCACGGCATGTCGCCACTGCTGTCGCACATCTACGAGCTGGGGCTGATCGAGGCCGTGGCCAAGGCGCAGTCGGAGTGCTTCGCCGCCGGGCTGCGGTTCGCGAGGACCGAGGGGATCGTGCCCGCGCCCGAGCCGACGCACGCGGTGGCGGCCTGCATCGAGGAGGCGCTGCGCTGCAAGGAGACCGGCGAGGAGAAGGTCATCCTCACCGCCCTGTGCGGGCACGGGCTGCTCGACCTCCCCGCGTACGACGCCTACCTGGCCGGAGAGCTGAAGGACTTCGAGCTCCCGGACCGGGAGGTCGAGGCGGCGCTGGCCGGCCTGCCCGCTGGGGTGTGATCGGCCCATGCAGGACCCGGTGAGCACCGCGCTGTGACGGCTGAGCCAAGGAACGGTGGTACTGAGCTGCTACGGGCTGGTGTCCATGGCGATACTGGCGGCCCTGGGCGCGGTCACGACGGGCATTCACATGTTCGCAAGGACCGCGGCCTCGATAGGTTCTGGCGGGGTGTGCGACTTCGTCGTGGCCATAGTTCTTCTTGTGCTCTTTTCGGCGCGGGCCGAGGTGACGTACGACCGGGGCTGCCGCGCCCCATACCGGGGCTTCCTGATGCACGCGGCCCAGTCCGAACCGCACTATAAGCTCACCGGGACGTGACCTCACTCCCCCGAAAGGGCCCGCGTTATGGCGTTGTTCCGCTCCCGCGATGACACCATGCTGGTCAGCCTGACCAAAGGCGTACGGCTGACGCTGACAGCCGATCCTGGCCCGGACCGGATGCTCGACGCCTGCCGGCAGTACCGCCCCGCGGCCAAGCCACACCGGAAGAACCCCGGCACGATCTATGCGGACGGAAATCACTTCTGCCTGCACCCGGCCACGGCCATCAGCCCTGAGATGGCCACGCGGGCGGGCCTGCCGGCGGATATCACGTGCGCGTTCTTCGTCGACTGGGACGGGGCGGAATGGGGCAAGAGCCAGCAGGAGCGCAGGCAGCTCAGCCGGGCATACGTCGACAGGTCGAAATACCTCCTGGGTGGCCTGGCGGCACGATTTGGCGGGCTGTGGTATCCGCACCCGGAAGAAGTGACGCAGCCACTGCGTGTGTACGTGTTTACGGTCCGCGAACTGGACGCGGCCGGACTGCTTAGCATCGCATCGCGCTACGCGCCGGGGCTGGCGCTGGGAGACCCGCGGTCCGACGGCGTGATCACGCTGCTCGGCGACGGCGCGCCCGCGCAGGTGCGGTACTGGCCGCCGCGCCCGGCGGCGGTGCCCAAGTCCGCGCTGGCCGTTGGCCCGGGAGCGCCCGAGATGCTGGACCCGTCCTGGACGTTCGAAGACACCCGGCTGATTACCGTGGATGCGGGACAGGCCGCCGAGGGGGCAGACCCGGCGGTGGCCCGGGCGGTCGGGGCCA